>Ga0307415_100001589_pt1 | contig 10960 bp, 10 predicted proteins | sample DK1Cmetagenome_FD_204524 | JGI IMG/M metagenome (GOLD analysis project Ga0307415, IMG submission 204524) | Maize rhizosphere microbial communities from greenhouse at UC Davis, California, United States - DK15-C-2 | ecosystem: Host-associated > Plants > Roots > Rhizosphere > Soil | place: USA...
GCAATCGAAGGGATCGCGGAGTGGGCCGGCCCGCGCGGCGTCGACTTCGTCGTCGCGGCCGAGGCGCGCGGCTTCATCCTCGGCGCGGCGATCGCGCACGAGCTCGCCGCGGGCTTCGTCCCGGCACGCAAGCCCGGCAAGCTGCCGGCCGAGGTCGTGACGGCCGAGTACATCCTCGAGTACGGGATCGACGCGCTGGAGATGCACGCGGACGCGGTCGCGGACGGGGCGCGCGTTCTGATCCACGACGACCTGCTCGCGACCGGTGGGACGGCGCGGGCGCTGGCCGAGCTCGTGGAGGGGCTCGGCGGCACGGTCGTCGGTTGCGCGTTCCTGGTCGAGCTCGCCTTCCTCGACGGCCGTCGCAGGCTCGAGGGCTTCGACGTGCACTCGCTGGTCAGCTACGACGGCGAGTGACGCCGTGCGGGTCGCGCGTGCGCGGACGCTGCAGGCGCCCGTCCAGGACGTCTGGCGGGTACTCGCCGATCCCTACGCGCTGCCGCGCTGGTGGCCGCTGGTGCGGCGCGTCGAGGGCGTTGGCGCGGCGGGCTGGACGACGGTGCTCGGCAAGCCCGGCGGGCGCGGGGTGCGCGCCGACCAGGTGCTCGAGGCGTCCGAGGCGGAGCGGCTTCGCCGCTGGGCGCTGGTAGTGCCGGACTCTCCGTTCGAGCGGCTGTTGAGCGCCTCGGTGACCGAGGCGCAGCTGGCGGCGGCGGGGGAGGGGACGGAGCTGCGGCTGGTGCTGCGCCAGACGCCGCGCGGCATGGCGCGCTTCGGTGGCTTCATGCTGCGGCGCGCGGCGCGCCGCATGCTCGACGAGGCGCTCGAGGGGATGGCGCGTGCGGTGGAGCGGCCGTGAGCCGCGAGCAGAAGTTCTGGGGCTGGGGCGAGCCCGGCGCCGGGCCGGCGCTGCCCGATCAGGCGGCTGGGATGCTGCGCGAGTGGCTCGGCGTCTCCGGCGCGGTGGTCTCGACGCCGGTGGCGCTCGCCGACGTGCGGCTGCGCCCGCCCGCGGTGTCGCCGGCGCTGCGCGCGGCGCTGGCGGCCGCGGTCGGCGCCGAGCACGCCCGCGACGACCGCGAGATCCGCGTGCTGCGCGCGGCCGGCAAGTCCTACCTCGACCTGGTGGCGCTGCGTGCCGGAGCCGCCGAGGACGCGCCCGACCTCGTGGTCGCGCCGGCCGATCACCTCGAAGTGCAGGCGGTGCTGGCCGCCTGCACGGAGGCCGGCGCGGCCGTGATCCCGTTCGGCGGCGGCACGAGCGTCGTCGGCGGCGTCGCCCCGGAGCGCCGGCGGTTCGACGTCGCCGTCTGCCTCGATCTGCGCCGGATCGACGCCGTGCTGGCGGTCGACGAAGGCGCGCGCGTCGCGCGCGTCCAGGCGGGCCGGCGGCTGCCCGAGCTCGACCACGCGCTCGCCCGCCACGGCCTGCGGCTTGCGCACGTGCCGCAGAGCTACGAGTGGGCGACGGTCGGCGGCTGCGCGGCGACGCGCTCCGCGGGCCAGGCCTCGACGGGATTCGGCCGCTTCGACGAGCTCGTCGCAGCGGTCCGCTGCGCGACTCCCGCCGGCGAGCTCGCGACGCTCGGCGCCCCCGCGAGCGCGGCCGGCCCGGACCTGTGCGAGCTCGTGCTCGGGTCGGAGGGCACGCTCGGCGTGATCACCGAGCTGGCGCTGCGCGTGCGGCCGGTCGCCGCCGAGCAGCGCTACGAGGCGTGGCTGCTGCCGTCGTTCGGCGACGGCTGCGACGCGCTGCGGAAGCTCGCGCAGGCGGAGATCGCGCCGGACGTCGTGCGGCTCTCGGACGAGGACGAGACGCGCATGACGTTCGGGTTCGCCGGCGACGGCGGGCTGCGGCGGCGCGCGGGCGGGCTCGCGCTCCGCCACCGGCCGCGCTGCCTGCTCGTCGCGGGCTGGGAGGGCGAGGCGGCGGACATCGCCCGCCGCCGGCCGCCCGCCGCCCGCCTCCTGCGCTCGGCCGGCGCGCTGCCGCTCGGTCGCGGGCCGGGCGAGGCGTGGCGCGCCACCCGCTTCGCGGCTCCGCACCTGCGCGACGCGCTGCTCGATCGCGGCGTGCTCGTCGAGACGCTCGAGACCGCGACGCGCTGGTCCGGGGTGGCCACGCTGCACGCCAGCGTGCGCGCCGCGCTTGCCGCAGCACTCGCGGCGACGCCGCCCGTGCTCGGCTGCCACGTCTCCCACCTCTACCCCGACGGCGCGTCGCTCTACTTCACGGTCTTCGCGCGCCAGGACGCCGAGGACCCGGCCGGCCAGTGGCGCGCGGCCAAGCGCGCGGCCGGCGACGCGATCGCCGCCGCCGGCGCGACGATCACGCATCACCACGCGATCGGCCGCGACCACGCGCGGTGGCTGGAGGCGGAGCACGGCCGGTTCGGCGTCGAGCTCCTGCGGGCCGTCAAGCGGCACTGCGATCCCGCCGGGATCATGAACCCCGGCAAGCTGCTGCCCGACTAGCGGCCCGTGGGCAGCTTGCCGGTCAGGAGCACGTTCCCAGGGCGCTCGGCGTCCTGCGACGTCTCGCGCGAGACGACGACCCTCGCGTAGCTCGCGTAGAGCTGCGGGAACGCGCCGAGATCCTTGTCGCTCGGGCCCTGGATGCCGAGCCTTCCGTTCGCGCCGACGGTGGCGAAGCCGAGCCGCCGCACCTTGTCGCCCGGTCCCGTGAGCCAGATCGCGTAAGCCGACGACGTGCCGCTCGGCGGGAGGTCGCTCGCGACGAGCTCGAACAGCAGCCGGTCGCCCTGGAGGTAGACCGTCATCGTGCCCTTGGCCTTGCCGCCGGCGGCGGGCCGCAACGCGATCCGGTCGGCGACCTTCGCCGGCGCGGCGGTCGGCGTCGGCGTCGGCGTCGGCGTGGCGGTCGGCGCGGGGGTGCCCGAGGCGGCCGTCTCGCCGCCGGGGTCGTCGCCGTCGCGCAGCACGAGGAACAGCACGACCGCGACGACCGCGACCGAGAGCGCGATCAGCAGCACGCCGCCGAGCCGCGACGCCGCGGGCGCGGGCTCGCCGCGCGGCTCGTCCGGGCCGGGCTCGCCGACGGGCCGCGGGCGGGGGCCGGGCGGCGACTCGCGCGTGGCGGCGGGCTTGGAGGCGTCCGGCTCGGCCGTCGGCGGCGGGAGCTCCGGCAGCTCGCGCGGCGCGACGTCGCGCAGGCGCGCGGCGACGTCGGCGGCCCACGCCCGGGCGGGACCCGACTCGGCGAGCAGGCGGCGCGTCGCGGCGGCGTCGCGATCGCCCTGCTGGCCCAGCAGGTAGTCCGCCAGCGGCCCGGTGACCTCGTCCGCCAGACCGTTGTCGGCCGCGAGGGCGGCCAACCCGGCGTGCGCGCGCGTACGGACCGCCGCGACGGGGATCCCGAGCAGCCGGGCGATCTCGTCGTAGGAGCGCCTCTGCTGCAGCACGAGCGCGACGACGGCGCGCTGGTCGGGAGCGAGCGGCTCGAGCGGGCTCATCGGCACCCATTAAAGTGCGCGCCGGTGAACCGCACGCCGCCGCCGCTCCCACGCGACCTGCCGGGCTTCGACGGCCTCTACGGCCTCGAGGTCGTCGAGATCTCCGACGAGCAGGTCACCGCCAGGGTGGCGGTGCGCGACGAGATCAAGCAGCCCGCGGGGCTCGTGCACGGCGGCGTCTTCGCCTCGATCGCGGAATCGATCACGTCGATGGGGACCTACTACGCAGTTCGCGACGGCGGCCACAGCGCGCAGGGGCTGTCGAACCAGACGAGCTTCCTGCGGCCGATCCTCGCGGGCACGATCCACGCGGTGGCGCGCCGCCGCCATCGCGGGCGTACGACGTGGGTCTGGGAGGTCGACATCACCGACGACCAGGAGCGCCTCTGCGCGCTGGTCCGGATGACGATCGCCGTCCGCTGATTGGTCTTGGGCATCGTGGGGCGATTGGCCCTGCCGATAAGGCCAATCGCCGCGTAGCGTGCGGCGCATGGCCACCTCCGAGACCCGCGCGCCGAGCTCGAAGCCGGCGCGGCGCGCAGCGCGTACCGCGCGATGAACCAGTTCGACAACGCCACCGCCGCGCTCGAGCTCGATCCGCAGCTGCGCGAGCTGATCCGCGTCCGCGCCTCGATGCTCAACGGCTGCGCCTACTGCGTCGACATGCACAGCAAGGACGCGCGTGCCAAGGGCGAGAGCGAGCAGCGTCTCTACGCCGTCGCGACGCGGCACGAGGCGCCGTTCTTCTCGCCGTCCGAGCGCGCCGCGCTCGCGCTGACCGACGCGCTGACGCTGCTCGCCGGCAACCCGCTCCCCGACGCCGTCCTCGCCGAGGCCGAGCAGCAGCTCGGCGCCGATGGCCTCGCAGCGGCGGTCTGGATCATCGTCACGATCAACGGCTGGAACCGCGTGGCGATCGCCCAGCACCTGCAGGCGGGCGAGTACGAGCCGGCCGGGTGAGCCGCGGCCGAAATTGCTCTGCAACGAAACGTTCTCGCGGCAGACGTATGTTGCTACGCTTGGCGAATGGCCCGCTCGGCCCCGGCGAAGCCCGCAACCGACCTCGTGTTCCTGCTGTCGCAGGCGAGCCACGCCCTGATGACCGAGCTGACCGCGCGGCTCGCGGAGCTCGGCATCTCGCCGCGCGCGCATTGCGTGCTCGCGAAGGCGCTGACCGGGGAGCTCACCCAGGGCGAGGTGGCGGAGCTGTGCGGGCTCGACAAGACCACGATGGTGGTCACGCTCGACGCGCTCGAGCGCGCCGGGCTCGCCGAGCGCCGGCCGTCGCGCACAGACCGCCGCGCGCGGATCATCGCGGTGACCGAGGAGGGCGAACGCGTCGCTGCCGCGGCGGACGGGATCGTCGCCCTGACCTACGCCGACGTGCTCGCAACGCTGCCCGAGGATCAGCGCGATGCGTTCGTGGCGGCGCTCGAGCGGCTGGTGGGCGGCCGGCTCGCGCATCCGCCCGCGTGTGAGAAGCCGCCGCGGCGGCGCGTGCCGCGCGCCGCGGAAGTCGTTCCGCAATAGATCGTTCCGAACGGAACAATCTGCTACGGTTCTGGCCGCCATGAATCTTGGGACAGAACGCACGACCTCAGACACCGGATCGACCCGCGACCCCCGCTGGCTGGCACTCGTGGTGCTGTGCGCCGGGATGCTGATGATCATCCTCGACGGGACGATCGTCACCGTCGCGCTGCCGTCGATCCAGAGCGACCTGGGCTTCTCTCAGTCGAGCCTCGCCTGGGTCGTGAACGCGTACCTGATCGCGTTCGGCGGGCTGCTGCTGCTCGCCGGCCGGCTCGGCGACCTGATCGGGCGGCGCCACATGTTCCTCACCGGCCTGGCCGTGTTCACCCTCGCCTCGCTCGTCTGCGGGCTGGCCGGCAGCCAGGAGATGCTGATCGTGGCGCGGTTCGTCCAGGGGATCGGCGGAGCGATGGCGTCGGCCGTGATCCTCGGCATGATCGTGACGATGTTCCCCGAGCCGAGCGAGCAGGCGAAGGCGATCGGCGTCTACAGCTTCGTCGCCTCGGCGGGCGCGTCGATCGGCCTGCTCGCCGGCGGCGTGCTGACGCAGGGGATCAACTGGCACTGGATCTTCTTCGTCAACATCCCGATCGGCATCGCCACGGCGGTGCTGGCCCTGCGCCTGCTCGCCGCCGACCGCGGCGTCGGGCTGCGCGAGGGAGCCGACGTCATGGGCGCGATCCTCGTGACGAGCGCCCTGATGCTGGGCGTGTACACGATCGTCGAGGCGGCCAACTACGGCTGGGGGTCGACGCACACGCTCGGCTTCGGCGCGCTCGCGATCGCGCTGCTCGGGGCGTTCGTCGTGCGTCAGGCGACGGCCGCGAAGCCGCTCGTGCCGCTGCGCATCTTCCGCTCGCGCAACGTCGCCGGCGCCAACCTGATCCAGGTCCTGATGGTCGCCGGCCTGTTCGGCATGTTCGTGCTCGGCGCGCTCTACATGCAGCGCGTGCTCGGCTACGACGCGGTGGAGACGGGCCTCGCGTTCCTGCCGGTCTCGCTCGGGATCGGCGCGCTGTCGGTCGGCGTCGCGCCACGGCTGACGATGCGCTTCGGCGCCCGCGCCGTGCTGCTGCCGAGCCTCGCGCTGCTGACCGTGGCGCTCGCGCTGCTCAGCCGCGTGCCCGTCGACGCCGGCTACGTCGTCGACATCCTGCCGGCGATGCTCCTGTTCGGCGTCGGCGCCGGCATGTCGTTCCCGGCGCTGATGACGCTCGCGATGTCGAGCGCCTCGCCCAGCGACGCCGGCCTTGCCTCCGGCCTCGTCAACACCACCCAGCAGGTCGGCGGCGCACTCGGGCTCGCCGTCCTCGCCACGCTGGCGACGTCGCGCACGGACACGCTGCGCGCCGACGGCGACGGCGTCGCCTCGGCGCTGACCGGCGGCTACCACCTGGCGTTCGGCGTCGGGGCCGTGCTGGTCGGAGCGGCGATCGTGCTCGCGGCGATCGTGCTCAAGCCGCTGCCGGCGGCGCACCCGCAGATGGAGCCGGCGTACTCGGAGGCTGGATAACCCGGCACGAATGTCGTCTCGTTCCCTCTATGGGGGGTTCAGGCGACATTCGTCGCGCCGCGGACCCGCGCTGCGGTCGCGCTCGGGCACTCGGTGACCTCGGCCCAGGTGAGGCGGAGGACCTCGAGGCCGATGCCGCGGAGGAAGTCGTCCTTGATCGCATCGCGGCGCCTCGCCGCCGCGGTGCGGTGGAAGTCGTAGCCGTCGGTCTCGACGACGAGGCCCCAGTCGCGCCAGAGGAAGTCCGGGGTCCAATCGCCGATCCGCACGTTGACCTCCGGCCGCGGGATTCCGTACTCGGCGCACAGCCGGAGGAAGCGCAGCTCGAGCACCGACCGCACCGCAGCCGGGTCGACCGCGCCCAGCAGGATCCGCCGCAGCTTCGCGTTCCCGCGCTGGCGCGGCCGCGAGATCACCTCGGCGGCCAGCGGGGCAGGTGCGACGTGGAGCCTTACCTGCGCCTGCTCGAACGCCTTGGCCAGCGCTCGGACGGAGAGCAGCGCGGCGAGGTCGAGCAGCGTTCGGATCGGCGTGGTGATTGGGATTCCGCGATGGATCGTCGCGTGGGCAGCCGGGAGCCGCTGGCGATGCACGATGATCCCGTCGCGCTTCCTGTACCCGGCCGTCGTCGGCACGATTACCTCGGTGACCGCCGCGCCGGGCACGATTCCCCAGTGCGCCCCGGCCGCGACGTGGCTGAGCACGGCGTCCTCACCCAGCGCCAGCACCCCCGCGAACCAGCGCGACTCGGGCGTGCTCGGCACGTGCCCAACCGCGTAAACGCCCCTGTGGCGCCGGATGAACCATCCGCACGCGGAGCGCGCGTCGATCTCCGCCGCCGAGAGCCCGATCGCCCGCACCTGCGCGTACGTCACGTTGCCGTGCTGGCGCGCGGCGAGCTCCGCGATGCGACGAGTGTCGCCTCGTCCTCCCATTGGGAGCATGAGGCGACATTCGTCGGCTTCTAGCCCCCCCGGTAGGCGTTCGTGATCGGCATCCGGCGGTCGCGGCCGAACGCGCGCGGCGTGATCTTGATCCCGGGCGGCGCCTGGCGGCGCTTGTACTCGGCACGGTCGACGAGCGCGAAGACGCGCTCGACGGCGCCGTCGGGCAGCCCGGCGAGCGCGAGCTGGTCGCGGCCCGCGTCCTCCTCGATGTAGGCCTCGAGGATCGCGTCGAGCGTGTCGTAGTCCGGCAGCGAGTCGGCGTCCCTCTGGTCTTGCCGCAGCTCGGCGCTCGGCGGGCGCTCGATGATCGAGCGCGGCACCGGATGGCGCTCGTCCCGCCCGTTGCGGAAGTCGACGAGCCGGTATACGAGCGTCTTCGGGACGTCCTTGATCACCGCGAAGCCACCGGCCGAGTCGCCGTAGAGCGTCGAGTAGCCGACCGAGTTCTCCGACTTGTTGCCGGTCGTGAGCACGAGCCAGCCGAACTTGTTCGACAGCGCCATCAGCAGGTTGCCGCGGATCCGCGCCTGCAAGTTCTCCTCGGTGATGTCGGGCGCGCGCCCCGCGAAGACCTCCGCGAGCATCCGCTCGTAGACCTCCATCGCCGGGCCGATCGGCAGGTCCAGGCAGTCGATCCCGAGGCTCGCCGCCAGCGCCCGCGCGTCGCTCTGCGTGCCCTCGGAGGAGTAGCGCGACGGCATCACCGCCGCCGTCACGCGGTCCGCGCCGAGCGCGTCGGCGGCGATCAGGGCCACCAGCGTCGAGTCGATCCCGCCGGAGAGTCCCAGCACGACGTGCTGGAAGCCGTTCTTGTGCACGTAGTCGCGCACGCCGAGGCACAGCGCGGCGTAGACCTCGGCCTCGGGCTCGAGCAGCTGCGCCACTGCGCCGCCCAGCGCGCACGCCTCCCGCTCGTGCCGCGCGATCGTGCCCGCACGGCGCACGTCAGGGAGCGCGCTGCGCACGGGCGGGCGCAGGCGCGTCTCGCGCAGCCGCGCGGTCGCGGCGCCCTGGAGGTCGACGGTGCAGAGCGTCAGCGCCTCGGCGAACTGCGGCGCGCGGGCGATCACCGCGCCCGTGTGGTCGACGACGAGCGAGTGGCCGTCGAAGACGAGCTCGTCCTGGCCGCCGACGAGGTTGCAGAACGCGACGGCGCAGAGGTTGTCACGCGCGCGCTGGATCAGCATGCGCTCGCGCGTGACCCCCTTGCCGGCCTCGTACGGGGAGGCGGACGGATTGACGAGCAGCAGAGCGCCCGCCAGCGCCTCGTCGGAGGCGGGTGCGCCGGGGACCCAGATGTCCTCGCAGATCGTCAGCCCCAGCCGTGCCCTGCCGAGGTCGAGCACCGCGGCGCCCTCGCCGGCCTGGAAGTAGCGCTGCTCGTCCGCGACGCCATAGTTCCACAGCCGCGTCTTGCGGTAGGTCGCCACAACGCCGCCGTCCGCGATCACCGCGATCGCGTTGTGCACGTCCTCCGTCCGCTGGGGGTAGCCGACGACCGCCACGATGTCCTCGACCTCGCGCGCGACGGCCTCGAGCGCCTCCTGCGTGGCCTGCAGGAAGTGCTCCTTGAGCAGCAGGTCCTCGGGCGGATAGCCGGTCAGAACGAGCTCCGGGAACAGCACCAGCTCGGCGCCGGCGTCGCGCGCGCCCGCGATGTTCTCGCGCACCAGCCGCGCGTTGCCCTCGAGGTCGCCGACGCGCGGGTTGACCTGCGCGAGCCCGAGCGTCAGCGGTGCGAGCGAGCCGGCCACGGACGCCGATCCCGTCAAGCGGGCTGCTTGGCGCGGGTCCGCCGGCCACGCGGCTTGCCCACCACGCCGGCGACGGCCGCAAGCTCGCCGATCGCACCTTCCAGCGCCTTCGCGACGTCGTCGAGGTCGGGCAGCGCGTCGTAGTCCGACACCAGGCCGAAGTCGATCCGCCCGTTGTAGGACACGATCGCGATCCCGAGCGCGGCGTTCTCGATGATCGGCACGAGCGGGTACAGCCGCGCGAGCCGCCGGCCGAGCAGGTAGAGCGGGAACTGCGGCCCGGGCACGTTCGTCACGGTGAGGTTGAAGAGGCGCTGGACGGCCTGGATCCGCACGGCCTGGGAGAGGATCGTCGGCGGCGCGAAGTCGGCCAGCGTCGTGAGTGTCTCCGCCCCGACCGCCTGGCCCGACTCCTTGAGGCCGCGCATCGCCTCGTGCACGGAGCGGAAGCGGGCGATCGGGTCGGCCAGGCCGATCGGCAGCGGCGCGTACATGGCAGCGACCTTGTTGCCGAGCGCGCCGCGCTCGGACTCGGCGCGGACCGACACCGGCACCATCGCCTTGAGCTCGCGGTCGGTGTCGTAGCCGTGGGCGAGGAAGTGGCTGCGCAGCGCGCCGGTGACGACCGTGAGCACGACGTCGTTGACCGTGCCGCCGAGCGCGTTCTTGATCGCCTTGAACGTCGCGAGCTCGCCGTCGACCCAAGCGAAGCGGCGGTGCGGGCCGATCTTCACGTTCAGCGGCGAGCGCGGCGCGCCGCCCATCCCTGCCTGCGTGAGCACCGCGAGCCCGCCGATCGCGGCCGCGCCCGCGGACAGCGCGTCCTGCGGGTGGGTGACCGCCCGGGCCGCCGCGCGCGCGAGCTCGAGCGGCGTCGACGCGCGCTCGACCAGAGCATCGGTGAGCAGCGCGGTCTGCGTCGGCTCGGGCCGCGGCACCCACGGCTCGGGCTCCGGCTGCACCGGCGGATCGGGGTCGAGGTCGAACAGCACCGTTGCGATGTCGACGCCGGAGATCCCGTCGACGAGGCAGTGATGGGTCTTGCTGACCAGCGCGAAACGGTCGTCGCCGACGCGGTCGACCAGCCACAGCTCCCACAGCGGCTTCGAGCGGTCGAGCCGCTGCGCGAACACGCGGCCGGCCAGCCGCCGCAGCTCGGCCTCGCCCGCCGGCTCCGGCAGCGCGGTGTGGCGTACGTGGTAGCCGGCGTTGAAGTGCGGGTCGTCGACCCAGACCGGGCGGCTCTGGACGAGTGGCGGCAACGCCAGCTTCTGGCGATAGCGCGGCACCAGCGCGAGCCGGCGCTCGAGGTGGGCGACGAAGTCCTCGTAGTCGGGCGCCTTGCCGTCGAACAGCAGCACCGAGCCGACGTGCATATGGGCGCCGTGCTCCTCCAGCGCGAGGAAGGAGGCGTCGAGCCCGCTGAGGCGGTCAGGATTCGTCACGCCCGGATTGTCGCGCATAGGGGATCCGATCGCGCTGTCGCGTGTGCGCGCCGCTCCGCGTCTACGTCAACTGCGGGCATTGAGGCGTGGGTCCGGAGGGCGCCGGGCAACGCCGGTGGCCGGGCAAGTCGGTGCGGCTACCGGCGTTGCCGGCGGTATACGTCGTCAGCGCAGGTAGGTGCCGGAACCAGCCGGCTACAGCGGAATTGCGAGCTGGGGATCGCGCGCCGGCGGCGCGGCCTGCGCATCGTCCTCGAACGCCGCGACCCGGACGCCGAGCAGGCGGACCGGACGC
>Ga0307415_100001590_pt1 | contig 10959 bp, 10 predicted proteins | sample DK1Cmetagenome_FD_204524 | JGI IMG/M metagenome (GOLD analysis project Ga0307415, IMG submission 204524) | Maize rhizosphere microbial communities from greenhouse at UC Davis, California, United States - DK15-C-2 | ecosystem: Host-associated > Plants > Roots > Rhizosphere > Soil | place: USA...
CGGCCACGGCCAGGGGCTGGCCGTCGCCGTCCTCCAGCGGCCGGGCCGGCGGCGGCCGCCGCCGCAGCCGGTTGCGGGCCAGGTTGCGAGCGATGGTGGCCAGCCAGGGCCGCAGGGCCATGGCCGCCACCCGCTCGGCCGGGTAGCCGGCCAGGGCCCAGTAGGCGCGCTCGAAGGTGTCCTGGGCGACCTCCTCGGCGTCGGCGCGGTCGCCCACGACCCGCAGGGCCAGCCCGAAGACCAGCCGCTCGTAGGCCACGACCAGCGCCTCGAACGACCCGTCGAGGTCGCGGGCCAGGCGGGCCGGCAGCTCACGGTGGTGGTTGTCGTCCATCACCGGGGAGAACACGGCCCCGGCGCCGCGGGTTTCACCCCTCGGCCCGCGAGGCGCGGCGCCGGGCGATCCCCGACAGAGCCTCCAGCACCACCCGGTTGGCCAGGAAGGCGGTCACCTGGCCGGGCCCGTCGTAGGCGGGCGAGAGCTCGACCACGTCCATGCCGACCAGCGGCAGCTCGACCGCGCAGCGGCGGACCGCGTCCAGCAGCTCGCGGGCCGTGAGCCCGCCCGGCTCGGGGGTGCCGGTCCCGGGGGCCATGCCCGGGTCGACCACGTCGACGTCGACCGACAGGAACGCCCCGTCGCAGTCGTCGCTGGCGATGGCGAACGCCTCCGACAGGCAGGCGTCGAGGCCGCGGCGGACGATCTCGGTCATCTCGAAGCCGCGCATGCCCTGGTCGGCCATCCAGGCCAGCACGTCCGGGGGTGGCCAGTAGCCGCGCAGGCCGAGCTGGAGGAAGCGGTCGCCGCGGGCCGCGCCCGACTCGATCAGCCGCCGCATCGGAGTGCCGTGGCCGAGCAGGGAGCCGAACTGGGTGTCGCCGGTGTCGGCGTGGGCGTCGAAGTGGACCACCGACACCCGCCCGTTGCCGTGGTGGCGGGCCAGCCCGGTCACGTCGGGCAGGGCGATGGTGTGGTCGCCGCCCAGCACCACCGGGATCGCCCCGGCCGCGGCCACGGTCTGCACCGCCGCCTCCAGCCGGGCCAGGGCGGGCTCGATCTCGCCGGAGAGCATCGGCACGTCGCCGACGTCCACGACCCGCAGGTCCTGGAGGGCGTCGACCCCCAGGGCCAGCGACGGCCGGGAGCCGTCGTGGCCCAGGTAGTCGGTGCCGCGGATGGCCGAGGGGCCGAAGCGGGCCCCGGGCCGGTGGCTGGTGCCGCCGTCGAAGGGGGCGCCGACGATGACCACGTCGGCGCCTTCCAGCGACGCCGGGTCCTCCAGGTCGGCCCGCGGCACCCCCAGGAAGGTGATCTCCGGCCCGTACATGGCGAAGCCGATGGACTCGGGGTCAGGCCGAGACACGCAGGGCCTCCAGGCCGCGCAGGATGTAGGTCGGCTTCCAGGCCGGGGCGGCGGCCGGGGCCAGCTCCGGCAGGCGGCGCAGCAGGGTCCCGAACGACAGCTCCAGCTCCAGGCGGCCCAGCGGCGCCCCCAGGCAGTAGTGGACGCCGGCCCCGAAGCCGAGGTGCTGGGCGGCCTCCTCGCGGCCCAGGTCGAGGCGGTCCGGGTCCGGGAAGACGGCCGGGTCGCGGTTGGCCGAGCCGAACAGCAGCCCCAGCTCGGCCCCCTTGGGCACCGCCACCCCGCAGATCTCGACGTCCTCCAGCACCCAGCGCTCGAACATCTGCAGGGGGGTGTCGTAGCGCAGCAGCTCCTCGATCGCCCCCGGGAGCAGCCGCGGCTCGCGGCGGAGGCGGGCCAGCTGGTCGGGGTGCTGGAACAGCCGCCACCAGCCGATGCCGGTGAAGTTGACGGTGGCCTCGTGCCCGGCGTTGAGCAGCAGCACCACGGTGCCGATGAGCTCGTCCTCGGTGAGCTGGTCGCCGCCGTCGACCACCTGGGTGAGGGCGGTGATGAGGTCGTCGGCCGGGCGGGCCCGCCGCTCCCGGGACAGCCCGCGCAGGTACCCGGAGAACTCGGTGGCCGCCCCGGAGGCGACCCGGGCCGCCTCCTCGGTCGGGTTGACCTCGTACATGCCGCAGATCTGGGCCGACCAGGGCCGCAGCAGCGGCCGGTCGGCCTCGGGCACGCCCAGCAGGTCGGCGATGACCGCCACCGACAGGGGCTCGGCCAGCCCGGCCACCAGGTCGCCCCCGCCCGCCTCGGCCAGGTCGTCGACCAGCCGGTCGACCCGCTCCTGGACGCGGGGGCGGAGCCGCTCGACCATCCGCGGGGTGAACGCCTTGGCCACCAGCCGCCGCAGCCGGGTGTGGTCGGGCGGCTCCCGGTCGAGCATGCCGTTGCGGATCAGCTGCCAGAACGGGGCCAGGTAGGCCGGCTCCTCGGGCCGGCCCATCTCGGCGTGGCTGGCCACGTGCAGGTAGGTGCGGCCGAAGCGGCGGTCCCGGAGCAGCGCGTTGACATCGGCGTGGTGGGGGACCAGCCAGTGGTCGCTGGCCGGGTCGTACAGGACCCGGCCCTCGTCGCGCAGGGCCGCGTAGGCGGGGTAGGGGTCGGCCACGAACGCCGGGTCGGCCGGGGTGAAGGCGGCCGTGGCCGTCATGGCCGCGGCGCCGGGGAGTCGTCGAGCCGGCCGACGGCCCGCTCCAGGGCGGTCGCGGCCCGGCCCGGGTGGAAGGCGCCGGCGAACCCGTCGGCGACCAGGGCCGCCAGCTGCTGCTCGCTCAGCCCGTGGGCCTCGGCCACGGCCTGGTGCTCGGACGACAGGTCGTTGCCGAACAGGCTGCGGTCGTCGGTGTTCAGGCACACCCGGGCCCCGGCAGCCAGCAGCCGCCCCACCGGGTGGTCGGCCAGGGTGGGCAGCTCGGCCTCGGTCCGGGTCCAGTAGTTGGAGCGGGGGCAGCACTCCAGCACCACCCGCCGCTCCACCACCTCGGCCAGCAGGTCGGGGTCCTCGGCCAGGCTGGTGGCGTGCCCGATGCGGTCGGTCAGGTAGCGGTCCAGGGCGGTGCGGATGGCCGCCGGGGGCTCGGCCTCGCCGGCGTGGACGGTGACGCACAGCCCGGAGGCGCGGGCGTGCTCGAACATGGCCGCGTGGGCGTCGATCCAGTCCGGGGTCCGGCCCTCGACCGGCCCGGCCAGGTCGACCCCGACCACCCCGACGTCGAGGCGGCGGATGGCCGCCTCCAGCACCGGCCGGTTCCAGTCCGGGTCGACCCCGCCCATCAGGCAGGCCAGCAGGGCCACCCGGGTCCCGGTGGCCGCCTCGGCCTGGGCGGCGGCCTCGCCGACGGTGACCAGCACCTCGTCGACGGTCAGGCCCTGGGTGGTGTTGAGCCGCGGGCAGAAGCGCAGCTCGGCGTAGACCACCCCGTCGGCGGCCAGGTCCTCGACCAGCTCCCGGGTCACCCGGGCCAGGTGCTCTTTGGTCTGCAGCAGCGGCAGCAGCACCTCGAACCCGGCCAGCGCCTCCAGCAGCCCCGCCCGCCGGGTCACCCGCACCCTGGCCATGGCCGCCCCCGCGGGCGCATCCGCCGGCACCACCCCGACCTCCCGGGCCAGCTCCTCGACCGTGGACGGCCGCACCGACCCGTCCAGGCGCAGATGCAGCTCGGCCTTTGGCAGCCGGCGCAGAGCGTCATCGTCGACGGCGGGCAACCCATCCCTCCTGAGCGCAGGTCACGGCAGCGGTAGCCTACCTGCCCGCACCCACCACCGAGGAGGCGACCCCGATGCCCGGCCCCGACGGCGAGCAGCCCGTGACCCGCGACGACGTGCTCCCGGCGGGGGCGCGCCACTGCTTCGCCTGCGGCGACGCCAACCCCATCGGCATGCACCTCAACGACATCCGCCGCGAGGGCGACCAGGTCCTGGCCACCCTCCACCCCCGCCCCGAGTTCCAGAGCTACCCCGGCGTCCTCCACGGCGGCCTGTCGGCGACCGCCCTCGACGAGGTCATGGGCTACGCCTCCATCCTGCTGGCCGGCATCTGGGCCGCCACCGCCACCATGGATGTCCGCTACCGCGCCCAGGTCCCCTACGACGCCCCCCTCCCGCTGGTCGCCGGCCTCACCGACACCCGTGGCCGCCGCGTCCGCGCGTGGTCCCGCCTGCTGCTGCCGTCGGGCCAGGTCGGCGCCGAGGCCACCGCCCTGCTGGTCGCCCTCCCCGAGGACCTCGCCTCCCGGGCCCGCGAGCTGTACGGCCCGATGGCCTGACGGTCCCGACGCCGGCTAGGGCAGCCCGAACCAGAAGCGGAGCATCTGATCGGACAGGCGCCGCTGGTCGGGAGTGCTGGCCGCCTGGAACTGGGGGTCGCGGAACAGGTAGGGGACCTCGGCGGCGTGGAAGGCGCCGGGCGGGAGGTCGTCGGGAGACGGCAGGTACATCGGCGGCCGCCGGTCGGCGAACTCGTAGGCGTAGACCGACACATGCCGGGACAGCAGCCGGTGTTGCTGGAAGGTGGAATAGGCCCACATCCGGTCGGTGAGCACCGTCGCCCAGGCCAGGTTCGGCGACGGGTAGGCACGGGATGCCCTGGAACAGCCGGTGGTCGTCGGTGACGGCGCCGCGCACCGGGCCGGCGTCGGTCTCCACGACCGCGGCGTCGGTCATCTCGGCGGCCCGCCTCCGCGGGGCTCGAGGTCGGGTCGTCGAGGCCGGCGGCGCCGGGCCCTCCGGAACATCACCACCGCGGCCCAGGCGAGAAGGAGGAGCAGGACCGCGACCAGGATGGGGATGAACACCGCGACCAGGCTCATGGCCAGGGAGGCGGCGTCCTCGGCGGCGCTGACCACCGGGGTGCCGGTGCCGACGGTGGTGGTGTTGACCAGGGGGCGGGCGGTGGCCTTGGTGGCGTGGACGATGCCGGCGGTGAGGACGCCGAGGGCGATCCCGACCCAGGGGTGCTGCTGCATCCAGGTGGAGGCGTCGACCTCGGCGGCGGCGGTGGTGGCGGCGAAGATGACGCCGCCGACGGCGGGGCGGACCAGGGTCTGGACGACGTCGTTGACGTGGTCGACCACGGCGACCTTGTCGAGGACCAGCTCGGCCAGGAGCAGGACCGAGACGACGGCCAGCGCCCAGCCGCTCTGGATCCAGCGGTAGGGCTCGGGGAGGGTGATGACGTCGGTGAAGCGGGCCAGGAGGCCGACCAGCAGCAGGGGGATGTAGGCGTTCAGGCCTGCCGCGGCCGACAGGCCGAGGCCGGTGAGCGATGCCAGCATGACCTCCTGCTTCCCCTTGGACGGGCCCGTCACACACAGCCGTGGGATGTCTAGCCGGTGTCGGCCTCGACCTCGGGCGCGACCGACCAGGTGTAGGCCTCCTTGAGCAGCCGCAGGTACATGAAGGTCTCGGTGCGGCGCACGCCCTCGATGGCGGCCAGGTCCTCCGACAGCAGCCGCAGCAGGTGGTCGTGGTCCTCGCAGACCACCTCGGCCAGCATGTCGAAGGAGCCGGCCACCACGACCAGGTACGACACCTCGGGCAGGCGGCCCACGGCCTCGGCCACCTGCTTGCGGGCGTGGGCGTCGACCGAGATGCCGACCATGGCGATGGCCTGGTAGCCGAGCGCCATGGGGTCGGCCACGGCCACCACCTGCATGATCCCGGCGGCCTGGAGGCGGGCCACCCGCTGGCGCACGGCCGCCTCGGAGATCCCCAGCTCCCGGCCGATGCTGGTGAAGGAGCGGCGCCCGTCGCGCTGCAGGGCGGCGACGATGCGGCGATCGACCGCGTCGACCCTCGCCGTCCTCGGCATGCGAATCACCTCCCGATCTCGTTGCCAGGTTGACGGATCTCGAAGTAGTCTATCCCAGACTCAACGTAAGACGAAGCCAACCGGGTGCGTCCCAGGAGCGTGATCAGCATGGGCCGACGGCCCGACCAGGAGCGGATCGACAGCCTCACCCAGGCCAGGACCCAGCTTGTCCACGAGCGCACCCCCAAGTCGCGGGCGTGGCGCGAGCGCTCGCTCGCCTCGCTGCCGCTGGGGGTCGCCTCCAGCTTCCAGGACTCGCCGCCGTACCCGATCTTCTTCGAGCGCGCCAAGGGCAGCCGCGTCTGGGACGTCGACGGCAACGAGTACTCCGACTACCACAACGGCTTCGGGGTCATGGCCGTCGGCCACGCCCACCCCAAGATCGTCGAGGCCCTGTCCGAGCGGGCGGCCGTCGGCACCCACTTCGCCCAGCCGGTGGCCGAGACCACCCTGCTGGCCGAGGAGCTGTGCTCGCGGTTCAGGATCGACCAGATGCGCTTCACCAACTCCGGCACCGAGGCCACCATGGACGCCATCCGCCTCGCCCGGGGGGTCACCGGCCGCGACAAGATCGTCAAGATCGAGGGCTCCTATCACGGCCACCACGAGTCGGTGCTGGTCTCGATCCGCCCCAGCCGGGACAAGATGGGCCCGCGGGAGACCCCGGCCAGCGTCGAGTTCGGCAGCGGCACCCCCAAGGCCGTGACCGACCTGACCCTGATCGTCCCCTACAACGACGCCGAGGCCCTGGACCGGCTGCTGGCCGCCAACGCCGGCGAGGTCGCGGGGATGATCATGGAGCCGGTGATGATGAACGTGGGCATCATCGACCCCGAGCCCGGCTACCTGGACGCGGTCCGCGAGAGCTGCTCGCGCCACGGCGTCATCCTCATCTTCGACGAGGTCAAGACGGGCGCCACCATCGCCTACGGCGGCGCCGAGGAGGTCTACGGGGTCGCCCCCGACCTCAAGTGCTTCGCCAAGGCGGTCGGCGGCGGCACCCCCCTGGGCGGGTTCGGCGGCCGCGGCGAGCTGATGGCCGAGATCGCCAAGGACGGCGTGCCCCAGCTGGGCACCTTCAACGGCAACCCGCTGTGCGCCCGGGCCGGGCTGGTCGCCCTCACCGAGATCCTCACCGAGGACGCCTACAAGGAGCTGAACCGGCTCAACGACGCCCAGCTGGCCGGCTGCCAGCGGGTCATCGACCAGTACGGCCTGCCCTGCTACACCACCGGGGTGGGCGGCAAGGGCGCGGTCATGTACGCCCCCGAGAAGCTGCTCGACTACCGCGCCTATGCCGGCTTCGACGGCGACGGGGTCGACGAGGACCTCTCGTACCTGTCGTGGCTGTACGAGATGACCAACGGCGTGTTCATGACCCCCGGCATCGACGAGCAGTGGACCCTGTCGGTGCAGCACACCGACGAGGACGTGGCCCGCTACGTCAACGCCTTCGAGACCTTCGCCCGCGAGGTCACCGCCGGGTAGGCTCCGCGGATGCGACTCGGGGTGATGCTCGGCTACTTCGGGGCCGGGACCACGGCCGCCGAGCAGCTGGCGGCGGCGCGGGAGGCGGAGCGGCTGGGCTACGACTCGGTCTGGGTGGCCGAGGCCTACGGCTCGGACGCGGCCACCGTGCTGGCCTGGCTGGCCGCCCAGACCAGCTCGATCCACCTGGGGTCGGCGGTGTTCCAGATCCCGGCCCGGAGCCCGGCCATGACGGCCATGACCGCGGCCACCCTCGACCAGCTGTCGGGGGGGCGGTTCCGGCTGGGCCTGGGCCTGTCCGGCCCCCAGGTGGCCGAGGGCTGGCACGGCCAGCGCTTCGCCCGGCCGCTTCACCGGACCCGCGACTACGTGACCGTGGTGCGCATGGCCCTGGAGCGGCGCCGGGTCGCCTACCAGGGCGAGACCCTGGAGCTGCCCCTGCCCGACGGCCCCGGCAAGGCCCTCAAGCTGACCATCTCCCCGGCCCAGGCGCGCCTGCCCATCTACCTGGGGGCGATGGGGCCGGGCAACCTGGCCATGGCCGGGGAGGTGGCCGACGGCTGGCTCGGGTTCCTGTTCTCGCCCGAGCACGCCGGCTCCTTCCGCGAGCGCCTGGCCGCCGGGGCGGCCCGGGCCGGCCGCGACCTCGACGGCTTCGACGTCGCCCCCAACGTCCAGGTCCACATCTCGGACGACCTGGCCGCGGCCCGCGACGCCATGCGCCCCTTCCTGGCCCTGTACATCGGCGGCATGGGCTCCAGGGAGCGGAACTTCTACACCGAGCAGGCCGGCCGCTACGGCTTCGAGGGGGCCGCCCGCCAGGTCCAGGAGCACTACCTGGCCGGCGACCGCGGCCAGGCCATGGCCGCCCTCCCCGACGAGCTGATCGACCTGGTCACCCTGTGCGGCCCGGCCGGGCGGGTCCGGGAGCGGCTGGCCGCCCACCGCGAGGCCGGGGTCGGCACCCTGATCGCCGCCCCCACCGCCTGGACCGCCTCCGAGCGCCTGACCCAGCTCCGCCGGCTGGCCGAGCTGGCCGCTTGACCCTCCTGTCGGGGGAGCGTCCAGGCTGGTCCGCGGAAGGAGGGACGCGACATGGACGACCTGCTGCCGATCGGGCGCTTCGCCAAGGCGACCCGGCTGTCGGTGAAGGCGCTGCGCCACTACGACGAGCTGGGGCTGCTGCGGCCGGCGTTCGTCGACCCGTCCTCCGGCTACCGCTACTACCGGCCCGCCCAGGCCAACCAGGCCGAGGCCATCCGCATCCTGCGGTCGCTGGAGATGCCGCTGGAGGAGATCGGCGAGCTGCTGGCCGAGGGCGGCGGCGAGCCGGTGGCCAAGCGGCTGCGCCTGCACCGGGAGCGGCTGGAGGCGCGCCTGGCCGAGCACCGGCGCATGCTCGCGTTCCTCGAGCGGCTCCTGGACAGGGAGGACGTCATGCCGTACGAGGTTTCCGTGAGAGAGCTGCCGGCCCAGCCGGTGGCCGCGACCCGCGCCACCACCGACCTGCGGGGCATCTCCACCGCCATCAGCGACGGGGTCCACACCATCCTGGCCGAGCTGGGCCGGCGGGGGATCGAGCCGGCCGGGCCGCTGCAGGTCGTCTACCACGCCGACCAGGTCCTGGACGAGGACAGCGTGGCCCCGATCGAGATCTGCTTCCCGGTGGCGGCCCCGCTGGAGGCGGCCGGCGAGGTGTACGGCGCCGAGCTGGCCGGCGGCCCGGCCGCGGTCACCGTCCACCGCGGCCCCTACGCCGAGATCGGCCCCGCCTACCACACCGTCTCCGGCTGGATCGCCGACCACGGCCACGAGCTGGCCGGCGGTCCCCGCGAGGTCTACCTCAACGACCCCGGCCAGGTGGAGGAGGGCGACCCGCTGACCGAGGTGCAGTGGCCGATCAGGTGAGGCCGAGGGCGTCGCGGAGGAAGGCCAGCTGGAGGTTGAGCAGGCTCTCGGCCACCGCCTGCTGGGCGGCCAGGTGGGTCACCCCGGACAGCGGCAGGACGTTGTGGGGGCGGCCGGCCGCCAGCAGCAGCCCGGACAGGCGCAGGCTGTGGGCGGCGACCACGTTGTCGTCGGCCAGCCCGTGGATGAGCAGCAGCGGCCGCTCCAGCTTGGCCGCCTCGGCCAGCAGCGAGTTGCGCCGGTAGGCGTCGGGGTCGGCGGCCGGGTGGCCGAGGTAGCGCTCGGTGTAGTGGGTGTCGTACAGGCGCCAGTCGGTCACCGGGGCGCCGGCCACGGCGGCGGCGAACACCTCAGGGCGGCGCAGCACGGCCAGGGCGGCCAGGTACCCGCCGAACGACCAGCCGCGGATGGCCACCCGGCGCAGGTCGAGCTCGGGGTGGTCGGCGGCCACGGCGTGCAGGGCCTCGACCTGGTCGTCGAGGACCGGCCCGGCCAGGTCGCGCCAGATGGCCCGCTCCCAGGCCGGGCCCCGCCCCGGGGTGCCGCGCCCGTCGGTGACCAGGACGGCGAAGCCCTGGTCGGCGAACCACTGGGCGACCAGGTAGCGGTCGCGGGCGGCCAGCACCTGGCGGTGGTGCGGCCCCCCGTAGGGGTCGAGCAGCACCGGCAGCGTCGCGCCGCCGCCGCCGGTGGGGGCCGGGTCGGGGAGCAGCAGGGCGCAGCGCAGGGCCCGGGGGCCGGCCCGCAGCAGCCGCGGCCGGGGTGTCAGGCCCGGGGCGTGGGCCAGGGAGCCGACCGGTTGGGGCGGGCGGCCGGGGGCGGTGACGGTGGTGGCGGTGCCGTCGCTGTCCAGGTCGGCGCGGGTGACCACCAGGACCGGGCCGGCGGCGCTGGCCGCGTGGTGGCCACCCTGGCCGGTGAGGCGCTCGGGGGCGGCCCCGGGGGCGGCCCGCCACAGGTGGGTCTCGGTCGGCTCCTCGGACCCGGCGACCAGGACGGCGCCGCCGGTGGCGGCCACCACCTCGGCCACCTGGAGGCCCGGGGGGGTGACGGGCCGGCCGTCCACGGTCAGGCGGCGGGTGTCGCAGTCGGGGTCGTCGGCGGTCAGGACCAGCCGGCCGTCCAGCCAGGCGGGCACGCCGGGGACGAGCTCCACCCAGGCCGGGTCGCGCTGGGCGGCCAGCTCGCGGGTGGCCCCGGTGTCGGGGTCGGCCGCCAGGACCAGGGTGGCCGTCTGGTCGCGCGCCTGGACCAGCAGGGTCAGGGGGGCGCCGGCGTCCCAGCGGACCGAGGCCAGGTAGGGGTAGGCGGCGCGGTCCCAGGCGACCTCGACCCGGCGGCCGTCCAGGCCGACCACGGCCAGGCGCGCCTCGGCGTTGTCGGTGCCGGCGGCCGGGTAGGGGAGGCTGACCGGCGGGACCGCCGGGTTGGCCGGGTCGGTGAGGTGGAAGCGCCGCACCGGGGTGGTGTCGACCCGGGCCACGGCCAGCCGGGCCCCGTCCGGGGCCCACCAGAACCCGCGGGCCCGGTCCATCTCCTCGGCGGCCAGGAACTCGGCCAGGCCCCAGCTGACCTCGGGGTCGTCCTCGCCCACCAGCCGGCGGGGGCCGGCCCGGTCGGCGGGGTCGAGATCGGCCACGTGGAGGGCGCGGTCGGCGACCCAGGCCACCCGGGCGCCGGTGGGGTCGACCCGCGGGTCGAGGACGCCGCCGCCGGCCGGCAGCTCCCGGGTCCCGCCGTCCCCGGCCAGGTCGGCCACGAACAGGCGGCCGGCCAGGGCGAAGCTGGCCACGGCGAGGTCGGCGTCGGCGGCGAAGGCGACGATGCCGCCGGCCCGCT
>Ga0307415_100001592_pt1 | contig 10957 bp, 13 predicted proteins | sample DK1Cmetagenome_FD_204524 | JGI IMG/M metagenome (GOLD analysis project Ga0307415, IMG submission 204524) | Maize rhizosphere microbial communities from greenhouse at UC Davis, California, United States - DK15-C-2 | ecosystem: Host-associated > Plants > Roots > Rhizosphere > Soil | place: USA...
GCGGTAGTTCGTCCGGGTTCATGACCGCCCGCGGCGCCGCGGATTTCCTGACACGCTCGACTGCATTCCTCGGAGCGGCATTCATAATCCTGTCCATCGTACTCGCCGCAATTGCCGGTGCCTCGCGCGAGCCGGTGAAGATCGATACGTCGCTTGCCAATCAGATGGCCCCCGTCGCTCCGCAGCAGGGCGCCCCGTCTACGCAGCCCCCGGGTCAGCAGGAGCCCGCGACGCCTGCTCAGAACCAAGACGCACCGGCCGTTCCGCTGGCTCAATAACGCCCTCGACTCAGATTTTTTTCGTCTTCCGGGTTGCGCGGTCCGGCGGTTCACCCCTAAGCCCCGACTCCCATGGCGCGGTTCATTTTTGTCACCGGCGGCGTGGTCTCATCGCTTGGTAAAGGTCTCCTCTCTGCGTCTCTCGGGGCGTTGCTTCAGGCGCGCGGCTACAAGGTCCGCATCCGGAAGTTCGACCCCTACCTGAACGTCGATCCGGGGACGATGTCGCCGTATCAGCACGGCGAGGTCTACGTGACCGACGATGGGGCCGAGACCGACCTCGATCTCGGTCATTACGAGCGCTACACCGGCGTGTCTTCGCGCCAGTCGGACAACATCACCACCGGACGCATCTACCGCGACATCATCGCGAAGGAACGACGCGGCGACTATCTCGGCGCGACGGTGCAGGTCATCCCGCACGTCACCAACGCCATCAAGGAATTCGCGGTCGCCGATACGGACGATGTCGACTTCGTCATCTGCGAGATCGGCGGGACGGTTGGCGACATTGAAAGCCTGCCCTTCATCGAATCGATCCGGCAATTGCGGAACGATCTGGGTCGCGACCAGACGGTCAGCGTCCACACGACGCTCGTGCCGTGGATCGCGGCCGCTGGCGAGTTGAAGACGAAGCCGACGCAGCAGTCGGTACGCGAGCTCTCGAGCCTGGGCGTTCAGCCGGAAGTCCTGCTGTGCCGAAGTGACCGACCGCTTCCGGAATCGGAGCGCGAGAAGATCGCCTTGTTCTGCAACGTCAGGAAATCGGCGGTCATCCCGGCGCTCGATGCGCGGAACATTTACGACGTGCCGCTTCAATATCACGAGGCGGGGCTGGACGACGAAGTTCTGTACGCCTTCGGAATCGAGGACGCGCCGGAGCCTGACCTCACCCGCTGGCATGAGATCATGGACGCCATCGATCACTATGAGAGCGAAGTGACGATCGGCGTGGTGGGCAAATATGTCGGCCTTCCCGACGCTTACAAAAGCCTTCGCGAGGCCCTCGTGCACGGCGGAATCGCCAACCGGACGAAGGTCAACATCGAGTGGATCGATGCGGAGATCTTCGAGCATCCGGAATCGGACATCGTCGCAGAGCTCGAGCCCTTGAACGCGATCCTCGTCCCAGGCGGATTCGGGGAGCGCGGATCGGAAGGGAAGATCGCTTCGGTGAAGTTCGCGCGCGAGCGCGAGATCCCCTTCTTCGGCATTTGCCTCGGCATGCAGATGGCCTGCATCGAAGGTGCTCGGAACACGGCCGGGATTCCCGAAGCCTCGACCACCGAATTCGGGTCGACACCCGAGCCGGTCGTCGGCCTCATCACCGAGTGGATGAGCCCCGAAGGAATACAGGCCCGTGCCGAGGGGGGCGACCTCGGCGGCACCATGCGGCTCGGCGCCTATCCGGCGAAGCTCGACGGCAACAGCGTGGTCCGCGGGATTTACGGCGCTGACGAGATCAGCGAACGCCACCGTCACCGCTATGAGGTAAACAGCCATTACAAGGATGCGCTCGAGAAGGGCGGCCTAGTATTTTCGGGGATGTCCCCCGACGGCCGCTTGCCCGAGATCGTCGAAAGGCCGGACCATCCCTGGTTCATCGGCGTCCAGTTCCATCCGGAACTGAAGAGCCGCCCCTTCGAACCGCACCCTTTGTTCGCGGGTTTCATCGAGGCTGCGTTAAAGCAGTCGCGTCTGGTTTAATTAAGGTTAGACACTAAATCGGCAGGCCATGACCAACACGATTTCCACCCGCGTCGCGATCCTGGGTTCGGGCCCGGCCGGGCTTACCGCAGCCATCTATGCCGCACGCGCCGGACTCTCGCCCATCGTCATTCAGGGCATCCAGCCCGGCGGGCAGTTGACCACCACGACCGACGTCGAGAATTACCCCGGCTTTCGTGACGTCATCCAGGGCCCGTGGCTCATGGAAGAGATGCAGGCGCAGGCCGAGCATGTCGGAACGCGGATGGTCTGGGACCATATCTCGGCCGTCGACCTCAGGAGCCGGCCGTTTCGGCTGACCGGGGACAGCGGAACTCAATATTTCGCCGACACGCTCATCATTGCGACGGGCGCGCAAGCGAAGTGGCTCAACCTACCGTCGGAAGAGCATATGAAGGGCAGGGGCGCCTCGGCCTGCGCGACCTGCGACGGCTTCTTCTATCGCGGCAAGCGGGTCGCCGTCATCGGGGGAGGCAACACCGCGGTCGAGGAGGCGCTCTACCTCACCAATCACAGCCATGACGTCACGCTCATCCACCGTCGCGACAGCCTGCGCGCGGAGAAGATCCTGCAGGACCGGCTTTTCGCCAATCCGCACATCAAGGTGATCTGGGATTCGGAAGTCGTAGAGTTCGTCGCGGGCGGTGAGCCGGAGGCGCTCGTCGGCCTCGACATCAAGAACAAGCTGACCGCCGAGATGACCCGCATCCCGGTCGAAGGCGCATTCGTCGCCATTGGCCACAAGCCGGCCACCGAGCTCTTCACCGATCAGCTCAAGCTGGACAGCGAAGGCTATATCGAGGTCGAGATCGGCACGACCAAGACGAACGTGCCCGGTGTGTTCGCCTGCGGCGACGTCATGGACAAGATCTACCGCCAGGCGGTGACCGCCGCCGGGACGGGCTGCATGGCCGCCCTCGATGCGGAAAAGTATCTGGCAGCGCAGGAATTCGAGGCTCTCGCCGCCGAATAACTAAAGGGCGTCGACGACCTTCTTCTGCCCCGGCTGGCCCGGGACTGGCTCCGACAGATCTTCGCCAAGGCTGACCACGCGATTGTCTTCGTCCACGTGGACGACCTTCGGCTTCAGCGTTCGCGCCTCTGCGTCGCTCAGCAGGCAATAGCTCATGATGATCACGAGATCGCCCGCATGGACGAGATGTGCCGCCGCCCCGTTGATCGTGATCGTCCGGCTGCCGCGAGGAGCGGGGATCACGTAGGTCTCGAGCCTGGCGCCGTTGGTGATGTCGGCAATCGTAACCTGCTCGCCCTCGAGCAGGTCGGCCGCTTCCATCAAATCGACGTCGATCGCCACCGACCCGACATAGTCGAGGTCGGCCTGCGTCACCGTCGCGCGGTGGATCTTCGACTTCATCATCACCCGCATCATCGTGGGCGGTGGTCCTTCTCAAAGCGGCCGGAAAACGGCGCGCCGAATATCAGATTTGGTGCAGAATACCAGAATTCAATGCTGCAGCGCACAATTCAAGGATAGACGGCCTCCACGAAGTAGAGACCTTCCGCTGGGGCATTCAGGCCGAGTTCGGCTCGGTCCCGGGCTTCGAGGGCTTGCCGCATGTCTTCAGGCCGCCATTGGCCGCGGCCCACGAGGGCCAGGCAGCCGACCATCGACCGCACCTGGTGATGGAGGAAGCTCCGCGCGGCGGCTTCGATATGCACCTCCTCGCCGATGCGGCTGACGTCGAGGCGGTCGAGCGTTTTCACCGGGCTATCTGATTGGCACTGGACTGAGCGGAAGGTGGTGAAGTCGTGCCTTCCGATCAGCATGGACGCGCCTTGGGCCATCGCATCTACATCCAGCGGCACCGCGACATGCCAGACCCGTCCACGGTCGAGGGCAGGGGGCGCACGGCGATTCAGTATGCGATACAGATACTTGCGCCCGATACATGAGAAACGGGCGTGCCAATCGTCCGGCACTTTCTCGACGGCCGTGACCGAGATCGGGTCGGGCCGGACCAGCGCATTGATGCCCTCCCGCAGGCGATGTTCCGTGACGCCTTTCTCGATTTCGACATGCGCCGCCATCGCCAGGGCGTGGACCCCGGCGTCGGTCCGACCAGCCGCGTGGACTGCCGCGAGTTCCCCCGTCATTCGGAAAACCGCCTCCTCGAGACTCTGCTGGACCGACGGGCCGTGGTCCTGCCGCTGCCAGCCCATGAACGGCCTGCCGTCGAATTCGATGGTGAGTTTCCAGCGAGTCATTGGCGCCAGCGGGTCACGGCAAGATTGTGCCCTTCGGGATCGCAAAGCCGCGGAGCAGCTCGCCGGGCATCATGGCCGACTTGCCGGCACGCTGGACCCGAAGCGGCCGGATATATCCTCCACCGCAAGCGATGTTCAGGGAATCGTCGAACACCTCGCCGGGCTCTCCGTCTGCATTCTCGCCCGCGACGGCATCGAGCAGCTTGATCCGCTCGCCATTCGCCTCGAACCAGGCGCCGGGCGCAGGGGCGAATGCGCGTACCTGCCGCTCGATGGCTTCCGCGGGCTGTTTCCAGTCGATCCGGGCCTCGGCCTTTTCGATCTTTGGCGCATAGGTCGCACCGTCGTCTGGCTGGGGCTGCGGCCGGTAGCTGGTCGGATCAGTCAGCCATTCGATCAGTGCTTCGCTGCCAAGCTTCGCCATTTCTTCTGTGACTTGGCCGGCATTCTTGCGATTGAGCGTTAAATTTCGAGTCAGGAGCATCGGGCCCGTATCGAGGCCAACGTCCATCTGCATGATCGTGACCCCCGAGATCATGTCGCCGGCGAGGATCGCTCGCTGGATCGGCGCTGCTCCGCGCCATCTCGGCAGCAGCGATGCATGGATGTTCACGCATCCCATCTTGGGGGCGTCGAGGATTGGTTTCGGCAGGATCAGGCCATAGGCCGCGACCACCGCCAGATCCGCGTCCAGCGCCGCAAACCTTGCCTGCTCCCCGGCGTCGCGCAGCGTTCGCGGAGTCCGCACGTCGAGCCCCAGTTGTTCGGCGCGCTCGTGCACGGCAGTCTTGCGATCCGCCTTCCCTCGTCCCGCCGGGCGAGGCGGCTGGCAGTAGACCGCCACAACCTCGTGCCCTGCCTCCACCAGCGCATTCAGTGCGGGCACGGCGAACTCGGGCGATCCCATGAAGATGATCCGCATTGCGCCGCCCTATGGCCGACACTTGTCCCGTTCGCCAAGCGCCCTATTGATCTGCCGTCATGGCGTCGGAGGAGATCGAAGCGCTCGCAGGAGCATTGGCGCGGCTCCCCGGCCTGGGGCCGCGGTCGGCGCGCCGCGCCGTCCTGCATTTGATGAAGAAGCGACAGACCATGTTGGAGCCGCTTCTGGCAGCGCTTCAGAAGGTCTCGGAGCGACTGTCTACCTGCTCGACTTGCGGAAATGTCGATACGTCGGATCCCTGCGGCATCTGCCGGGACCCGCGCCGGGACGAGAAGAGCCTCTGCGTCGTGGAGGAAGTCGCCGACCTTTGGGCGCTCGACCGATCGCGCTTGTTCCCTGGACGCTATCATGTTCTTGGCGGGCGTCTGTCTGCGCTGGAGGGCGTCAGGCCGGAGGACCTGGCGATCGACAGCCTCATCCAGCGCGTTGGCAACGGCGGAATCGAAGAGGTCGTCCTCGCCATGAATGCCACGTTGGAAGGGCAAACGACCGCGCACTATGTGGCGGAAAGACTGGAAAAATTCCCGATCCGGTTGACGCAGCTTGCGCATGGCCTCCCGGTCGGCGGCGAGCTGGACTATCTGGACGAAGGAACGCTCGCCCAAGCCCTCCGGGCGCGCCGTCCCGTTAGTTGAAGATACATCTCCGAAGGATTAAATTGGCCTCATGGCAATTCGTGAAATCGTCGAAGTCCCGGATCCGCGCCTGCGGCAGATTTCCTCTCCCGTTGAGGAGGTTACGGAGGAGATTCGCGAGCTCGTCTCCGACATGTTCGAGACGATGTATGCGGCCCCGGGCATCGGGCTTGCCGCGATCCAGGTGGGCGTTGCCAAGCGCATCCTGGTGATCGACCTGCAGGAGCCGGAGGAAGAGGGCGGCGAGCCCGTCAAGGACCCGCACGTCTTCATCAACCCCGAGATCATGCAGCATTCCGACCATGAAGTGCCTTATACCGAGGGCTGCCTGTCGGTCCCCGATCAGTACGCAGAAGTCGACCGCCCGGACCGGATTCGCGCGCGATGGCTGGATCTGGACGGCAAGCAGCACGAAGAGGACATCGAGGGTCTGTTGGCTGTTTGCCTGCAGCACGAGATGGACCATCTGAACGGCGTACTGTTCATCGATCATCTGTCGCGCCTGAAGCGCGATATGATCCTAAAGAAGCTCGCGAAGCTTCGGAAAGACCAGGATAAAAAGGCGGCGTAGCCGTCCTGAGCGTGGGCGAAGGGCGGCTTAAGCGAACGCCGGCGTAACCGACGCCGCGGCGTTCCGGCAGTCCTCCGCACATTCCCGGCACATCTGCGCGCAAAGCCTGCAATGCTCGTGATCGTGCTTCTCGCATTCCGCCGCACAGGCGTCGCAGACGCGGGCGCATAGCTCCAGCGTCTCGCGAAGAACCTCTTCGTTGAAGCCCGTTCGACGAACCGCAAGCTTTCCGGTCGCCTCGCATACGTCTGCGCAGTCGAGGCAGGTCCGAATGCACTGGGTCATGTCCATCTTCTCGGCCGCGCAGGCGTCGGCGCAACTGAGGCACATCCTCGCGCAGTACATGAGGTGGTGCGCCGCATCGCTCAGCGGCTGGTTCACATGGCCGTGCGCATTGGGATGCAACGAGATCATCTTGCGGATCGACATTCCTGGCTCCTGGAGATTCCTGTGGAGAACCAGCGGTGCGTAGCGCGGTTCCTATTGTCGTTGAAACGAAATCGCTCTAAGGTTCTTGTTCTGTTCCTGGGAGGGTGCGGACATGAGCGGAACCGTCCTCGCGTTTGTCGTTATTGCTCTTGCAATTGGAGCGCTGCTTGGCTGGCTGTTTGGCAGCCGTGATGGAGCCGGCGCTCGCCAGACGGTGGAAAATTTGCGTCTCCAGCTCGACGAAGTCGTGAAGGAACGCGACGCCAACCGCGATGCGGTGACGAGGCTCGCTGCGCTGGAAGCTTCGCAGTTGGAACGGGAGAAGGGGTTCGAAGCCCGGATCAAGGAGCTGATCGAGGCGAAGGAAGCGCTCTCGGCCCAATTCGCCGATATCAGCAACAAATTGCTCGCCGAAGCGCAGGAAACGTTCCTCAAGCGCGCGGACCAGCGTTTCCGGCAATCCGAGGAGACGAGCGGCCAGACGCTGAAGGCGCTTCTCCAGCCTGTCCACGAGCGCCTGGAGCGGTACGAAACGACTGTGCAGAAGGTCGAAGCCGAGCGGCGGGATGCTTTCGGGCTCCTGTCGGGACAAATCGACGCCATGCGCACGGGGACCGAACGTGTGTCCGCGGAAGCTGCCAAGCTCGTCAACGCACTCCGCAACGCCCCCAAGGCTCGCGGCCGCTGGGGCGAGCAGCAGTTGCGCAACGTCCTCGAAAGCTGCGGCCTGTCCGAGCATTGCGATTTCGCCACCGAGGTCAGCGTGAGGGACGGCGAGGGGCAGCGGCTCCGCCCTGACGTCGTCGTCCGCGTTCCCGGCGGCCAATCGCTCGTGATCGACGCCAAGGTCTCTCTCAATGACTATCAGGATGCGTTCGGCGCGGTCGATGAAGGGGATCGCATCACGCACCTCACGGCGCATGCCGCGGCGATCCGAGCCCATGTGAATACTCTCAGTGCGAAGGCCTATTGGTCGCAATTCGAAGATGCGCCCGACTATGTCGTGATGTTCATCCCCGGCGAGCATTTCCTGACGGCGGCGCTCGAGCAGGATCCGAACCTTTGGGACTATGCCTTCGACAAAAAGGTGCTTCTCGCTACCCCGACGAACCTCATCGCCATCGCCCGAACGGTTGCCGCGGTCTGGCGCCAGGAGAAATTGGCCAAGGAAGCGAGGCAGATCGGCGAGCTTGGGAAGGAACTCTACGAGCGCCTCGCCAAGGCGGCTGACGACCTGCGCAAAGTCGGAAGCGGCCTCTCGACAGCCGTCAACAATTACAACAGCTTCGTCTCAAGTTTTGAGACTCGCTCACTGGTTACGGCACGCAAGTTCCGCGAGTTGAACATTGAGCCGGGCCGTCGCGACATCGAGGTCTTGACGCCCGTTGAAGCCCTTCCGCGGTACGCGGATGACGAGCTGAGCCTCAGCGGCGAGGAGCAGGACGAGCCGCCGCAGATCGCAGCCGAGTAATTTCCTCTATCTTGCAAAATAGGAATTGGGCTGCTGCCGTTGGCGCGGCTCTTTGATCGGTTGAATTCGTCACTAGCGAATCCGTGACCGCGGTTAGGCGCGCTTGCTTAAGGCCGCCGAAAATGTGCTGCTGTCCGTGACTTTAATGGCCTTAAAGGCCCCCGCAGCCCTGATATCCGCGCCCGTCGACAGTGACCTGCACCCGGTCGGGAAAGGAGCGATCGGTCCGTCCGTCGCTGCACCGGGCATGGACGATGTTCACGTTGATCCGCGGCGTCTGGTAGATTTCACCCGCGAACCCGATGATCGGCCTGACCGACGGCTGAAGGATCGGCTGCTGACCTGGCCCCGGAATGAAGGTCAGGTAACGATCGTCGATGATCAGAGTCCACGCTGTTCCCTGCCCGACCGCATGATAGGGCGCGGGCGGTGGCGGAGGATGTGAAAGGCAGGCTCCAAGCGACGAGGCAAGGGCGATGATCACAAAGCGTTTCATGGGCAGAACAACCTTTCGCCTGTCTAACCTGTTCCGGAGTGCCAGCTTGCCTTCACCTGGAAGGCCATGACCGCCGCTGCAATGGCGGCATTGAGGCTGTCGGCCCTGCCGGCCATGGGAATTTTCACAAGGAGGTCGCACGCCGCCTCATAGGCTGCTGGGAGTCCCTGCTGTTCATTGCCGATCAGTAGAAAGCAGGGCTGCTCGTAGCGAGCGGAGAGATAATCCTGGGTCGCCTTCAGGCTGGTCCCGACGAGTTGGCCCGAACCGGAGCGAAGCCAGTCAAAAAAATCGCTCCACCGCGCTTTGACGACCTGCTGCGTGAAGATTGCCCCCATCGAAGCCCGAACGGCTTCCACGGAATAGGGGTCGGCGCTGTCATCGACGAGGATCAGTCCGCCGGCGCCGACTGCGTCTCCCGTCCGCAGGATCGTCCCAATGTTGCCAGGATCGCGCAGCGCCTGTGCAACGAACCACAGGGGGGCGGCTGCGCGGTCGATTTCCGTCAGGCCATTCGTCGGTTGCCGATAGGCGGCGACCAGCATCTGGGCATTGTCCTTGCCCGACGCCTTGGCGAGAATGTCTGCGGTCGTTTCGATCGCTTCGCCTCCGGCTGTCTCGGTTGCCTCGATGATCTCGGTCGCAAGCGGATGTTTTGCGCCCTCGGCGGAGAACATGAGGATCTCGGGCAAGCGGCCGCTGTCGCGCGCCTCGGTGATGATCCTCAGGCCCTCGGCGAGGAACAGGCCTTGTTCGCGGCGTGCCTTCTTGTCGCGCAGCGAGCGCAGACGCTTTACGGTTTCATTGGAGAAAGCGGTGACGAGGCGGGGCATCAGGCCGCCTTACTCCTCGCCAAATCGCTCCTCGACAAGTGCCGCGAGCTTTTCGAGCGCATCTTCGGCGTTCGTCCCGGACACGTGAATGATGATGGAATCACCCCTGGCGGCGCCAAGCATCATCAGGCCCATGATCGACGTGCCGCAGACCTTGTTGCCGTCTTTCTCCACCTCGACGGTCGCTTCCAGCCCGTCGGCTAGATTGACGAACTTCGCGCTGGCCCTCGCGTGGAGCCCGCGCTGGTTGGTGATCTGGACCTCGCGCGTGAGCGCGTTCAAGCCGCGGCTTCCCCGAGGATTTCGGAGGCGACAGAAATGTACTTGCGTCCGGCTTCCCGCGCCGCGGCCACGGCGGCGTGCACGCCCATCACCTTGCGGGCGCCTTCAAGGCGGATGAGCATCGGCAGGTTCACGCCGGCGATCACCTCGACATTCTCGGTCTTCATCAGCGAAATGGCGAGGTTCGACGGGGTCCCGCCGAACAAGTCCGTCAGGATGATCACGCCCTTGCCGCGGTCGACCTTGCCGATTGCGTCGGCGATGTCCTTCCGGCGTGCTTCCATGTCGTCGTCGGGGCCGATGCAGATGGCCTCGATCGCCTCCTGCGGTCCGACGACATGTTCCATGGCTACCACGAACTCGGCCGCCAGGCGTCCGTGGGTCACCAGTACCAATCCGATCATTCGTTCAACTCACCACCAGTATCGCCTTCTTCGGCGTGCCCCGGACGTTCCTCGATCGTGTCGCTCGGCGGCGATGCGAGGTCACGGTGGCGGACAATTGGCGAAAATCCCACATTTCGCAATCTTTCCGCCATCTCCTCCGCGGCACAGACCGAACGATGCCGTCCACCCGTGCAGCCGAATGCCACGGTGACATAGCTTTTGCCCGCCGCCCAGTAGCGGGGAATCCAGTCGGTGAGAAGCGCCTCCAGCCGCACCATGGCGTCATCCCAAGCGGGGTCCGCCGCGAGGTGGTCGCGAACGGGCCGGTCCATGCCGGTCAGTGGCCGAAGATCCTGCACCCAGTGAGGATTATCCAGGAAACGCATGTCGAACATCAAATCCGCAGTTCGCGAAACGCCCCGCGCGTACCCAAATGAGACAATCGTCAGCACCGGCTGATCGTCATGATCGCCGTAGCGTCGGCGCAGCTCTTCGCGCAGCTCGGGCGGACTGAGGTCAGTCGTCTCGATGATGCTGTCCGCCGCCGCCCTGTGCGGAGCGGTGAGCGCCCGTTCCCTGGCGATGCCGTCCTCGGCGGGGCGGTCGGGAGCAAGCGGGTGGCGGCGGCGAGTCTCGTCATAGCGCCGCAAGAGCTCGCTGCCGGCGCAATCGAGATACA
>Ga0307415_100001593_pt1 | contig 10957 bp, 10 predicted proteins | sample DK1Cmetagenome_FD_204524 | JGI IMG/M metagenome (GOLD analysis project Ga0307415, IMG submission 204524) | Maize rhizosphere microbial communities from greenhouse at UC Davis, California, United States - DK15-C-2 | ecosystem: Host-associated > Plants > Roots > Rhizosphere > Soil | place: USA...
TGCCATTGAGGCCGGCGATATGCATCGGGAAGAAGGCCAGCTGGAAGCCGAGGAAAATCATCCAGAAGGTGACCTTGCCGAGCGTTTCCGACATCATCCTGCCGGTAAAGACCGGGAACCAGTAAGTGATGGCGCCAAGCAGCGGGAAGACCGCTCCGCCGATCAGCACATAATGGAAATGGGCGACGATGAAGTAAGTGTCGTGCAGCTGCAGGTCGAGCGGGACGGCGGCGATCATCACGCCCGTCAGCCCACCGATAACGAAGGTGAAGAAGAAGCCGATCACGTAGAGAAGCGGCACTTTCAGCTGCGGCCGCCCTTCCCACATCGTCGCAATCCAGCAGAAGATCTGGATCCCGGTGGGGACGGAAACTGCAATGCTGGCGGCGGTGTAGAAACTGTAGCCGACGCGCGGCAGGCCGGTCGCGAACATGTGGTGCACCCACAGGCCGAAGGCAAGCACGCCGGTGCCGACCAGCGCCAGTACGACCAACGGATAATGGACGATTGAACGGCGCGCGAAAGTGGCGACGATCTCACTGATGAAGCCGGTCGCGGGCAGGAAGATGATGTAGACTTCCGGGTGGCCGAAAAACCAGAAGAGGTGCTGCCACAAGAGCGCGTCGCCCCGTTCGACCGGATTGTAGAAATGCGTGCCGACCAGTCGGTCCGACAGCAGCATTCCCGAAGCCAGCGCGACCGACGGCATTGAGAAGATCACCATCAGCGAGGTGACGAGGGTCGCCCAGACGAACAGCGGCATCCGCGCCAGCGTCATGCCCGGCGCTCGCTGCTTGAGGATCGTCGCGACGATGCTGACCGCGGCGGCGAGCGCGGCGATCTCAGTGAATGTCACCATCTGCGCCCAGACGTCGGCGCGCTTGCCGATGCCAAATTGCGGGCCCGACAGCGGCGGGTAAGCAAACCAGCCGACGTCCGGGCCGATGTTCATCACGAACGCGGCCCACAGGAAAGTGCCGCCGGCGAGGTACATCCAGTAAGAAAAGGCATTAAGCCGAGGGAAGGCCATCGCTCGCGTCCCGATCATCAGCGGCGTCAGGTAAATCTGCATTCCCTGCATCACAGGCACGGCGAACAGGAACATCATCGTCGTGCCGTGCATCGTGAAGATTTCGTTGTAGCGCGCGGCGCCGATCAAATCGTTGTCCGGGCGCGACAACTGCAAGCGAATGGCGACGGCCAGCGCGCCGGCGAGGGCCAGAAAGACCAAGGCCGTCATGATGTAGCGGAGGCCGATATCCTTGTGGTTCACGCTTGCCAGGCGGCCGATGAAGCCAGGCGGATTGCTCCATGTCGCCAGCAGCTTGTTTTCTAGCTTTATGCCCGTGAGCTTCGGGCCGTCGCGCGCGACCTTGATCGGCGGCGCCTTTGCCTTTTGGGCTGCCGTGGTCATTTCAACCGCTCCAGATAGGCGACGACCGAATGCAGCTCATCGGGCTCTAGGCCGACGGTCGGCATGTGGCTCCCGGGCTTTTGCGACTGCGGGTCAGCGACCCAGCCGTAGAGATTACCCTTGCCCATCGGCAGCGTGCCGGCGGCTATGCTGCGCCGGCTGGCGAAATGACTCAGGTCGGGCGCTACCTGCCCGCCGGCGGGAGTCCCGCTGATGTTGTGGCAAACGCTGCATTCGCGCGTCGTGACGTATCGATAGCCGGCCAGCTCGAGCGGTGTGGCCGGAGCCGCGGCCGGCTTCAGCTGCGCCGCATACCAGCGCTGGAAATCGGCCTTGCTCTCGACCGTGATGTCGAGCGCCATGCGGGTGTGCTGGACTCCGCAGAATTCGGCGCACTGGCCGCGGTACAGACCGACCTTGCGCGCCAGCAAATATGTGTCGGTGGTGCGTCCGGGTATCAGGTCCTGCTTTCCGGCCAGATTGGGGACCCAGAAGCTATGGATGACGTCATTCGAGTTCAGCCTGACGTGCACAGGCACGCCGACGGGAAGATGGATCTCGTTGGCGGTACGGACGGTCTTCGAGGGATCGCCTGGCGAATATTCGACGTCCCACCACCATTGATTGGCGGTGACCTTGACCAGCAAGGCCGGGTTGCGCGCGTCGGCCGCGTTGGAGCGGTCGGTGAAGAAGCTCGCAACCGTCAGCACCGTCAGGCCGACGACGACCAGCGCCAGCCAGCCGACCAGCACCGGCTTTACGACCGCCGAAGTCTGGTGGTGGCGGCGCCCCTCGACCGTATGCGCGGCGCGCCGCCGGCGCGACAAAGCGAACAGCAGCGCGCCCACGATCAGCAAATACATGATCGTGCAGATGATCGTGAAGAAGGTGAACAGGTCGACGAAGCGAGCGCCTTCCGACCCGTCGCCGCCCAGGGCATTCTGCACCCCCGCGCAGCCGCTTAGCCAGAGCATCAGGCCGAAAATCGCAACGAGGCGCGTCATGGCGTTACCGCCTCTTTCTCGATCGGCTCGCGCCGCGTCTGTGTCATCGGTGGAGTGTTACTCATCTCATCGGCGCGAGCGGACACTGCGTCCTTGCGGACCTGCCCGGACAACGAGCGGACATAGGCTGCCAGCTGCCACATCTGCTGCTCGGTGAGCCGGCCTTGCCAAGCCGGCATTCCGCGCGGCCGGCCTTCCTTGATCGACGCGGCGATCTGGTCGATCCGGCCGCCGTAGAGCCATTTGTCGTCCATCAGCGCCGGGCCCATGCCGCCGCCGCCGTGGCTGTGGCAGCCCGCGCAGTTCATCCAGGCGTATAATTGCTGGCCTTGGGCGATTGCGGGCGCATTGCCTTCATAAGCCGCCGCGCGCGGGTCGAGCGGACGCGAATGCGCGGCAGCGGAGGCGGGAACAGTCTCGGGCAACGGCTTGCCGCGCGTCAGGCGCTCTTCGCGGTCGCAGCCGGACAGAGCGAGTAACGCCAGGGCCATAAGGCTAGCTCGGCAATGCGAAGACATAGACGCTTCCGCCGGTTGGTGTGCGTTTCTTAAGGTCCTTGGTGACGTTGGAGAAGCCGAGCGCTCCGGTCGGGTCGCGCTTGTCCATGGCTTCGGAAACGATTGCGCCGGCCCAGCCGCCGATGCCCGACGGAACGGCGATATATTGGCGCCCATCGGGTCCGCGATAGCTGATCGGCTGGCCGATAATTCCGCTTTCCGTCTTGTACTGCCAAAGCAGCTTGCCGCTGCGCGCGTCGACGGCTTTGAACCAGCCATCCATCGTGCCGTAAAAGACGACATTGCCTGCCACCGCGAGCACCGGACTCCATAAGGGCAGGTTTTCTTTGATCTCGAAGACCTTGCGCCTCGCCACCGGGTCCCAGGCGATGAAAGCTCCGCGATTGCCGCCGGGGCCGGGATACATTTTGACGTCGGCGCCGACGAACGGCGTGCCCGGGATGTAGTTCGCATTGAACACGCCCATGTCCATGCAGATGTTGAGCGTCGGGACATAGAGGAGCCCGGTGACCGGACTGAACGCGGACGGGTTCCAGTCCTTGGCACCAGCCGGGCCCGGGCAGATGTTGCGGACGACGCGTTTCTGGACCGGGTGTTTTTCGGGAACCGTGATCAGCTTGCCGCTCTTCAGGTCGACCCCCTTGTACGAGTTGATGTGCGCATAGGGCGTTGCGGAGAGGACCCGACCGGTGCGGCGGTCGTGCACGTACATGAAGCCGTTACGGCCGGGACGGACGATGGTTGGCACCCGGCCGCCACGGGTCGGCATGTCGAGCAGGACGATCTCGTTGATGTCGTCATGGTCAAACACGTCGTGCGGCGTGCTTTGGTAATACCAGCGCACCATTCCGGTATCGACGTCGCGGGCGAAAACTCCCGAGGTAAACTTGTTGTCGCCCTCGCGCTGCTCGGCGTTCCACGGGCCCGGGTTGGACGTTCCGTAAAAGATCAGCCGTTGCTCGGGATCGTAACTGACCCAGCCCCAGACCGTCCCGCCGCCGATCTGCCAGCTGTTCGGCGGCCAGCTGTTGACGCCTTGGTCGCGGCCGGAATCCTTGGGGTATGGCGGGCGATAATCCGGCCCGATGCGAACATCACTGTCGGGGCCCGTCGTATAGCCTTTCCACAGGAGCTGCCCCGAGCCCGCGTCGAGCGCCGCCAGCCACCCGCGGACGCCCATCTCGCCCCCGGAATTGCCGACGAAGACTTTACCCTCGGCGACCAGCGGCGCCATGGTCATAGTCGATCCGCTGGAGATGTCGGCAAGCTTGGTGCGCCACACCTCCCGGCCGGTCGCCGCGTCGACCGCCACGGTGTGGTTGTCGAGCAGGTTCAAGTACAGCCGCCCGTTCGAAAAGAAGGCACCGCGGTTGACGGGTCCGCAGCAGGCCCGTCCTCGCGCCGGCCGCGCGGGCTTCGGATCGTAAACCCACTTCGGCGGCCCGGTCGGCCGGGTCAGGTCCAGCGCGACGAGCTTGGTAGGCCACGGAGTGACAATGAACATGGTCGACCCGACGACCAGCGGCGGCGCTTCAAAACCTTCGTTTGCCCCGGTCGCGAAACGAAAAGCGAGCCGCAGCTTGCTTACATTGGTGGGTGTGATCTGGTTAAGGCCGCTGAAGCGTGTTGCCGCGTAATTCTTGGCGGGCATCGTCCAATTGCCGTCGTCGGGGGGAGCGGCGGCTGACGCTGGAACCGCGCGCACCTGTCCAGGTTGGGCAAGCTGCCGCGTTCCCAACGTCGGCTGGCGATCCTTGAGTAGGGTCCAAGCGACGAGCATCAGGATCAGTGCCAACGCGGCAATTGCACTAATCCCGACGATCCTCGGCCGCATACTCGCCCCTTAGCGATGTGCCATTCGTTTTCGCAGCGTTACAATGGCCGGACTGTGGGCGCGGTTCCCCTTCTTAACTTAGCAAGCAGTTGTTCGGCGGCACTTTTGCGGTGATGAACGATGTGCATTTGATGCAGGGATTGCCGCCGGTCGACCCGCCCGTGATCGTCGTGAGCTAGAACAAGCTGGCGAAAGCTGTCGCCGGAGGCTGATTCCAAAACTCTTAATCAGCGGGTTCTAGGTTCGAGCCCGAGTGCGTCCACCATTTTCCGGCTCATTTTCGACTGAGGGGCAGCGTCAGGTGCAGGCGATTTAGGCCGCCTTTCGTCTGATAGTCCATGCGATCGGCCCAGGCACGCGTGAGCTTCAGCCCTGCTCCGCCGCCTCGCGATGGGATCGCGCCATCGGGGTCGGGCGCGGGCGGGTCGAAAGGCTTTCCCGGGTCCGTGACGACGACATCGATCGAATCGCCGGTGAACTGAAGTTCCAGGGAGAACGCGTCCTCCGCCCGCAAACCGCCGTGATCGTAGAGGTTGGTGACAAGCTCCTCGACCACGATTGCAAGGCGCGCTGCCCCCTCAGGATGAACCCCTGCCCCATCCGCGAAGGCGCGGGTTGCGAGCACAGCTTCATGGGCCGCGGCCGGCCCCGAAAGGCTAAGACGTAACGGAGCCGGAATTGATTCGCGCGTCCCCACGCCGTGCGATATGACATGATCAACGATTGGGTGGGAGACGAGCGGTGGTTCGGGGGTCGCTTTACCTGGTTTCGCTGGTTACGATGATCGCCTCGCCGGCTGCCGCCGAGATCGGCCGGATCAAGTCCGCCATCGGCACCGCGTCGGTGCAGCGAGGGTCCGCACAACTGCCAGCGAAGGTCGGGCAGGACCTGCTGCCCGGCGACTGGCTGGAAACGGGCAAGGACGGGCGCATCAGCCTAACCTTCATCGACAATACGCGCTTCGCGGTCGGACCCAACAGCCGCATCGCGCTCAGCAAGTTCGAATATGACCGCACCACGCAGAAAGGGTCGTTCGTCACGCAGGTGGAACGCGGGTCGCTCGCCGTCGTATCCGGCCGGATTTCCAAGTCGGGTCGCGACGCGATGCAAATGCGGACGCCGACCTCGCTGCTTGGGGTCCGAGGGACTCGCTTCATCATCGAGGTGCCCAAGTGATGCACCGCAGCTTCACGGTCGCAGCCCTCTTCGCCCTGGCCGGCTGCGCGCACTCGTCGCTCGTCCTGCTTCCGGACGAAGACGGCGGCCATGGCGCGGTGGCAGTCCTTTCTCCGGACGGGACCGGCCAGGAGACCGTGGTGGGCGAGGCAAACAGCCGCGCAATGCTGGGCAAAGGGAAGCCGACGATCCGCCCACTCGGCGCGAAGGGGCTCAACCCTCGCGAGGCCGCTTTGATCGGTTCGCTACCTCCACCGGCGAAGAGCTTCACGCTCTATTTCGTCGAAGGGACGACGGATATGACCGCCACGTCGGCTCCGCGGATCGAAGAAATCCGCACCGAGATCGCGGGCCGTCCGGGCGCGGACGTCCAGGTCACCGGCCATACGGACACCGTCGGCAGCGGCGATGACAACGACGTGCTTTCGCAAAAGCGGGCCGAGGAAATCATGAACCTGCTCGCCGAGCGTGGATTCGACCGCAGCATCATGAGCGCGGTCGGCCGGGGTGAGCGAGAACTTCAGGTCGAGACGGAGGATAATGTCGACAGCCCTGTCAACCGGCGGGTGGAAGTGATCGTCCGCTAGGGCGCGCCCAATCCGCGATAGTGCAAGGCCATGACCGTCAGGTCGTCGGTCGGCTCGATACCCGCTTCAAAGCCCCTGACCGCGTCGCGCAGGCCTTCGCATATGCTGGTAGCGCTATGCTCACACAGCGCAATTTCCTCGACGAGACGCTTTCGGCCGAACAGGTCGCCGGACGCATTCTGCGCCTCCGTGATCCCGTCCGTCACGAGAACCAGCGCCTGTCCCCGGGCCAGCCTGAGCTTCTCGACCGGATAGGGATAATCGACGAGGCCAAGCGGGGGACCGCCCTCCAGCCGATGGGTTTCCAAATCTCCGCCGGCAGCGAACGTAATGGGATCCTCATGGCCGGCGCAGACCATCGACACGTCGCCGGTGCGAAGGTCGATGATTCCGATCACCATGGTCACGCTCAGCGCATCCGCGCCGCCGCGCAGAAGCTCTCCATTGACGCTCGCCACGGCGGCGGCGAGGTCGACATTTTGGCGGTTGAGCACGAACGACGTAAGCGCCTTCGACATCGCCATGAAGAGCGCTGCCGGCACTCCCTTGCCCGTTACGTCTCCGATCAGGAAGGCGATGCGGTCGTCGTCGAGCCGAGCGAGATCGTACAAGTCTCCGCCAACCGACCGCGCCGGCTCCAGCAAGGCGTCGGCGTCAAGGCGTGGATCGATTGTCGCGAGTGCGCTTCGCTGCGGCACCATGCTCATCTGAATCTCGCGCGCGGCCTGCAACTCACCATCGGTTTTCGCCGCCGCAACCTGTTCCATGACGAGGGCCTCACGCAGGCGTTCCCGCTCGCGGCGTGAGTCGGCGAAGAGGCCGATCACCACGCCGGCAAGTGCGGCCGCGCCGATTTCCAGCGGCCTCGTCGCGTCGAGCAGCAAAGACAGCCGGTCGAACACGAGCCAACTGGTCATCGGCAAGGCCACGAAGACGCCGGCAAGCGCAATCCTTGCCCAGCGCCGTCTCCATGCAGCGACCAGCGCGAGCAGGGCGATCGATCCGGCCAGTCCCCATTCGAGCGCGCCCGCCCAGCGCGGACGCACGAGCCAGCCTCCGCTCAGGATCGTGTCGACCGCTTCCGCCTGAACTATGACGCCGAAATTCTCCGCGGCTAGGGGCGTGGCGACGATGTCCGACGTCCCCTCGGCAGCCAGCCCGACAATCACGATCTTCCCACGAAAGGTATTCGCAGGGACCGCGTGCGTCAGGACGTCCGCTGCGGAAACGACGTTGGCGTTAGGAAACGCGCCGAACCGCAGATGCATTCGCCCCCTCTCGTCAATCGGAACAGTCCGGTTGGCGATGGTCACATCCCGCGGCGATACTCGGATGGCATTCGCATCGAGGGCCAATCTTGCAAGCTCCAGGGCAAATCCCGGCATTGGCCGACCGGCCACCCCCATGACGAGCGGGACGGCGCGGATCACGCCGTCGGTGTCCGGCTGGCCATTCACCAAACCGTGGCCAAGCGCAGTGTCCTCAAGCTCAGGAATGGCGGTAATCGCCGCGGGCCAGCGATCGACCGCCTTGGGGAGGGCGCCTTCGATCGGGGCATCGACGATCAATTGCTCGCCCTCGTGGATGCCATCCGATGCGCCAGCGCGCGCAATCACCACCGGCCCCTGCCCGACGACCTGGCCAAAGACGTCGTCCATCGAAGGGAGGGATGATATTTCGCTCGACGCTGAAGCACTGAGTTCGGGATAGAGCTTGGCAAACAATTCCGGCTTCGCGCGATCGGGCTCCGGGAACAGCATGTCGAAGCCGATGACCTTCGGGCCCTGCCGATTGATGTCCTCGGTCAGCCGCGCGAGATAGTAGCGCGACCACGGCCATGGGCCGACGGTGGTCAGGCTTTCGCCATCGATCAGCACCACTCGGACATCGTCGGCAGCGACGGACCGCGGGGCGAGACGCTGCCAGGCATCGAACAGCGCGCGGCGCATTTGCTCGCCGGTTGCGAGCGAGAGAATGGCCGCCACCGCAACGGCCACGCCCCACGCGCGCCACACCAGGCTGCGGCGCGGCACCGGTCTAGAGTGCGATTTCGAGCCCGTCATAGGCGCACAGCACCTCGAGCGCCGCGTCCCCGCGCGTCAGCTTTTCGTAGCGGAGGCTGTCTTCGTGCATCCGCTGGATTTCCTCATCACCGTGCAGGGGGTCGTGGTGGAACATCGCAAGGCGCCTAGCCCCGGCCTGTCGGCACAGGTCGATGGCGACGAGGTTGCTGGAATGGCCGCGGTCTTCCTTCGCGGAATTGCTGGCGGCCAGCGAATACATTGTGTCGCAAATGACGAGGTCGGCATCGCGGAAGAAGAAGGTGAACGCGTCCTCCCGCTCCATATCGTCGATGCGGTGCTCGCTGTCGGTACTGTAGACGATCCGTCGGCTTGCCGGATCGACGAAGCGATAGCCAAAACTGCCGCCCGGATGATCCTGCAACATAGCGGTAACCCGCAATCCGTCGACCTCGATCTCGCGGCCGGGCTCCATGGTGACGAAGTCGATTGTGGCCGCAAAGGCGTCGAAGGGGGTCGAGCAGTACGTCTCCTCCTGCTGCCTTCTTAAGGCTTCCTCGGCATCCGCATGGCCAGCGTGAATGACGATCGCGCACCCATCGTCGAGCGCCGGCAGGAACGACGGAAGTCCCATGATATGATCCCAGTGCAGGTGGGACAGGAAAATGTTGAACTTGCCCCTCCGCCCGCGCCGGACGAGCCGCTGCGCTTCGCGTCCGAAGTTTTGCAGGCCGCTGCCCATGTCGCAGATGAAGAACGCGTCGTCGCCGCTTTCGATCTCGACGCAGCTGGTTGCGCCCCCGTAGGTGGCGTTCGAAGCGAAATCGAGCTCGCTGTCGATGAACCTCAGGGCATCCTCGCGGCTCTCGATCGCCGCCTCCCGCGCAATGACTAGAGCGTTGGCGATCTTCTCTCGAACCTCGCGGGCGGTCGCGGCGCACGGGATGACCCCCCGGGTTCCCCAGAAACGGACGATTGTCGCGCTCAATCCGCAGCCCCGCTCGCTGGAGGGACGTCGTCGACGGCGAACAATTTGTCGTATCGGCTGATCGCAAGGATTTCCCGCATGATGTCGTTCGGCGCCGCCAGCCTGACCGAAACGCCCGCGGCGAGCCCTTCCTGCTTGGCCATCGTGAGCGCCCGCAAGCCACGCGAAGACATATATTCGATCTGCGAAAGGTCGACGATCAGGGTGTCGCGTGAATGGTTCGACGCCTCCTCGATCCCGCGAGCAAGGTGAGCGCCGAATTCCTCCCAGCTGGCTTCATCGACGCGCCCGACCGGCGCGACGATCGCGGCATCCGCTGACAGGCTGCAAGTGACCTCCAAGATCGCCCTCCCCGTTTGGACCGGCGCTGGAATGATACGATGCCCGCGAACCCGGATGCAAATGCGCAAAACTTTGCGTTGGGTCGCGCGGTCAGCGGAGTATAAGGCCCCGCGTGAGCATCCTTGTTGGGCTATCGCTGTTCGTCGGGACCATCCTGTTCATGGAGCTGGTCGCCTACGTCGCTCATCGCTGGGTGATGCACGGCCCCGGCTGGTTCCTTCACGAAAGCCACCATTGCGAGCGCGAGGGGCGGTTCGAGGCGAACGACCTCTACGCGATCATCTTCGCCATTCCGTCGATCGTACTGCTGTTCGGCGGGGTGAACCTTGGGTGGGGCATTGCCGCCATCGCGATCGGTGCGGGCATTGCCGCTTACGGCGCGATTTATTTCGGGTTCCACGATGTGATTGTACACCGCCGGCTTGCGCATCGCTACGTCCCGCGCTCGACCTATATGAAGCGCATCGTCCAGGCGCATCGGCTGCACCATGCGACGACCAGCAAATATGGGTCGGTGAGCTTTGGCTTCCTCTGGGCGCCGGCGCCTGACGTTCTAAAGCGCCAGCTTGCCCAGAGCGAGCAGGCGGCCATTCGCGCGCCAAGAGGCTGATGGGAATTGCGCTGATCCTGTCGGTGGTGGCGATGTCGGCGATCGTCGGCGGCCGCTACCTCGCCGTTAGCGGCGGCTTCGCATGGCTCACCTCGCGACGTTTCCCCGGCCTGTACGGGCAGCGCGGCAGCCAGATCCGGAAGGAAATCGCCTGGTCCCTGCTGAGCGCCTTCATCTACGGGGCGCCGGCGGGCGTACTGGCCTGGGGTTGGCAAACCCAGGGCTGGACACGGATTTATTCCGATGTCCGCGACTATCCTTTGTGGTGGCTGCCGGCTTCGGTCCTCCTCTACCTCTTGCTGCACGATAGCTGGTTTTACTGGACCCATCGGTGGACGCACCGCCCGCGCATCTACAAGGCGGCGCACGCGGTGCATCACGCGAGCCGCAATCCGACAGCCTGGACGGCCATGAGCTTCCATCCGCTGGAGTCGGTGACGGGTGCAGTGCTGATCCCCGCGCT
>Ga0307415_100001594_pt1 | contig 10956 bp, 12 predicted proteins | sample DK1Cmetagenome_FD_204524 | JGI IMG/M metagenome (GOLD analysis project Ga0307415, IMG submission 204524) | Maize rhizosphere microbial communities from greenhouse at UC Davis, California, United States - DK15-C-2 | ecosystem: Host-associated > Plants > Roots > Rhizosphere > Soil | place: USA...
GCTCTGTCTCGGACGTCGATGGGCCCGTTGCCAAGCGGAGCAACGATCATCTTGATCACCTTTGTGCGGGCAGCTCGGACCTTGCGAGGTGGGACGCCTTTTGCGACGTCAAATGCAGGGCTTAGAGCGTGATCGAGCACCAGGCTGGAAATGGAGAAGATCGCTCTTATAAGGGTGCCGCAGCGACGCCGCTGGTGAATCATGCGGAAGCGTTCGTGCGTGAACGTCCAGTTCAGTGAGCCGCGCCTCCGCAGTGGATGCACGCAACGATCGACGCCAGCCCAGACGCCGAGTCGTCGGAGCATCCGTGGGGAAAGTCGAGCCGTACGGTCACCGCTGCTGAACACCCCCGCCTGGGCAGGCCGCTCCCGTGGCCCGCCAGTCAACAGCGATCGTGGTGGGCCGTCGAACAGCCCGGGGAGGGCGGCGGAGACCAGCTGGCCGAGGGCATCGCCGGCGATCGCTTGCCTGTTCACTCCCACCCGCATCCGCGATTCGCCTGTACTCATTTGGGCCTGGCCCACGGCAAGCCGCAGCTTCTTCACAGACACGACGGAGCAGCGTTGGAAGCGTCGTGTCTTCCTCCACGGCCCGAGCAGAGTTCACCACTCCGATGCAGAACGCTTCATACGAAAGGCGACTGGAACTGCTGGGTCGTCGAGCTTCGGCATTGCCGATATATTCGTTACGACAATCCGTTGTCGTAACGAACATCAGCTCGGTACCGGAAATGGGTCAATTGGCCTCGCCGTCGTAATCGCAGTCGTCGGCCTCGGGCTCCATCGCCCCTTCCCTCACATGGCCGCATCGTCGTACTCGACGGGCACCAGTTCGGTGTCGAAGTGATCGGATTCTCGGCCGATCAGTGCTCATAAGACCGGGTCCCGTCGACCGCTCCCGCCCAGATCAGCATGATGAGCGTGAGCCATGATGAGCGTGAGCCCGCCGGCCTGGAACGCGAAGTCGGCTGTCACAGCGGGTGACCATCAGCTACATGGACCAGCAGTGGGTCGGACGCCCAGTGGTGGCAGCGACGATGTCGAGTGGAGCGGCCCTCGGCCAGCAGGAGCTGCGTCCTTCGATGCCGGCGCCTGTAGCGACCTCGACGCTCCAGGCCTCTGGCGTCGTGAAAGTCACGGTGTAAAGCGGCTCGAGTCGCATCTCACTCCCGCCTCAGCTCGCCGCGAGCCCGGCCACCGTCGACGGCACGCCCTCCCAAGACCCGACCGGCTCCAGCGTGCCCGCTCGCCGACCGACCAGCCATAGATGCGGCCGTGGTCGGCGTCGATGACGTAGAGGAACCGCCCGTCGCTGGAGAGGTCCTCGTCCCGCAGACCGGTCATGCCGTCGACCGCGATGCCGGCCGTCGCATCCTCCAGTGAGAGCGAACCGTCGGCCGCGATCGCGTAGCGCGACACGGCACCGTCGGCGAAGTTCGTCGTGAAGGCGTACCGGTCATCAGGTGTAACGACCGCCCAGCAGATCTCGCTGCGGCCGTTGCCAACCGACCCGGTGCGGGGGTCGAGCGAGCCGTCGACGATCACGTACGACGATGCTGCCGCCGCGCCCTTCTCCGCGCGAAAGGCCTCGGTCACGACGAGCGTGCCGCCCGAGGTGAACGCGAACCCGTATGGGGTGGGGCCTTGCGACGCGATCATGCGGGGGGCGCCGAATGCGCCGTCGGCCCTGACCTCATACGTCCCGATCGAATCTGTGCCGCGCTGGGTGATCACCACCATCGCTCCGTCCGGACTAAACGCGACCTGCGCCGGGTCGGCCCCACTCACTAGCGCCTGCTCACCACCCGCTACCGGTTCCGATGCCGGCGCCGCTCAGTCGGAATGACGTCAGACTCGGTTCCCCAGTGTTCAGCACGACCACGAGGCCGTCGCGCTCGGCGACGCTTCTCGGTGTGGAGCCTGTGTGCACACGCTGGCGGAGCTCAAGCGAGCCGTCGGTGGCCACGGAGAAGATGCTGAGATCGTCGCTGGCAGCGTTGGTCACCAACAGATACTGTCCATCGCCCGTCAGCACTACGGAGCCCTGCGACTGGAGGTGGGGCGACCCGTCGCCGTCGCCGCCGGTCGCCACGCTGCCGATACGATCGAGCGAGCCGTCGTCCGCTCGGCGGAACGCGATCACCTCGTTGGGCGCCGCGTTGGTCTGTACGTAGACGGCGCCGTTCGTCGCTGACTGTTGCACGGGCTCCTCCTTTGGTTGCTCGGGTGCTTACTAGGCCGATGCGGTGTGGCTAGAAAATCCTTACGCGTGTGTGGTCGCTAGGCATCACCCAACCAAGGTGAATAGCTCCGACTCGGGCCAGTCGCGACCAGGTATCAGCGCTGTGCTACCAAGTCGAACTCGACGCACGGGCATCGGTGCAATTTCCTGCCAGCGACCCGTTCAGGGCGCCTGCTGCCCGGCGCCGCAGTGCTCGAAGAGGAACGTTTTGCGCGCCGGGTGGGACAATCACAATCATGGCTGAGCAGGCAGCTTACCCGCCTGCAGCGGGGGAGGCATCGCTCACATCAGGGGACTGGGTTGGCGCCCGCGCGGCCTTCGAGGCCGCGCTGTACAGGGAGGAGGCACCTGCCGCTCGCGAGGGTCTCGCTCGCGCGTTGTGGTGGACAGACGGCCCCGCCCGGGCGATCGCCCGAGCGGACGCATGCCGACTCCGGATATCGCCGCGGCGGCGAGGAGGCCGCGGCGGCGCGCGTCGCGCTATGGATTGCTCAGTACCAGGCCACGTTCGGTAACTCGCCTGCAGCCGCCGGCTGGCTGAGTCGCGCCGCTGGGCTGCTGGAGCAGCTTCCAGAGGGAGCCGACCACGTCCGTCTCGAGCTAGTTGCCGCTTCCGCAGAAACTTCAATCGACGGCTCCGGCGCGATGAGGGACGCCCAGAAGGGCTGTCGAGTTCATTCGCTCGATTTTGATCGTGACCGCGCCAGACGGCGTTGGGTCGAGGTCAAGGACCATCCGGCGACAAGTGTGAAACTGCGATCTAGGAGGTCATGAGCGCCGCGACGAGCGCGTCGGCATGGTTGACGATGGTGGAGATATGGCCATTGTCTGGGCACAACCTCCTGGTCGGGTGGGCAGGCGGGGGGCGAGAGCGTGAGCGGTGGCGATGGGGACTGAGGAGTCCTGCTCGCCAAGCAGCGACGGTGGCCATCGAGGAGACCGAGGCCGACGCCCGCGCCACCGCCAGCCGGTTCGGCGGCTGGGACCCGCCGCCCGAGCTGGTCGACGTGCACGACGATCTGACAGCCACGGCCGCGGAGCTGGTGGAGGTTCTCTCCGAAGTCCGGGTCGCCGCTCACGACGGGCGGTGGGAGACTTTGCCGGAGGTGGCCCGGCGGCTGGGTCCGCTGGCGGATCGGTTGAGCGGGCAGTTGACGACGCTGCGTGAAGGCCTCGGCACGTTGTCGGCGATTGGCGGGTTCATCGACATCGGCGACCTGGTCGCCGACGCGCTGGTCGGGGCCCGGTTCGGACTGGGACTGGCCTGGGTGACAATGATGTCGCGCCTGCTACGCGGAGATGTCTGCGCGGATCACGGTAAAGACCCGCCGGCCGGCGTTCGACCTAATCCGGTCCCGGCTCGGCCCCGGATACGCGCTGGTCGGGCTGGTCGGGGCGTTCGCCGTGACCGGATTGTTGGTGACGGCCGAACTCAGCGGGGTCGCATTGGCGGTGCAGCTGGCGACCAGTGTGCACTATCTGCTGTGGGTGCCGGTGGTCGCCGCGGTGGTGCTCGTGTTGATCTGGGTGCTGCCGTTCGAGACCATGGAACGGATCTGCGGTCTGCTCGGGTTGACGATGCTAGTGTTCGTGGTCGCAGTGTGGCACCTGGACCCGGACTGGTCGCGGCTGTGGTGCTCAGCGACCACCCCCGCGCCGCCACCCACGGAGAGCTGGCCGGCGTACCTGTTCTTCCTGGTCACCCTGATCGGCGCCCAAATGACTCCGTATGAAATGTTCTTCTTTTCCCCGGGCGCCGTGGAAAGCCGGTGGCGGCCGAAGACTTGACCGAGATGCGGGTCAACGTGCTGGTCGGCTTCCCCCTCGGTGGGTTGCTGGCCATCGCCATCCAAGCAGTGGCGTTCCAGTCTTCTTCGACGCCGACATCCAGGTCGAACACCTTGCCGAGACCGTGCTGCCCGTTGGACTTGCCCTCGGCAAACCCGGTCTGGTGATTGGGCTGATCGGTGTGTTCGCCGCCACTTTCGGGGCCACCCTGGAAACCTTGTCCTCAACCGGCTACCAGCTCGCCCAATACTTCGGCTGGTCCTACGGCAAGGTGCAGCCGCCCGCGCAGGCGGCGCGGCTCACCACCGCGATGGCCGGACTGCTGCTGTCGACGGTCCGGCCCTGACCATGCTCGACCCGATCACTGTGACTATCCTCCTCATCGCGATCGCCCTGCTGATCATCCATGGCCGCCGAGGGCAACGGCGCGGAGGGAGATGAAACGCCGCCCTGCCGATGGAGAGCGAAGACAGGCAACAACCAAGTATTGACCGACGGCCTCAACGACCTTTGAGCCCTCATTGCGCTGTCTGTGTGAGTCGGTCAACGAGTCCGGTCTGGGTCATAAGCGCGAACCAGTCCGGTACGCCTCAATGTTGCTAAATCTGGGTGGCGGCGAGGGTGTTGCGAACAGTGACGCCTCGAAAGCCGAGGAGGTGTCAACTTGCAAGTCCGCAACATCGGCCTCGCCTGCCGCGTGCTGACGACGTGGTTGCGACACCAGCACGAGACCGACCGCCCAGGTTAGGTCGCCATGTGATCAAGCATCCGTCGATGAGATCTTCTCAAGAATGCCCACCGCGTTGGCGACGCCGTCTTCCGTCCACAGCTCCTCGGAGACGGCCCATGCGCGACGCCGGTAGCTGGCCTCCCGCGCTAACATCCTCAATCGGTCCGCCAGCTCATCAACGCCCAGTCGACGCGCCGGCAGCGGTGCGGGACCCACGCCCAGATCGCGCACTCGCTGCGCCCAGAAACCCTGGTCCCCCAGCACGGGACATACCAGGGTGGGACGAGCCGCTAATAGACCAGCAGCTGTCGTGCCTGCTCCGCCGTGGTGAACCACGCCGAAAGTCTGGGGGAACAGCCAGGCGTGTGGGACTGCTTCGACGACGTGCACACCGTCGGGCACCGAGCCGACCTCGAGACCGCCCCAGCCGGTAGCGATCACGGCACGGACTCTGGCCTTCTCGATAGCGCCGACCACGATCTGACCCCGGGTCTGGGCATGCTTACCAAATCCCATGCTGCCGAACCCGATGTAGACCGGGGGTTTCCCGGCTGCGAGGAAGTCCACAAGCTCAGTCGGCGGATGCCATGTCTCTGGCTCATCGAGGAACCAGTAGCCGGTGACATGTGCGTGCGCCGGGTAGTCCTCGGGAACCGGTACGACATGTGAGCTGAACCCGTAGAGCACCGGAACCGGACGGCCGTCGGGGAACCGTAGATAGTCACTCCAGCGGCTCATCGCGGACAACCCCAACGTCTCCCGCCGGAACGAGTTGATCAGCCCGCCATAAGCCACTGCAGTGAACCGATTGAACTGATAGCTCAACTTGTTGGCTGAGCCACCGAACGGCCAATGGGCGACGAACGGAATCGGGAACGCTCTCGTCGGCGTCAAGAACGGCAACGGCAGCGACACCACCGCCGGCACCTGGAGGCGCCCCGCAATATGCAGGCCGCCCAGCATCTTCGGGTGGTAGATGAGCAGGCTCGGCCTGAACTCGCACGCCGCCTCCCACTGATCCAGCAAGGCGGACCGCATCGCGGCGGACATCCGACTCACCAAACGCAGGGCATCCGACGCTCCACCCATGCTGGGCATCTCCGACTGAACCAAGTCCAGCATCTCGTTGCCCATGTGCACGTAGTCGACGCCAGCCTCGACGACCAGACTCCGGAAGCCCTCGGCAGTACATACACCCGCCTCATGGCCGGCCGCCCGAAGTCCCTTCGCCAAGGCGACAAACGGTCGAACATCACCAAGCGTCCCAAAGGTGAGAATCAGGACACGCACTGCGACCAGTCCATCGGAAACCCTTCGGCTCGACAACGCCAATCGCCGACCAGGCTTCCCGGCACACCATGATCACCCTAGCCCGCCCGTTCGCCGGTCGACGACCCTAAGTGCCCTGGACGGGGTGAGGGCTGGTCGTCGCCGAGCACATCATGCTCGAGCGATCGATTTCTTTCGGTCCTCGGAGAGCCGCAGAGCATCCCGGTCAGCGCCGTGTGAGGGCACGAGAAAGGTGGGCAGGTCTGTGACAGCGCTGTGTGCAGATGCCGTGGATTGTCACCCGGCGAGCACGAAATAGCGCAGCCACAGGTACGGCGCCGCGAGAAGGATCGTCACGCCGGTGACGATGGCGCCCTTCCTGGTGAACTCCCAGAAAGAGATGGGAGAACCCGACCGCATCGTGATACCGAGGACGACGACGTTGGCGCTCGCGCCGATCGCAGTCAGGTTTCCGCCAAAGTCCGCCCCGATCGCAAGCGACCACCACAACGCGTCGGCCTGCACCGGATCGGCGATGCCCTGGGTCAGTTGGAGCACGATCGGGCTCATGGCTGCGGTGTAGGGGATGTTGTCTACTACGCCGCTGAGCAAGGCCGAGACGAACAAGATCAGCATCGTGGCGGTGAGTGAGTCGCCGCCAGTGGCCCGCGCGGCCGCCTGCGCTATCTGGCCTATGACCCCAGTTTTGACAAGGGCGCCGATCATGATGAACAGACCGGCGAAGAACAGCAGCGTTTCCCATTCCACGCTGGGCATGAAGTCGCCCGGCTTACTACGCGACAACAGCACCAAGACGCCTGCTCCCAGCAACGCCACCACCGACGGCTCAATATGCAACGCTGCGTGGCCAACGAATCCGACGAATACCGCGGTTAGCACGACTCCGCAGGTGATCAGCAGCCGCCAGTTTTTGATGGCTTCCCGCTCGTTCAACGCCATCACATCAGCCACCCTGTCGGGATCGCCCTGGAAGGAGCCGCGGAATAAGAGCGGCAGCGTGGCGACCAAGACGGCGATGGCCAGCGCCGCTATCGGGGTCATGTGCAGCAGGAAGTCATTGAAAGTCAGCCCGGACCGGCTGGCGATGATGATGTTGGGCGGGTCGCCGATCAAGGTGGCCGCGCCGCCAATGTTGGACGACAAGACCTCGGCGATCAAGAAGGGAACTGGAGAGACGCCCAGGCGCTCACAGACCAGCAAGGTGACCGGGGCGATCAACAGCACAGTAGTGACGTTGTCCAACATTGCCGAGGCGACCGCTGTGATGAGCACTAGCAGCACCATCACGCGAAACGGTGAACCCTTGGCACGCTTCGCCGCCCAAATGGCGACATACTCGAACACCCCGGTCTGTCGCAGGATCCCGACGATGATCATCATGCCGAGCAGCAGAAATATGACGTCCCAGTCGATGCCGGTTTCGTGGGAGTAGAACGCGTCATGGGACGATGCGACCCCCACGGCAACAATGACGCCGGCGCCGGCGAGCGCCGTCACCATCTTCGGAATCCGCTCGGTAGCTATCAGGATGTACGCGGCGAGGAAAGTCACCACCGCGACGACGGCCATCAGGCCGCCCTCCTGATGTACGACCCGCTATGCGTCAGCTCGGCTGTAGCGCAAGCTCCAGCAGTCGGGACGCGGTGATCACGCCGATCAACTTGCCATCCCTCATTACCGCGGCCAACGGGCAGCGCAACCTGGCCATGATCGCGGCCACCTCGATGATGGTGTCGTCGTAGTTGACAGCCGCCAGCTCGCGACGCTCGTGCGGCAACAGGTCGCGGACGCGCTTGTTGACCAGTTTTTCGCCCGCACGGTCGGCCATTGACTCGTTCATCACCCGAGCCAGCGACGGGTCGTCCTGAACATAACCGGGCACCAGGAACCTCACGACTTGAGAGGCCGGAAGGATCGAATGCGGCGAGCCATCCGCTTCTGTGACAACTAGCGCGGGAAGCCGCCGTTCGGCCAAGAGCCGGGCCGCCGCAAGAGCACTGGAATCCAAATCGACCAGCGGCGTCTCCTCTGCCATCTGCTCGGCGTGCACGCCTCCAGCGTACGCATCGCAGCCGGCGTCGAGCGCTGATCGACGGGTCCACATACGGAGTTGAGAAGGTAGTCATTTCGTTAGCCTTGCTATCGAGGGGACCGCTCAGCGGCTGAGCGAGATTGATCATCCGCGGAGGTCGCGTCGAGCAAAGCCGGCGATTCCCAAGCCCGCCAGCAGCACCGAGACGCCTATCATTCCGGCAGCGCCAGCCCAGTTTGGGGCCGTCGCCGGCACCGGAGCGAGATGAGTGAACGGAGACAGTTGGGCTAACCAGTTCGGCCAGTTAAACGTATCGACGAGGACTGTGACTAAGAAACCGCCCACGGCCGGCACGGCCCCCAGCGCTAGAACGGCCTGCGGCACCCAACCGATCGCAACCTGAGCAGCGCCGAGACACAGCACCGCCGCTGGCACAACGTTCAGCGCGCCGGCCAGCGCCTCGGTCAGCGGAAGGGTCGCACCTGCTAAGGCCGTGCCGGTCGCGGTGGCGACTCCCGCGGCTATCGCCAGACCTACGACGGTGGCAGTGATCACCGTGATCTGGACGATGGCCCAGCGCGATCGCGGCAACGGCCGAGCGAACATGACAGCCAGCCGCCCATCCGCCTCGTCGGCGGCATCGTGACTAAGCCGGCTGGCCGCGAAAACACCCAACGGAATGGCCAACAGAGCAAACAAAGCCGCCACATAGCCCTGAACCGTAGCCAAGCCAGCGAATCCCGCCTGTGCCGCCAAATCCGCGAATCGGGGGTTCGCGATCAAGAACTCGATCAATGATCGGGCCAGCAGCCCGATGATCAAGAAGTATGCGCACAGGCCGGCTGCCCACCCGAAGGCCGACGGCAGCATCCGCCGGATAGCGAAGCCCGGCACCGACCGCAGCAGCCGAAACCGGCCGGAACGGATTCCGGAACCGGTGATCAGTCCCGAGCCAACGTCGCGGTGCGCGGCCGCGAAGAGGGCGAGGCCAGCAACAGCTGACACCATCAACACCATTACTGCTAGCGGACCGAAACGATTCGCGGCGTACGGCTCGGCCTCGGCAAGCAAGCCAAACGGGGTCAGCCAGGACAGCCAGGCCAGCCGCTCGACACCATCCGCCACCATCCGGAGCAAAAGGGCCGAGCCGAGGACGGCAGCCGCGATCCCGGATGCGGTCCTCCGCTCCTCCACCAGCTGAGCGCACAAGGTGCCCACCGCGGCGAAAAGCATCCCGATAAGCGTGAAACCGAGCGCGTAGATCAAAGCCCCTTGGACCCCGGCTCCGGCCACGATGAGGGCCAGAGCCAGGGCAGCACCCACCACCAGCTGGGCGCCCAGCAGCACCACTAGATGGTGCGCAACAACCAAGGGCAGGCGAAGGCGCCCGGTCAGTAAAAGCGCCCATCGACCCGACTGCTCCTCGCCCCGAGTGATCCGCGTTGCCGTCAGGAAGGCCCAGCTGGCAAGGCCGACCGCTGCGAAGGTGCCGGTGCGCCAGACGGTGAACCCGCCAGCATTGTCAAGAGCCACGGGCACGCCGAACAGGACACGGATCGCTGGGTTCTGGGCCAACCCGTCGAGGGAGAGTATGTCGGCGGGGTCCGCAAAGGTGTATCGGTACTGAACAACCACGATCGCCGAAAGACCTGGAACCAGGATGAGCATGATCAAAAAGCCGCGGCGGATCAGCCGCACCGCCAGGCGCGCGAATCTCGTCATGTCGCCGGTTGCCCGTAGTACTCGAGAAAGATCTCTTCCAGCGACGGCTCGCGGACATCGAGGGCCAAGACTTCGGCGGTGGCCAGCAACCGCAGGGCGGCCGCGGGCGGGCCGGTCAGCGTCAGCGACAGCCGCGAGGGTGATAGCTGATGAACGTTGCTCACCCCGGGCACTCCGGAGAGCTGCTCAAGATCAGGAGGAGTACCGCGGAACGACACGTCGACCTCGGTGAGACGAAGCCGGCGCAGGTCACTCAGTTCGGCCACTTCCACGAGCCGACCATCCCGAAGTATCCCGACTCGCTGGCACACCGCCTCCACCTCGGCTAGATGGTGGGAGCTCAGGAAGACGGTCTGGCCCCGTGTCACCGCTGCGGCGATGCACTGCCGGAACTGCTGCTCCATGAGTGGATCGAGTCCCGCTGTGGGCTCATCGAGTATCAACAGCGGCACGTCGGCGGCGAATGCCGCGACCAGGGCTACCTTTTGGCGGTTTCCCGTCGAGTAGGTGCCGCACCGCCGGTCGACCTCGAGCTCGAACCGCTGCACCAGCTCGTCGCGGTAGCGGCGATCTATGCCTGGGCCGATATCTGCCAACAGCTCCAATGTCTCGGCGCCGGTTAGCCCAGGCCAGAGCGCAACATCGGCCGGCACGTACGCCAAGTGGCGATGCGCCGCAGCAGCGTCACCCGATGCGTGGCCGAAGATCCAGGCCTGGCCCGCGGTGGGCCGGAGATGGCCAAGCAGCAGGCGGATTGTTGTCGACTTGCCAGCACCGTTCGGTCCCAGGAAGCCGAAGACCTCACCCGCTTCCACGATCAGGTCTAGCTGATCCAGCGCCAGTGTCCGGCCGAACCGCTTAGTGAGTCCGACAGTCTGGATAGCGTCGCGCGTTGCCAAGGCAAGCATCTGGGGGCCTTCGAAGTCGGTCGAATACGTCCGCCGACCAGGCTTCCCGGCACGCCACTCCCAGCCTATCCCCCAGGCATCCTCCTGGCTCCCCTATTTCCACTGGCTGCCGCGGGGAGGTGGACGATGTCTCAGCCAAAGATCCTGCTTATTATGTAGTGCGCTGTTCAGCGTGGATGCGGGGCCCGCGTGATCTGGTGGCCCAGGCGGGGAGAAAGGAGTCGAACTGGTCGGCCCGGATGGGC
>Ga0307415_100001595_pt1 | contig 10955 bp, 12 predicted proteins | sample DK1Cmetagenome_FD_204524 | JGI IMG/M metagenome (GOLD analysis project Ga0307415, IMG submission 204524) | Maize rhizosphere microbial communities from greenhouse at UC Davis, California, United States - DK15-C-2 | ecosystem: Host-associated > Plants > Roots > Rhizosphere > Soil | place: USA...
CAATATCTTTTGCAGGCATCCTATTTCTTTTCGTAAGTATCAATACAAGAAATAAAGAGTGTCTGAAGCTATAGATTTTATTGTTAAGTTAACAGAGCCTTGGCAGCACTTCCATAATCTCTGGACTATTGGCTCAACTAGTTAGTGGAAGGATATTTTGAATCTTAATTAATATCTTCCAACTGATTTAATTATTTCTGCCAATAACGAGTAAATTAAGAAGATATTTAACAGCATTCGTACTTACATTATTTGCAGCCTGGTTGTAAAAGCTATATCTATACTTTAAGATTCCTTTAGAAATGGAAAGGAATAGGTTCATTTAATCTACCGGATCAAATTCCTGTAGGTTAGGACTAACTTTCTTGATAGGTAACTATGCAAATTTTAGTTAAAGTAACAAGTTTAGAATTATTTAAAATAGAAATATCGCAATAGTAATGTTTACATGATTTGTGAGTGTTCTGAAGGTCACATATCTTTTAGCAAAGATAACCTAAACATCTGTGGTATGAGTGGATGCGGTAAAGCAACTGTGATAATAAGTCCAATAGATATTAAATGGTTTTATAAAATTCAAGAAAAAGGATTGTGTATTCATCGCAAAGATCTTTATAAGATAATTGAAGATCCAAATATGCCAAAAGATGTAAAAAAGGAAATAAAGAAAGTTTTTCAATATTTATGAGATAATGATGAAAAAAGTATAAAAACTAGACGTAATATAAAAATTATGGAACAGAATCAGAATTATCTATATATTTAATTTACAACAAGCATGCCGTATGGCAAGATTTACTATGCATGGATTGTAACATACAACTTGTCCATTAATATAGAGTATGAAGATATGGAATAAAGCTCGGCGACAAAGTTACAATCGAGATTACAAAATTAGGTAATAGGGAGTTTAGATATAAATTGTAAATATATCGACGCTTATGTCATATCTCCATTATTTAATTAAAAAACAAAAGAATTTTCTGCTATAAAATAGCTATGTTGATGTTATTCTATTACCACTAATTTGCGGATGTCACCATAGGTTGTTCTTCTACTTTTTCCAGTTCAGGCTCGACTTCGATGTATTCTTTCTTTAAGTTTTTATTCTTCAGTTTCTGCTTTTCTGGGATTTCATAGTCAAAACACATAGTGATATTATCATCGCATTCATTACTTAAATGACTTTTCAGTTAATTTGAAGCCTTTTCTGTCGTGAAGCCTCTACACGATAGCCGTAAATTAGAACTACAATTGCATATATGATTTTTATTCTTTTGAGCAAAGAATAATACCACTTTGCCAAATCCTCTCTGTTCGGTAATTTACTATATAGTCATCTTGCATCGCTTTTCTGATTAGATATAATATAACATTAACAAATAATTCAAATTTTTGCCTTACCTTTCTCATTAGAAATTGAACGATTCTCTAATACGGATATTTCTTTCCTCATCTGTTTCATAACAGTAGTAGTGATGGTACATAACGCATCTGCTTTGATGGGAAAGCTTGTATGATATACATCATATTAGCCTATCAAGAGATGATTAGCAGTTTCTATAGTACGTCATAAAAAAGACTGTCATAGAACCTGTGTATGAAAGTAATGACTTAGACTATTTGTATTTCATTTTTATTTTATGGATTTAGCTACATTGTAATTTTGAAGAATAAATTTGATTTTTGAAAATTCACCTATCAATGAATAATAATTTATAATCGAGTCCAACTTGTTTGCCATGACAGCTAGTCTCAGTAATTTCATTTAATTTCTTAGAAATCTTGATGTTAAACACATTAAAATTAATTCTGCACTTTGTATCTTATATGAGCATTACTTTTTGCATACAGACATTAACAATCATTAACTTTCTTATTATGAGAGAAAGGAAGTTGTTATTATTATTCTTACATGTCATGCTCTTGTTTTTGGTGTTCTCCTAATTTATCCAGACTATCAAAAGTTTTTTTACACAAATCGCATATTAGAGGATTCAAATTAGTGTCATTATAATCTATTCCGGGTTCGCCTTGATCCATATTAAGGTTATATTGCAATAAATATTAAAACATTTATTTAAAGCTAGAAGACAAAGCCAAGAAATTATATGATTAAAAAAGGAGGAGAGCAGAACAACAACAACAACACCAATAATCAAGAAATTCAACCTTTTCATGCGAAATATGTAATACCATCTATAACTCCATGGAGAGCTCAGAGAGCACATATTACAGATTTATAAAGTATAAAATTGGAGGATATAGAGTGCATTCTTGAAGACATAAGAATCATTAGCCCTTATACTTGTCTTTTGTAACCCTATATGCTTGTTAGTAAAGATTCACAAAAGTATATGACGCTCTCCATGAAGTATTGCCGTACTCTATGTTAATATCTTTTTGACGATCTGGGACTAAATTTTCTTTTATCATAAGAAGAATATTTATTCAAATTTTTCATTATAGGTAGTTATTATTTACTTCATGTTTATTTAAGTTATCTCTTCTACTATTCTTTTCTTCCATGACATTTCGCATTTCGTCACTTTTCTCAAACTAGTTATTTATTGTTGCAAGTCCCTGCTATGGTCTTCAATACATAAAGTGCGGCTGCACTAGGGATAAATTTAGGACAATCAATATCCAATGGACAAGGGTCTAGGCTATGTTCTATATGAATCACCTTACGAGCATTGTCTAACCAAATAATATCAATTGGAAATTTCATGCCTCTCATAGAAAATGTATATTTTGCTGGTAGTTGATAAACAAACAACATACCCTCATTTTCTTCTAATTGATTTTTGATAACCAAACCTTTAATGATCTGTTCATTATTCATGGCTAAATATACCGTTAAATCAAAGTTATTTACTGTAACTTTAGTCTGTAGATATTTCTGTGTTACTTTAAAATCCTTCATCTTTTAATACTAAATAAAGCAGTGAACATTAACTCGTTTTTGACCATTTATTGAGTTTATTCAATAGTATGCCTGAGCATTTATTCCTATATCGTAATTTTTCAAAACATGTCCTTTAAGCTCGATACCCATCTCATTTTCGCTTATCCATATGCCATCATTAGTAATGCTTAAAGGAATAGCATTGTAATACATATTAGCAGTGATGAAGAGTTCTTCATTTTCTATTTTAGATTCAAAGAATAGATTTCTTGAAGTATTTCGGATCACCAAATGATGTGGTTTGTAGACTATCTCCCAAATTGCACTTGCTGTTTTTTCAGCGGTCCAACTATTTTCATAGACTACTGCAATCAAATTGTTTAATTTATCAAAAAAGTTAATGTCCAACAGTATATACCTTTCATTTTCTCTCTTGATAGAGATAATATCAAAATCATTTACTGCCAAAATTCTGAAAGTATTGATAAATTTAGACTTACCTACATTCACAGCTATATCCTGTGAATCTATAAAAAAGGCATCTTTTATGTATGTCTTGTTATGGGGATTATTCTTTGCATCCCGCAAATATGAGTCTGAAAATTCTCCTCTACCAAAATTTGTATAATGATTAGGACATAGAGCTACAATATTTTCAGGAAGATATGCCTGAATATTACGATACGGAATAATATGGGCATATTCTATTATTGGACAGCCACATAAAGCACATCCAAAATTAGCTTCTAGTCTAAGCTGCTTTTGAATAGGTTGTGGAATATTTCTTCCATTTAAAGACATGAAGAATCAGATCTACGCGACAAAAATATAAAAATAATTTGATTTTTGCCATTTAACCATCCGTCACAGTGAGATAGGATCTATACTAGTCGTATTCATGTTTTGATAAATATCATTGAATTCTTGCGGGATTCTAATAGTGTAGATGTATCCAGAATTATAATAATCACTGATAATCATGCAGACGCCTATCTCGTTGTGACTCTATTTTTTTCTCAATTTCCTTTTTATGATTCTCCAAAATATGATTATCTGCACAGTTGTTGTGCATTATCCCTATCTGGCAAAATTCGCAAGATGTAACAAAATCAATATCTTTAAACGTTTGCTTACAAGATTTACATATCTCCGATCCTATCTCAAAATCAGAAAGTGGCTTTAGCCATGCTTCACGCCAGAGAACTATCATTATCAATCACAATATATCTTGTTACTATTCTCATCAATGTGTTGATATAAGGTTGTTGTTAGAAGAATATCGGAAAAAGATTATGAGACTCGCAATGATAATTGTGATAGGTTTGAAAATGCATAAAGTTAGCCTTTCTAATAAATAAATTTAGGACAAAATAGACAATTGCAAGGCATAGGTATGGTTTAATGTCTGATATGACTATTTTGTATTCTTATTGGTTGCATGCATAAACAATCTTTTAATTTATGTATATTCACCAAACTAATTTTTAATGGAAGCATTGCATTAATAAGAGATAATATGAGAGCCTATTAGGTAGTTGTCATAAGTCAATGAATGCTATTCTTTGGTCTAGAAGCATTGTTGGTAAATATTTGTTTTCAATGCTTGATAATAATCAATAATAATAAGATTTGTATCTTTGAAATATAGTTGTGAACTGATTTATATATATTAATATCTAAGAAGCATTGATGTTCTGTTGCTGTAGAAATATGTGATAAAGCTTTTTCATTTTAGAAACGCTCACTTGAATAACTTCTATGAGAGTAAGATGAATTAGCATTGGTATTACACTTACACTGTAGCAGTTCGTTTCCTCTGTGCAGGATTCAATTCGATTATAAGATAATCTAAGCTTTGAATGCTCTACTAAGCATAATCAATTCAGGACCGCTAGTCAAACTTCCAACAATTACAGATTTTGAATTTGCAATAATTCCTGACGATAAAAATGGGATTCCTCCATTAACTGTCAAAGGTTCAACTTCTACTTGTAATGCTTCGGAAATTACTTTAATTTCTTCTTCTGTGCACTTTGGATGTACCGCGGCTCCTGTGTTAGTAGATACAACCATTGATCCAGTCTGAATAAATCCGCCAACAGTCATTGAATAAACTGGTACTCCCAATATGTCTTGAACCTGTTGGTCTATTTCACCTTTAAAGAGAGGAGATAGCAGTGCACCATTATCATTAGTTGAAATCAAATTTCCTATTGCTGTAAATTTACTTTTTAAACGCTCAACGTTAAGACCACTTGCCTTTCTTAGAATATCGATCTCCTCATCAGAGGCAATGGATGGAACTAAAATTCCGTTGTTATTCATTACAGTCATGGGACCGATAAGTCTTGTGCCTCCAACAGAGGCACAGACTTCATCTTCTACCTGTAAATATTCCATTAGTTTGGTGGTCTTTGTTTCTGCAAAACCAAAAGGCACTATTATTATTCTGTCATTAGCTCTTACAAATAATCCGATATTCGGGGTTTTATATACGTCATATTTGAAAATTCCCAAATACGTCATATTTGAAAATTCCCAAATATAAAATTTTTATTAAAATGTGCATATGAATCTATGGATTTTGAGATTTCTAAAAGAAGATTATAGCTGTGTACACAATACTGTATATCGATAATAAGCTCAGATTTACAGTTAATTTTTTATTACAAATAACGAGATCATGTAGAGATACGGTATAATACTCCAAGAATCAAGTCGCAATAATCCAATCAGGCAATTAATAAAGATTAAGGCGTCAATCTTTATTATAGGATCTTTTGTTTAGATAGAAAGGGAGATGATGGGATAATATGCCCACTAATCACTTTTACAATAGAGACATTGTTTCAATTAAAGATTTCAGCAAGCAAGATCTTGAATACATTTTCTCAACTACAGATAAAATTAATGGTCTGAAACCAAATGAAAAGAGTGAACTTGGAAAGGGAAGAACTCTTGGATATATCTTTTATGAACCTAGCACCAGAACTCGAATGAGTTTCGAGGCAGCTATGGCATCTCTAGGTGGAAGCTCTATTGGTATCTTTGATCCTAAATCCTCTTCTATTGAAAAAGGCGAGAGTCTTGCTGATACTATTCGAACAATGGATCTTTATTCTGATGTTATTGTATTACGACACCCACTTGATGGTTCAAGTAGATTCGCTGCAGAATTATCAAAGAATCCAATAATTAATGCAGGTAGTGGAAGTGAAGAACATCCGACACAAGCAATGCTTGATCTGTATACAATAAATAAAGAAAAAAAGAAAATTGATGGTCTTGCAATAAGCATTGTTGGCGATTTAAAATATGGCAGAACAGTCTATTCATTATTATACGGTTTGGCAAATTACAAAGTAGATGTTCATTTGGTGTCACCTCCTACATTATCAATTAGAAAGGAATCTATCTATGATATTGCAAATGAATTAAATATTTATGAATATAGTCAACTAGACGATGATCTTTTGTCTAAACTTGATGTAATTTATGTTACGAGAATACAAAGAGAGCGTTTTCCGGATTTACAAGAATATGAAAAAGTAAAGGGTACATATACTATCAATAGTGAAATTCTCGCAAAGTCAAAATCAGATGTCTCTATAATGCATCCAATGCCCAGGATGGAAGAGATCTCGCACTCTATTGATAATACAGCTAATGCAATCTACTTCAAGCAGGCCGCATATGGTAAGGAATTGAGAGCAGCTCTTCTTACGTTAATATTAAACGAAAACATCGTATAAAAGAAGAATTATTAAATGTGGGAAGACTAAGATGACTTAATGTTTTGCCTATCAAATAGTGTTCTAGAAGATAAAGAAAAAAGATGATCTACTAGAGAATATGCATCAACAACAGCTAACTGTCAGCCTAAGATAGAAGAAGTTGAAGAGAATGAGAAATCAATTTGAAAAAAGAAGATAATAATTTTACAATTCTCTTTGATGGCAAGTCCTTAGATAGCTGGAAGATGATAGGTGAAGGTAACTTCATAATAATGGAAAGTGAAAAAGCTCTTCTTTCCCAAGGAGGAATGGGTCTTTTGTGGCATACTAAAAAGAAATACAATGATTTTATACTAAAGTTAGAATGGAGAGTATTACATAAAGATGATAATTCAGGTGTCTTTGTACGATTTCCTGACCCAGGCAATGATCCGTGGGTTGCAGTTAATACTGGTTATGAAATACAGATAGATGATTTAGGTAAACCAGATGGTGATGGAATTCATAAGACAGGAGCAATTTATAATTTTGCTGCTCCAAGTAAAATAGTTTCAAAACCAGTAGGTCAATGGAACGATTTAGAGATTAAAGTAATCAAGCAAAATTATACAGTTATGATAAATCATCGAAAAGTAGTAGAGTTTATTGGTAATAGGTCATTGAAGGGATATGTAGGATTGCAAAATCATGATGCTAAATCAAAAGTGTCATTTAGAAATATCAGGATAAAAGAGATGATATAATCAGAATATCATAACATATCTGTCTTTATTAGATAAATAATCCTTCCTTATATAAAGAGTAAAATGAGAAAGCGAGATAACAATAATTGCAGTTGCTAGTATTAAGATAATTGCGATTTAAATTACCATACCCTTCAATTGTTGCCTAAAGTCTCATATTCTGCATTATCAACTACGACATCAATTCTTCTTTTCTCTTTTATGATTTTCTCGATAGCATCTGTTAATGAATTTTTTCAATCGACATCAAGTTGCACAACTTGAAAAGGTAGTCCTTGGTTGTGTGCTATCCCAACAATTGCTTTAGCTTTAGCTCTATCAAGGCTACGCATCCTGATATACTATAAAATTCATTCTTTGCTAACAATACAGAAGTTTCAAGTCGTATACCACTTGAACTTCCTGTAACAACTGCAACATTTGTTGTTTCATCATTGTATATAGGGAAAACAACTATAATTAATAAAATATTTAGCTTCCACTACATCCCTTCAAAATTCTCAGTCTTGTTGCAAGAGTCAAATTATCATATATATATATTCGATATAATTTTAAAGCGAGTTGCCTATTGGATGATCTTCATAATGATCTCTAATATTGAAGGAGAGCAATTAGTCAAATTAGCACGAAAAGCTGTACAGAAATACCTTGGAGAACATGTTGATATTAACATTGATAGCCTCGAAAGGTTTTCCCAGAAGACAGGAGTCTTTGTTACATTAATCTCTGTAAGAAGCAAAGAAGAACAGCTAAGAGGATGCATAGGTTTTCCTCTTTCTGAAAAAAAATTGTATCAATCGATTATTGAAGCGGCTATTGCGGCAGCTACGCAGGATCCTAGGTTCAATCCAGTAGAGAAAGGAGAACTAGAAAACATAACTTTTGAAGTTAGTATTCTTACTCCACCTGAAGAAATTAGAGTTCAAAGTCCAAATGAATTTCCAAATCATATCAGGCTCGGAAGAGATGGTTTGATCTTAAAATGGAAATATGGTACAGGATTACTCCTTCCACAAGTTCCCATAGAATTGAAGTGGAATATTTATGAATATCTTGAAAATATTTGCTTCAAAGCAGGAGCTCCCGCCGACGTATGGTTAATGCCGGAATCAAAGCTCTATCGATTTCAAGCAATTATATATAAAGAATCTGTCCCTAATGGGGCAGTAATAAGAGTTGAACTGTAGAGATATAGACATAATTAGAATAGCAGTATTACCATAGGTATCTATAATGATGTAAACAATTCTATGTATTAATCTGTTACTTGAATAAGCCTCTGATTTATTCATTTTACCTAAATAATTGTAAGATATTTGTGCCGCATAATTGGTAGCTATAGCCTTTCTAAATATAGTGATTGATTATCCATTAAATAGACCATAAGATATTCATTTAAAAATATTTTATATTATCTTATTTTTCTTTAAAAAGCAACTTTGTCTAATAACGATATTTATGCTATAACGTGATATAAAAGTTAATATTTTAATTTTTACCAATTAACAGTAACAATTGTATAATGTTTCTCTCTCTAGTCATCAAACACTATTAGTTATGAGTCAAGAAGTAAATGCACAGCATAAAGTCAGGATTTTTTAGATACTATCATCTGAAATAGTCTAAAAACAAAAAAGAACTATGAAAAAGGCTCTAGTCTATCTTTAGGATTTTCGAAAAAAGTATGATAGAAATAACTACCCATTGGAAACCATCATCAATGCTATATTGTCTGATAACTTCGGTGTTTATCGATTAATCAAAAACATCATAAGGTTCCCAAAGTTCATAGAGATGATTAAGAACCTAGGTTGTTCAGATATTAGAAGGATTTTATTGTATGTAATAATACAAGGCTGAAATCATTTCTTCTTGTTTTTTATTCGAGGGCGGTATGAAGGCTACTGAAGGATTAGCAATCAGACTCAAAGATATTGAATCTTTCCGTAAGTCCTAAAAAATACACATAAGAAAAGAATACTCTAAAACATGAATATCTAGGGGGCACATATATCTTTGACTTTTACATATTACAAACTTTAGGCAACTTTTACAGTTTTACAAAATATCTTAAAAAGATGATGGATATGTAAACTAGATGAGTTATCCATATTCCTGATATATACTGTTTTGATTAACCTACTCCAATCGATGCAAATGCCGAGTGGTCGAATTTTGACCTATCGAGCATTCCTCGACCATCATAAATTGGGGCGCCGCCAAGGTCTTCAGATGTCAAAGTTCGATACTCTGGATGATCTGCAATAAGCATTATCAAGTCTGTACCTTGTATAGCCTCATTTAGATTCGATGTCAGAATAATATTCTGTTTTCCTGATAAAGAAGGATCTTTGATTATCAAGGGATCATGGATACGAATCTCTTTTACTTTCAGCCTCTGAAATTCCTCAATGACTTTGTAAGTAGGTGATAAACGTGTATCTGAAACTCCGCCTCTAAAGGCAAGACCAAGCAAAGTGATAATAAGTTTCCCCTTATTTACAAAATCTTTTTTCAAATGTTCTATTCCTTGCTTTTTTCTGTTATTTTTCTCTTCTTGTTCTTTTAGTAATTCTATGGCCCGTTCTACAGAATAAGCGGGCATAGAATCGTTGATGTTTCTACTCATTCTAGTAATATTACAATCGATATTCATCCGATCTGCAGTATGGAGTATAAATTGAGGATAAACAGGTATACATGCACCGCCAACACCTGCGCCAGGTTTATGGATATGGCAGAACGGTTGGGAATTTGCTGCGTCCCTTGCTTCCCAAAAGTCAATACCTACTTTTTCGCAGAATTTTGCGAGTTCATTTGCAAGAGCAATATTTACATCCCGATATACTCCTTCAAGTAGCTTTTCGGTTTCAGCAGTTCTTATGCTACTCATTGCTATTACTCCTTTCTTAAATATTATAGAGTATATCTTAGTCCCTATATTGACACTCCTAACACCAGCTCCTGAGACTATTGCTGGATATCTCTGTTCAATATCTTCTATTGCCCTCCCTTCATATATTCTCTCAGGATTGTATATCATGTAAAAGTCTGTTTCGGCTTTAAAACCGCTTTCTTTCTCTAGAATTGGTAATACCACCTCTTCAGTTGTTCCAGGAGGAACGCTAGGATTCAGAGCTACAACATCAAACTTTTTCAATCCCTTTCCAATTGATGTTGCTACATCTTTTATTGCTGCCAAATCAGCCGATCCATTTTTCGCTAACACTGGTACGCAAATCATTTTAAAATACGAATCTAAGGATGCTTTCACCAAGTCTCCATACACCTCAAAACGATTATCCTCTATACCCTTTGTAAAGGCCTCATTGACCCCCGGTTCTAGTAGATGAGTCTTACCTATTTTTGCATTTTCTAATACCTTTGAAGATTTGTCGACTCCTATAACATGTGCTCCTTGTCGAAGCCATACAGAAGCTAGTGGAGAGCCAATGTGCCCTAAACCATAAACTGCAATTTTAAAGGCACCCGATTTTATTTTCTTTTCAATATGTGAGCTGTGTTCATAATCAGAATTATTGTTATTATTGATATCATCGCTTCCGGCAT
>Ga0307415_100001596_pt1 | contig 10951 bp, 10 predicted proteins | sample DK1Cmetagenome_FD_204524 | JGI IMG/M metagenome (GOLD analysis project Ga0307415, IMG submission 204524) | Maize rhizosphere microbial communities from greenhouse at UC Davis, California, United States - DK15-C-2 | ecosystem: Host-associated > Plants > Roots > Rhizosphere > Soil | place: USA...
CGAACGCCAGGGACCGCCGGGCGGGGCAGGTCCACGAGCACGGCGACGACCTCTGGCGGCGGCCAGGTGGCGATGTTCAGGCGCGGCATCACCCGTGATCATGGCAGCCGGCCTCGAGCTGGCGCGAGGCACGCTGCTGAGCGGCCTGGGGTGGCGTTGGTGACCAGCTCGGAGCCGACCAGCACCAGCTGCTCGACCACCGCCTCCGGCAGCGACCAGGCCACCGCGCGCTGGTGGACCAGCCGCAGGGCACGGGCCGGGCTGGCCGGGCTCGGCTCCAGGACGAGCCGCTCGGCCGCCGGATCGCGCGTGGACTGGCCGGTCATCGGCCCGGCTCCGGGTGGGAGACGCAGAGGATCGCGACGTCGTCGGACAGGTCGGCCCCGTTGGCCGCCTGGACCACGCCGAGCAGGCCGTCGAGCAGGCCGTCCAGGCCGGCCGCGACCGCCAGCTGCCCCCGCACCACCTCGACGAGCTCCCCGATCCCGAACCGCTCCACCGCGCCGGGCGCCAGGCGGCCCTCGATCAGCCCGTCGGTGTAGCACAGCAGCGTCCAGGCGTCGCCGACCTCCAGCACGCCCGCCTCCCACGGGTAGCCGTCGTCCAGGACGCCCAACGCCGGTCCTCCCGGCACGTCGACGGCCTGCACGGCGCCGGCCCGGACGAGCAGCGGCGGAGGATGGCCGGCCAGCGCGACGGTGACCCGCCCGCGGTCGGGGCTGATCCAGGCGCAGCAGACGGTGGTGAACATCTCCTCCGACGGCCGGTCGTGCACCAGGACCTTGTCGAGCCCGTCGAGCAGGTCGCCGGGGTCGTGGCCGGCGAGGACCAGCGCCCGCCAGGCGGCCCGCAGGGCGACCCCGACAGCGGCCTCGTCGGGGCCGTGGCCGGCGACGTCGCCGATCAGCAGGGCCACCGAGCCGTCAGACAGCTCCAGCGCGTCGAAGAAGTCGGCGCCGAGCAGGGCCCGCTCCTGCCCGGCCCGGTAGCGGGTTCGCAGCAGCAACGCCGGGTCCCGCAGCGACAGGCTCGGCAGCAGCCCGTTCTGCAGGCGGCGGGAGAGCTCGGCCTGGGCGCGCGCCTCGGCGAGCTGCTCCTCGCGTTGCAGCGAGGCGGTCACGTCCTGGCAGACCCCGAGCACCCGCGACGGCTGGCCCCGCTCGTCGCGGACCACGTCGCCCCAGCTGGACAGCAGCCGCAGGTCGCCGTCCGGGCGGACGATGCGCACCTGCATCCGGAACGGGGTCCCCTCCCGGCCCGCCCGGCGGATGGCGTTGGCGACGACCGCCCGGTCGTCAGGGTGGACCGGCCGCAGGAACGCCGCGAAGGTGCCGGCGAACGTGTCGGGGTCCAGGCCGTAGATGCGGTACAGCTCCGCGCTGCAGGCCACCTGGTCGGTGGTGAGGTCCCACTCGAAGCTGCCCATCTGGGCGACCGCCTGCGCCTCCACCAGCTGGTGCTCGCGTTCGCGCAGCGTCCGCTCGGCCTCCTGGTCGGCGGTCACGTCCCGGGTGATCTTGGCGAAGCCCTTGAGCTGTCCCGTCTCGTCGAACAGCGCGTTGATGGTCACGTGGGCGTAGAAGCGGCTGCCGTCCTTGCGCACCCGCCAGCCGCGTCCCGCGTAGCGGCCCTCCCGCGCCGCGCGGGCCAGCGCCCGGGCGGGCTTGCCGGCGGCGGCGTCGTGGGGCTCGAAGAAGCGGCCGTAGTGCTGCCCGAGGATCTCGGCGGCCCGGTACCCCTTGATCCGCTCGGCGCCCGCGTTCCAGCTCGCCACCCGCCCCTCGGGGTCGAGCAGGAAGATGGCGTAGTCCTTGACCCCCTCCACCAGCAGGCGGAACTGCTCGGCGGTCACCTGCGCCGCCCCGCCCGTCTGTCCGGCGGCCACGCCCGGCGACGTCACCGGGACCGACGTTCTGGCCTGGTCCGCATACGGGCACGCTGCACCCCGCCGATCTGCGGTGTCAACCCAAGCGCAGGCGGCGCCGGGCGCAGCCGGCGCCGCCTGGAAGGGGGCGGGTGGTTCAGCCGCCCTGGCCGGGCACGGTGGGGGCCTCCACCTCCGCCGCCCTGGTACGGATCACCACCATGGAGACCACCAGCGCGAGCGCCGCGAACACCACCGCGAGCTCGAAGGCGGTCGAGATGCCGTGGGCCAGCACGTTCTCGGCGTACGGCGCCGGCAGCTGGTGCGTGCGCTGGAACTGCGCCTGGAGCTCCGGCGTGGCGTTGGCGAAGAACTGCGCGGCCTGGTTGGTGGCCTCGTTGCGGCTGGCGGTGCCGAACACCGTGACCAGGATGGACAGGCCGAGGGAACCGCCGACCTGCTGGGTGGCGTTGAGCAGGCTGGACGCCGCGCCCGCCTCGTGCGGCGAGACGCCCGAGACCGCCAGGATCGTCAGCGGCACGAACAGCAGCCCCATCCCGAGGCCGAACAGCACCATCGGGCCGAGGATCCCGTCCACGTAGCCGCTGGTCACCGAGATCTGCGAGAGCCAGGCGAGCCCGGCGACCGCCAGCAGGGCGCCGGTCGCCATCAGGCGCCGCGGCCCCAGCGTCGGCACCGACCGGGCCGCGAACTGCGAGGTCAGCACGATCGCCCCGGTGACGGGGAGGAACGCGATGCCGGCCCGCAGCGGGCTGTAGCCGAGGACGTCCTGCACGAACAGGGTGAGGAAGAAGAACTGGCCGAACATGGCCGCTGCCAGGGCGAGCATCATGGCGTAGGTGCCGGCCCGGTTGCGGTCCAGGAACATGCGCAGCGGCGTGATGGGCTGGCTGATCCTGGTCTCGATCGACAGGAAGATCCCCAGCAGGACGACGGCGGCGGCGAAGGACCCGATCGTCCCGGGGTCGCTCCAGCCCTCCTGGGCGGCGCGGATGAACCCGTAGACCAGCGCGGTCATCCCCAGGGTCGAGGTGAGGGCGCCGCCGAGGTCGAACCTGCCGGGCTGGCGCTCGGACTCGGTGATGTACAGCGGCGCCACCGCGGCCAGCAGGACGCCGATCGGCACGTTCACGAACAGCACCCAGCGCCACGACAGCCATGAGGTGAGCATGCCGCCGGCGATCAGGCCGATGGCCCCTCCGGCCACGGCCACCGCCCCGAACACGCCGAACGCGCGGTTGCGCTCGCGCCCCTCCGCGAAGTTCGTGGTGATCAGCGCCAGCGCGGTCGGGGCGGCGATGGCGGCCCCGACGCCCTGCAGGGCGCGCGCGGCCAGCAGCCAGCCGGACGACGTCGCCAGGCCTCCCAGGAACGAGGCGAGCGTGAACAGCAGGATGCCGGAGATGAACACCCGGCGGCGGCCGAGGATGTCGCCGGCGCGGCCACCGAGCAGCAGGAGCCCGCCGAAGGTCAGCGTGTAGGCGTTGAGCACCCACGACAGGCTGGTGGTGGAGAAGTTCAGCGCCTGCTGGATCTGTGGCAGGGCGATGTTCACGATGGTCGCGTCCAGCACGACCATGAGCTGCGAGGCCGCGATCACCGTGAGCGCGAGCGCGGGGTGGGAGCCGCGCCGTGCGGCGCCGGGGGGTTGTGGCCGCTCCGACTGCAGGACCGTCATTGCTGTGGCCGTCCCTTCGACTAGTGTACGATGACGTTCACAATGCGGGCGACGGTACGCCGCCCATATTGGGAACGCAAGCGTTCACTAAGATTCTTAGGATTCTCTTGGGAGGCGGGCGATGGCCGCTCGGGTGGACCGCACGCCGGCCCTGTCCACCGGGCCCTGCGGTCCGACGCGCCGCCGCGGCGAGACCCTCCAGCGCGCGATCTTCGACGCCGTCCTCGTCCAGCTCCAGGAGGTCGGCTACGTCGGGCTGACGATGGAGGGGGTCGCCGCCTGCGCGCACACCGGCAAGGCGGCGCTGTACCGTCGCTGGCCGCGCAAGGAGGACCTGGTCGTCGACGCCATCGAGCACGCGCTGCCGTCGCCCGCCGACCTGCCCGACCACGGCGACGTGCGCGATGACCTGGTGGACCTGCTGCGTCGCCTGGCGGCGATGCTCAACTCCCCGGCGGGCTGTGCCCTGCAGTGCCTGATGTCCGAGACCGAGCGCGACGAGTCGTTCGCCCGCCTGCTGCACGAGCGCGTCAAGGAGCCGCGCAAGCGCATGTTCCTCGACCTGCTGGCCCGCGGCGCCGCCCGCGGGCAGGTGCGGCCCACCGCCGTCGGCCAGCTGGTCGCGGAGGTCGGCCCGGCCCTGGTCATGCAGCGGTTCCTCGCCGAGGGCGCGCCGGTGCCGGACGCCTACGTGGTCTCGGTGGTCGACGACGTCGTCGTGCCGCTGCTGCGACCGTAGCTCCCTGCCTCACACCGCTCCGCCAAGCTCCCCGGAGGCTGCCGTTGCAAGAGATCGAGCTGGCGCTCGCCCTGGTCCTCGGCGTGGCCGTCGTGGCCACCCTCGCACGACGCGTCGGGCTGCCGGCGCCCATCCTGCTCGTCGTCGCCGGCCTGGCCGTCGGGCTCGTGCCCGGCATGCACCACTTCCGGCTGGACCCCGACGTCGTGCTCGCCCTGTTCCTGCCGCCCCTGCTGCACCAGGCCGCGCTCAACAGCTCGCTGCGCGACTTCAAGGCGAACCGGCGCCCCATCGGGCTGCTGTCGATCGGGCTGGTGCTGTTCTCGACAGTGGCCGTCGGGCTGGTGGCCCACTGGGCCGTGCCGTCCATGCCGCTGGCCGCCGCCTTCGTCCTGGGGGCGATCGTGGCCCCGCCCGACGCGGTCGCGGCCATCGCCATCGGCCGCAGGGCGGGCCTGCCCAGCCGCGTGGTCACCATCCTCGAGGGCGAGAGCCTGGTGAACGACGCCACCGCCCTGGTCGCCTACCGCGTGGCCGTCGCCGCCGTGGTGACCGGGGCGTTCTCGCTGGCCGACGTCGGCCTGCGCTTCCTGGTCGCCAGCGTGGGCGGCGTCGCCGTCGGCCTGGCCGCCGGGTGGCTCGTGATCCAGGCCCGCCGGCGCCTGGCCGACGACCCCCTGGCCGAGAACACCGTCGCGCTGCTCGCCCCGTTCGCCGCCTACCTGCCGGCCGAGGCGGTCGGCGCCTCGGGCGTCCTGGCCGTGGTCGTGGCGGGGCTGTACCTCAACCGCTTCTACTACGGCCCGCGCGGCTTCGACGCCGTCGACTCCGGCGCCCGGCTTCAAGTACAGGCCGTCTGGCGGATGGTCGTCTACCTGCTGGAGGGCGTCATCTTCGCCCTGATCGGCCTGCAGCTGCCGACCGTGCTGGAGGGCCTGGGCTCCTCGTCGGTCGCGGCCCTGGTCCTGGACGCGGCCGTCGTCAGCGCGGCGGTGATCGTCGCCCGCATCGTCTGGGTCTTCCCGGCCGCCTACCTGCCCCGCCTGCTCAGCCGCCGGATCCGGGCCGCCGACCCCTACCCGCCATGGCAGCACCCGGCGGTGATCGCCTGGACCGGGATGCGGGGGGTGGTCTCGCTGGCCGCGGCCCTCGCCCTGCCGTTCACCACCGCCGGCGGGGCGCCCTTCCCCGAGCGCGCCAGCATCCAGTTCCTGGCGTTCTGCGTCATCCTGGCCACCCTGGTGCTGCAGGGGCTGAGCCTGCCCGCCGTCATCCGCTGGCTCGGCGTCGGCGGCCGGCGCGGCCCGGACGGGCGCGAGGAGGCCACCGCCAGGCACCGGACGGCCGAGGTCGCCCTGGTCCGCCTGGACGAGCTGGTCCGCCAGCAGGCGGTCCCGGAGGCCGTCGAGCGCAAGCTGCGCCACCGGCTGGAGGAGCGCCGACGGTGGGCGGCCAAGCGGCTGGACGGGGACGGCCAGGTGGCGAACCGCGTCCAGGCGGTCCACGCGAGCTACAACGAGGTCCGGCGTGCGTTGCTGAGGCTCGAGCGGGCGGAGGCGGTCCGCCTGCTCGAGGACGGCACGATCGGCAGCGACGCGCTGCACCGCGTCGAGCGCGAGCTCGACCTGGAGGAGAGCCAGCTCAGCAAGCGCTGAGCGCGGCCCGGCCATGGCGCCGCGCTTACGTCCCACTTACCCCGGGTGGGTATCATGGGAGGCGAAGGGGAGTAGTCCACGGGGCCTCGCCGGCCCCGCGAGCAAGCCGTCACGACGGCGGGCCGGATGCCCGCCCGGAAGCTCACCCCGCTCGGCGGGCGGACGAGACCTTCCCCGGCCACCGGGCCGCGCGCCCGGAGGGGATGGAAGAGGAGTCGTCATGACCGCGAGCCTGCGCCTGGGTCGCATCGCCGGCATCCCGATCGGTGCGAGCTGGAGCGTGCTGCTCATCGCCCTGCTGGTCGGCTGGCCGCTGGCCGGGACGGTCCTGCCCGGCCTGGCGCCGGGCCTGGCGCCGTCGGCCTACTGGCTGGCCGGCGCGGTGGCCACCGCGCTGTTCCTGGGGTCGCTGCTGGCCCACGAGCTCGGCCACGCCCTGGTGGCCCGGCGGGCGGGCCTGCGCGTGCGGGGCATCACCCTGTGGCTGCTCGGCGGCGTCGCCCAGCTCGAGGACGAGCCGGCGAGCCCCCGCGACGACCTGCGGGTCGCGATCGTCGGCCCGGCCGTCAGCCTGGGGCTCGCCGTGGGCTTCGGCCTGGTCGCGGTGGCGCTCGGGGTGCTCGGCGCCCCGGCGATCGTCACGGTCGTGGCCGGCTGGCTGGCGGTCGGCAACGTCATCCTGGCCGTGTTCAACCTGGTCCCCGCCGCGCCGCTGGACGGCGGACGGGTGCTGCGGGCGCTGCTGTGGCGGCGGCACGGCAACCGCACGCGGGCCGCGGTGACGGCCGCCAACGCCGGCCAGGTGGCCGGCGGGGTGCTGATCGCCTACGGCCTGCTCGGCGTCCTCACCGGCTGGGGCATCGGGACGCTCTGGACGGTCCTGGTCGGCTGGTTCCTGGTCGGCGCCGCCCGGCAGGAGCGCGAGTTCACCGTGGTCCGGCACGACCTCGCCGGGCTGCGGGTCGGCGACGTCATGACCCCGACCCCTGAGCTGGCCCCGGCCTGGTTCACGGTGGACGCGTTCCTCCGCGAATACGTCGCGCCGTGGCGTCCCGGCGGGGTGCCGGCGGCGCTGCCGCTGCGCGGCTTCGACGGCCGGCCGGTCGGCGTGGTGACCGTTGCCGCCCTCGAGTCGGTGCCGGTATCCCAGCGCCATGCCGTGCGCGCCGGCGACCTGGCGGTGCCCGCCTGGGCCGTTGCCGTCGCCCGGCCCGAGGAGCCCGTCGCCGGCCTGCTCGACCGGCTCCGCGGCGGCTCCGGGGTCGCGGTGGTGGTCGACGGCGCCCGGCTGGTCGGGCTGGTCACCCGGGACGAGGTCGTGCGCGCCGTGCGGTACGGCCTACGGCCGGCGGCTCAGAAGGGCATGTTGACGAAGGGCGAGCTGTAGTCGGCGGCGCGGGCCAGGACCTCCTCGGCGGCCGCGAGGCTGGTCTGGCCCAGCCGCCGCTCGGCCTCGATCAGCAACGGCAGCAGCCGCACGTCCCCGGGCGTGGCGATGCCCGTCACCTCCTGGTGTGCCAGCGTCCAGGCGACCGCGGCGGTGATCCGCTCCTGGTCGTCGAACGGCTCGTACCAGGTGGTGTAGGTGTGCTCGGTCGCCTCCGGCCAGTTCCGCCGCGACGCCGACTTGATGATCATCAGCGCCACGTCCTGGGACCGCGCCTCGGCCACCAGGTCCTCGTAGTCCGAGCGGTAGGCCGGGTCGCGGCTCAGCACGAAGTTCAGCGGCGTGAGCACCGTGTCGAAGCCGAACCGGCGCAGCGCCTCCCGGTGGGTCGCCGGCGCCTCGTGCCCGTGCCCGGTGATGCCGACCGCTCCGGCCATGCCTTCGTCCCTGGCCCTGACCGCGGACTCGAGCGACCCGCCCGGACCGGTGACCCGGTCCAGCTCGGCCAGGTCGCCGACCGCGTGGATCTGGATGAGGTCGACGCGGTCGGTCCGTAGCCGCTCCAGGCTGTGATTGATCTGCGCCCAGGCGCCGTCCCGGTCGCGCTGCTCGGTCTTGGTGGCCAGGAAGATGCGGTCGCGGATGCGGGGCATCCACGGTCCCAGCCGCAGCTCCGCGTCGCCGTAGCTGGCCGCCACGTCGAAGTGGTTGATCCCGGCGTCCAGCGCCTGCTGGACCGAGCGGTCGGCGGTCGCATGGTCGACCGCGGCCAGCCCGGCCGCGCCGTAGATCAGGACGGAGCTCATGTGGCCGAGGCGGCCCAACCTGCGCTGCTGCACGACGTCTGCTCCTTTCCCGAGGTGGCCCGCTGCCAACGCTACTCCGCCCGACACCCAATACGATGGTGCGGTGTTGACGTCGGCGTGCCGGAAGGGATGGAACCGATGAGCCGCATCGTCCCGCTGGAGGTCGAGGAGGCCGAGCCGGAGGCCCGCGCCGAGCTGGAACGGCAGCTGGAGGCGCACGGTCGCGTCACCAACATGAAGCGGACGCTGGCCCACTCGCCGACGGCGCTGCACGCGCTCATGACCTGGTACCCGCTCCGCGACCGCGTCGCGGCGTTCCTGGGGGAGCGGGCGACCACGCTGTTCGCGCAGGCCATCTCCAGCGGGGCCGACTGCCTGATCTGCTCCACGTTCTTCCGCCGCGTCCTCGTCGAGTCCGGCGAGGACCCCGACTCGCCGGTCCTCGACGAGCGCCAGCAGGCCGTCGTCGACTACGGCGTGCAGCTCGTGCGCGACTCCAACGCCGTGTCCGACGCGCTCTACGGCCGCCTGGAGGCCTTCCTGACGCCGCCGCAGCTCGTCGACCTGACCGCCTTCGGCGCCCTCATGATCGCCACCAACGTGGTCAACAACGCCCTGCTCGTGGACCTGGACGGCTACCTCGAGCCCTACCGCCGCGACGCCGCGGCCGTGCGGCCGTGAGGCGGTTCGAGGGCAGGGTGGCGCTGGTGACCGGGGCCGCCCACGGCCAGGGCCGCGCCGCGGCGGTCGCCTTCGCCCGCGAGGGCGCCGAGGTGGCCGCCCTGGACGTCGCGCGGCCGCTCCCGTACCCGGGGTACGCCATGGGCTCGGCCGGCGAGCTGGCCAGCCTGCGGGAGGAGTGCGAGGCGCTGGGCTCGGCCTGCCTCACGTTCGAGGGGGACGTGCGCGACGGCGCGGCCGTCGCCGAGGCCGTCGAGGAGACGGTGGCCCGCCTCGGCGCCGTCGACGTGCTCTTCAACAACGCGGGCATCTGCGCCTACGGCCTGGCCCACGAGCTCACCGAGGCGGCGTGGGACGCGATGATCGACGTCAACCTCAAGGGCGCCTGGGTCGTCGCGAGCAAGGTGATCCCCCACATGCTCCGGCGGCGGTCGGGGGTCATCGTCAACAACTGCTCGGTGGCGGGGCTGCGCGGGATGGCGCGGCTCAGCCACTACGCGGCGTCGAAGTGGGGCGTCATGGGCCTGACGAAGTCGTGGGCGATCGAGCTGGCCTCCCACGGCGTCCGCGTGGTCGCGGTGTGCCCGACCGGCGTGGACACCCCGATGAACGACGGGCTGGCGGCGCTGGAGGGGACCACGCCGCGCGAGATCGCCGAGCGCTCCGCCGGCAACCTGCTGCCCGTGCCCTGGATCGAGCCGGAGGACGTGGCGCAGGCGGTCCTGTACCTCGCCTCCGACGGCGCCAGGTACGTCACCGGCAGCGCCCTGGTGGTCGACGCCGGGCTCCTCACCCGCTGACCGGGAGGTGGTCATGACAGGGTTGCAGCGCTACCTGGCCGAGGAGGTCGCCGTCGACCACGCTGACGGGTTCATCCCGCGGCGCGAGGCGCTGCGGCGCCTTACCCTGCTCGGCCTCAGCGTGACGGCGGCCACCGCGCTCCTGGCGGCGTGCGCCGACGGGGAGGGCGGCGGCCCGTCCGACGCCACCACGCCGCCGGCGCTGCCCGCCGGCGCGACCACGACCGCCTCCGGCGAGGCGGCGCCCGTCGCCACGGAGGCGATCACCTTCCCCGGGCCGCAGGGGCGGACGCTGCAGGGCGCCTGGGCCGCCGCGCGCCGGCCGCGTGGCGGGGTGCTGGTGATCCACGAGAACCGCGGCCTCACCGACCACATCCGCTCGGTCGCCGGCCGGCTCGCCGGCAGCGGCTACGCGGCGCTCGCGGTGGACCTGCTCTCCGAGGAGGGCGGGACGGCCTCCCTCGGCGACCCGGCCCAGGCCACCGCCGCGCTCAGCAGGGTGCCGCAGGAGCGGTTCGTGGCCGACATGCGGGCCGGCCTCGACGAGCTCGCGCGCCGGGCCCGCGGCGGGAAGCTCGCGGCCGTCGGGTTCTGCTTCGGCGGCGGCATGGTGTGGCTCCTGCTCGCCTCCGGCGAGCCGCGGCTGGCGGCGGCGGTGCCGTTCTACGGGCCGCTCCCCGACGGCGCGGACCTCTCCGGCTCGAAGGCCGCCGTCCTGGGGATCTACGCCGAGCTCGACACGCGCGTCAACGCCAGCCGCGACGCCGCCAGGGCGGCGCTGGAACGCGCCGGGCTGCCCCACGAGCTGGTCACCTTCCCCGGCGCCGGCCATGCGTTCTTCAACGACACCGGCGCCCGCTACGACCCCGGCGCCGCGGCCGAGGCGTACCGGCGGGTCCTCGCCTGGTTCGGGCGGCACCTCGCCTGAGACGGAGGCTGGCACCTGCCGCCGGGCTCGTGGTCCCGGCTCAGAAGCCCTCGGCGTACTCCTCGTCGGTCACCGGGTCGCCCCAGCGGGGCGGGCCGCCGACGTTCACCGAGACGTGCGCCATCGGGCTGTCCGGCGCGCCGCCGTGGAAGTGCCATTCGTCCGGCGGGACGTGGACGATGTCCCCGGGCGCCAGCAGGTGACCCGGTCCGCCACGGGAGCGCACCCGCCCCCGACCGCTCAGGCCGTAGAGGAGCTGCCCGCCGGGGTGCGCGTGCCAGCGGGTCCGGGCGCCGGCCGAGAAGTGCACCACCGTCATCCCGGTGCCGTCGGGCCCCGACAGTCCCGGGCTGAGCCACACCCGCCCGGTGAACATCGCGGCATCGCCCTCC
>Ga0307415_100001597_pt1 | contig 10951 bp, 7 predicted proteins | sample DK1Cmetagenome_FD_204524 | JGI IMG/M metagenome (GOLD analysis project Ga0307415, IMG submission 204524) | Maize rhizosphere microbial communities from greenhouse at UC Davis, California, United States - DK15-C-2 | ecosystem: Host-associated > Plants > Roots > Rhizosphere > Soil | place: USA...
TTCCGAGGTGTTGCGAGACCCTTTTGCAGGCTCACCCGCTTCGCCGCCGCCGGCACAGTTGACCCCGGATCAGCGCTCTGCTTTGGACGCCATCAACACAATCGGTCCGGAAGGCGGAGCGCTGCTCTTCGGCGTAACTGGCAGTGGAAAGACACTCGTCTATCTGGAAGCAGTGCGACAGGTGCTCAGCACTGGCCGTGGCGCCATCGTTCTGGTTCCCGAGATTGGACTGACGCCGCAGACCGTGAGCCGCTTCCGCGGGCTTTTTGGCGATCAGATCGCCGTGCTTCACAGTGGATTATCCGACGGTGAACGGGCGGATGCCTGGCGTCTCTTGCGACGAGGAGACCGCCGGGTGGCAGTCGGTGCCCGGTCTGCCGTCTTCGCGCCTGTAGCCGATCTTGGCATCATCGTCATAGACGAAGAGCACGAAGCGAGCTACAAGAACGGTGAGACACCGCGCTATCACACTCGTGACGTGGCCGCCGTGCGCGCGCGCTTGGAAGGTGCCCGCCTCGTTCTCGGGAGTGCCACTCCCTCTTTGGAGACGATGGTCAGGACCGAGACCAGCCTGAAACTCCTGAGACTACCGGTGCGGATCGGCGCCCGGCCCCTCCCGCCCGTGGAAATTCTCGATCTCAGGGTGGTGCCAAAGGTGACGGGCACCGGGCCGGTCCCCTGGTCGGAAGCCCTGGAAGCCGGCGTCGTGGCGGGATTGGCCAAGGGAGAGCAGACATTGCTGCTGCTCAACCGCCGGGGCTATGCCGCCTTCCTGCACTGTCCAGATTGTGGCGAGGTATGGCAGTGCCCGCACTGCAGTATCTCCCTCACCGTGCACCAGGCGCCTGCCGGCTTGCGCTGCCACTACTGCGGCCATGAGGAACCGCTGCCCTTTAGCTGTAGAACATGCGCCAACCCGGTGCAGCAGATGCGGGGTGTCGGCACCCAGCAGCTGGAGCAGATGTTGAGAGATCGGTATCCTGACGCCCGCATCACGCGCATGGATCTGGATACCACCAGCACGAAGTGGTCCCATCAGCGGATCCTCGCATCGGTCGAGTCGGGGGATGTGGACATCCTCATCGGTACGCAGATGATTGCCAAAGGGCTGGATTTCCCGAATGTCACCCTCGTCGGTGTGATCGACGCGGATACCGGTCTCTACCTGCCGGACTTTCGGTCGGCGGAGCGTACCTTTCAGCTGCTGGCGCAGGTAGCGGGGCGAGCGGGCAGGGGCCCCAAGGGTGGCCGTGTCCTGGTTCAGACTCGCCATCCGGGGCACCATGCGCTGGTGTTCGCGCGGGACCATGATACCGAGGCGTTCTTGCGGCAGGAGCGGCAGATTCGCGAGGAGCCGCCGTATCCACCGGCGACCTCACTCGTCAACCTGTTGATCTCGGGACCGGATGAAGGAAAGGTAGGCCGCCGTGCGGCCCAGGTTGCAGACTGGTGTTCCGCTCTGGTCCAACGCTATGCGCTGCCTATCGGGGTCCTCGGACCTGCACCGTGTCCCCTGGTCCGAATCAAGGACCGCTGGAGATGGCACGTGCTTTTAAGGGGACCCTCGCGGTCATTGGGCAGAATCGTTCGGTATGGAGCACGGAGGCTACGGCGGGAGGGCACTACCCGCATCGTCATCGACCGCGATCCTGTCTCGCTGCTGTAAGCTTCGCAGCCGCCCCGTCAACCGTTAAGAGGGCCAGGTCCCAAGCGCACGGCGCACGACGACGAGCTCACCGAGATCCGCTTCAACTCCTCTCGGTCACGACGGAAAGCGGCGACACTCCTATCCCATGCGTCGGGCGACGGCGGGGCCGCGGTCTGAGGCCAATAGTCATCCGGCCAGCTGCGCTCCCGGTACTCGGGATCGGTGCAGAACTGCGGGATATCCTCCTGGGCGATGCGAAGGTGCTCGAGCAACTGCCAGACGGAGTAGGGAAGTCCCAGGGGTATCTCTCCCCGAAGATGGGGAGGAAGACCGGCGACAACCTTGTCGAAGCCGGCATGCGCGTCGTCCCAGTCGAGCAGACGAGCAAGGCTCGCGCGGACCTCAGGGTGCTGCTGCGTAGCCGATCTCCGTGCCAAGGTACACCACCCGACGAGGCGCGGGTTCGATCACGCGCCCGCCTACGCCGTTGAGTGTCACTGATCCGATATAGCGCCGGTCCCAAAGATTGTTCAGGCCCAGGAAAGGCGCGAGTCGAACTCCCCCAGTATTCCCGGACCAGCCGAGACGCAGATTGGTTACGCCGGCTCCCCAGGCCGGCACGATAATCGTGTTCGCATCATCAGCGGCGACCGACGTACTGATCGTATGATCGGCATCGGCGTAGAAACCGGCAGGCAGGATTGTGCGTACCCCCAAGCGCCAGAAATGCTCCGGTACCCCGGGCAGCCTGTTACCATCCAGGGAATCTCCGGAGAAGCGATATCGAGCATAGGTGTAGGCGGCGCTCAGGGTCAGGGCAGACACCGGCGAGACCGTCAGTCCCGCCTCGGCACCGTCGTTGTGGGTCTTCCCGGCATTCCGGAAGAAAGCTCTCCCGCCCACTTCGGACTGCTGGACGATGGCATCCGTCACCCGGCCCAGGAATACTGCCACTGAGTAGCTGATCCCTTCTCCGGGCTGGCCGCGTGCGCCCAGCTCGTAATTCACCGCTCTCTGCGGCCCCAGCTCAGGATTGAATCCACCAGACCCGTCTGGCTGATTGACCAACTCGGTGGTTGTGGGGGTCTCGAAGGCGGTTGAGACGTTGACGTAGGGTACGAATCGGGTGTCGAAGGTCCAGCTTGCGCCGACATTTCCGCTTAACGCGGACATCGTTCGTGCGCCGCTGTCGTCGAAACCGTCTCCAGTGTAGCGGTCGTCCAGATCGAACCGAACCCAGTCGTACCGCAATCCGGTGCTCACGAGGAGCCGGTCGTTGGGGCTCCACTGAAGCTGTGCGAAGGGGCCGATCTCGGTGATTTTCTCCAGTTGATCCAGGAACACGTCAGCGGTGGGTATGCCGGCAATGTGGACGAAGTTCTGACGATCGTCGCGCATCAACTGGACATCCGCTCCCGCGTTCAAGCGAGGCGAGGTCTCGGCTCCCCCGAGGCGCCGGCTGGCGCTCAGCCTGGCGCCGCCAACCGCTCTGTCGATCGCGACGTAGGTGCCCGCGGTGGGTCCCGGATTGATGTCGGGGGGCGCAGCCAGGGGATTGGCGAGGTCCCGAATCAGTCCGAAGATCGTTGCCTCGTACTCGTTGCCCGCATCGTCAAAGTGCCGTAAGCCCAAGGCAAGCTGATGCTGTTGCGCATCCTTGTCGGCCGCTCGCCGGATGTTATTCGGGGCCGCCGAGTCGGGATTCGCGAGGTACTCGGCGAGTGTCAGCGCACCTGGGTTTTGTGCTTCCGGATTGTCCGCCAGGCTAAGCCGCAGCCGCGCCAGCGTTGAGCCGCTGATCGCGTAGTCGAGTCCTGTGTTGAGCTGGCGGAACTCAGCTGCGCTGTGCTGCCGGAACCCGTCAGCCTTGAATTGCGACAGGGACAGCGTACCGCTCACATTGCCTGAGCGGCCGGAGGTCCACGTCTGCCACTTGTAGAAGTCGTCGCCGTCCCGCTCTCCGCTGCCTCCCTGCACCCGAACACTCTGCGCAAACGGTCCCGGCGCAGCCTGCTGCGTCTGGAAGGAAATGACTCCGCCGGAGGCGTTGCCATACAGCGACGAGCTGGCACCGCGGAGCACCTCGGCTCGATCGATAGTAGCAAAGTCGACGTTCGTGAGCTGGCTCTGGCCATCAGGAAGGGTCTGCGGCACGCCGTCCAGCAGAATCTTCAAACCCCGCACACCAAAGTTGGAGCGGCTGCCGAAGCCGCGAATCGAAATGCGCTGGTCGAGGGAAAAATTGTAGCGGTTGGAGACCACCACTCCGGGCAAGTTGTTGAGCGCCTCGTCGATCCCCAGGGTCTGCTGGCCGCGCTGCAGGTCATCTCGGTTCAGGACACCCACAGCATACGGCACCTTCTGGAGCGGCTCGGCCGAGCGCGTTACCGTCACATTGAGCTCTGGCAGCTGACGCACCCGGGTAGTGTCGCGCCCTGTGGTATCGGTCCGCACCGGCTCCTGGGCGCGGGCTGGCACAACTGCCGCAGCGCTGCACAGCGCCCAGACGGCGACCACGTTGTGATACGATCGCCGAGACGGCATGGACAGGCTCCTTCGGTACATAACACGCTCCTGGTTGGCGTAAAGCTAATCTCCCTCTGGGGCGCCATGCATGGTGCTTGAATCCACCTTGCCCCACCCCTAGCTTCCTCCCGCACATGCATCCAACCAGAGACCTGTTGCCGGACTTCGAACAGCCGCCGTTCGCTGGTGCGCCGAATGCGCGTTTCGCTCCGTTGCCGGCGGACGGCGTCCTTCCGGAAGGCTTCTTCTCTACCTCTAATCTGCCCACCTACATCCGTCTCGATGGCAAGTGGCTGGCGCCGATACGACCCCGAATGGATTGTGTTGTGGTCAAGCGCGCCGGTATGCTGGAGGCCATCGAGCCGCGCCGGCTCAAGAGAGGCGAGCTCATCGCCATGGGCGAGGCGGAGGATGGCACCGAGGGAATCGTCGTGTACGCCCGAGGATTTCTCGGGGGTGGGCACGGCGCCAATGAGTTCCGCTTTATGTCCACGGAGGTCAGCCGTGAGCGGCCGGTCAACTACGAAGAACTGGCAGCCCGCCTGGGTGAGGAAAAACGCAGACAGGGATATCTGGTGTGGGTCATTGGGCCAGCCCTGGTACACTCCCGTGCGCGGACTGATTTCGAGTGGTTCATTCGCAACGGGTATGTTCAGGCCGTGCTCGCTGGTAATGCCGTGGCGGTGCACGACATCGAGGCAGCCATCTTCGGCACTACGCTCGGAATGAGCAACACCGGGCAGCCGACCGAGGGCGGCCACGGACTGCACATGCGTGCCATCAATCGGGTCCGCGCCGCCGGTTCCATCGAGCGGGCCGTCGAGAACGGCTTGATCGCCAGCGGCATCATGCACGCTCTGGTGCGCACCGGGATCCCGTACGTCCTTGCCGGATCCATCCGGGATGATGGGCCGTTGCCTGGGGTGTACAGCGATGCTCTCGAGGCACAGGACGCCATGCGCGAGCACACGGTGAAGGCAACCGGTGCTGTATTCGTCGCCACGGCCCTGCACGCCATCGCGGTCGGGAACATGCTGCCGGCGTTCTATCTCTGTGACGGTGTCCCGGCCCCGCTCATGACCATCTGCGTCGATCAGACCGAGTTTGTCGTGAACAAGCTGAAAGACCGGGGGACACACCAGGCGTATGGTGTGGTCACCAACGCGCAGGATTTCATGCACGTCCTGCGATTCTACAGCGAGCGGTGGGAGCAGACAGCCGAATGAGTACCCAACGAGTAGCCAACATGGGATCCGGCTGGAACCGCTTGGCACAGGCGGTCGCCGAAAACATGCCGGTGGATGAGGTGGACGCTGTGTGGGTGTTCTCACCGCTGCGGCGTGACACGAAGGAGTGGGGTACTGCGGTGATTTCGCGCATCGATGGCGAGCGACGCCGGATTTACACCGCTCGGTACGGTTTAGCTGTCAAAGGGAAGGAGCGTGGAAAGTTCGAGGCCTCCGTACAGGAAGTCGGGACCGGTCCACTGGAGGCACTTTCCCGGCTGGTAGAGGAGGCGCACCGCCGTATCGATGACGAGCAGCCACCGATCTCTATCAGTCCCGCGTCCTGGTTCTCGCACAACACCGCGGATGTCGGCGTTCATGGCGCGACTGGATAAGGCAGAGGCAGCCGCCCATACCGAGCGCTTTCGCCGTTACCTTCGCGAGCACCACCAACCCATCACACGGCCCCGAGATCTCGTGGCGCAGGTCGTCTTCCTCGCCCAGGACCATCTGTCTGTCGAAGCCATCCGTCGCGAGCTGAGGCAGCGGGGCGAGCAGGTCGGCACGGCTACGGTGTATCGAACGCTCGAGCTGCTCGTGGAGAGCGGGCTGGTGCGAGGGCACGACTTCGGTGAGGGGTTCAAGCGCTACGAGGCTATGGCTGCGCAATCAGATCATGAGCACCTGATCTGTCAGCGCTGCGGGCGAGTGGTCGAGTTCGCCAACGAGCGCCTGGAACGTATGCTGCCGGTGCTGGCCGACGAGCACGGGTTCCAGCACCAGCGGCACCGTCTGGAGATCTACGGAGTGTGCCGGGAGTGTCGACAGCGGGAGCTGGGACCACTGTGACCGAGCCTGCCGCGCTGAGTTTCATGGTCGCCTTTGTCGCGGGGCTGCTCAGCTTCCTGTCTCCGTGTGTGCTCCCACTGGTGCCGTCATATGTAGGGTTCATCACCGGGATGACCCTGCCCGAAGTCAGCGGCCGGCGCCGCGCGGCGCTGCTCCACGCCCTGCTGTTCGTGGCGGGGTTCTCCCTCGTGTTCGTCCTGCTCGGCGCCAGCGCCACCGCACTCGGCCGCGCGCTTAACTACTACCAGGTCTGGCTGCAGCGGGTCGGCGGCGTGCTGATCATCATCTTCGGCTTTCTCTGTCTGGGCGTGTTCAAGGTAGGAGTGCTCAATCAGGAGCGGCGGGTCCACCTCGAACACAAGCCGGTGGGCTACCTGGGCTCTGCACTGGCAGGCGTCGCATTCGGTGCAGGTTGGACGCCCTGCATCGGGCCGGTGCTCGGGGCCATACTCGGCCTCGCCGCTACGACCAGCGATGTTACACGCGGCATGCAGCTACTCGCGGTTTATTCAGCTGGACTCGCTCTGCCATTCCTGATCGCGGCCGTTGCAGTGGAGTCGTTTCTCGACTGGTTCCAGGGCTTCCGCCGGTACCTGCCCTGGGTCATGCGCCTGAGCGGATTGATCCTGATCGTAGTCGGTGTGCTCCTGGTGACTGGGGAGTTCACGCGACTCGCTGGATGGCTCCAGGGACTGACGCCGGAGTTTCTGAGGGAAAAACTTTGAGGAAAAGCGTGAACGGTTAACGGTAAACAGTTAACCGGCCGCTCCGCACCTCCCGGTCACTGTTTACTGTTCACTGCTGACGCTGGTTTCTTCGAGCTCCTCCTCTATCTGTTGCCGGCGCAGCAGCTCCCAATAGCGACCGGCGGCCGCCAGTAGATCGCCGTGCGTACCCTGTTCCACAATGCGCCCGCCGTCGAGAACCAGGATCCAGTCCGCATCGCGCACCGCGGCTAGGCGGTGAGACACGATGATACTCGTGCGGCCCACCAGCGCATCCCGTAATCCGGCCAAAATACGGGCCTCCGTGTGGGCATCTACGGCGCTGAGCGCATCGTCGAGCACGAAGATCGGCGGATCCTGAGCGAGCGCGCGGGCGATGGCCGCCCGCTGTTTTTGCCCGCCTGAGAGATTGATTCCTCGTTCTCCCAGCATCGTGTCGTATCCATTAGGCAGCACGGGGAGCGCCTCAGTGAGCTGCGCAATCTCAGCCACTCGTTCCAGGCGGCCATCGTCCGGGGCGCCGAGCAGCACGTTTCGGCGGAGTGTCTCTCCAAAGAGAAAGGTCTCCTGGGGGACGAAGCCCACCGCCCGGCGCAGATCGGCGAGAGACATCTGTCGCAGGTCCACTCCATCGATGAGCACCGTGCCTCTCTCAGGATCGTAGGTGCGTACGATGAGATCCACCAACGCAGACTTGCCCGCGCCTGTTGGACCTACGATGGCAAGTGATGACCCGGCTTCCACCCTGAATGAAATGTCTTGAAGCACCCAGCCGCGGTCCAGCGCACCCGGGTACCGAAACCACAGGTTGCGGAACTCCACTGAGCGCGAGCTCGCCGCTCGGGGCAAGGGCACCGGAGACGCGGGGCCGGTGATGGCGGGTTGCTCAGCGAACAGCTGATTGATGCGTCCCATGGACGCTGCTCCGCGCTGCACTAGATTGAACGCCCAGCCGAGGGCAATCATAGGCCAGACCAGCATTGCCAGGTACACCCCGAAGGCGACGAACTCACCGACGCTCACCGAGCCCCGGATAACCAGCTGTCCGCCGGCATAAAGAATGACGAGTCCGCTCAGCCCGCCGAGCAGTGTCAACAGCGGAAAAAACGCACCTTGAACCCGGGCCAGGCCCAAGTTGCGTGTCAGATAGGTATTATTGAGCGTGCGGAAATGCTCCGTCTCGGCGTGTTCCTGCCGGTACGACCGAACCACGCGAACTCCAGAGATGTTCTCATGCGCATGGCTGGTCAGCCGGCTGAACTGCTCCTGAATCTCCTGCGACCGGTGGTGAATGATCCGCCCCAGCGAAACCATTGCCACCGGCAATCCCAGCATCGGAACCAGCGCCATAAGTGTCAGCCGGGGGCTGATGGCGAGCATCGCCGGTGCGATCAGCAGAGCGCGCACAGTCGTATCCACCAGATACATGAGCGCGGGGCCTGCAACCATGCGCACCGCAAGCAGATCGTTGGTTGTGCGGGCCATCACATCGCCGGTCGGATAACGGTCGTAAAATTCCGCCGACATGCGCTGAAGGTGGTTGTAAAGATGGTCTCGCAAGTCGGTCTCAACGCGGCGACTGCCGCTGTTGAGCAGTTCGCGCATTCCATAGCGGGCAACCCCGCTCGCAACCGCAACCAGCAGCAGGAACACGACGGCAGTTTGTACCTGGTCGAATCTTCCCGTTTCCAGCGCATCGATGCCGTGCTGCAGAAACTTCGGCCCGAGCGTGGCGAAGAAGTTGGAAATCACGACGAGCGCCAGGCCGGCTAGAAACGCGTTCCGGTAGCGGCGCAAATATGGAAGAAGAGAACGCAGCTCGTGCATAGAAGGAAAGATATGTCAGCGGGTGCTGTAACCCGAGCAAGCCACACCTAAGGAGGCTGAGATGTCGAGAGCGATGATTGCAGGGCTTACGTTAATGGCCGTCGCCGCCTGTGGCGGTAGCGACAGGGGGGACACGGCCACGGCGGATAGCCTCAGTCGTGATCTGCAGCTAGCCCCCGTCGATACGTCGGCTGAGCTGAACGATCGCACCACCGAGGAGCGTCCGACTGCCAGCGCGCCGGCTCCTGCGCCCGCGCGAACCACCCCAAGCCGCCCCGCCCCGCGGCCGGCTGCACCCTCCCGGCCTAGTGCCAGCGCCCCAGCACCGGCGGCCGCGCCCATCGCGCGCAGCCTGGCGGCAGGGACTACGCTAACGGCAGCAACGAACGCCGAGATCCGTTCTCACAAGAACAAGGTCGGCGACACCGTCACTGCCACGATCGCCAATGACGTGAAGGACCGGTCCGGCCGCGTCGTCATCCCCGCCGGCTCCGAGGTCGTCCTGAAGGTCACGGCCATCAAGGAGTCGGAAAACAAAAGCGATACGACCGGCACTCTTACGGTCCAGCCCACGTCGGTCGTCATGAACGGACAATCGTATCCACTGACAGCGAGCATCGAGGGTGTAAAGACCGAGCTTCAGGGTCGGGGGACCAATGCTGGGGACGTCGCTAAGCCGGCAGCAGGTGCGGCGGTCGGAGCCGTGGTGGGCCGCGTGCTTGGCGGAAGCAGCAAGGGGGCCATCATCGGCGGCGTCATCGGCGGCGCGGTTGGTGCTCAGCGTGCAGTAGAAACGAAGGATCGTGATGTCGTGCTGCCGAAGGGTACCACTGTGACGTTGTCGCTGACTGAAGAGTTCCGGCCGGCGACGTAGCTAAAGACGTAAGCGGGACAAGAACAAGCGTAAGCGGTGAGCGGGGGGAGCACGAGTACCTCCCGCTCACGCTTTTTCTACCGACTGTGCTAGTTCCATCAGTACCCGGCCCCGCCGCCGCCCCGTCGCGGATCGCTGACTCCCTGCCAGCCACCCGGTGTACGCACTATTGCCTCGACGTCGCCCCAGTGCCCCCGAGTCGAGATGCCGTGGCCTTTCCCGTTGAGGCTGTCGAGCACCTCAGGCTGAAATCCTTCTTGCTCGACCTGAAGGCTGTCAGGAAGTGCCTGGTGGTGCATGCGAGGGGCCTGCACTGCTTCAGGTAGGCGCATACGGTGGTCGACCACATTGGAGATCACGTGGTACACCATGGTGATAATCTTGGGGCCACCAGGAGTACCGACGATCATGGACAGCTGCTTGTTCCGGTCCAGCACGATGCTCGGCGTCATGGCCGACAGCATCCTCTTCCCGGGAGCGATGGCGTTCGCCTCGCCCTGCACCAGGCCGTACATGTTCGGCTGTCCCGGTGAGGTAGCGAAGTCGTCCATCTCGTCGTTCAGCAGGAATCCGGCACCGGTCACCGTGACTGCGCTGCCGTAGCTGTTGTTGAGTGTGGTCGTGCAGCTTACCGCGTTGCCGTCGGCATCCACCACGGAATAATGGGTCGTCGACGAGCCGCCCTTCGGATCGTTCTCGAACTGCGGTGTCACCGACGCCTGTTCGCCGATCTGGCTTCGCAGCTCCGCCGCATATTCCTTCGATAGCAGCCGTTCCAGTGGGTTCTGCACGAATGCTGGGTCACCGAGGTACCGGTTGCGGTCGGTAAACGCCCGGCGCATCGCCTCGGCTTCACGGTGTATCAGCGCAGCCGACCCGAACGGCGGCATCGGGTCGTAGCCTTCCATGATGTTCAGAATCTCTCCCATCGTCACACCACCCGACGAGGCTGGCGCCATGGAGTAGACCGTGTGACCCCGGTACGAGATTTCGATTGGATTTCGCCAGATGGCCCGATAGGCTGCCAGATCATCGTGGCTGATCAGCCCGCCACCGCGTACCATCTCCGCCACCAGGAGGTCCGCTACCCGCCCACGGTAGAACCCGGCTGCACCGCTGTCGCGAATCGCTTCGAGAGTGGCACCGAGTTCCGGCTGTCTGAAGGTCGAGCCGGCTGCAGGAGGGCGATCGTTCGGCAGAAACGTGGTTCGCGAAGCGGGAAACAGCACCAGCCGCGCACTGTCCTCACCGATGGAAGAGTTGCGGTAGTCATCGA
>Ga0307415_100001598_pt1 | contig 10940 bp, 13 predicted proteins | sample DK1Cmetagenome_FD_204524 | JGI IMG/M metagenome (GOLD analysis project Ga0307415, IMG submission 204524) | Maize rhizosphere microbial communities from greenhouse at UC Davis, California, United States - DK15-C-2 | ecosystem: Host-associated > Plants > Roots > Rhizosphere > Soil | place: USA...
CGCCCTGGCGAACTCGGGCCACGCCTCGTCATTCTCCAGCAGGATATGATTATTGCTCTCGAGCGGTATGAATGCCGCTCCCGGAATGTTCGCCGCTAGAAACTCGCCTGCCGCAAACGGGATCGCCTGATCGCCGCGGGCGTGAAAGACGATTGTGGGAGTCGTCAGCTGGGGAAGCAGTGCGCGAACATCGATCGACGCGAAGACCCGCTGCAACTTGACCGCATTCTCCGGCGACGCGCTCACCCGCTGCACTTCGTTGAACCAGTCTTGCTGCTCCGGCGAAGCACCGGGGATATAGAGATTGGTGAAAAGCTGGCGATAGGCGGGATTGTCCGCGCCCCATCCGGTCTCGCTCAGCGTGATCATGGCCTCGCGGCGGGCCATTTCGTCGGGATCGCGACGAGCCATCCAACCCGTCGCATAGCCGCCGCAGAGGATGAGCTTCCGGACCTTATCGGGATGACGAATGGCATAGGCGATTGCCACGGCTGCGCCCTGGCTGATCGCCAGCAGGTCGAATTGCTCGAGGCCCGCTGAATCGACCACTGTCTCCAGGTCGTCGACGAACGCCTCGAATGAAATCTCCGGCGTGTCCCAGTCCGACAATCCGTTCCCCCGCTCGTCATAGCGTATGAGGGTGTGGCCGCTGGTGAACTCCTGAAGCCAGTGCCGCCAGACCGGGCTTTTCCAGTCGTGTTCCAGATGATTGAGCCAGTTCGCAGCCTTCACCAGCGGAGGCCCCTGCCCCATGACAGCGTAAGCCAACTGGGTCCCGTCCTTGGCGGTTGCACGTCGAACGAGCTGCTGCGGAAGTCCGACGCGCTTTGCTTCATCGCGGGACTTCGCCTCTTCTTCAAACTGCCGTCGCCAGGTAGCGGGCGGAATTCCGTATTCGCGTTTGAACGCGCGAGTGAAGGCCGCCTCCGAGTTGAAGCCGACCGAATAGGCCACGTTGGAGGCGTTCTGCTTGCCGTCGCGAAGCATGTTCGCGGCGACCCGCATCCGCCACTGCGCGCAGTACCGCATCGGCGGCTCGCCGATCAGTTCGGCGAACTTCTCGCCGAGGACGGTCCGTGAAACGCCCACCTCGCGCGCGAGTCCCTCTACGTCCAGATCCTCGGCGAAACGGCTATGAATGATCGACAGAGCCTTGGTCACCGCGGGGTCGGTCAGTCCACGTAGCCAGCCGCTCGTGCCCAGGGGCAAGTGATCTATATACTCCCGCACGGCCTGGGTCAGGAACAGCTCGGCCAGCTTGGCTACGACCTCTGACGACGGCTGCTGCTCCGCAAGGAAGCGCATCGACGTATCTAGCCACTCGGCTTCTCCACCCACGATCTTCAGGGTCAGGAGCGGCGGAAGCGAGTCGAGGATCGGATGGTCGCTGGTGTTCGCGGTTTCGAGGAAGCCGCACCACACCTCTGTCTTTTCTCCGTCCGTGCCAGTCGAGACCTTATGAACGCCATCGGCGGTAATTTTGCTGATCTCGCTTGGGTCGGCCGGACGAAGGCCGGTCCGATTCGCCAATCGATGAGGATCGTTTCGCGGAAGGATGGCGATCGACCCGGCCTCCAGCATTGCGGGAGGCATGCCATCGACCTCGACGATCATCCTGCCCGAGCGGACGTAATGGTAGCTGACAAGCTTGTCCGGCACGGGGAAGAAAGGCGCGAAGTGCCCCGGGGTGAATTCCGCCGAGACGCAGAAGTCGCCACTGAATTCGCCGTCGACGACGACTCCCCCGCTCAAGCGAAGTGAACTCAGGATATCGTCGAGAACGTCCATCGGCGTCTCCGCTGCGCATACGTATGCGGCGTTTCGGTCAAATTATCCGGCAACCCGGTCATGTTGGCAAACGCGCTGTTAGACTAGACAGCACGGCATCGAGTTAGAGGAATTTGAGCGCTTTGGAAACCACGGTTTCCGAAGAGGCCTCCTTGTGTGCCTTTAAGAATCAAGGAGAACTGAAATGTTTGGATCGAATGAAGATCTGCGCTCGCGAAGAGTTGTCGTAGTGTTCTTCGCTATATTGTCCGGAGTTTCTGCGGCTGCTGTCGCGGTACTTCCGGCAGTACACGCATAAACACGGATCGAAGGAGAACTTTGATGTATCACGACTTCAATTACGAGGCGACACTCGCATCTTCTCTCCGAGCTCAGTGGCAGCTCGACGACGTTCTGCGTGCCGACCAGGACCTGGACTTCTCCCGCAACTTCATGCCGGAAAGCCTGTCCCGAACGGCAGCGATCTCGAGCCTCAACCCGTTCGAGCAGCGTACGCTCAACCAGATCGCCGCGCATCAGTATCTGGCCATCTTCGGGGTGGTGGAGGAATTCATCCTCCCCTTCCTCCTCGATCATGCAAGGCCGCACTTGCTGGATGACGATTGGCGGGTCCGGGCCCTGCTCAACTTCGCGAGCGAGGAAGCCAAGCACATCCACCTCTTCAAGCGCTATCATGCTGCCTTCGTCCGGGGTTTCCCGGTCGAGTGCGAGATGATCGGCCCGTCCGAGGCAATCGGGGCGGAAATCCTCCGCCACGATCCGCTCGCTGTCGCTTTGGTCATCCTGATGATCGAGTGGATGACTCAGCAGCATTACCTCGGAAGCATCAAGGACGACGGCGACCTCGATCCGCTCTTCAAGAGCCTGATGAAGCATCACTGGATGGAAGAGTCGCAGCACGCAAAGCTCGACACCCTCATCGTCGACGCTCTGGCTGAAGGCCGCACCGAGGAGCAAATCCAGTCGGCGATCGACGAGTTCTTCGAGATCGGAGAGTTCCTCGACAATGGGCTGAAGGCCCAGGCCGCCTACAACCTCGACGCCCTCGAGAAGGTGCTCGGCCGCCAGATCGAGAACCGCGCCGAGATCGAGGCGCAGCAGCATCAGGCCGGCCGCTGGACCTACGTCGGCTCCGGCATGGTCCACGAGCGCTTCGTCGCCACGCTCAAGAACATCTCGACCCGAGCAGCGGATCGGATCGCCGAAGCGGCGCCCGTGTTCGCCTGAACCCTTTCAACCCAAGGAGAAGTAGTAATGTTGGACACCGTCAAAAACGCGCCCGTGAATGGGCTCGACCTTCAGGCGCTCGGCGAAGTCGTCGAAGCCATCGAGAAGGACAACTCGAAGGGCGTCGTCACGTTCGACGTCGTCACTCGCTGGAAGGGCCAGACCCGCAGCGAGACGACCGTCGACGGCTACACGCTCGCCGGTGAGCGGATCAACCGCAGCCACACCATTGTCGCCGACGAGCCCTTCGAGCTGCTCGGCGCCGACGGCGCGCCGAACCCGCAGGAGCTACTGATGGCGGCATTCAACGCCTGCATCACGGTCGGCTACGTCGCCGGAGCGGCGCTGAAGGGCATCAAGCTCGAATCGCTCGAGATCAAGACCAAGGGGCAGCTCGACCTGCGCGGCTTCCTCGGCCTCAGCGATGCCGTGCCCCCGGGCTACGAGAACATCGATTATGTCGTCAGCATCAAGGGTGACGGATCTCCGGAGGATTTCGCCGAGATCCACGAGACCGTGATGAAGACTTCGCCCAATTACTTCAACATGAGCCGTCCCATCAAAATGAACGGCTCGCTCAGCGTCGGCTGACGCGACTCCTCCGCGCCTCGCTTCAGCGGGCGCGGAGGCTTTCAAAAAAAGGGGAATACCGTGGCAGATATCGACGTCCTGACGATCAACCCGAACAAGACGCTCTGGGAAAAGGGCGACTTCACGCAAATTGCGCAGACGATGCGGGCAAGCGGGGAAGAGCTCGTTTCGACGCTCGACGTCCGCCCGGGCATGAAGGTCCTCGACCTCGGCTGCGGCGACGGCACGACCGCCGTCCCCGAGGCCCGCAAAGGGGCTGACGTCCTCGGCATCGACATTGCCGAGAACTTGGTGAGCGCCGGCAATCGCCGCGCGAAGGCGCTGGGCCTTTCGAACCTGCGTTTCCAGCAGGGTGATGCTTCGAACCTGGACGACGTCGCCGACGACAGCTTCGACCTCGTGGTCAGCGTCTTCGGTGCGATGTTCGCTCCGCGTCCCTCCGACGTCGCCAAGGAGATGGTGCGGGTTACCAGACCCGGCGGCAGGATCGTCATGGGCAACTGGATTCCGGGTGACCCGACCCTCGTCGCGCAGATTCTGAAGATCAGCGCCGCATATACGCCGCCTCCGCCGCAAGGCTTCGTCAGCCCGATGACGTGGGGCGACGAGGAGCAGGTTCGCGATCGCTTCGCCGGCGCGGGAATCGATCCCGGGGACGTGAGCTTCGAGCGCGCGACCTGGTACTTCCGCGGCGACGGCTCGCCGACGGAGCTCTTCAAGATCTTCCGCGATTATTACGGGCCGACGATGAACGCCTTCGAGGCTGCTGCGAAAGACGGCCGCTCGGCCGATCTGGAGCGGGAGCTGAAGGCTCTGTTCGTCGCCCAGAATCGCGGCGGCAACCGGACTGAAATTCCGGCGACATTCCTCAAGGTTACGGTGAAAAAGCCATGATACACGCACTCAACGGATTTGCCCGCGCCCGGTCACTCGGGCCGGTGAAGTTCCACGCCCTCCGCCTTCCCGGCGGGAAGGCCCTTCGCGGCACGCCTGCCAATGACGACGGTGTGACTCGCTTCGACCATGGCGAGGCGGCGACGAGCTTCGCCAAGACCTGCGCTGCGATCGGCGGAACGACGATGCTTCACGACCTCATGCCCGACGTCGTGACGGTCAGCTTCGGCTCGCGCACCGGCGAGATCTGGAAGCGCCTTCGCCAGCGCGGCTGGACCTTCGTCGGCAAGGGCGAATGGAAGGACGAGCCGGTGCTCGGCGTCTCCTTCAGCGGCGACCGCCGAGCCAACCGCACTGCCAGCGAGCTGGCCGATGAGCTGATCGAGGTCGTTCGCGAGATGGAGGTGGCGGAAACCCGCCTCTGGTAACCCGCTCCCCAGTGCCGGCGTCTCCCCCCACCGCGCCGGCGCAAAGGAAAGGCCCCGGAGCTCCCTCGAGCTCCGGGGCCTTATCCATCGGAGCGAAGTCAGAGCTTAAGCGTGCTCTGCCTCGGCATCGACAGTCTGACCCGAAGCAGGCTGGTCTCCTCCGCCGATAGCGGAGCGCTCCTGCTGCGACTGGGACCCGCCGATGTCGATCTTCCGCGGCTTCATCGCCTCGGGGATCTCACGCACCAATTCGATCGAGAGCAGTCCGTCCTTCAGGTCCGCGCCGCGCACCTGGATATGGTCGGCAAGCGCGAAGCGGCGCTCGAACGAACGAGTCGCGATTCCGCGGTAGATGTAGTCGGAGCCCTTGTCCTCGGACTCTTCCTTCTTCTTGCCGCTGACGATCAGAACGTTCTGCTGGGCGGTGATGTCGATTTCGCCGGACTTGAAACCGGCGACCGCCAGCTCGATCCGGTAATCATTGTCGCCGAGCTTGATCAGGTCGAACGGCGGATAATTTTCCTGGGCTTGGCCGGTGCTGCTGTTCTCGAGCATGTCGAACAGCCGGTCGAAGCCGACGGTGGAGCGCCGGAACGGCGCAAAGTCGAAAGCACTACGCATGTCTTGTCCTCCATTTGAGCAACAAGGCGGAGAGCGGCTGAGGCCGCAGCCCCGTCACCGGACCCGATTGGCGCCCGGCGACACGCGAGATGGTTCGAAAGCAGTGGATTTCAAGGCCTTTCCAAGCACCTGATGGAGCGCGAACAACCGTTGGTCGATCCGCGGTTCAGCATTGCCGCCCACTGGCGCATGCTTCCCGCGGCAATTGGGGGAGTTGCGATGACAGTCAGGGAATTCCTACTCCTTCCCGGCAACGCGAAGTTAGCCGACGTCGGCCTGCTGCTGCTCCGTTGCGCGACCGGCGTGTTCCTCATCTACCAGAGCCACGATAACGTCTTCAGCGCCGCGCGCATGGACGAGTTCGTGAAGTTCCTCGCCCATTTCGGCTTCCCCGCTCCCGAGATCATGGCCCCGCTCTCGGTCTACTTCCAGTTCGCCGCGGGCATTGGCTTCATCCTTGGCCTGTTCACGCGCTGGCTCGGCCTCATCACCTGCTTCCAGTTCATCGTCGCGGTGTGGATGGTCCACTCGCCCGACCCCTTCCCGACATGGTGGCCGGCGCTCGTCCTCGTCTTTCTCGGCCTCTATTTCGGCCTGCGCGGCTCGGGCCGCTACGGACTGGACGCGCTCATCGAGAGGAATGCTGCTATCGAGCGCGCATGAGCGCCGAATTCGCGACCGAAGCCGATATCCCCGCGATCATGGCGATCGAGCGCACGCCCGGCTTCGAGGATTTCGTCGGCCGCTGGAGCCATGAGCAGCACGCCGCCGAGATGGCGAAGGACAACACCCGCTACTTCATCGCGCGGGACAGCGGCGAGGTCACCGCGTTCGCCATCTTCCAGCAGATCGGCGACCCTGACCGCCGCGTGCACCTCAAGCGGATCGTGGCCAGGGACGCCGGCCAGGGCGCCGGAACCCGCCTCCTCAGCAGCGCCCTCGACTGGCTCTACACCGAGACCGAGACCAACCGCGTCGACCTCGACCTGTTCGTCGAGAACGAACGAGCGCAGTGCACCTACGAGAAGCTCGGCTTCCTCGTCGAAGGTCGCCTCCGCGACTACCACCGCTCCGTCGACGGCCGAATCCGCGACGCGCTCATCATGAGCATCCTGCGCAAGGACTGGGCCAGGCGCCACCGCCTCTAGCTGTGGAAAAGTGCCGGGCCTCCGCTTGGCACGGCTCAAATCGCGGCCCTATAGCTAAGCTCAAATGGCCGACCTGTTCGCTTCCTCCTCCGCCTCGCCCGCACCCGAAAGCTACGACGCCTCCTCCATCGAGGTGCTCGAAGGCCTGGAGCCCGTCCGCCGCCGCCCCGGCATGTACATCGGAGGCACCGACGACCGCGCCCTCCACCACCTCGCGGCCGAGGTCATCGACAATGCCATGGACGAAGCCGTCGCCGGCCACGCCGGCCGCATCGAGGTCACGCTCGAGCCCGGCAACCGCCTGACCGTATTCGACAACGGCCGCGGAATCCCCGTCGACCCGCATCCGAAGTATCCGGGCAAGTCCGCCCTTGAGGTCATCATGACCACGCTCCACTCGGGCGGAAAGTTCGAGGGCAAGGCCTACTCAACCTCCGGCGGCCTCCACGGCGTCGGAGTCAGCGTCGTCAACGCGCTTTCGACCGAGACCGTCATCGAGGTCGCCCGGGACAAGACGCTCTACCGCCAAAGCTTCTCGAAGGGCCACGCCACCTCGAAGCTGGAAACCGTGGGCCCTGCCCCCAACAAGCGCGGCACTACCGTCACCTTTACCCCCGACCCGGAGATCTTCGGCGCTGATGCGAAGTTCGACCCCGCGCGTCTCCTCCGCCTCGTCCGTTCCAAGGCCTACCTCTTTGCCGGAGTCGAGATCCGCTGGCGTTGCGATCCCTCGCTCGCCTCGGCGGAAGTCCCCGAACAGGCCACCTTCCAGTTCCCCGGCGGCCTCGCCGACCATCTCGCCGAGCAGCTCGGCGACCGCCCCGCCGTCACCAACCAACCCTTCACCGGCAAGCAGGACTTCCCCGCCTCCGACGGCGCGTCGCAGGGCAGCGCCGAATGGGCCGTCGCCTGGCCGCTCTATTCGGATGGCTCCGAAAGCTATTACTGCAACACCATCCCCACGCCCGACGGCGGCACGCACGAAGCCGGCCTCCGCGCCGCTTTGACCAAGGGCCTCCGCGCCTTCGGGGAGCTGGTCGGCAACAAGAAGGCGAAGGAAATCACCGCCGATGACGTCTTCAACGGCGTCGAGCTGATGCTGTCGGTGTTCATCCGCAACCCGCACTTCCAGAGCCAGACCAAGGACCGCCTCACCAGCCTTGAGGCGGCGCGCTTCGTCGAGAATGCCGTCCGCGACCATTTCGACCATTACCTCGCCGACAATATGGACCGCGGCCGCGCCCTTCTCGGCTCGATCCTCGAGCGGATGGAGGAACGCCTCCGTCGTCGGGCCGAACGCGAGGTCAAGCGCAAGACCGCCACCTCCGCCCGCAAGCTTCGCCTCCCCGGCAAGCTCACCGATTGCTCCAGCGACGATCCCGAAGGCACCGAGTTGTTCATCGTCGAGGGCGACAGCGCGGGCGGCTCCGCCAAGCAGGCCCGCGACCGCAAGACCCAGGCCATCCTCCCGATCCGCGGAAAGATCCTCAACGTCGCCAGCGCCACCGCCGACAAGATCCGAGCCAACCAGGAGATTGCCGACCTGCAGCTCGCGCTCGGCTGCGGCAACAAGGACAAGTTCGACGAGGATTCGCTGCGCTACGAGAAGATCATCATCATGACCGACGCGGACGTGGACGGAGCCCACATCGCGACCCTCCTGATGACCTTCTTCTTCCAGGAAATGCCGGAGCTGGTCCGTCGCGGCCACCTCTTCCTTGCCCAGCCGCCGCTCTACCGCCTCACCGCCGGAGCGAAGACGCTCTACGCCCGCGACGACGCCCACCGCGCCGAGCTGGAAGCGACCGAGTTCAAGGGCAAGAAGGTCGAGGTGTCGCGGTTCAAAGGCCTCGGCGAGATGAACCCGGCGCAGCTCAAGGAAACCACCATGGACCCGGCCACGCGGTCGCTGCTGAAGGTGACCTTGCCGTCAGCCTATGAGGACCGACAGCCGATCAAGGATCTGGTCGAGCGGCTGATGGGACGCGATCCGGCGCAACGATTTGCTTTCATTCAGAGCCGGGCGTCAGCCTTGGACGACGAGGAAATTGACGCTTAGTCGAAGCCCTATTTCGACTGCCGAAGTCTCCGTCGGTTCGCGGCCACCTTTTGACGATAATGCGTCAAGGTTCTCCTGGTTGTCGTGGCAGGAGTCGTGCCCATAGACCCCCAAAACAGGCGGGTTTGAAGTTCCGCGAGCGATTGAACCTTCTCCGACCACATCAACCAAGCTTCGTCCGTCGCCTTCGATCCCCCCTTTGCGGCCTTGGCCGCGCGCAGACCGATTACGTCAGCGGACTCGAACGCCAGCCTCATGGTCGCGTCTGCAATCTCGATCCAATCGACCGCTTCGATCCGGGTCATCATTGATCCTGAGTTGAAGAGAAGCGACCCGGGGTCACGCGAATGATCCGGGCCGCTCCTACGCCGCTCTGAAAGCTGGCGCTCGTCGAGAACGTCGCCGCGACGGACACGTTCCCCTGATTACTGCTGTGGAAATCGCTTCCGCAAATCCGCTTTGATCGTCGGTCCGGCAAGGTGTGCATCGACGTTCGAGTAACCCTCGAACTTGAGCGTCTGCCTGACCTCGTCGATCGTCGTCAAAGTGAGCGCCAGCTCATAGGCTCGTTCCAGGATGGTGGGGTGATACATTGGATTTCCCGAAGTTTCGTACCCGTCATGAACGAGCCACTGCATGCTTACGTTCCTGCCCACCCAAATATCGCTTGAGCGAGCCGAGGCTTCGAACGTCTCCGAGGGCGCTAATCGTTCTTCAGGTTATCAAGGCCCCGCGAACCCGCTTTCTGAGATGGATTGGCGGCGATGGTCTTGACCTTGGCCTTCTTCGGCTTGCGCGCTTCCTTGTTCGATCGTTGTTGGCCTTTTGCCATGATTTTTCTCCTGAGCGTCGAGAGGCTCGACGTTGGCCTGAGCATAGCCTGTCGGCAAGCTCGCGCCTAACGTCTTCCAGCTTCGCATTCGCGAGGGAGGCTCCCTGCAGTCGCGTTGCCGCAACTTCAATTCTATCCTTGAAGTGGCGAAGGGCAGCAAATATGTAAGCCTCGCGGACCGGGCCCCTCTGGCGGCTGTCCTTACAGGACATTCGTGATGTCGGACCGCATCGGTTGATCCGGTGCGTTCGATGGGCTGACAGCATTCCCCAAAGCACGACCGGGTCTCCGATCAAACCTCGGTTTGAATGAAGAGGAGACGGATATGCATTCGCGTTTGTACAGACTGCTCGAAGCGCACCAGCGCATCGATGGCCAATTGCGCGTCGAACAGCAGCGCCGCTGGAAGGACTGGTTCAGGATCGTTCGCCTCAAGAAGCTGAAGTTGCGCGCGAAGGATTTGATCCATCGGCAGACGCTCCAGGCGGGGAGGGCTTGAATATGCAGTGCCCCGCTTGTGCGACCCCGTTGACCATGTCGGAACGGCAGGGGATCGAGATCGACTATTGCCCATCCTGCCGGGGCGTGTGGCTAGATCGCGGCGAGCTCGACAAGATCATCGAGCGCAGTGCCGCCCGCCCGCAATCCGGTCCGGTGTCGGGCACCTACGGTCACGACCGGCACTGGGGTGATGATCATCATCGCCGCCATGGCAAGCGGCGGAAGAGCTTTCTTGAGGAGCTGTTCGACTAACCGGTAGCGTCGCCGCTCGGCGGCGGCGCTACCTTTCATCCCATCCGGGCCCCTCTGGCGAACGGCTAAGTTCGCGATGTCGGACGGGAACGCTCCCCTGAGGAGCGCTGACGAAGGGACCTGACAAATGGAATTCCTGTTCCTCGACTGGCTCGGCAAGCCTCTTTGGATGTGGCTAGCCTTCCTTGGGATCGTTGCCGCCTTGCTCGTGCTCGATCTTGGCGTGCTGCACCGCAAGCAACGCGAGATCGGTGCGCGCGAAAGCCTTCTCATGTCCGCCTTTTACATCCTGCTCGGCCTCGGCTTCGGCGGCTGGGTGTGGTGGTACATGGGACCGACGGCCGGCATGAACTACGTCACGGGCTTCGTCATCGAGAAGAGCCTTGCGATGGACAATGTGTTCGTCATGGCGATGATCTTCACTTACTTCGCCGTCCCCCGCGAATATCAGCATCGCGTGCTCTTCTGGGGCATCTTGGGGGTGATCGTCCTCCGCGCGATCATGATCGGACTCGGCGCAACGATCGTCAGTCAATTCGGCTCGGTGCTCTACATCTTCGCCGCGTTCCTGATCGTCACCGGAATCAAGATGTGGGTGT
>Ga0307415_100001599_pt1 | contig 10940 bp, 8 predicted proteins | sample DK1Cmetagenome_FD_204524 | JGI IMG/M metagenome (GOLD analysis project Ga0307415, IMG submission 204524) | Maize rhizosphere microbial communities from greenhouse at UC Davis, California, United States - DK15-C-2 | ecosystem: Host-associated > Plants > Roots > Rhizosphere > Soil | place: USA...
CCGGCTCCCCGCACGGCGGTGCGTCGAGGCAACGTCAAATCGCAACGCCTCGGGCACGAGGACCTCGACGTCGTCGCCCCACGACAGGATCCAGAGACGGATCTCGATGGTGCCCGCGACGGTGGCGCGCCACGTCAGCGATCCGTCGTCCCCGATGTCCACCCGTTGCGTCGGATGCCACGTCGCCTCCTGGACCCGTGCCGCGACCGACGCGGAGAAGCGCAGCACCACCTCGGTGGCCGGCTGGTCGGCGATGATGTCCCACGCCCGCCCGAGGGCACCCTCGATGCCATCGCCCTCCGGCAGCTCGAAGGTCCGTGGCGTCAGGGCCACGTCCGTGATCCGCTCGACCTTGAACGTCCGGAGCGCATCGCGCGTCTCGTCGAAGCCGATCAGGTAGAGCGCGTGTGTCTGGAGCGACGGTTCGATCAGGTACGGCCGGACGACCGCGCGACGGGCCCTCGCTTCAGGCGCGTACTTCGCCGGCTCGTAGTCGAGCGTCACGACCCGGCGTTCCGCCCAGGCCCGCGTCAATCGATGGACCCGCTCGCTGAAGGCCGCGTCGCGCGGATGCTGCGCCAGGACGTCGAGCGTCCGTTCGACGTGTTCGGCCAACGGCCGTGGCAAGACCTCCTCGAGCTTTTCGAACGCGGCGGCGAGGTCCGGGTCGTACTTGTCGGCGTAGCGGACCATCAGCCGCGCCGACAGGACGACCGCCATCGCCTCGTCGAGTGTCAGTTTGAGCGGCGGCAGGAACTCCTCGCTGACGACGCCCCAACGGCCCTCCTCGGACCAGACCGCGACGCCGACCTCCTCCTCGAGCGCGCGCAGGTCGCGATAGACGGTCCTCGTCGCGACGCCGGTCCGGCGCGCGATCTCCGCCGGCCGGATGCCCTCTGGATGGCCGCGCAGCACGGACACCACCCGGAGCATCCGGGCGAGCCGGTCGCGTTTGCCGAATGTCCGCTCGCCGGGCTCGGGGTCGATGGCGTCGTCGTCAAACGTCATGGCGCCGGCGGGTGGATGACGACGATGCGTTCGCGGTCCGTGGCGGTGAGGAAGACCTCGACGCGACCCTGGATGGCCTCATCCTCCAGGCGGCTGCCTTCACCGTTGACCGAGCCGGCCACCTGTCCCAGCGCACCGTCGAGGAATACCCAGTAGTCGAGCTGGCCGCGCCAGTGCTCGAGGTCGTCATCGCCGACCAGCCATTCGACCTGCGGGAAGCTCGACCGGAAGATCGGCCCGTCGACGGACACGCGGCAGCGCCGCGCGGGCGCGCGCTCGATCACCTCGATCCCGTAGTCCTGCGCGGCGGCCCGGATGCCGGGGTTCAGCGCCTGGCGGACGGTCTGGAGGTCGAGCGTCGAATCGATGACCGCCGGGAGTTGCACCCGCTGCCAGCCGGCGGCCGGCGTCCGGATCCAGGCGTCGTCGCCGCGGCGCGCCTCGCCGTGCTGGCCAAGCTCTCGGTTCGTGGCCACGTACGCGAGCCAGCGGAACTCCGATCCGGCCCGCTGCCCGACGAGATCGACGGTCCCGGTCTGGCGGCCGTCGACGGACCCGACCAGATGGGCGGTGAGTCTCGCGCTCAGGCCGGCGACCAACCGGCCGTCGCAGTGAGGCGGCTCGACACCGGCGTCCAGGCCGGTCGGTCCGAAGCGCGACGCGACGATCGGCCGGTCGAGGTCGCGGAGGGCTAGTTCGTTGGCGATGGCCGCGGCACCGAACGCCGTGCCGGCAAGGAGCGTCAGCGCCGCCGCGATGGCCGCCCCGAAGCGGATCCGGCGCCGACGGCCGGCGATGCCCGAGATCATCCGGCGCGCCTGCCCGAACCCGGTATAGAGGCTCGTGCCCGCGAGGGCCAGCAGCCACGGGTAGGCCGCCTCGAGCGAGGGCATCAGTGTCTGCGAGCCGAGGGCCTGGAGCTGGTTCCACACCCCTCCGATCGACGGCAGGAGCACGAGCAAGGTCGCCAGCCCGAGGGCGACGATCAGGGCGTGGGTCACCTCTCGACGGGTAAGCGGCGGCCACAGCACGCTCAGGACCGCGATGCCGACCGGGACGAGCATCGTGATCCCGACGACCACGTCGAGTGGACCGCCCGGTCGATACGCGAGGAGGATCAGCGCCGCGGCGAGACCCCACGCCCCGACCAGGCCGAGGCCGATGAGCCGCAATCCGAGACGACGAACACGCACGTCGGGAGTCTAGCGAGGCCCGTCGCACGCCCCGTTCCCGCGCCCCGGGCACCGTCCATCGGTCCGGAGGCGGCATCGCCGGAAGTACCGGTCGGCGTAGGACCGATGGGTCATGCCGACCAGTCAGGTCCGCGACCAGCATGCCCGTACCGCACCGGACGTCCCGGAGCGGAACGCAGGGACAACGAGGGGCCTGTGGGACATGGCCGGGCCGGCTCAGCGAGGTTCACGGGCACACGGGCGATCGCCTCGCCGCGTTTCGTCGGCGCGGTCGGTCGCGGCGGTGTCCAAGGCCGCACCTGGCTCCGCGGCCACGACCCTGGCGCCCTCCGAGAGCTGGACGCCGGACCGGGCCGAGACGACCCAGCTGGTGACCAGCTCGACGTATCGCCATCTCGTGACCCGGGGTCTCGCCCCTGACGAGGCGGCCACGTTGACCGCCTTCATGTGCGGCATCCCGATCGGGGAAGCCCGCTGGTCGATCCGCCAGGTGAACCAGCTGCTCTTCCTCAAGGCCCTGGTCGAGGGCGGTCGGTTCGGGTCCTCCGACGGAGGCTCGACCCGGCTTCGATAACATCGCATCTATCCGATCGCCCGACGCGGCCCTCTTCCGTCAGGGCGATCGATCGAGTCGAAGCGGCGCCGACCCTCCTCCCGGCGCCGCTTCGACGCGTTCGGTGGCCTTGGTACCATCCGCCGATGCGCCCCGTCATCACGTTCCTGACCGACTTCGGTCCGGCCGCGCCCGCCGTCTGCCGCGGCGTGATGTTCGGCATCAGCCCCGACGCCAACGTCATCGACATCAACCACCAGGTGCCGCGCTACTCGATCCGGTCGGGTTCGCGGTCCCTCGCGTTCGCCCTCCAGTACATGCCGGTCGGTGTGCACGTCGCGGTCGTCGACCCGGGAGTCGGCACGGAACGGCTGCCGGTCGGGCTCAAGGTCGATCGCGGCGACGTGCTCATCGGGCCGGACAACGGGCTGCTGATGGCCGCGGCCGACACCCTCGGTGGGGTCGTCGAGGCGCGCGTTCTCGAAAACCGCGAGCTGATGCTGCCGGTCGTTACGTCGAGCTTCCACGGGCGCGATCTCTTCTCGCCGATCGCGGCACATCTCGCCAACGGCGTCCCATTCGAGCGCGTAGGCCCGACGACGTCGATCGACGACCTCGTCCGCCTGCCCGAGATCCGGCCGACGGTCGGGGAGGGCGTGCTGGACACGTCGATCGTCTCGATCCTCATCTTCGGCAACGTGACGTTGGCCGGCACGCCCGACGATCTGTCCGCGGCGATCGGCGAGCTGGAACCGGGTCGCTCGCTCGTGATCGATTTCCCGGCCTTCGATGGCGCGGGGCCGATCCAGGAACGGACGATCTGGGAGCGGACGTTCGGGCGGGTGCCGGTCGGCTCATCGCTGCTGATGTCGGACTCCGAGGGCCAGCTGTCGCTGGCCGACAACCAGGGCGACGCGGCCCGCCGCCTCGGGCTCGCTCTCGATCGACCCGCGCGCATCCGCGCCGCCTGATCGCACCCCGAGCCGACCGAACCGATGGCCGGCCCGTTGATCTCGTTCCTCACGGATTTCGGACCCGAATCCGCCCCCGCGGTCTGCCGCGGGGTGATGTGGCGGATCGCTCCCGAGGCCCGGATCCTCGACCTCAGCCATACCGTCCGGAAGTTCGCGGTCCGTGACGGTGCGTTCCTGTTGTCGCGGATGGTCGGCTACCTCGAGGTCGGCGTCCATGTCGCGGTCGTCGACCCGGGCGTCGGGACGGCGCGGCGTCCGGTGGCGGTGCGCGCCGAGCGCGGCGATGTGCTCGTCGGGCCGGACAACGGTCTGTTGATGCCTGCCGCACGGGTCCTCGGTGGGGTCGCCGCGGCGCACGAGATCACCTCGACCGACCTTTTCCTGGCGCGGGTCTCGTCGACCTTCCACGGCCGCGACATCTTCTCGCCCGTCGCGGCGCATCTCGCGAGTGGTCTGCCTTTGGAGCGCGTCGGGCCGGCGGTCGATCCGGCCACGCTCGTCGACCTGATGCTCCCCGAGGGGCGAGTCCGCGAAGGCGTGCTGGAGACAGCTGTCCTGCTCATCGATTCGTTCGGCAATGCCCGGCTCGCCGGTCAGCCAGATGACCTGGTCCGATCCACCGGCGGTGCGCTGATACCGGGTCGCCGATTCCGGGTGACCGGCGCCTCCATCCCGGCCGGCGGCGTCGACGTCCCGTGGCAGTCCGCGTTCGGGGAGGTCGCCGCCGGGGAACCGCTGCTGTACGAGGACGCCGACTACGGCGGGTTGGGCATCGCGGTCAACCAAGCCTCGGCGGCCGAGCGGTTCGGCCTCGGCTCGGATACGCCATTGCGCATCGAGGCCATCGCGTGACAGATAGACCGCCGCCGCCGTTGGTCGAGGTCGATGGCCTCACGTTCCGCTACCGGCGGGCGTCGCAGCCGGCCATCCGCGACGTCTCGCTGACGGTCGCACCCGGCGAGGTCGTGCTCGTCGCCGGCCCGTCGGGCTGTGGCAAGAGCACCCTGATCCGCGCGATCAACGGCCTGATCCCCCATGCCTACTCCGGCGATCTGACGGGGACGGTCAGGGTCGGCGGGCAGGCCACCAGCGAGGTCAAGCTGCGCGACCTCGCGCTGACCGTCGGGACGGTGCTCCAGGACCCGGCCAAACAGATCGTCGGCGCCACCGTGGAGTCGGAGCTGGCGTTCGGTCCGGAGAACATGGGCATCCCGCGCGAGGAGATCCGCGAGCGCATCCGTGAGGTCGCCGCCCAGGCCGGCATCGAGCGGCTGCTCGGACGGGAGACCCACGCGCTGTCGGGCGGCGAACGGCAGCTCCTGGCGGTCGCCGGGATCCTCATGCTCCGACCGCGGTTGTTCGTGGTCGACGAGCCGCTCGCCAATCTCGACCCGGCGACCGCCGAACGGCTGCTCGTGCTGCTCCGGTCACTCGCTGACGAGGGCAGCGCGATCGTCATCGTCGAGCACCGCGTCGAGGAATCGCTCGACCTGCGACCCGATCGCGTCCTGTACCTGGAGGACGGCTCTACCCGCTACCTGGGGCCGGTCGATGGCTTCCTCGAGATCGCCGACCCGGAGTCGGTCAAGCTGCCATTCGAGGTGGTCGCTCGACGCGTGGCTGCCGGCTCCCCGGACGAGGAGCCGACGGCCCTGACGCTCGGCGAGCGCCAGGGCGATGCCCTCGACACCCCCGCCCGACTCGAGTTCCAGGGCGTGACGGCCGCGATCGACGAACACGAGATCCTCCATGGCGTCGACGCGCGCCTCGATGCGACCGAGACGATCGCCGTGCTCGGGCCGAACGGCTCGGGCAAGACCACGATGTTCCGCACCGCGATGCGACTCCTCGATATCAGCGGCGGGGCCGTCCTCGTCGACGGGCGGTCGATCGCCGGCAAGCGGACGGTCGATCTCGTCGAGACGTTCGGCTATGTGTTCCAGAGCCCGAGCCAGATGCTGTTCTCGCGGACCGTTCGCGAGGAGCTGCTGTTCGGGCCGAGGACGCTCGGCCACGACCCGGAGACGTTCGACGACCTTGTCGATGACGTCTTGCGCAGGGCCTCGCTCGAGGATCTCGAAGATGTCCGGGAGCGTCCGCCGCTCGCCATGTCGTTCGGCCAGCAGAAGCGGCTCGCGCTGGCCATCGCGCTCGCGCTTCGCCCGCGAACGCTGATCCTCGACGAGCCGTCAGCCGGCCAGGACCACCGCACCGCGCAGGAGTTCATGCGCGAGGTGACGGCCATCCCCGGGCTCGAGAGCCTGTACTTCGTCACGCACGATGTGGACCTTGCATTGACGCACGCAGACCGTATCCTCCTGTTCCGGGAGGGGCGCGTGATCGCCGACGGGTCCCCGATGGAGGTCATCGCCGATACGGCACGCTGGAGGGCGTGCGATCTGCGGGTCACATCATTGATGGAAGCGAACACCCGTTACGGAGCGGCCGAGGGCAAGTTCCTCGACGCCGACACACTGGCGCGAAGGGTCATCGCCCACGACCCGGCGCGACGATGGGGGCCTGGAAGGGAGGCCGCGGCAGGTGGACTGTTGACCGAGCACTGATCCGAGACCAAGCGTTGACCGAGTTTCTGTGGAGGGAAACGGACTCGATGACTACCACCACGCTCGACCGCGATCGCCTCTGGGAGGTGTCGTCGCGGACCATCGTCTATTCGGCCATCGGTGCAGCTCTGTACGGCATCCTGCTCGTCGCCCAGGTGCCGATCCCCGGCACGACCGTGTCCGTGAGGCCCGCGTTCGCGCTCGTGCCGTTCTTCGGCTACGCGTTCGGCCCGATCGTCGGGTTCTTCACCGGCCTCGTCGGCAACATGATCGGCGACCAGATCTCGGGCTGGGGTGCGCTCACGTCCTGGAACTGGAGCATCGCCAACGGTCTCGTCGGCCTGATCGCCGGTCTGGCGCCGTTGTACCTGTCGCGCTGGACGAACGGCTCGCTGCGCGACCGCGCGATCGGTGGTGCCGTCGCCGGTGTGATCGCGCTGCTGATCGGTTTCCTGTTCGTCTTCACGGATAACATCCTGCAGGGCATCGACATCGGCACCATCCTGACGACGCTCTACATCCCCGTCATCGTCGCCGACATCATCGCGACGGTCATCCTCGTGCCGATCCTCGTCTATGCATGGGAGCCGGTGAAGGCCCAGCTCGGCCGCTAGCCCATCGCCGATCCTCGACGTGGCTGACCGCGGGGCTCGTTCGTGAACATCGCCCCGCGATACCTGGGCCGGGGGTCGTGGCTCGCACGTCGCGACCCCCGCGTCCTGATCCTCGTCGTCGCGCTCTTCATCTTCACCGTCTTGCAGGTCTGGGACCTGCGGATCCTGCTCGGGCTGCTCGCGCTCGCGGTGGTCTATTACCGGTCGGCAGGCATCCCGTGGCGCTACATCCGCCGGAACTGGGCGGTGGTCTTCGTCTTCATCGGCACACTCGTGGTCGTGAATACGATCATCGCGGGAGGCACGACGGAGACGGTCTCCCTCGACGAGGCCCACGTGATCTTCAGATTGCCGCTCATCGGCACGCCGATGTCGGCGGAGTCGCTGAGCAACGGCGTGACCCTGTTCTTTCGGTACCTCACGATGGCCACCATCGGTTTCCCCGTCGCCTTCGCGGTCGCGCCGTCCGATTTCGGCATCGCCTTCCGACGGCTCGGGGTGCCGGACAAGTTCGCATTCGGCGTCGACCTGACCTTCCGGTTCCTGCCGTCGCTGGCGGCCGACTTCCAGAGGACCGTCGATGCGCAGCGCATCCGCGGCTATGACTGGTCCGCGGGGGCCGGTCGGGGCGTCCTGACGAGACTGCGCCGATCGACGCCCGTGCTGGTCCCGACGGTGGTCAACGCGATCGCCGGCGCGGAGGACACGATCGACGCGATGGACCTGCGGGCGTTCGGCACAGGCCGACGGTCGTGGTTGCGCGAGCTGCGCTACGACGCGAACGACCGGCTTCTGCTGTTGGCGTTCGCCGCGTTGCTCTTCGCGTTCACGGTACTCGGCTTCGCCGGGATCACATCCGAGCTGTACGTGTTCCCGTTCCTGTTGGACGCGGCGGGGGCATAGGCCGATCGAGTCGGCGCCACGATCGCGCCTGGAACATCCAAACGCCCCACGGGGAGTTCAGCCGGACGGCTCAGGCAATTCCTCCGGGTCCAGCTCGACGTCCGGGATGATCAGCAGTTCCCAACCGACCTCGATCCGATTCGGCGAGTAGGTCGATGAGTCGGGGTCGAGCGACGGATAGCGCGCCCTGTTCCAGAACGCGATGCTTCGCCCGGTCGTGCCGTGTGCCCGCGCGATCGATGTCAGCGTGTCGCCGGGCCGGACCTGGTAGATGAAGAACGTCGGGAGTGGCGTCGGCGTCGGGTAGATGAACGACGGTCGCGTCGACGGGCCTGACGGCGACGGGCTCGGCGACGCGACCGCGATCGAGGTGCTCGGATCGGCCGACGCCGGGGATCGTGTCGGTACGCGCGCACCGGTCGGGATGCACGCGCCCACCAGGACGACGACCGCGATCCCCGCTGTCGCCAACCAGCCCAGCCGCTGCGTCATGGCGGCATCGTCCTCGCGTGCACGGATCGAGTACAGGCCGGGCCGGTCAGTCGCCGACTGCCGCGGCCTCCGAGTCGACCGGCGTTGGTGCCTGCGGCCGGAAGCCGGCGGCCAGCGCCAGGCCCTCGGCCGCGGTGGCGACTCGATCGCGTCCGTCGCGGTTGGCGACGAAGCAGGCGCGGTCGGCGGCGAGCAGCACCTCGGCGGCCGTGGCACCGTCCGTCGGGAACGTGGCCACGCCGACCGACGTCGTACCCGGGCCGTCCAAGCCGCGTACCGCCTCACAGGCCCGGCGCGCCACTCGCATCGCAGCGGCGGCGTCCGCGCCTGGGAGCAGGAACGCGAACTCGTCACCCCCGTAGCGGAACACGAGGTCGCTGTCGCGCCCGGACCGTGGGAGCGCCGCCGCGATTCGGCGCAGCTCCTCATCACCGGCCTGGTGGCCCATCGAGTTGTTGACTTCGCGGAAGTCGTCGAGGTCCAGCATGATCAGGCCGAACGGGCCGCCGTCACGCACCGCTCGCTCCAGCTGGTCCTGGAACGTCGTGTGATTGAGCAGGCCGGTCAGGCCGTCGGTCTGCGCCCGGATCTCGATGGCCCGATACACCTCGGCGTTCTGCAGCGCGATCGACACCTGCGCCGCGAACAGCTGGACCAGATCGAATTCCTCGGGCGTGAACGTGTTCCCGACGCCGAGCCGCTCGATCGTGAGCACGCCGATCGCGCCCGACCGGCCGCGCAACGGCACGACGATGAGGCTGCCGTCCATCGACGCCTCGTCGGCGTCAGGGCCGCGGAAGTGGTTGACCCGCGGGTCGTGCCGCTCGTCGTCGATGTAGACGGGCTCGTTGTGCTCGACCACCCAGGTCGCCACGCCGGTCTCGCTCGGCTCCCAGGGCTCCATATAGGCGTCCGCATGGATGCCGCGCGCCGTCAGCGGCGTGAGCAACCCGGTTCCAGGATCGATGACCTCGATCGCCACGTTGTCACACGCGATCAGCCCGCCGAGGCGCTCGGTGATGCCTTCGAGCACAGCCCGCCCGTCGAGCGTCGTGAGGATCGACTCGGTGATCTGCAGCAGCGCCCGTTGGCTGCGGAGCTGCTGCTCGAGCGCGGTCGACTGCTCGCGCAGGCGTTCGGTCGCATCGGCGTTGGCCATCGCCTGTGCCGCAAAACTCGCGTAGATCACCAACAGGCGCAGATCGTCGTCGCTGAACTGGTGCAGCCCGAGCTTCGACAGCACGAGCACCCCGAGGACCTCGTCCTCGAACAGCATCGGAGCGAGCAGCATCGACTCGTCGAGGTCGTCCTCGGTGCCGGGGATCGTGTTGGCGCGCGGATCGGTGCTCGCGTCCGGCAGGTACTGGGCGATCCGATGCTCCGCGACCCAGCCGGTGATGCCCTCGCCCATCTTGACCTTGAGCTGATCGGGCGTCTCATCGGTGTATTCACCGACCTGCCCGCGGATGGCGACGGGAATCAGGTCCTCGCCATAGCGGCGGTAGACGCGGACGTTGTGATAGTCGATGAGCTGGCGTAGCTCGTTGCCGATCGCCAGGCCGATCTCCGCGACGTTCGAAAGGTGGTTCAGCCGCGCGCCGAGCTGCTGGATCGACTGGAGCTGGGCCGTCCAGGTCGCCATCTGGTCGAAGTTCTGGGCGGTCCGGATCGCGACGCTGGCCTGTGTCGCGAGGGCGGCGATGGTCTCGAGCTCGTCGCCGGTCCAGTCGTGCGGCTGGTCGTGATAGACGTTCAGCAGGCCGAGCACCTGGTCGCCGTCGAGCAGCGGAGCGGTGCAGATCGTGTCGAACCCCTCCTGCACGACTGCCGCCCGGACACCGGCGCCGCGCGCGTCGTCCCGGTAGTTCGTGGCGAACAGCGGTCGTCGTGCGGCGATCGCCGCGGCTGGGAGGGAGCGGGCGGGGAATTCCCGAACGGCGGCGAGATACTCGGGCGACAGCCCACGACTGACCTCGGCCGCGATCTTCCCGTCGGCCTTGCGCAGGAACACGGCTCCACGATCGCCGTCGAACAGCACCATCGCGTGGCCGACGAGGCCGGCCAGGATCCGGTCGAGATCGAGGCCGCTGCCGATGTCGGCCGCCACGCGACGGAGCGCCTCGGCACGGTGGAGCAGGTGGGCGACTTCCTCCTCCCGCCGCACGACGCCGACGATCGCCCCGATGGCATCGGCCACGACCGTGACGAGATCACGATCCGCTGGGTCGAACCGCTCGCCGGCGGCAGCGACGACGAGCACGGCCCCCCACGGCCCGTCCCGGCCGGGGATGGCGGCGGCGAGCTCCTCGCGATCGCCGGGCAACACGGTCGTCGTGACACGGTCGCTGCCGCCGGCGATCACCGCCGACGCGCCGGGCGCGTCATCGGAGCCCCGATCGCCCCGGGACGTGGCGAACTCGATGGCCTGCCCGAGGACGCCGAAGCCCTTCGGCAGGTCGAGCAGACGAGGCGCATTCGTGTCTGGCGGGACGGCCACCGATACCGGCACCAGGCGGTCGGCGCGGCGTTCCCAGATGGCGACGAGGGGCCGGTCACTCGTCAGGCGGAGCTGCTCGGCGACGCGGTCGAGGTCCTCCTCCAGGCTGGCCTGGCCGAACGGCTCGAGCGCGATGGAATCG
>Ga0307415_100001601_pt1 | contig 10934 bp, 7 predicted proteins | sample DK1Cmetagenome_FD_204524 | JGI IMG/M metagenome (GOLD analysis project Ga0307415, IMG submission 204524) | Maize rhizosphere microbial communities from greenhouse at UC Davis, California, United States - DK15-C-2 | ecosystem: Host-associated > Plants > Roots > Rhizosphere > Soil | place: USA...
AGGCAAGTGTAACATCACCATGCTTTCAAAGGATACAATCATATTCCACCTTATAGACAGGAAATACTTTGAATAATGGAATGGATTTTGTCCATCGCTATTGATGTTTAAGATTGACGAAATGGATCTGGCTTCGCAGATAAGATCCGAGGGAAGACTGCGGCTGGCCATTTCCTCCAGCAGTCCGTATTGTCCATACTTTGCGCTGAGGCCATACACAAATACAAAGAGAAATGAACCCAATACTATGGTCAGACCCAGGCAGAAAAACATGTTAACGCCTGCGATATACATGACCGCAAACATGATGAGGAGCAAAACAAGTCCTGCGGCCAGGTAGCCAATGTACTGCGCTTTCAGCACCTTGAATTCGATAGGCTTGTTAATGCCCTTGTTGATCCGATGAACGCTTGTTGATCCGATGAACGCTCGTTGCCATGAGTTAAAACTTAAACGCCAAAAAATGATCTCAGCACGGGGCCACAATGACGAGGAAAATGCAGCTACCAAACCATGCTGCCGCGACTTTTCCAGTATCCGGCTCCCCGGCATTCCATTTTTGATAGACCTTTACAGCTCCGATTAATCCTACAACGGCACCAATTGCGTACATCAACTCAGTGCCCGTATCAAAGTAACTGCGAACCTGTGTTGCAGCTTCATTGATCCCCGCGTTTCCATCCTGGGCGTACGCTATCACATACGTCATACCATACACTGATAGAACAAGTCCAAGAGCCCTACCCTTTTCACCAACCTTGTCACATTACTTTTTATATTTTTTTATTCGTTATTATCCTTGACTTGTTCTCGTGGCCACCAACTGTCAATCAGACCTGCCTCGAAGGCGCATTCATGCCTGATGGTATCGTGAATGAATACCATTATGGATTCACGGTACTTTGTTCCAGAGAGATGCGCATAGTTTGACAGCAAGGATTGAAACATCGGCGTCGCATCCGCCTTTAATCCGCTACTTTCCTTTACCACTATCGCCAGCACCTTGATCTCATGGAGAAGGTGGCATACAGAGTTGATCAGAATGTCCTCGTCCGAACGTTCAGCATTGGATCCATTGGCACGATCGATAACCACGTCGTGAGCCTCGACAATATGCTCATGTTTTTTAGGGCTGTCTTTTCGGATCTGGCCCATGAGGGGATGATTTGGACTGGGTTCCGTTTCGGCTCCATTTGGTTGTTGGGACCTCTTGAACCGTGCGATGAGGTCGTTGGAGTAAAATAGGAGGACCGAGACGACATAATATGTCCCGAGTGCGATCAGCGCTGTATTTAAGAACTCTTGCCAGGAAATCGCACTGAGATAGCTTCCGTGATTGATTACGGAAGCTAAGGTGTGGGCTAGAAAACGCGGTTATTCACAAGTTGGGAGGAAAGGGGGAAAGATTTTTTAGTCATACTGTTGTTATTCTTTATTCTTTGGGACTCAGCATCATAAGACACATCTGAGGCTTTAGCCTATACCATTTCCTGATCAGCCAACGGTCGGACAACACAGCTTGGTCGATTTTGGTACATGGGAAAACATAGATGATAGCTCTAGAAAGTGAATCTTACACCGAACTCACCGCTTACTCCCCTGCTACGGATCTTTTGATCGGTTTGATCGTCTTCCCGCGAGTGCGAGTCATAGCGGATAATCGGAGTTAAAGCAAGGAGGTCCGTGACGTAGAAATTGTATCCCAGGCCACCACCAATTGTGAACAGCTTGTCTTTTTGCTCATTCCTGTCAGAGCCGATCTCATTCGTAGTTTTAATTCGTCCGAAGCCTACGCCACCCGTTAAAAAGAGATGTTGTAATCCGTCGATTGGGGCATTTAGTGTGAATTGCGGCATCACCGCATATTGAAACTGCCTGTCAGATTGGTCCTGGTCCTGGTTTTGTTCGGTACTGCTACTTAACCGAACTTCCGCTCCCAGCGCGACATAAGGAAATACATAGTAATTATAGTCCGCCTTAAAGGACCACTCGCAAAAATCTACATCGTCGACGACATTGTCTTGCATCCATTTATAATTTCCGACACTCACCATGGATCGTGTGGAGACGCCAATAAAACTCCGTCCCGGCTGGTAGAAATGGGAAGCATCCATGTCTCTCATACTTTCCGGTTCATCTTTGCAGTTCAGATAGCTTCTTAAGTTAAGGGAAAAGCGGAGGCCGCCTTCATCGAACTCACCCAGTTTCCCATAGTCAGTCGACTTCCCGTAATATGATATTTGCGGACCAAGATATACGTTCCCATCGAGCAGGATAGGTGCGCCAACTTCTAACGAATACCCCACAATATTTCCGGTTTCTTCGAAGGAATTCGTTCCTGATTCAGCAAGTGCTTTACTTTTTCCGAGGCCAAATCCCACCTGTCCGTAAATGCCAAAACGCGGTCCGAACCCATATCCATACGTTGCACTTAAATACGCGGTCATGTCGCTGGTGGTGATTTCGATTCCATTGGTGGACTTAGCCCAGTCATATCTTATATTGGCGCCGATTCCGAAATTATTTGCAACGAAATAGGTTGTTGACAAGTTCGCCCCAACGTTTTTCTCCGTGCCTGTCTCTTGGCCGTTCTGCACTTCTTTCAAAAAGCTGAAGTCGATGTTTCGTGTAAGTCCTAACTCCCAGTTACCTCGTTGAAATAGATTGCCTGAAATCGGTGGGGTTTCTTGCGGGGCTGGTGGCGCTGGTGCTGTTTGTTGTTGTGGGCCAAGGTGCGGGCCGAACAGGTTGAGTCGGTGCTGGTTGCTTGCTCGCACGAATGATTCATCCAGTGTATTGATTTGTCGCCACTCGTCTTTACGCGTGTTATACCTGGAGATGTTATATCTGCCGTCGGAGCGTAATTCCCACCTCGTCCCACCAGTTTTGTTCCCATCCGCATCATAATTATAAGAGGTACCCAGAATTGGCTTTCCATTCTGGTCAAACCTTTCTTCTACCGTACTGTGCAGACGCCCTCTGTCATCATAACGGGTAGTTGTCGCTGTGGTCTCGACCTTATCTCCATCTATCGTTTTTTTTATATCATGCTTTTCCCGTAGGGTATTATTGCGATCACGTATTTCGATAGTTGTGGTCTCAACGCCAAAGTCATCCGCTGTTACTGTCGTCGTTTTTGTAGCCGAACTATAGTCATTTTCATTATAACTTTCTGTCTTCGTAGAGACCACACGCTGCGCAAATGCACCCTGGGCAACCAGAAGGACCAAAAAAAATGTTAAGCATGTCTGCAGACGGGAGAAATAATGTATCATAACTTTTCTTTTACGGTTAATGTGGACAGGAAAACTCTCAGACAGTTATTGACGCCTTCAGGTGGGTAGGGTTATGCGGCACTCTGGCGTTGGGCCATGTGGCAGGACTAACTAGCCGAGTGTGTATTGACGGAAGATTGTTTCCCCACGGCCGACCGACATCTATGACGTTGCCGCCTTCTTGCTGATCAGCATCAAGTTGATAACCCGTAGGAAATTATTAAGATAATCAACCCGCTCAAGGGACCAAGGCTGATCAGTCTTATTTAATACTATGAAACTAAATCGGAAATTTTCGCCTCTGCTAAAGGTGTTACTGGGTGTCCCGTCTTCCTTAAGTAAGAGGGACTGAAACTGAATGTCTGGGTCGGCCTTTTGTATTGTCGCAGATGTGCAGCTGACTGCGAAGATGGCAAGGATTCCGCAAATGACCAGCGATCTCTTGATGTGTTTCATAATAACATAATCAAAGAGCATCAACCACAGTCCTCATTAATTTTCTTAACCAACGTCTGTGGCAAACTCTGGGTGAACTTTCGCCCAAGATCGTGAATGAAAAAATTGATGCAAATGAGCGATATTTTGAAAATCCATGATTAATATCATTTAGAAGCCACGTCAGTAAGAAGTCAAACCGAATCAAGTATCCGTAAGACACACTGCCGGGATGATAAGTAGCATATCAGTCACTAACATCTGGCCCCAAGGTATTGATCAAGATATTATCTCCGTCAGTTTGCTATAGCTGTTGCCAGTGCAATTGCTCTTTCTCTCTACCGAGGCCTTGTAGCTTTTGACTTATATATGCGTCCGGTAAACTGCTTGATCTCGCGGTTGAAGCGATCAGTTCCAGGCACAACGGGCTGATTCCGCATCAGAGGGGAGCGATCGTCGGAATGTAATACCCCTTAGTCAATTTCATTTAATCGTACAAGCAACCTTTCCCTAAGAGATTCTATAAAAGTTGTTTGATCCTTTTTCCTTAGCCTGATCTCCTGAAATACCCTATAGTAATTACCCAAAGAAACATTAAACATGCTCTCAAATTGGACGCAAATCTGCTTAACTCTCACATTTCCGTTATTGAAAACCTCTGAAGCCTGCAAGGCATAGATGAGCTCTACCAGATCCGTTTTCGCTCTCGTCCACGAGTGCTGAAGTTGCCCGTTCTGGATTAGGGTCCTTAATTCTTTGGATGCCTGACGGGATATAAAAACCTGATCATTTCAGCGCACCAGGTTTCTGGAAACGATGTGGTCATACTTCGCTGAAAAGCGTTCATCAAAATGCGACGGTTATGGCCCATCACCGTATCTTGGAAAAGTAAACTGGTCGTTCTCGTCCGCCTTAGACAAGACGTAGGGATAGAGTTCCTGATGACGAAACAGGAAGCTTTGAATGCTCTGGAGTTGCTCCCGGAAGAACGCAAGCCTAGCGTCATCCGCATGAGCAATTTCGAATAACTGAACCATAAAAAGCTTCCTGAAATATAAAAGGCGGCTAATAAAATCCGGCTTAATATGTTTAAAGAAGGCGGCCTCCTTCTTGATGGACCTAAACTTACTTAACGACATATCGTTTGAACTCCCTCACATATCGGCCAACACAGTCAATGAGCAATGACGTCCACTTTAGCGGGTCAGACTGATCAGTGGAAATCGCGTCAGTTTCCGCTTCCATCTTCAACTTCAGTTGTTCGAAAAAATCGTTTAACTCCATAAAAAAGATCTCGCGGAGTGTTACCGTCAGGCTCGTAGGTAATGTCTTCAAAACCCCTTTGATTTGAAGTATTGCTCCGCTATGCGTTCTTCTTTCTTCAACGGTTGGAATGGTCAATCACAGACAAATCGATCTCCGAAAACGGTTCCCCGGGGCAGAATGCGCATTTGTCCCAAAATAAATCACGCCTTCATGGTGAAACAGTAAAGCCCAGTTCAAACTGTTATCAATAACTGTAAGGTCATCGGAAGATTCGTAGTAAAACGAATCGTAATATTTGACCAGAATCTTCCATGGAACGATCATCGCCACATCAGGCTGCCAGGAAAGGCAAACGGATGTCTTAAAAGCAATTCCCCGTTCATATAGCCATTTCTTGATGTCTAATTTATTCCCATTTGAGATATCAACTTTATCAACCACGCGAAAGAAATTATGCTTGAATGGAATCTGTTCGTGCAAATTGGTGTCATTAGTAAAATGACATAAAAAGTTTGAAGCTTTCCCGGTAAACCGGAGGAAATAGGCGACACCCAGGCCAGTTGCCGAAATAACCCATACGATTTGGCCGATAATTTCACTCCCATAAACAAATAACGCCTGGCTTAAAACAAACCCGAAAATCCAGTTTTGATAGTCAGTTTGGTCGTTCCTGATTCTAAAAGTATGGCTCCGGGTAATCCATAAAAGAAATCAAGTTCTATTGAGGGCATGAAACGGAATTAGTTATATATCTGTACAGAACTGACTGAATACACTGCCCATACAATTTAAAAAATATTTGAGCGTAAACGAAAAACGATGCTATAACTTCGCGTAGCCAAAATATTCTCGAAGTGCAGAAAATAGTTGATTTGACAAATCTAGCCACCCTGCCCATTCGAAAACCTTATTGACCTTAGTAGCTCTGACGACACTTGTACCCACCAACCTTATTACCTTCTATGTTGCGAACGCGCTCATTTTGCAAAGAATGCACCACGTTCAAACAAGCATGAGAATAGCACGAACGGAAACCATTGCCGACGTGTAGGACCCGTCCTGCTCTCTGAAGGTGCCGGGGCGTTATCTGTTTACACGTTGATTACCAATCGCAGTCGAATAAGGTAATAAGATTTGGGATATATTATATCTATCTGGCTACGAACGTAATAAGGTTCGAGTAGGGAGGTTTCAATTTCCTCATATCCTTACTTATCTTCTGGTGCCCACCTTCGCGTAGATCTGCATCGTATGGAAATTGTTTTTGTGCCTAAGCATCGCACTCACCCATTTAAAAGTGAAAAGATGATCCTCGCGCGTTGAACCTGTCTAAAGTGTTGCCCGTCATCTCCAACAAAGGATCGATGCTTACGTGAAAGAGCTTGCGCGTAAACGAAAAAAAAAGGAACTCACATTTCATGCGGCGGGACATACTTTGCCACGACGGTGGCCCTTTCGAATCTCATTCAGACTGAAACGCATTTTAGTTCAATTTCCAAATAATAGGCTCACTACTGTTAAATCATGTCAATCCCCCAATCACGTGAATCATAGTTCAGACAATGGGCAGGCCTTGCGCGAAGGAGTTTGCCTTCGTCGGCGCTGCGAAACTAGTCAACGCCCAGGTTCTAAGCGTGTGCTCTCTATCCGGGATTCTTCGCTCCCGCATGCCTTTGCACTTGCATTCTCAGGCCTGCCCGCCGGCAGTTTTGGCGGAGGCGGATGACTGTTAACCAGACGGGCAGCTGCAATGACATCCCACGCGGTACTCTTAAATCATAGTAATCCCACCAATCACATGAATCATAGTTCAGACAATGGGGCAGACCCTTGCGCGAAGCAGTTGCCTTCGTCGGCGCTCCGAAATTACTCGACGCCCAGGTTTTGTAAGCGTGTGCCTTCTACCCGGGGATCCTTCGCTCGCGCGTGCCCGATCCCTTGCATCGCTCAGGATGACGGTTAACCGGAGTGGTTCGCTCGCACATCCCTTCGCACATGCAGAGCCTGCCCGCCCGCAGCTTTAGCGGAGGCGGAATGACGGTTAACCAGACGGGGAGCTGCAATGACGCCTCACGTGGTACTCTTAAATCATAGTAATCCCACCAATCACATGAATCATAGTTCAGACAATGGGGCACGCCTTGCGCGAAGCAGTTTGCCCTCGCGCGGGGTTCAGCAGGAATGTTTCAGGCGGTAGCGAATCCGTGCACGAAACGCACGGATTGATCTCAGGGGATTGCTTGGCGGGCGCCCGTAGCGCTTCCCCGCACCAACACAAAACCCACAGCATCGCTGTGGGTTTCTGTTGTGGAGCCGCAGAGAATCGAACTCTGGTCCAGAGAAGATAATTCCGTACCTTCTACATGCTTAGTCGATGTTTGTTGTCGGGAAAAGCAAGGACATCAACATCCTAAACTCCTCCTTAGTCGCTGTGTCTTATCCGCGCTTAGCAACATCACACGGAGCAGTTCTGCATAACGACACCGCTATCCAGCACCTGCAAAACGACAATGCTGAGCGATGATGGCTTTCCCGATCTTATCGGGACGAGGCTAATTTATCCTTAGGATAAATTAAGCAGCCATGGCGTAGTTAGACTCGCCAAGTATGTTTGAGGACTATCTTTCAAGGCTCTCATCCCATGAGCCTGCATGCTTACTTACGTCATTACGCATCCTGTCAAAACCGGTCGGCCCCGGTAAGTCAGTCGACAATACTGACCTGACTCCTAACACAAAATTATGTCGGAAAGTTTGATCATTAGGAATTGCAGAATACCAGTCAGTACTATGGCACAAATATAGAGGAAAATAATTCTACGCCGACTTACGCTGATCGTCTGTCACAGTCATGACCGGTTTATTAAACTGATCCTCTTCCGTAGAACCCTTCAAAGCTGTAGTCGACGCAAGACCTGAAGTTACCGCCTCCTGCACCGCATCAAAATAACCAGTACCAACAAACGCCTGGTGTTTCACTGCCTTAAAACCTAATCCCTGCAACTCAAACTCTTTCTCCTGCAACCGGGAATAACCCTCCATACCCTCTCTTCCATAGGCATGGGCGAGCTCGAACATACTGGCATTCAAGGCGTGGAAACCAGCGAGCGTAATGAACTGAAACTTGTATCCAAGCGCGGCAAGATCTTCACAGAAACGCAGTCGCTCAGACCGGTTAAGCTTTAATGCCCAGTTGAAAGACGGAGAACAATTATAAGCCAATTTTTTTTGCGGGTAGCAAGCTTTGATCGCATTCGCAAATTCGCGCGCTTGTCCAATGTCAGGCTTTGACGTTTCACACCAGACGAGGTCCGCAAATCGGGCGTAAGCTAGTCCCCTGGATATAGCCTGCTCTATACCATTCCTCACTTTATAAAATCCTTCGTGGGTGCGATTCCCGTAAATGAAAGGCCTGTCATTCTCATCTACATCACTGGTAATAAGGGTGGCTGCATCTGCATCTGTGCGGGCAACTATCACTGTCGGAACATCCATCACGTCGGCCGCGAGTCGCGCAGCTATCAATTTGTCCACAGCTTCGCGTGTTGGCACCAGTACTTTGCCGCCCAGGTGACCGCATTTCTTTGCAGACGAAAGCTGATCTTCAAAATGAACACCGGCCGCCCCTGCTTCAATCATCGCTTTCATCAACTCAAAAGCGTTCAGGTTTCCACCGAAACCGGCTTCCGCATCGGCAATGATTGGCGTCAGCCATTGAATGTCTTCCTGCAAATCGCTCATCGCATGAATCTGGTCTGCCCGTAACAAGGCGTTGTTTATTTTTTTGACTACAGCAGGCACGCTGTCGGCGGGATACAAACTCTGGTCGGGATACATGTGGCCGGCGAGATTGGCATCCGCAGCGACCTGCCATCCACTGAGATAAATAGCTTTCAATCCCGCCTGTACCTGTTGGATAGCCTGATTTCCCGTAAGGGCCCCCATTGCGGCTACATAGCCGTCACGTTGCAAGAGTTCCCAAAAGCGGTTTGCACCTAACCGGGCCAAAGTATGATCAATTCGTACAGTCCCGGAAAGTCGCACAACTTCTTCGGCGGTGTATGGACGTTCGATTCCAAACCACCGGGGATTCTCTTGCCAATCCTTTTTCAAACTGGCTATGCGTTCTTGCTTGGATGCTTTCATATGTTTTGGTTTTAAAGCCGCCGTAACAGACGGTAGCGCAATCGATTGAATTCAATTATTGAGCCTATTTCCTCATAGATGCCGCACGATACGTGTACATCAGAAAACTCCTGCGGACTTCATGATAAGAAAAGCTGTTTTTCAGCGGCTGTGAAGCTCCCTTTCATCTTATAAGGTGAAAGTTTTTTTTCTGAGTCTAACTGCTTATTAGTGTGGAGCAATCCATTTAGGGATAAATGGTGTAGAAACATTTACTCAATGGCCGCTGGAATTGGTGCCTGAAGCTTTCGCCAAGCCGGCGGCCAATTATGACGCACCAAGCGCTCTAGACCGCAAGAAAATTGCTTGAAGTGGATTCCCGAACTGCAGTATCGTTATCCCACGAATGCACGACAGCAAAATCTGCGAATCATTTCGCATAAGGCAACTGCAAAGTACTGAAGATGAAACATGCGTAATGCTCAAGAACAAGTTTAGATGCAAACTTTATCTATCTCCAAAAATCTCTCCATCGCTCACGCGTAACTGTAAACTTTTTTATCTTGCGCATTGCAATGGAAAATTTTGTTGTCTCTGCGCGCAAATACAGGCCGATGGGCTTCGATGAAGTGGTCGGTCAGGAACATATTACCACGACGCTTAAAAACGCCATCGACAACAACAAGTTGGCACAAGCACTTCTTTTCTGCGGCCCTCGCGGTGTTGGAAAAACAACGTGTGCCCGCATCGTTGCCCGGCTCATCAATGGCTTCGAAGAACGCGCCGAACAGAATTCCCTAAACATATTTGAACTCGACGCCGCATCCAATAACTCAGTTGACGATATCCGTAACCTGATCGACCAGGTGCGATATCCACCGCAGTTCGGCAAGTTCAAGGTCTATATCATCGATGAGGTGCACATGCTTTCGAACCAGGCCTTCAACGCCTTTTTGAAAACACTCGAAGAGCCACCTTCATACGCGATCTTCATCCTCGCTACAACTGAAAAGCATAAGGTCATCCCGACGATCCTTTCGCGCTGCCAGATCTTTGACTTCAACCGGATCCAGATCAGTGACATAGCGAACCATCTCCGAAAAATCGCGAAACAGGAATCCATTCCCGCTGAGGATGAAGCACTCCACCTCATCTCTCAGAAAGCGGATGGCGCCCTCCGTGACGCGCTTTCGATTTTCGACCTGATGGTCACCTACTCATCGGGTAAAGGTGTGACATTCAAGGATACGCTGCGCAACCTGCACATCCTTGACTATGACTATTATTTCAAAGTCGTCGATGCATTACTTAGCAAGAATCACACACAGCCCCTCCTTCTGCTCGACGAGATCCTCAAGAAAGGATTCGATGGCCACAACTTCATCGTTGGATTGAGTGAACACCTCCGCAACCTGCTTGTATCCCAGGATGCCAGGACTGTGCAACTCATGGAAGTGCCTGAGAGCGTGAAGAAAAAGTATGCGGAGCAGGCACAGGCATGCCCGCCGGCCCTCCTCCTCACCTGGCTCAACATCGCCAACCAGTGTGATATCAATTACAAAGAATCGAAAAACCAACGCCTCTCCGTGGAGCTTGCATTGATGAAAATGGCTCATGTCAGCCACATCCTCCACGCAGAACAGATCAATGGCATCTCCCATTCACCTTCTTCACCGGAAGCATTAAAAAAAAAATTAGTGTAACGCCTGAGATCGAGGAGGAAGTACGACCACCCGTCCCCGCGACGGCAACTGAGATCCATCTCGAAGTAAGCTCAAGCAATCTTTCAGTGCCGCAGATCACTGCAGTTAAAGAAGCGTCTAAGGTCAAGTCA
>Ga0307415_100001602_pt1 | contig 10932 bp, 12 predicted proteins | sample DK1Cmetagenome_FD_204524 | JGI IMG/M metagenome (GOLD analysis project Ga0307415, IMG submission 204524) | Maize rhizosphere microbial communities from greenhouse at UC Davis, California, United States - DK15-C-2 | ecosystem: Host-associated > Plants > Roots > Rhizosphere > Soil | place: USA...
GCTCGGCCTGAGCTGAGGCGCGTTCCAGCGGGATCCTCCCGATCGGCCTGAGCGCCAGCAGCGCCCCCAGGCACAGCACCAGCAGCACGGCCGCGAGCGGCACCGGCGAATGATCGGTGAACGCCGCGACGGCCTGCGTCGAGGCCGCGGCCGTCACCAGCTGCAGGAATCCCAATAGCCCCGACGCCGCCCCCGCGATCTCCGGGTCGCGCGAAATCGCGCCGATCGTCGCGGAAGGTGCCGCGATGGCATTCGCGAACCCGATCGCCATGCCCGGGAGGAAAATCGCGAGCGGATGCCACACGTGCAACAACGCGAGCGCGGCCATCGACACCGTGCCCGCGAACGCGATCATCGCGCCCGCGCGCATCATGCGCTGCCCGCCGATCCGTCCCGTCATCCGCGCAGCCAGCAGGAAGCCCGTGAACGAGGCCACCGCCGGGAAGAAGAGCAGCAGGCCGAAGCGCGAGGGCGAGACGCCGAGCACGTCGATCGCGACGTAGGGCGCCCCGGTCACGAAGGTGTAGATCATGCTGACCATGCAGGACCCGTACACCAGGAAGGCGAGGTACTCGCGCGAGGCGAGCAGGCGGCTGAAGCTCGACCAGTAGCGCAGGGACGGCCCCGCCGAACGGTCGGCCCGGCGCGCGTCGCGCAGGTTCCGCGAGGCGAACAGGAACACGCCGGATCCGAGCAGCCCCGAGAGCGCGAACACGGCGCGCCAGTCGAGCCATTCCAGGACGAAGCCGCCGAGGGTCGGCGCCACCATGGGCGCGATGAGGATCGCGGTGGCCGTCGCCGCGAGCGCGCCGGCGGCGCGCGCCGGGCCGAAGTGGTCGAGGATCGTCGCGCGCATCACGGACATCGCCGCCCCGCCGCCGAAAGCCTGGACGATGCGCGCGGCCACGAGCATGCCGAGCGAGTCGGCGAGGATGCCGGCGGCGCTGCCGAGCACGAAGAGCCCCAGTGCGAGCAGCACGATCGCGCGCCGCCCGTAGCGGTCGGAGAGCGGCGCGACGGTGAGGTTGCCGAGCGCGATCGCGAGGATCGACAGGCTGATGAGGAGCTGCGCCGCGTGCGGGCCCACCTGCATCGCCGACGCGATCGCGGGCAGCGCGGGCAGCAGCACGTGCAGGCTGAACGTGCCGATCGAGCCGATGATCGCCGAGCCTGCGATCAGCCGCCGGGATGCATCGCGGTTCCGCAAGCGGGCATCTTGCAGTGCGACTACCGCGCCCGCAACGGCGGACTCGGCGCAACTGCTAGAATGGTCACGGCCGGCGCAACCCCGGCGCAAGATGCTGGCCCACTTTCTGATCCTCGTCGCCCTCGTGCTCGTGAACGGCCTGTTCGCGATGGCCGAGCTTTCGCTTTTTTCGTCCCGCGCGACGCGCCTGCGCCAGCTCGCGCAGGAGGGCAGCCGCGGCGCCCGCGCGGCGCTGCGCCTCCTCGACGAGCCGACGCGCTTCCTCTCGACGGTGCAGTTCTACATCACGCTGATCGGCGTGCTGGCCGGCGTCTACTCCGGCGCGCGCTTCGCCGAGCCGCTGGCGGACTGGCTGGCGCGATTCGGGGCGCTCGCGCCCGTCACGCAGTACCTCGACACGACGGCCTACGGCATCGTCGTCGTCGGCGTCACGTTCCTGTCCCTCGTCATCGGCGAGCTGGTGCCGAAGCGCTGGGCGCTCACCAACCCGGAGGTCAACGCCGCGCGGCTCGCGCCGCTCATGGAGGCCCTCGCGCTCTTCAGCAAGCCCTTCGTCTGGGTGCTGCAGGGCTCGACGGAGCTCGTCTCGCGGCTGCTCGGCCTGCGCACGACGACCAACCGCGCGGTGAGCGAGGAGGAGATCCGCTCGATGATCGCGGAAGGCGCGCACACGGGCATCTTCCACGTCGCCGAGCACCAGATGATCGAGGGCGTGCTGCGGCTGCCGGACCGCACGGTGCGCAGCATCATGATCCCGCGCGGCGACGTCGTCTGGCTCGATGCGGCCGACAGCCGCGAAACCGTGTGGAACGCGGTTCGCACGAGCGGGCATTCGCGCTATCCCGTCTGCCGCGGGCAGCTCGACGAGCTGGTCGGCGTCGTCATGACGGGCGACCTCGCCGAGTGGCTCGGCAACCGCGAGGCCGGCGAGCTCTCGGCGCGCGTGCACGCGCCGCTGATCGTGCACGAGTCGACGCGCATCCTGAGGCTGCTCGAGCTGTTCCGCGAGTCGAAGATGCACTTCGCGGTGATCGTCGACGAGCACGGCTCGATCGAGGGCGTCGTGACGCCCTCGGACATCCTCACCGCGATCGCCGGCGAGCTGCCCGAGGCCGCGAGCGAGGAGCCCGCCGAGGCGGTCGCGCGCGACGACTCGTCGTGGCTGGTCGACGGCGGCATGTCGATCGACGACGTCGAGCGCCTGCTCAAGGGCGGCAACATGCGCTCCGGCGACGACTACACGACGCTCGCCGGCTTCGTCCTGGCGCAGCTCGGCCACCTGCCGACCACCGGCGAGAGCTTCCGCTGGCGCGGGTTGCGCTTCGAGGTCGTCGACATGGACGGCCGGCGCATCGACAAGCTGCTAATCCAGCGGCTCGCGCAGCAGGCGTGAGGCGATGACCTATCGGCCGGCCCGCCCGGGTCGTCATGCGACCGTCACGCTGCGCGGCCTCGACCACCATGTCGTCCGCTGGGGTCCCGACTCAGGCGACCCCGTGCTGTTCCTGCACGGCTACGCCGATGCGGCCGCGACCTTCCAGTTCGTCGCCGACGAGATCGACCCGGAACTGCCGCTGCTCGCGATCGACTGGCGCGGCTTCGGCGCGAGCGCGCGCAGTCCCGGCGGCTACTGGTTCCCGGACTACTACGCCGACCTCGAATCGATGATCGATGCCTTCTGCCCGAACGGGCCCGCGCGCGTCGTCGGCCACAGCATGGGCGCGAACGTTGCGATGATCTATGCCGGTGCAAGGCCCGCGCGCGTCGCGCGCCTCGTCAACCTCGAGGGCTTCGGGCTCCCGCGCACGGATCCCGCGCAGGCGCCGGACCGGATCGGCCGGTGGCTCGACGAGGTGGGGGCGCCGCCGGCCGCGGGCGAGTACGCGAGCCTCGAGGAGCTCGCGATTCGCGTCGCGAAGCGCAATCCGCGCCTCTCGCCTGACCGCGCCGGCTTCATCGCCGCCTGCTGGAGCGAGCCGATTGGCGATGGGCGCGTCCGGCTGCTGACCGATCCCGCGCACCGGCGCGTGAATCCCTACCTGTACCGGCGCGAGGAGATGGAGGCCTGCTGGCGTCGCATCGAGGCGCCGGTGCTGATGGTCGCCGGTCGCGAGTCGGAGCTCCTCGCGCGGCTCGTGCCGGAAGGCGGAGTCGCGTCCTTCGGTGCATTCCTGCGCAAACTCGCGGTCGAGGAGGTGGCCGGGGCCGGTCACATGCTGCATCATGAGCAGCCGCGCGCGGTCGCGCGGCTCATCGAGGCGTTTTTCGGAAAACCCGTGCCATGAGATGGCGACTGCGCGGCTACCTGCGCCGCACGATCACGTACCCGTGGGCGCGCCGCATCGCCGTCGCCGTCATCGGCGGCACGATCGTGCTGGTCGGCATCGCCATGGTCGTGCTGCCCGGCCCGGCGATCGTCGTGATCCCGCTCGGCCTCGGCGTGCTCGGCCTCGAGTTCGCCTGGGCCCGTCATTGGTTGCGCAAGCTGCGGGCCACCGCGAACGACGTCGTCAGTCGAGTTCGCGGCCGGCCTCGGGATCCGCCCCCGCCACCCACCCATGTTTGATGGCGTAACAACACTGCACGCGCGCTAAGCGCCGGGCGGAACCCCTCGCTCGCGCGGCCGGAACTTTACGCGCTCGCTCGGGGACCCGCCGGCGAAGCCTGCGCGCCGTGAGGTTGACCGATAGCGACGTCAGCTCTTGAGGCTGGCTTCCACCGAGGCAAGCGTGCGAGCCAGGCCGCTCGCGGACTTGGATTGCAACTCGGCAATCTCGGCGATGCATGCCGATTTGAACGCGCCCTCCCGGACTGACGGCAGGTTGATGCGGACGTTGAGGATCGCCGACTCGACGCCCGCGCGGGCGAGCAGGGCGCCGACGCCGGCATCCGAGGCCGAGTTGCGATTGCCCGTCGCCGCAGCATCGGCGGCGAGGTCGATCGCCTCGAGGCACATGCGCGCCGTCGCGAGCGGCACGGCGGTCGCCTTCTCGTAGGCGGCGGCGATCGCGTCCGCGCGCGCCTTCTTCTCGGCTTCCGCCGCTTTCGGCAGTCGCATGGCGGCCAGCACTTCGTCGAATGCCCGGGTGTCGTCGTCGACCGCGGCGAGGAGCTTTGCTTTCAGCGACTGGGCGCGCTCGGCGAGCGTCGACGAGGATTCCCAGGCCGATTCGTAACCGGCCTTGCCGACGGTCAGGTTCGCCACCATCGCCACGAGCGCGGCACCGAGGCTGCCGGCGAGCGCGGCGACCGAGCCGCCGCCCGGCGCGGGCGAGCTGCTCGACACCTCGTCGACGAAACGCTCGACGGTCATGGAAACGAGCGGTGCCGGCATGCGCACAGCGTACTCGATGATCCGCTTGTCCGGGTCGAAGGGCGCGATCTGGGCGAGCCCCAGCGACTGCACGGCGAGCTCCACGAGCTCGCGCTCGGGCAATCCGGTCGAGCGCCCCTGCTTGCGCAGGTAATAGCGGGCGGCCTCGACCAGCGGCTCGAGTGGCGTTAGGCCGACGAGTTCCGAGCCGGTGACGACGAGGCCGAGCTTCGCGGCCTCCTCGCGCGCGGTCTCGTACACCTGGTGCAGCGGCGTCGTGCGGAAGGAGAGGAGGTTGACCGAAACCTGCGCCTGCCGGTACTGCTCGATGTACCACCCGATCGCCTTCACCGCCTTCAGCCTGCCGGGCACGCGCAGGTCCTGGCCTGCGGTGTCCTTCATGACCTCGCCCTTCGCGTCCCGCTTGAGGCGCCCCGCCTCGCGGATGTTGAGTGCGACCTCGTTCGCGAGCGTCGCGAGGCGCGTGTTGACGTTCACGTTGTAGGCGATGAGGAACTCGCGCGCGCCGACGGCGGTCGCACCGAGCCTCGCGTTGAACTTCGCCGGCCCGGCGTCCGGCTTCCACGCCGGATCGGCGAGCTTCTTCTCGAGCCCCTCGTATTCGCCGGCACGGATGTCGGCGAGGTTGCGCCGCCCGGGCGTCGATGCCGCGTACTCGTAGAAATACACCGGCAGCGCGAGCGCCTCGGCCATGCGGCGGCCGAGCGCACGCGCGACGTCGACGCAGCGATCCATGCTCACGCCGGACACCGGCACGATGGGGCAGACATCGAGCGCGCCCATGCGCGGGTGCGCGCCCTGGTGGCGCGACATGTCGATGAGCGTGCTGGCCGCGACGGCGCCGCGGAAGGCCGCCTCGGACACCGCGTCGGGCGCGCCGACGAACGTGAACACGGTGCGGTTCGTGTCGGCGCCCGGGTCGACGTCCAGCAGCCGCACTCCGCTCGCGCCGGAGATTGCCAGGGCGATGGCGTCGATCACCGACTTGTCGCGTCCCTCGGAGAAGTTTGGGACGCATTCGACGAGCTCGGACACGATCGCGTCCCGCCTACGGCGCGCCGGCGAGGTAGTCGACGACGAGCGTCGCCATCAGCCGCATGGCGATCGGCACGGACTCGTCCGCGGCGTAGAACGTCGGCGTGTGGTGCCCGCCGGACGACTTGCCCTCGGGCACCACGCCCAGCCGGAAGTAGAAGCCGGGCACGACCTGGGCAAAGTACGAAAAGTCCTCGGAGCCGGTGATGGGCGGCGTGAGCCGGACCTTGTCCTTGCCGAGGAGCCGCTCCAGCGACGGCACGAGCCGGGCCGTGAGCGCGGCGTCGTTCACGGTCATGGGATGTCCCGTCACGAACGACAGCTCGTAGGTGGCGTGCGCGGCCTTCGTGTGCCCCTCGAAGATATCGCGCATCCGCGTCTCGATCGTCTCCAGCGTGGCATCGTCGAAGGTGCGGATCGTGCCGCCGAGCTGCGCGCTCTCCGGAATGATGTTGTGGCGCTCGCCGCTCCTGAAGAGGCCGACGGTGACGACGTTCTCCGAGAGCGGCGAGAGGATCCGGGAGCGGATGGTCTGGATGGCCATCACGATCCCGGAGGCCGTGACGATGGGATCGACGCCGAGGTGGGGCGTGGAGCCGTGCGCCTGGCGGCCCTTTACAGTCGCCTCCCAGCGCGTCGCCGCCGCGAAAGCGGGGCCCGAGGCGTACGCGACGATGCCGAGCCGTTCGTCGTCGCCCTCGCCGTCGGGCGGCGAGCCGTTCGTGTGAAAAGCGATGACCGCGTCCGGCTTCACCTTGGCGAAGACGCCGTCCTCGACCATCATTCGCGCGCCGCCGCGCTCGCCGGCCGGCACGCCTTCCTCGGCGGGCTGGAAGATCAGCATGACGGTGCCCGGGAGATCGTCGCGGATCTTGGCGAGCATCGAGGCGACGCCGAGCAGGGCGGCCGTGTGCACGTCGTGGCCGCAGGCGTGCATCACGCCGACGTCCTTGTCGAGATAAGTGCTTCGCACGGTGGACTTGAAGGGATAGTCGGTCTGCTCCGTGACCGGGAGCCCGTCCATGTCCGCGCGCACGGCGATCGTGCGGCCCGGCTTGCCGCCCTTCAGGATACCGACGACGCCGGTGTGCGCGATGCCGGCCTGGACCTCGTAGCCGAGCGACTTCAGGTGCTTCGCCACGAGCTGGCCGGTCCGCGTCTCGCGATTCGACAGTTCGGGATTGCGGTGCATGTCCTGGCGCTGGGCGATGCTTTCGCCTGAGTACTTCTGGGCGAGCGCCGCGATCTCGGCGTCGGTCGGCCTCGCGGCCGCTGCGGTCCCGGCCGCCAGCAGGCAGGCCGCGGCCGCGATGGTCGAACATGCCACGTGCATGGAATCCCCCTGGTCGGTCTTATCGTGCGAACAACTGGCCCGCGATGTCGCGGAAGGCCTTGAACTCGAGCGCATTCCCGCTCGGGTCGGTCAGGAACATCGTCGCCTGCTCGCCGGGCTGGCCCTTGAAGCGGATGCAGGGCTCGATGACGAACGCGGTGCCCGCGGCCTTCAGCTGCGCGGCGAGCGCTTCCCAGTCGCGCATCTCGAGCACCATGCCGAAATGCGGCACGGGCACGTCATGGCCGTCCACCGGGTTGTGCCCGGCGCCACCCGCGGCACCTGGCACGACGTGGCAGACGAGCTGGTGGCCGAAGAAGTCGAAATCCACCCATTCTCCGGCGCTCCGTCCCTCGGCACAGCCGAGCACTTCGCCATAGAAGGCGCGCGCGGACGCGAGGTCGCGCACCGTGATCGCGAGATGAAAGGGCGTCAGCTCAGGCATCAGGATTCGAGCCTCGCGTTCATGGAAATCTCGGCCCTCAGCACCTTGCTGAGCGGGCAGCCCGCCTTGGCTTTCTCCGCGCCCGCCTCGAACTTCGCCGGGTCGGCGCCGGGCGCGCGAACGGACACGTCGAGATGCGAGCGCGTGATCGTGAACCCGGACTCGAGCTTCTCGAAGGTGATCGTCACTTTCGTCTCGATGCGTTCGGGATGGATGTGGGCGTGGCCGAGTTGCAGCGAGAGCGCCATGGAGAAGCAGCTGGCGTGCGCGGCGGCGAGCAGCTCCTCGGGATTCGTGCCCGGCGACGCCTCGAACCGCGTGCCGAAGGAGTACGGCGTGTTCGAGAGCACCTTGCTTTCGGTCGTGAAGGTGCCATGGCCGTCCTTCAGGCCGCCCATCCAGACTGCCGACGCCTTGCGCTCCATGCCGTCTCCTCAATTGGCGCGCGTCCTGCGCGTGGTCAGATAGTAATGCCACAGGAGCCGCGCCGCGACCGAGCGCCACGGCGCCCAGGCGGCGCTCATCGCGAGCTGGCGCCCGGCATCCGGCCGCCGGCGCAGGCGCTTGACTTCCTGCAGCGCGACGGCGAGCGCGAGATCGCCGATGGGCCAGACGTCCGGGCGTCGGAGCGCCATCAGGTAGTAGATGTCGGCGCTCCAGGGGCCGATGCCGCGAAGCGCGAGCAGGGACGCGCGACCCGCAGGATCGTCGGCCCGCGCGACTTGCGTGAGCGAAAAGCTGCCGTCGAGGACCGCGAGCGCGAGCGCGTGACAGTAGGAAGCCTTCTGCCGCGTGATGCCGAGGCGGTGCAGCCCGAGGATGCCGCGTTCCGCCACGCGGTCGGGCGTCATGCCGCCGAGCTCGGCGCTTACGCGCCGGAACAGCGTGCGGGCCGCGGCGATGGAAACCTGCTGCTCCAGCACGATGTGCACGAGCGTCGGGAATCCCGGCCGGCGCGCCCACATCGGCGGGAGGCCGTTCTTCGCGGCGAGCACTGCGAGGTCGGGATCGCGCGCGGCGAGCGCGCGCACGCCGGCTGCGAGGGTCGCCTGGTTGAGCGCCCGCGACGGCCGGGGCGCAAGGCGCTCTTGCGTCTGCACGTCACTCCCGGGGCTTCAGCCGCTCGCTGAAGTGATAGCCTGCGAGATCGAGGCCCTCGCGCAGGTAGAACTGGTGCGCGCGCTTTCTCTGCACGCCCGAGTCGAGGTGGAAGACCTCGCAGCCCTCCGTGACGGCGAGGGCGCGCAGCCAGGCGAGAAGGACCTTGCCGTGGCCCTTGGAGCGCTCGGCGTCCGCGGTGACGAGGTCGTCCACGTACAGGTGGCGGCCGCAGAAGAGGTTCGTGGAGAGGCGGTAGCCCGCGACCGCGACGACCTTCCCGCCGTCGCGGATGCAGGCGAGCCTGAGGCCGTCCTCCTGCATCGCCCGCACCGTGGCCAGGAACTGTTCGCGCGCGACGTGCGGGCGCAACTCCGCCATGACGTCGTAGCAGGCGAGGATGTCCTCGTCGGTTTCGGCTTGCTCGACCATGGGCACTCAGTCCGCGAGGTGGTACTCGACGGTTGACACGACGCGCACCTTCTTGATGTGCGGCGTCGTGCTGTCACGGTCCTCGATCGAGAACTGGCCCTGCTGCGCGGAGCGGATCTTGCCGAGCCGGCTCTCGGAATCCTCCGCGAATTTCTCCGCGACGGCGCGCGCGTTCTTGGTCGCTTCCTCGATCATCTCGGGCTTGAGCTTCGAGAGGCCGGTGAATTGGAACTGGGTCTGGCCCTGGTAGCCTTCTCCCGAGAGCGCGACGCCCTTCTGGCCGAGCGAGATGACGTCGCCCATGGCCTTGCGCACGGCGGCGACGTCGGTCGAGTACACCGTGACGGTGGAGCTCGCCGTGTAGCGGTAGACGATGTTGCTCGTGTCGCCGTAGGCCTGCGCGTAGCGGTCGTTGACCGCGGGCGCGCCCACGGTGATCGCCTCGGCGGCGATGCCGTGCTTGCCGAGGAACTCGGTGATGATCGCGTTCTTGCGCTGCACGGAGCCGAACAGGGCGTTGAGGTCGTTGCTCGCCTCCTGGAAGGTGAGGGGCCAGATCGCGACGTCCGCCGGCACCTCGCGCTCCGACAGACCCTTGACGACGACGGTGCGGTCGAACTTCTTCACGCGCACGGCGTAGTTGCCGAGCAGCCAGCCGAGGGCGATGAAGCCGAGCAGCAGGCTGGCGCCGACGACGACGAGGCTGCGTGAGATGGGTTCGCTCATGGGGCTCCTTGGGATCCGGCAGCGCGGTTTACGCGCCGCGGCATTTTCTCACGCGGGCCGCTTCGCGAGTAGCGCCTCGCGGCGGGCCAGGCTTTCCGCCGGCCACAGCTGCTTTCGGTCGTAGAACTCCGGGAACGCGGGCGCGCCGGGCGGCAGCACGACCCAGGGCTGCTTCGACGCCGTGAAGACGTGGACGTCCGGAGGCAGGGCGTCGGGGTCGTCGAGCGTGCCGACCCGCACGAAGGCGGCGAGCTGGCGCACCCCCGCATAATGGCTCCATAGCGCGAGGCGGCAGCGCGGGCAGCGCGCGATCTGCTGGCCCTTGCCGCTCGCGGAGGGCGTGTCGACCATCTCGGGCTCGCCGGCGAGGACCGTCAACCGGTCGGTTTCGATCATCGCGTTCAGGGCGAAGGATGCGCCGGTCTCGCGCTGGCACCAGCGGCAGTGACAGCAATGCACGATGAGCGGCGCCGTCTCCATGCGGTAGCGCACGCCGCGGCAATCGCAGCCGCCTTCAAGGGGAAACTTCGCGGCGGCGGTCATGGCGCGATCCGCGCGTAGAGCACGCTGTCGATCAGCTCGCCGTCCTTGAGCACGCTCTTCGCCATGACGCCCTCGCGCACGAAGCCGCACTTTTCCAGCACCCGCATCGAGGCGGGATTCCAGGCGAACACCGGGGTCTCTATGCGCTTGAAGCCGAGCGGGCTGAACGCATGTTCGGCGATGGCCTGCACGGCGGCCGTCATGATGCCGCGCCCCCAGTACGGCTCGCCGAGCCAGTAGCCGATGTGCGTCGTGCCCGCGTGGACGTCCGTGAGCGGCTCGAGGCCGACGCAGCCGACCGCGGCGTCGTCTACCACGATCGCCCAGTTGAGCCAGTCCGGCTGCGCGCGCGCGAGCGCGAGCCAGGCCTCGGCGTCGTTCTCCGTGTACGGGTGGGGAAAGCGGTCGCGGAGGTTGCGCCAGACGTTGCGGTTGTTCGCCTGCGCGACCAGCGAATCGCGGTCCGTCTCCTCCCAGCCGCGGAGTATGCAAGCGCCGCAGTCGAGTCGCGCGGTCACGGCTTGTCGCCGCCCGCCGGCGCGTATTCGCCGAGCGGCGCCTCGCGTGTCGTGAGGCCCTCGAATTCGCGGTCCAGCCGCTCGTATTCCGCCCCGTGCGCGCGACGGAATGCCTGCCAGGCGCCGCGGGACTCCCAACGGTCGATCGTCAGGTAGCGCAACGGATCGGCGCGATCGCGGAGCAATTCCGTGCCGAGGTAGCCATCCGCGCGGCTGAACAGCCGCGCCCAGGTCCCGTCCGGCCCGTAGTGCGCCTCGAAT
>Ga0307415_100001604_pt1 | contig 10923 bp, 6 predicted proteins | sample DK1Cmetagenome_FD_204524 | JGI IMG/M metagenome (GOLD analysis project Ga0307415, IMG submission 204524) | Maize rhizosphere microbial communities from greenhouse at UC Davis, California, United States - DK15-C-2 | ecosystem: Host-associated > Plants > Roots > Rhizosphere > Soil | place: USA...
CGGCGAGGCCGAACGGCTCAAGGCCAACGGGGTGGTGTTCGTCAAGGAACCCGCCCGGATGGCCTACGGCGGCATGGACGCCGTCTTCGACGACACCTGCGGCAACCTCATCAACCTCCACCAGGACTGACCAGGCCGACGCCCGGAAGGAGCATCGATATGGCGCGACCCTGGTGGTGGCGGCTGGTGGTGGTCGCGGTCGCCGTTGCCGTCCTGGTCGGGGCCGGCTGGGCGGGGCTGGCCGCCGCGACCGCCCGGTCCCAGCTGGCCCGCTCCATCGCCTGGGGCGAGTCCGATGTGGACGACCATCGGCGGTTCCCGGCCAGGACGGTGGCGGCCGGACCGGACCGGTTCGACTTCGATCGCCCGGCCGGCGGCGGCCTGGTCCCGCCTCCCCAGGTGCGCCGGGTCGGCGTCCGGGACGGCGACCGGAGGGTCGACCGCGACCTCACCGAGTTCCTGGCCGCCAGCGACACCACCGCGTTCCTGATCGTTCGCGGTGACACCCTGCTGTACGAGGGCTACTTCAACGGGGCCGGCCACGACACTACCCAGACCTCGATGTCGGTGGCAAAGTCGGTGCTGTCGACCCTGGTCGGGATCGCCATCGGCGAAGGCCGCATCGGCTCGGTCGACGACCCGATCACCCGCTATCTCCCCGAGCTGGCCGAGCGCGACCAGCGCTTCGGCCAGATCACCCTCCGCCACCTGCTGAACATGACCTCCGGGCTCCGCTACGAGGAGGGCGGCGGCCCCTGGGGCGACGACACTGCCACCTACTACGCCCCGGACCTGCGATCGCTGGCCCTGCACGAGACCGAGGTGGTGGAGCGCCCGGGCCGCCGGTTCCACTACAACAACTTCAACCCGCTGTTGGTCGGGCTGGCCCTGGAGCGGGCGGTCGGCGTCCCGGTCGCCGACTACCTGGAACGCAAGCTCTGGCAGCCGCTCGGCATGGAGGCCGATGGCTCCTGGAGCCTGGACAGCGAGCACAGCGGGTTCGAGAAGATGGAGAGCGGCCTCAACGCCCGGGCGGCCGACTTCGCCAGGTTCGGGCTGCTGTATGCCCGCGACGGCGCCTGGCGGAGCGGCCAGCTGCTGCCCAGAGCCTGGATGCGCGACACCGCCCCGGTCCCGACCTGGGGCCGGGGACCCGCCGGCTCCTACCAGTCCTTCTGGTGGGTCCAGGATCAGCGCCGCCCACCCGCCCGGCTCGCCCTGGGCAAGTACGGCCAGTACATCTACGTGGTGCCGGACTCGGACCTGGTCCTGGTCCGCTTCGGCCGCGACACCGGCTACCCGTACTGGGCCGAGCTGCTCGACGACCTGGCCAGACGGCTGGACGAGGCGGCGCCGGCCCGGCCCTGACAACTCCTGGGAGGCGATGATGGACGACGGCGGGGACGGCGCTGGCGCGACCGGGAGGCGGCCCTCGGCGGGCTGCTGGTGCTACTCGGGGTGCTGGTCCTGGCCGGCCAGGCCCTGGGGCTGGAGCCGGGACGGGTCGGCTGGCCGGTCTTCGTGATCCTGCCTGGCCTCGGCCTGCTCGGGCTCGGCCTGACCAGCCACGGCCGGCCGGGTGAGGTGCTGGCCATGGCCGGGGGCGTGGTGACGATGGTCGGCCTGGTGCTGCTGGTCCAACAGGCCACCGACCGGTTCGAGACCTGGGCCTATACCTGGACCCTGCTGGTGGTCGGCGCCGGGATCGGCCGCTGGTTGGCCGGGATCACCCGCGGCCGCCAGGACCTGGCCGCCGGCGGCGGCTGGCTGATCGCCACCGGTCTGGCCGGCTTCCTGACCTTCGCGGTGCTGTTCGAGGCCGTCATCGGCATCGGCGGCCGCACCCCTGGAGGAGCCGGCCGCCCCACCCTCGCGGCCCTGCTGATCCTGGCCGGCCTGGTCCTGCTCGGCCGCCGCCTGCTGACGACCAGGCGGCCATGAGATCCGTGCTCCTGAAAGGGCTGGCTGCTGCCGCTGTCCCTTGTTGTTGCCCCCGCGCTTGGCGTGGCTGTGCAGCCGGTCCGACGTGTCCGGCCCGGCGAGCCAGGCTGGCCCGAGCCAGCGGAGTGGGCGAAGCTCCGCAGGCGCGTTGGCGGGCGTCTAGTGAAGGTGAAGTCGCCCTTTGACGCGTGCACGCCCCACCCCGGCAGCTCTGCGTGCACCGATCTGTTCCAGGACCTGCGGGATCCCTTCTACATCGGTGACAGTGTCGCCCTGACCCAGACCTCGGCTGGACGGATGCCTGGATCTCGCAGGCCAGCGGGTACGCGGTGCTGGCCCAGAGCAGCGCCGATGTCGCGGCCGCGGTGAAATTCGCTCGCAAGCACCGTGTCCGCCTCGTCGTGAAAGGGGGCCGTCACAGTTATGTCGGGGGCTCGAACGCACCGGATTCGCTGCTCATCTGGACCAGGCCCAACATGCGGGCCGTCAAGCTCCACGACCGTTTCGTGCCCCCGGGGCGCCGCGGGCCTGGTCGAGCCCGAGGCTGCCGTGAGCGTGGGCGTCGGCGCGATCTGGATGGACGTCTACGATGCTGTCACCACCACGGAGGGTCGCTCTGTGCAGGGCGGGGGCTGCACGACCGTCGGTGTCGCCGGCCTGGTGCAGGGCGGTGGCTTCGGCAGCTTCTCCAAGGGTTGCGGCACGGCCGCGGCGGACCTGCTGGAGGCGGAGGTCGTCACCGCAGACGGGGCCGCGCGCATCGCCAACGCGGTCAGGGACCGGGACCTCTTCTGGGCACTCAAGGGCAGTGGAGGCGGGACCTTCGGTGTCGTCACCCGACTGACGCTGTGCACCATGCGCTGCCGGCCTACTTCGGTCCCGAGGGCAGAGCGCGCTCACGGGGAGGGTGCCGAGGTAGGGGCGCAGGTGATGCTCGAGCAGTTGGCGGTAGCGGCCGATGGTTCGCAGCCGGACTGCCTTCTTGGTCCGGAGGTGAGCGAGCCAGTGGTCCAGCAGGTCGTTGAGCGTGGGGTGTGCCGTCCCAGCAACGACGGTGTTTGCCGTACTTGGCTTGTCGAGGGCGACGTCGACATGGCGCCCGAGCGCCTGGTCGAGTGCTGATCGCGCCGCGGCCTTGGGGGGTAGCCACCGAGGTAGTCGAACCTCCGCCTGCTGTGGCCGTAGGTGGTGGCGCGCTGAACGCTGATCACCAGTCATCGGCTACGCCGGGGCTGTTCCCCAGCGGCCAAGGACGGCCGAAGCCTCCCCGCGCCGTCGACGACGCGACACAACCGGCAGGGGACGCCGGTAATGCGTAGATGCTATGAGGAGGCGCCAGCCTGCTCACAAGAGACCTTGAGGTCGGCGAGCAGGTCGTCGAGGACTCGCTCCTCCTCGACCTTGACGCCGAACTCCAGCATGGCCTGGGTCAGGGTGGGGTCCCAGCTGGCCGTGACGGGCCGGCCGCGCAGGGGCGGGCCGTCCTCGGCGGCCGCCGACCGGTAGGCGCTGGCGTCCAGGCGCCAGGGGAGCGCGCCGAACCGGGCCGTGATGCCGTTGGCGATGGTGATCCCAGGCCAGTCGAAGTCGCCGTGGTAGCGGAGCCATGCGCCGCTTACGCCGAGCTGGCGCAGGAGCACGGTGGCGGCGGCCCCCGGATGGGTGTTGGCGCAGATCAGCGAGGCGCTGGAGGTGCCGAGCCGGTTGGCGGCCTCGACCACCACGCTGGGGTTCTCGCACACGAACACGTCGCGTCCCTGCAGGGTGGACAGGTCTGGCGGGTCGCGTAGGAGCTGCCGTGCCGTCAGGTGCACCGGCTGGCCTGCCTCCGTCCACAGCGCCAGCGCCCGTCCCGTGACCGTCCGCGGGTCGCCCGGCAGGTTCAGGGTGAGCACCGGGTTGGTCAGCTCCCCGGCCAGGACGCCGACCGATGCCCATACGGTCCTGCGCCACTCGGCGCCGTCTCCTGGTGGGACTCCACCGATGAGGCCAGCCGCTCGCAGGACCAGGGTCGCCAGCGGCTGGTCGGCGTCCAGCAGGTGCCCGTCGCCAGAACCGGAGGCCGCCAGGACAGAGAGTGGCTGCCCGCGCGCCGGCAGGAGGTCCAGCACCGCGACCGCCCGCTCGACCAGCTCCTGTGCCCGCTCCGGAGCTCCACCCGCGAGCCGCCGCAGCAGGCCGGTGCTGCGCAGCCACTCCACCCACGGGGTCAGGGCGGGTCGGCGCTGGGCCGCCTGGTCGGCGACGGCGAGCACGGCGGACCAGTGCCGCTCGGAAGCGGATCGTTCGGCGGCGCGGTCGGTGACCGGACCGGCGAGTGCCTCGACGGCGGCGCGAAGGTCGGGGGCGAGGCCTGCGCCGCGCAGCACGGACTCGACCGCGGGTAGGAAGACGCTCAGCGAGGCACCCTTCCCGACGGGATGGCCCAGGAGACGGGCAACCGCACGCCGCTGCTCCCCGGTCGCGCCCTGCAGGGTCACAGTCCCGTCGAGCGGCAGCCCTCGCTGGAGCCGCGCCCGACCGCGTTCGACCAGCCAGCGAAACTCCTCGCTGCCGAGCAGCCGCTGGAGCCGTGCGAGGTCCACCTCCGCCGGCTGGCCCGGCCGCCGCACCGCGCTCACCGGCCACCTACCACAGCGGTTCCGGCGAGGGCCGCTGGCCGTTGCCGTCCTCGGGTGGCGCCGTTACCGGCCTCGCTGGCGGCTCCACACGGAGCCTGGCGCGACCGTCCCACTCCCAGCGGGTGACGTGGACCGCGTCGATGCCCTCCCGCCGGCTGAGCTGGTGGATGGCAAGGCCGGGGACGGTCGGATAGCAGCCCCATTCCCGCTCGCTGGTCATCACGAAGTCCAGGTCGAAGGTGGCCAGCAGCCCCATGCACTTGGCGCGGGCGTCGTCGTCGACGCCGGCGAACGCCTCGTCGAGTAGGACCAGGCGTGGGGCGGCCGGCTGCGCCGACCGGTAGTGCGCCGACGCTGCCGCGAAGAGTGGCAGGGTCACGGTGAGGACCCGCTCGCCGCTGGAGGCGGGGGCGGCGGCGGAGCGCCAGCGGCCGTCCTGCCAGCGCTCGATGGTGAAGCGGTGCCATGCCCGGTAGTCCAGCGCGGCGGTCAGGCGCTCGAGCCAGGTGCCGTTGTCGTCACGGGTACGTTCAGCTGCGATCTGCTCTTGCAGGAATGCGCTCACCGCAGCGCGGTCCTCCACGGACCAGGCGTCGCTTGCCTGCCGCAGCAGCCGCCGGCGTGCCTCGGCGAGCCCTGACGGACCGTCGGGCAGCGGCTCCCAGCGCAAGCGCAGCCGCATGCCGGTGCTGGTGGGCCGCTCCGCCAGCTCGGCGTTCATCTGGCCGACCTGGTCCTCGGCGTCGGCGATCAGCTCCTGCAGGTGGCTGGCGACCTCATTGACGAGGTGCTCCTCGAGCAACTCCCGCTCCTTGGCGCTGAGCACCCGCTCGCGGTGGTCGACCTCTTCGGCGAGCACGGCGACCAGCTCGTCCGGGGTGCGGCGCTGGCCCTGGAAGGTGACGGCGACCACGTAGCGGTCCTCGACGAGGTCGGCGGTGGCCTCGTGGCCGTAGCGGCTGAGCGCGTCCGCGAGCTCCTTGAAGCCATGGGTGAGCTCCCGCTGGACCCGCTCCCACGCTGGATCGCCGGACTCGACCTCGGCAAGGGCCTGCTCCACCCGCCGGGCCAGCCGCACCGCCGGGTCGGGCGACCAGGGGACCGCCGGGTCGGGCAGGTCCAGCTCGGGCTGGGCCGTCGCCAGCAGACCGGTGGCGGCGAACCGCTGAAAGGCCGTGGTCGCCCGCGACCGCCGCTCGGTGTCCCGTTCGAGGTTGGCGGCGAGTTCCTGTTGACGGCCGGCCGCGTTGGCGACCCGGCCGGTGAGGTTGAGGCGTGCGTCACCGAGACGCTGGACCTCACCATCGAGGCGCACGACCTCCGCCCTGGTCGCCTCCAGTCTGGCGCCCAGCTCGGCGACGGTCGCGCCGAGCTGCGCGCGGACCTCGTCCCGTCTGCGCTCGGCGGCGTGCGCCTGGTTGTCGGTGGCGCGCGCCTCCTCCGCCCGCCGCCGCACCGCCTCCTGGGCGTCGCGCAGCTCCGCCTCCGCGGCGCGGCGGCCGCCGAGCCGGTCGGTGTGGCCGCGGACCTCCGGCCAGAGGCGCGCGACCGCGGTACGGTAGGCGCCCAGGGCTTCGCGCACCTGCTGGAGGGCCTCCAGCCCCGTGGGCAGCGCCAGGTCGGCGGCGGCCTGATCGCGATCCTCTCCTGCGCTGGCCGCGGCGCTGGCGGCCTGGGCCACCACCGGCTCCTGGGCATCGACGCGCTCCTGGCACTGCCGCAGGTCCGTGACGGCGCGCGAGGCGGCGGTCTGGGCGTCGCGTAGGGGCTGGTCGTCAGGGACGCGGGCCAGCTCGGCTTCCAGGGAGCGCTGGCGCGCCTCCACCACCTCGAGGGACTGGTCGGCCGCGCCGACCGCCGCCTCGGCCTCGGCGACCTCCGGGGCCAGCTCGGCCAGACGCCGACGGCGCGCGGCCTCCCGGGCGCCCCGGCCGATGAACCGGGCCACCGGCTTGGCCCAGGTGCCTTCGGCGACGCCCATGCGCCAGCTGCCGGCCGGGTCCACCCATGTCCCCGCGCCGCCTGGGCCGAGCCCGATGCCGGCAAGCACCGCCGCCACGGTCGGGTCGCTGAGGGCGGCGGCCCGCGGGTCGTCCCGGTCGACCGCCGCCTGGAGGACGGTGCCGAGGTTCGGGGTCGCCGGGGCGCCCGCGGTCACCACCACGTCGTGGGTGCCGGGGTCCAGCAGCCGGCCGTCCGGGGCAACCCAAGCGTCCAGCAGACCGGCCGCCTCCAGCGCGGCCTCCAGCCCGGCCCGCTCGCCCTCGCCGACGCTCTCCCGGAAGTCGGTCACCTGCCACAGGGCCGCGCCGGCCCGGTCCTCCCGCGCGCCGGCAGCCCGCGTATAGGGAGGTGGAGGCCGCTGGTGCTCGCCGCGTTCCAGCCGGTCGCGCTGCTGGACAAGCTCGTCCAGGGCCTCCTTGGCGGCCTGTAGCTCGGCCAGCACCCGAGCGCGTGCCTCGGCGAGGCGGTTGCCGGCGGCGGCGCCGGCTACGGTGAGGGCCACGCGGGCCGGGTTGGCGCCGGCCAGCGTGCCGGTCCACTCCGCCAGGGCGGCGATGACGCCGTCGCCGCCGGCAAGCCGGGCCTCGGCGAGCCCGTCCGCGTAGCCGCGCCACTGGTCGACCAGCGCCTGGGCGGTTGCTGCCAGCGCGTCCTCGGCGGCTCGCCGGCCCTCGGCGGCCGTGTCGCGTTCGGCGGCCAGCTCGTCGAGCCGCCGGCGCTCGTCGGCCAGGCGGCCTGCCAGCGTGGCGGCGCGCTCCGCCAGCGACCGCACGTGCCCTACGGCCTGCTCGCGCCGGCCAGCCAGTGAGGCCGCGGCGCTATCGGAGCGGGCGAGAACCGCGTCGTCGACGCCTTGGGGAGGGTCGCTAGGGCCATCGGGAAGCGAGAGCGAGGCGACCAGCAGCTCGTGCTCGCGGGCTGTGCCCGCCGCGGCCGCCGAGGCAGCCGCATCCTCGGCCGCCGCCAGCACCGCCCGCCGGCTCGCCTCGGCGGCGACGGCGGCGTGGTCGTGCGCCTGCTGGCGGCGCGCGAGCAGCCGCTCGGCGTCGTCGATGTCCCGCCGGGCACGATCCGCCGCGTCGCGGGCCAGCCGGGCCAGCTCCTCCGCACGGCTCAGGTCCTTGATCTCGGAGCGGTTGGCCAGCTCCTGGGCTGCGGCGCGTGCGGCGACGAGGTCGCGCTCGGTCCGCCTCAGCTTCTCCTCGGTGGCGGCCATCGCCGCACGCGCCTCGGCGAGCTCCTCCCCGACGATCGCGACCTGGCGGTTGGTGGCTTCGTAGCCGGCCTGGGCGGAGCGCAGCTCGGCCGCCTGCCGGCGGGAGGCGATGCGCGCGTACTGGCGGTAGCGATCCAGGAACCGCTCGATGTGGGCCCGGGTGCCCACCAGGCCGTGCAGCTCGTCGCGCTGCTGCTCGAGGTCGTGGAACGACTCGGCGACATCGGCCAGGACGGCCTGGTCGACCGGTGCCAGCGCCTGGGACAGGGCGTGCGACAGCTTGCCCGCGTCCGGCCGCTTGGAGAGCTGCGGCTGGCGGAGCTGGATGAGCAGGTTCACCAGCGCGTCGTAGCGGTCGGGGCCCAAGTGGAGGAGGGCCTCGTCGACCGCGCGCCGGTACGCCTCGGCGGCGTCGTAGACACGGCCGTGCTCGGCGAGCGCCTCGACGAGCCGCTCACGAACCAGCGCCGTGCCTGCCGCGCTGACCAGGAGGAGGTCGGCGCCGGGCCGCTGGCTGGTGACGAAGAACCAGCGGGCCGCGATGCCGCGGCCGGCCACTGCCTTGAGGCCGCAGCCGAGTGTCAGGTACGCGGGGGTGCCTTCCTTGGTGAGGCGGCCGAACTCCAGCCAGGTGTAGCCGAGCCGCTCCTGGTAGCGGCCGCCGAGCAGGAGGTTCCACTCCATCCGCTTGGCGGGGTCGGCGTCCGGTTCCACCCGGTGGGGCGTCAGCTCGCCGTCGAGCAGGAACGGCAGGGTGAGCGCGAGCACCTTGGACTTGCCCGTGCCGTTGTTGCCGCGCAGCAGCAGGTGGCCGTCGCGGAAGCGGAACTCCTCATCGTCGTAGAGGAACAGGTCGACGAGGCCGGCACGCAGCGGCTGCCAGCGGTCCCGCCCCGGCAGCGGCAGCCCGTCGCCGTCCTCCCGCCTCTCCCAGTGGCCGCTGGGGCGCTGACCGTCGCCGGCCCGGTGTTGGCCATTCCAATAGTCGGCGCTCATGGTGGTACTCCCTCACCCAGGTCGTCCTGGATGGCAGGCTCCGCGTAGTCGAAGCGGGCGAGGCCCGGCAGTGGGGTCACGCCGGCGTCGTCGCGCCGTGCCAGCCCGAGCGCCTCCAGCCGGTAGATAGCCAGCCGACACAGTGCCGCGACGGCGCCGGGCTCCTCGGTTCCCTTGCGCCAGCGTGCGCGGTGCTCGGTGGCCAGCTCGGCCAGGCGTGCCTGGAGCGCCACCAGCGGGATCGGCTCGCCTGGCCGAGCCCGCGCGTGCTCGGCCAGGTACTTGGCGAGCAGCAGCGTGGCATGCCCATCGGTGCCCTCCTCGGGCATGGTCAGGTCGGTCGCCTCGCCGGTCGGGTCGAGCAGGGCCAGCCCCTCGGCTCGGACCTCCGCCACCATCCCGGTCGCGTCCGCCAGGCGCCGCATCAGGAAGCCTCGCTGGCTGGACAGGTAGGCGCGCTCGGCGTCGCTCAGCTCGTTGTAGTAGAGCACCGGGTCGTCCAGCAGCCGGCGGGCGAGCCGATGGCGGATCGCGCGGTTACGGCCGTCCTCGCTGTCGGGCACCAGCTCCTCGGTGATGGCGCCCAAGCGCACCTCCAGGTCGGTCCCCGTCACGGTGGACGGGCCGCGCTGGGCGACCAGCAGGGTGGCGAGAACCCGGCGGTTGACGTCGTAGAGGGCGTCCCCGCTCGCGTTGACGAACGACTGCTCGTCGCCGGCGACCCTGGTAAGCGCCTGGGTGGCGAGCAGGAGACGGGCGACGACCACCAGGTCGGCGCGCTCCTCGCGCGAGTCGAGCGCGAAGGAGAAGCCGGCGTCGGCAAGCGTGGGGTCCGCCGCCAGCGCCAGCACCCGCTCGGCCAGCCAGCCGAGGGTGACCTGGGCGTCGGCCCGTTCCAGGGCGGCGAGCGCCAGGCAGGCGAGCACGTAGCGGCGGCGGCTGAACGGCATCCTGGCAGGCTCGGCGATGGCCGGGCGAGTGCGGTCGTCGAGGCGTCCGGGCAGCTTCCGGAGCCGGGCGAGCCCCGTGTCGACCTGCAGCGACCAGCCGACGTTGGCGGACAGCCACTCGCGCAGCCAGCTGGCGTGCCTACGGACCAGCGCGAACGCGGTCGCATCGGGCCCGGTGCGAGTGAGCAGCGGGTGCCGCAGCAGTGCGCGGAGCGCGTGTCGCCGTTCCTCGACCTGCTGTCGGTCGAGCACGTCGGCGAGCGGGGCGGTCATCGTTCGGCTCCGCTCGCTGCCAGCAAGGATCCGTCGGTGAGCCCGGCTTCGCCGGGATCGGTCAGGTTGGTGATGGTGATGACGTGGTCGGGGCCGCGCAGCGCCCCGTCGGGGGTGACGATCTCGGCGGTCGCGCCGTCGCCGGTCGGCTCGAGGGCGATCGCTATGGTCCCGTCCGACGTCGTGGTCTTTACGCCGCCGCCGGGGGTCGGCGGACCCGCGGCGAGCGCGTCACCCAGCAGCCCGAGGAACAGCGCGAACTCGTCGCGGTCGAGCGCGCCGAGGTCGCTGAGCCGGACCGGACGGCCGGTCGCGAGCCGGCGGCGGGCCACCTCGGTCTGGGTCCGCTCGACCACGAGCAGTTCCTCCAGCCGTTGCCGCGCCTGGCTGCGGTCCACGATCCTGGAGGGCGGGCCGCGGCGCTGGTGGCGGCCGGTGGCGTGCAGGCGCGGGCTGATCACCACCGGTGGCGCGTCGGCCCAGCTCGTCGTGGCGGGCACGGGCTGCTCCTGGCGGGCCTGGAGGGTCGTGCCGTCGACCGTGAGGTGGCGTGCGGACGAGATCCCGAACGCGGCCCGCCACAGCCTGTGCGCCTCGGCCTCGCTCGGCGCCTCGGCAAACCAGCGGGCCAGTGTGCGGAAGTCGGCGGAGCGGTCGCTGCGGCCGGTGCGCCGCTCCTGCAGTGTGGCCACGACCGCCAGCAGCGCCGGGATGGCGGCACGGGCGCGCTGGCGCAGCAGCGCCGCCTGCGACGGGTGGGCGCGGTCGCCCACGAACCACGAGCGCAACCCAGACCAGCGGGCCTGCCACGCCTCGAGCTTGGCGCGAACCGCCGCCTCCTGGCCCTTCTCGTCGGGAGCAGCGTCGGTTGCCTCGCGGGCGGCCGCCAGCGCGAGCAGGCCGTCGACCTCGCTCGGGGCGA
>Ga0307415_100001605_pt1 | contig 10923 bp, 10 predicted proteins | sample DK1Cmetagenome_FD_204524 | JGI IMG/M metagenome (GOLD analysis project Ga0307415, IMG submission 204524) | Maize rhizosphere microbial communities from greenhouse at UC Davis, California, United States - DK15-C-2 | ecosystem: Host-associated > Plants > Roots > Rhizosphere > Soil | place: USA...
GCGAAAATGCCTATTGGCTCGCCTTGACGGACGAGGCGCAGACCGACCCGGAGCGGCTCGACCGGCACCGCAAGCGAAAGGCAGTCTATGCGGCGGTGACACCGAAAGATCTCCAGAACCTGGCGCTCCAGTATCTGCCGGCGGACAAGACGCTTGTCGTGAAGGTTCTGAGCGACAAGCTCGGCAAGCCCGTGCAGGCCGCGGCAGTATCGAGCGGCAAGGCACAGGCGGCTCGACCGTAGCGACGGCTCGATTGCGGCTGATGAGCGGGTCGCCTATAGGCCGCGCTCCTTAAGTTTCGTCCCGGAGTGAAGCGACAGCAATGGCCCGGCGCCGCCAGATCTACGAAGGCAAGGCGAAGATCCTCTACGAGGGTCCGGAGCCCGGCACGCTTATCCAGTATTTCAAGGACGATGCCACCGCATTCAACGCGCAGAAACGCGGCACGATCAGCGGCAAGGGCGTCCTCAATAACCGCATTTCCGAACACATCTTCGTTGCGTTGCAGACGATCGGTGTGCCGACGCACTTCATCCGTCGCGTCAACATGCGGGAGCAGCTGATCCGGCAGGTCGAGATCATCCCGATCGAGGTGGTCGTCCGGAACGTCGCCGCCGGCTCGCTAACCAAGCGTCTCGGGATCGAGGAAGGCACTCAGCTGCCGCGGACGATCATCGAATATTATTACAAGGACGACGCGCTCGGCGATCCGATGATCTCCGAGGAGCATATCGCCTGCTTCGGGTGGGCCAGCCAGGAAGAGATGAACGACATCGCCGACATGGCGATCCGCGTGAACGACTTCATGAGCGGGATGTTCGCGGCGATCGGTATCCGGCTGATCGACTTCAAGCTGGAATTTGGCCGCGTTTGGGACGGCGATTATGCCCGCGTGATCCTCGCCGACGAGATCAGCCCGGACGGTTGCCGCCTGTGGGACATCAAGTCGAACGAGAAGCTCGACAAGGACCGCTTCCGCCAGGACCTGGGCGGTGTCGAGGAGGCCTATCAGGAAGTGGCGCGTCGGCTCGGCTTGCTGCAGCCCGATGACGATTCCGCGGTCCTCGACTTCGACCAGCACCGGAAGAAGCGCGGAAAGTAAAACTCAGTCGAGGACCTCGAAATGAGTCACCTCGGGCTCGAGCTCGAGCAGGAAATCCGCGTCGAAGTCATAATATTTGGCCTTGAGCAGGTCAGAGCCCGCAAAGCGGCGGATCGCAGCTTCGTCTTCCCAGAAGGTGAACATCTCCACGTGGACCACGTCGCCATCCCGGCGGTGAAGGCACCAGGCGCCGCGGTTGCCTTCGGTCGAGCGGTAGTCGGGCAGCCCGACCGTCTTCATCAGCTTGAGATACTCGCGCGCCTTTTCAGCAGGCACTCGCCCGTGCCATCGTCTTGCAATCATCGGACCAGTCCTCTTCTTAGAGGTCCTCGTCCCTCAAGCCCGCAGACCCTTTAGCCGATGAACCGCGCCCGTGTCGTTACCCTCAATGCAGCGCTCGGGCCTCTCGATTATCGCGTGCCGGAAGGCATGCAGCTCGAGCCGGGATCAGTGGTCGTAGCTCCGCTCGGCCCGCGACAGTTGATCGGTGTGGCCTGGGAGCCGGAGCGGCTGCCGACCGAAGAGGTTGGCGACAACCGGTTGCGGCCGATCGTCGGAACCCTGGACGTCGCGCCGATTGCGGCTCCGCTCCGTCGCCTCGCCGAGTGGACATCGGACTATTATCTCGCACCGCTCGCTTCGGTGCTGCGAATGATCCTGCCTTCATCGAGTGCGCTGGAAGGGCCGAGGCAGCTCATCGAGTACCGGCCGACGGGTTCGGTCCCGGACCGGATGACGCCGCAACGCGAGAAGGCGCTCGCGGCGCTCGAAGGCCGTCAGGGCACGGTGCGGGAGCTCGCAGATCACGCCGGAGTCAGTGACGCAGTAGTGCGCGGGCTCGTGAATGTCGGCGTTCTCGAAGCGGTGGCGGTCGAATCCGATCGACCACTCCCTTGCCCCAATCCGGATTTCGCTCCCCCCGAACTCAATGACGAGCAGATCGAAGCGGCCGCGAGCCTGTCATCCGCGATCGGCAAGGGCTTCGACCCGATCGTGCTCGACGGGGTCACTGGATCCGGCAAGACGGAGGTCTATTTCGAGGCGATCGCGGAATGCATTCGACAGGACAAGCAAGCGCTCGTCCTCCTGCCGGAAATCGCCCTGACCGAGCCATTCCTCAAGCGCTTCGAAGCGCGCTTCGGCTGTGCTCCGGTGGCTTGGCACAGCGGCCTCCGCTCATCGCAGCGGCGGCGGGCGTGGCGTGGCATCGCGAGCGGCGAAGCGAAGGTGACGGTCGGCGCCCGCTCGGCGCTTTTCCTCCCATACCCGAACCTCGGCTTGATCGTTGTCGACGAAGCGCACGAGCCGACCTTCAAGCAGGAAGATGGCGTCCAGTACCACGCCCGCGACGTGGCCGTAATGCGCGGCAAGTTCGAGGACATTCCGGTGATCCTTTCCTCTGCCACGCCGGCGATCGAGACGCGGCACATGGTCGAGATCGGACGCTATCGCGAAGTGATCCTGACCCATCGCTTCGCCGGTGCAAGCCTTCCCGAAATCCGAGCTATCAACCTGACGCTGGACCCTCCACCGAGGGGGCGGTGGCTGGCGCCGAGCCTGGTTGCCGAGCTGGAGGCCAACCTCGAAGGGGGCGAGCAGTCGCTTCTCTTCCTCAATCGCCGCGGCTTCGCTCCGCTGACACTCTGCCGGCACTGCGGACATCGCTTCCAATGCCCTAACTGCACGGCCTGGATGGTTGAGCACCGACTGATGCGCAGGCTGGCGTGCCACCATTGCGGCCATGTCATGCCTCCGCCCAAGGAATGTCCCGAGTGCGGCGAGGAAGACAGCCTCGTCGCTTGCGGCCCGGGCGTCGAGCGAATCGCGGACGAGGTGACCGCGCTCTTCCCCGACGCGCGGACCGCAATCGTAACGTCCGACACCATCTGGTCACCTGCCCGAGCGGCCGAGTTCGTCGCCCAGATGGAGGCGGGAGCGATCGACATCGTCATCGGCACGCAGTTGGTCACGAAGGGCTATCATTTCCCCAACCTCACTCTTGTCGGTGTAGTCGACGCCGATCTCGGTCTTGCGGGCGGCGACCTTCGCGCTGCCGAACGCAGCTTCCAGCAGATCCAGCAGGTCGCTGGACGGGCGGGCCGCGGCGACAAGCCCGGGCGGGTGCTGGTGCAAACCCACGATCCCGAGGCGCCTGTAATTGCCGCACTCGTTTCCGGCGATGCACCGGGTTTCTACTCGGCCGAGACGGAGGCTCGTCGCGATGCGGCCATGCCGCCATTCGGCAGGCTCGCGGCCATCGTCGTCTCCGCCGAAGATTCGTCGGAAGCCGACGCGGTCGCTCGCCGCATCGGCTACTCGGCGCCGAAGGTGGAAGGCATGGCCGTCTTCGGCCCCGCCCCCGCCCCGCTCGCCATGCTGCGCGGGCGGCACCGGCAGCGCCTGCTCGTTCACGCCGCCCGGAGCCTCGATGTCCAGGACGTCATTCGCGATTGGCTGGCCGACATCGAATGGAGCCCGAAGGTCCGGGTCAGCGTCGACGTCGACCCCTACAGCTTCCTCTAGACGCCAAGGCGATCAGCCGCTTAGGCTGGATCTGCTCGGGCTCGAGGGGGAGCGACGGCATGCGTACGCGTATGAAGATTCTGGGCGCCATAGCACTTGCCAATGCCACGGCGGCGCCCGCTGCGTGGCATAAGGCCAGCAGCAAGCATTTCGTTATCTACTCCAACGAGAGACCCGAAAAACTTCGCGCCTACTCCGAGAAGCTCGAAAAGTTCGACCAGGCCGTCCGCCATGCGCGTCACATGCAGGACTATACTGTCGGGGACGGGAATCGGCTGACCATCTTCGTCACCAACACAGTGATGGCCGTTCAGCGGCTCGCGTATGACAGGAGCGGTACGGTCGCCGGGTTTTACGAGGGTAGAGCAACCGGACCGATCGCTTTCGTCCCTCGAACCGCCGGCGGAACGGGGCTTACGCCAGACGTCGTTTTCTTCCACGAATACGCGCATCACCTGATGCTTCAGGAACTCGACCGGCCTTACCCGGAGTGGCTGATCGAGGGCTTCGCGGAATTCATGTCGACCGTGACGTTCGAGAAGGACGGTCGAGTTGCCCTGGGGCGAGCTGCACAACATCGGGCCGCGGGTCTGCTGCTTACCGAAGGGCTACCTCTCGAAACGCTCCTTGCCGGCAATTACAACAGGATCGACGAGGAGCAGCGGGAGTCCGTTTACGGGAAAGGATGGCTGCTCACACACTATCTGGCGTTTGACCAAACCCGTGCCGGTCAACTCGATAAATACCTGACCGTCATGAGCCAGGGCGTGCCGCCTCTGGCTGCGGCCCGCGCGGCCTTCGGCGACCTGAAGCAGCTTGATCGAGATCTCGACAAATATCTCAAACGGCGCACGCTCCTGGCGCTGCTCCTCGGAGCCGACAATTTCACGAAACCGGTGATTGAGGTCCAACCCCTGTCACGAGGCGCGGCGGAGGTCCTGCCCATGCGCATGGAGTCGAAACGAGGAGTGGACGAGAAGACGGCGGAACCCCTTGCCGTGAAGATCCGGCGTGTTCAGGCGTCTTTTCCTGGCGATCCGCTTGTCGAAGTGACGCTTGCCGAGGCCGAGCTGGATGCCGGCCATCCGGAGGCTTCGGAAGCAGCAGCCGATCGGGCGCTTGCCGCCGATCCACGCAACATCGAGGCGATGATTTACAAGGGGCGCGCGATCATCGCTCGTGCAGTGCAATCAAAGGACCACGACGCGAAGCGTTTCACGGATGCGCGCGAGTGGTTCATGCGGGCGAACAAATCCGATACGGAAGATCCCGAGCCACTGATGGAATTTTACAAGAGCTACCTGGATGAGGGGGCGCCTCCCACGAAGAACGCAATCGCAGCGCTCCACTATGCCTCGAACCTCGCACCACAGGATGCCGGCCTTCGTCTCAACTCGGCGATCCGCTATCTGTACGACCGGGACTTGCAGAAGGCCCGACAGACGCTTGAGCCGATCGCCTACGATCCGCACGGCCAGGCGGTGGCCACCCTCGCTCGTTCGGTGATAGCGAGACTTGCGGTCGGCGACGCCGCCGGTGCCGAGAAGATCGCGGAATCAGGTCCGGGCGATACGTCGAAAGAAGCGGGCGACGGCTCCAAGTAGCGTCGGCCCGCTACAATCCTCTAGAAGTCGAGGGTCTGCTGTTCCTTCCAGGCGGCGCCTTCGGCCGCGAGAAGCTTGCGCTTGTTGTCGAGCCCGCCGCCATAGCCGCCGAGCGTTCCGTCTGACCGGATCACTCGATGGCATGGAACGAGCACTGCGACGGGGTTCGACCCATTGGCCGTACCGACGGCGCGCATCGCTCCCGGCTCGCCGATGGCTCGCGCGATATCGGCGTAGCTGCGGGTCTCGCCGAGCGGGATTTTGCGAAGTTCCTGCCATACGGCTTCCTGGAATGCGGTGCCGCGGACGTCGATCGGCAGATCGGGCGCCGATTGGGGATGCTCGATGGCCTCGAGCGCACCCTCGACCCACGCCGAGATGGTGCCGTCGTCGGGGACGATCGTGGCGTTGGGGAAGCGATAGGCGAGTGCGGTTTCGTCCTCGGCGAACGTCAGCCGGCAAATCCCCTTGGGCGTCGCGGCAACCAGCAGCGGGCCGAGTGGGCTGTCGGTGACCACATAGCGGATCGTCTCGCCGCGCCCCCCATCCCGCCACGCCGACGGAGTCATTCCCAAGCGCTCCTTTGCGTCGGCATAGAAACGGCTGGGGCCGGAATATCCGGCTTCGTAGATGGCTTCGGTCACTTGATCGGTCGCCGTGAGGGCTTCGGCGGCACGCCTTGCCCTGAGGCCGCGCCAGTATCCCGCCGGCGACACGCCAAGATCGCGGGTGAAGATGCGCTGGAAATGGTGCGGCGCGTAGCCGACGGCTGTCGCGACATCCCAAAGCGTTGGAGCTTCCTCCGCCGCCTCGATCAACTTCACGGCCCTGGCCACGGCTTCGCGGTCGCGACCGACTTCGTCCGGCTTGCAGCGCATGCAGGACCGGTAGCCGGCCGCGCGGGCCTCATCGCCTGTCGCGAAAAATTCGACATTCTCGCGCTTCGGGCGTTTCGCCGGGCAGCTGGGCTTGCAGTAGATGCCGGTGGTCTTCACGGCGCCAATCACTCGGCCGTCCCAGGCGCGGTCGCGGCGCATGAAGGCCGCCCAGGCCGTATCGACATCGAGGCGAGTGACGTTGGTCACGGAATCCGATGTATGCGTGTCGCTTTTGCGTGCAAGCGCTTCCATGGGTCAGGCCCTTTCGATCTTGGCGGCGAAGCACCCGCGCGTGGCATTGTGGGCGTGGATGGTCTCGATCTCGGGATTGGCGAAGAGCTTGCGAATTCCTGCATCGGCCTCGCCGGGCTGGGTCAGAATGGCCTCCGCCATCATACCGTGCGCATCGAAGCCGCGCAGGGAGAGAATCCTCTTCTCGAAGACCGGTGGGACCTCGTCGACATATTCGGCCCGCTCCTCTTCGCCTTCGGTGACAAAGATCGCGTGGCTCGCACGATATGGACCGGCAACGTCATGGCTGACATGGTTCACGAGCAAGACCTTCTCGCCCATTGCGCGATCGGTCAGGCTGACGCGGCATGGGAAGGTCGGATCGGTCACGGTCATCCGGACGATACCGCAGCTCGCCAGGTCCTCGTCGGAGAGTCCGAACAGCGGTTTGTATGGCGTCGGGTCGAGGCCTTTTATGCGGTAGCTGGTCATTGCGATTTCTCCTTGTTGGAGCTGTCCTACGCGCCTCGCCGATTCGCTACGTCCCGCTGCTTGCGGTCAAACGATTCACGGTCGAAAGGAGTGTCGTGCTTAGGATCTTTGCTCTCGCCTCTGCCGCCGCTTTTTCAATTGCCGCGGCGCCGCCGAAACAGACCTGCTCAACTCTTCGGGTCATGACCTACAACATCAGGCTCGATCTTGCGGAAGATGGGGTGAACCGCTGGTCGAACCGGCGCGACCAGTTCATCGGCCAGGTCGGGCTGATGCGGCCGGCAATCCTTGGACTTCAGGAGGTCGTCCCGAGCCAGAAAATGGATCTCGAACGCGCGTTCCCGAGCTACTCCTTCCTGGGCGCTCCGCGAGAGGCGAACGGCGAATCCGCCAATGTTGCTTTTGATCGCACGACTTTCACGCTGAGGTCGAGCGGCACATTCTGGCTCTCCCCCACCCCGACCGTGCCGTCCAAGGGCTGGGATGCAGCCTACAGCCGGGTCGCGACCTGGGCGCATCTCGTTCGAAAGGACGACGGCCGGCGATTCCTGATCCTCAACACGCATCTCGACAATGAAGGCAAGCAGGCGCGGCTCGAAGGGGCGCGGCAGATTTTGCGCTGGATAGCCTCCAATCGTGTGCCGGGTGAGCTCGTCGTCGTTACGGGGGACTTCAATACGACGCCCGACAGCCCTCCGGTGCAAGCCCTCATGTCGGCTCCGCTAAGCCTGCGCGATTCCCGGACGATTTCGAAGACGCCGCCCGTCGGGCCGGAAGGCACGTGGAACGAGTTCAGGGCGATTCCGCTGCCCAAGGACGAAATGCGCATCGATTTCGTCCTCGTCGATCCGAAGATCGCCGTGGAACGCTACGGAGTCCTTGCCTGGCACCACGATGGTCCGCGTGTTGCGTCGGACCATTTCCCGGTCGTTGCAGACCTCGATGCCTGCCGACACTGATCTCCCTGGCTAAGGCTTCTTGCGTCGCGAAACGCCCCCTGCTAGGGGCCGCGCATCCCATGGGGGCGGTGCGGGGTAACCCATGGCAGCGCCCCGTTTTTTCATGGGGCAAATTCCAGTTCTGGAGCTTTAAGCGCGGTGGAAACATCCAGCGGCATTCAGGCCAGCTTAGCGGGACGCTACGCATCCGCCCTGTTCGGCCTGGCACGCGACGAACGGCAGATCGAAGCGGTCGGCAAGAGCCTCGACCTACTTTCGCAGGCACTCGTGGATTCGCGTGATTTTTCGGAGCTCGTTTCTAGCCCGCTGATCGACCGCGCCGAGGCCGGCAAGGCATTCGGAGCCGTCGCGGCTCAGCTTTCGCTGGATCCAATCACGGCCAACTTCCTCGGCGTCCTCGCCAAGAACGGCCGCAAGAACCAGCTTCAGCCGGTCATTCGTGCCTTCCGCCGCCTGTCGGCCGAGCATCGCGGAGAAACGACCGCCGAAGTCGTGACCGCGCATGCGCTCAAGGATGACCAACTCGCGGCGCTGAAGCAGCAACTCCGTGCGCGCGCGGGCCGCGACGTGGCGGTCGAAACCCGCATCGATCCAGAAATCCTGGGTGGGATCGTGATCAAGATGGGCAGCCAGATGATCGACGCTTCCATCCGCACCAAACTCAACAGACTCGCCGAGGCGATGAAAGGCTGAACATGGACATCCGCGCCGCTGAAATTTCCCGCGTCATCCGCGACCAGATCGCGAATTTCGAGGCAGACGCCGAAGTCTCGGAAGTCGGAACCGTCCTGTCGGTCGGCGACGGCATCGCCCGCATCCACGGTCTCGACAACGTTCAGGCCGGCGAGATGGTGGAGTTTGACGGCGGCATCAAAGGCATGGCGCTGAACCTCGAAGCCGACAACGTCGGCGTCGTGATCTTCGGCTCCGACACGACCATTGGCGAAGGTTCAACCGCGCGCCGGACCGGAACGATCGTGGACGTCCCGGTGGGCAAGGGGCTGCTGGGCCGCGTCGTCGACGCTCTGGGCAACCCCATCGACGGCAAGGGGCCGATTGAAAGCAGCGAGCGCAGCCGCGTCGAAGTGAAGGCTCCGGGCATCATCCCAAGGAAGTCGGTGCACGAACCGGTGCAAACCGGCCTCAAGGCGCTCGACGCGCTCGTTCCAATCGGCCGCGGCCAACGCGAGCTGATCATCGGGGACCGCCAGACCGGCAAGACCGCCGTCGCCCTCGACACCTTCATCAACCAGAAGGGAATCAACAAGACCGGCAAGGAGAGCGAGAAGCTCTATTGCATCTATGTCGCCATCGGCCAAAAGCGCTCGACCGTCGCCCAGATCGTTCGCGCCCTCGAAGAGAATGGCGCGATGGAATATTCCATCGTCGTCGCCGCGACGGCGTCGGAGCCGGCCCCGCTGCAGTATCTCGCGCCGTACACCGGTGTCGCGATGGGTGAGTATTTCCGCGACAACGGAATGCACGCCGTCATCGTTTACGACGACCTTTCCAAGCAGGCCGTCGCCTACCGCCAGATGTCGCTGCTCCTTCGCCGTCCGCCGGGCCGCGAAGCCTATCCAGGCGACGTTTTCTATCTTCATAGCCGGCTCCTCGAGCGCGCCGCGAAGATGAACGACGAAATGGGCGGCGGTTCGCTGACCGCGCTGCCAATCATCGAGACCCAGGCGGGCGACGTGTCGGCCTACATTCCAACGAACGTCATCTCGATCACCGACGGCCAGATCTTCCTTGAGACGGACCTGTTCTACCAGGGCATCCGTCCGGCGATTAACGTTGGTCTCTCCGTCAGCCGCGTCGGCTCGGCCGCGCAGACCAAGGCGATGAAGAAGGTCGCCGGCTCCATCAAGCTGGAGCTCGCCCAGTATCGCGAAATGGCGGCTTTCGCGCAGTTCGGGTCTGACCTCGACGCCGCAACTCAGCGCCTTCTGGCCCGCGGCGCCCGCCTGACCGAGTTGTTGAAGCAGCCGCAGTATGCGCCGATGCCGGTGGAGGAACAGGTCGCTTCGATCTATGCCGGTACGCAGGGCTTCCTCGACAGCGTCGATGTGAAGGACGTGGTGCGCTACGAGGCCGCGATGCTGAGCTTCCTTAGCAACGAGAAGGCGGACGTGCTGAAGGCGATCCGGGACAGCAAAGCTCTCGACGACGATACGGCGAAGCAGCTGAAGGACGCCCTGACCGACTTCGGGAAGACGTTCGCATAAAATGGCGAGCCTCAAGGCCCTCAAGATCCGCATCGGCTCGGTGAAGTCGACGCAGAAGATCACCAAGGCGCTGAACATGGTCGCCGCGGCGAAGCTGCGCCGTGCGACCCAGGCGGCGCAGGCCGGCCGTCCCTATGCCTCACGCATGGCGGACGTCGTCGGGTCGCTCGCCTCGCGGGTTGCACGAACTCCGCAGAGCCCGAAGCTGCTGGTCGGCACTGGCAAGGAGGATACGCACCTGATCGTGGTCGTCACCAGCGATCGCGGTCTCGCCGGCGCGTTCAATACCAATGTGGTCCGCGCTGTCCGCCGCCAGGCCGACGCGCTGATCGCCGAGGGCAAGCAGGTCCTGTTCTACATCGTCGGCCGAAAGGGCCGCCCGGTGCTTCAACGGCTGTACCCGAAGGGGATCGTCGCCGAATACGTCACGCTGGAGATGAAGAACCCCAGCTACGACGTGGCTCTGAAAATCGCGAACGACATCATCGAGCGGTTCATCACTGATGGCGTAGACGTCGTTCACCTCGCCTACGCGAACTTCGTCTCGACGCTTGTTCAGGAACCGGTGATCAACCAGATCATCCCGGTCGCCGCAGTCGCTAACGAGGATGAAGCGAAGCCTGCTGGCGGCGCTCCGTCAGCGATCGAATATGAGCCGGACGAGGAAGAAATTCTCGAAGCACTCTTGCCTCGCAACATTGCGGTGCAGATCTATCGCGCGCTGCTTGAGAACCAGGCCGGTTTCTACGGTTCGCAGATGACCGCGATGGACAATGCGACCCGCAACGCCGGCGACATGATCAACCGCCTGTCGATCCAGTACAACCGGCAGCGTCAGGCCGCGATCACGACCGAACTCGTCGAAATCATTTCCGGCGCAGAAGCGCTCTAACCGAACACGAAGCCAAG
>Ga0307415_100001606_pt1 | contig 10921 bp, 11 predicted proteins | sample DK1Cmetagenome_FD_204524 | JGI IMG/M metagenome (GOLD analysis project Ga0307415, IMG submission 204524) | Maize rhizosphere microbial communities from greenhouse at UC Davis, California, United States - DK15-C-2 | ecosystem: Host-associated > Plants > Roots > Rhizosphere > Soil | place: USA...
GAGCGGACGTCCAGCAGCAGCGAGTCGCCGGCCCGCAGGGTGCGGTTGCGCAGCGGCTCGCCGATCTGCACCACCCGCTCCTCGTCGGCGTTGCCGATGACCAGGGCCCGGTCCACGCCCAGCATCTCCTTGAGCTGGACGACCTCCCCCTGAACCTCGTAGGCGCAGGCCTCGACCACGTTCAGGGCCTCGTTGAGCATCAGCTCCTGGCCCGGCTGGAGCGACTTGGGGTCGATCTCGGGGTGGACGTTGACCCGCAGCTTGCGCCCGCCGGAGGACAGGTTGACGGTGCCGTCGTCGTTGACGCCCAGGAACACCCCGAAGCCCGAGGGTGGGGCGGTGAGCTTCTCGACCTCCTCCTTGAGGGCGATGATCTGCTCCCTGGCCTCGCGCAGGGTGGCGGCCAGGCGCTCGTTCTGGGAGAGGGCCTGGGCGAGCTGGCCCTTGGTCTCGAGCAGGCGCTCCTCGAGCACCCGCACCTGGCGGGGCGAGTCCTGCAGGCGGCGGCGGAGCAAGGCCGTCTCCTCCTCGAGGAACTGGATCTGCCGCTGAAGCTCGCTCGGCTCTGGCGCCTCCTCGGGCGTGGGGTCGGGGTCGCGACGGGACCGAGACTGCCGGGAGCGGTCGGCGTCCTTCACGTGAGTCCCCCCTTCGGCGGTGGTGGAGGCTACCGATGGTTGGCTAGGTAGACCTGCCTAAACCCTATCGGCTCTTCCGTTAGCGCGCTTGTGACCAGATCTGGCGGAGTCCGCAGCAGGAGTGCCGGTTGGGCGTGCGGGTCGGTGTGGGCGGTGTTCGGGGGACAGGGAGCTGTCCCCATGCTACCGGCCCTTTCCCGGATGCGACGACCAGATGCGACGACCGGGCCGCGCCCGGTGGCGCGGCCCGGTCGGTGATCGGCGTGTCGTCAGGCGTCCTTGATGGCGTCCTTCACCTTCTCGCCGGCCTGCTTGAGGCCGGCCTTGGCCTGGTCGGTCCGGCCGGCCGCCTCCAGCTCCTCGTCGTCGGTGGCCCGGCCGAGACTCTCCTTGGCCTTGCCCTTCAGGTCCTCGCCCTGGTTGCGAAGCTTGTCGTCGGTCGCCACTTGGGCATCACCTCCGCGGCCTGCCTGCCCCCCGATCGGGGGGCGCAAACGGGTCAGGGGAGCCGGCTCGGGGCCGGCCAGGGGCCGTCGACCCGGCGGGCCGAGACCAGGAAGCCGGTGTGGCCGATCATGCGGTGCTCGGGCCGGACGGCCAGGCCGTCGACGTGCCAGGGGCGGAAGATGGCCTCCGAGGTCTCGACCAGGCCGAAGCGGCCGGAGGCCTCCAGGGCCTCGGCCAGCCGCATCACCTGGGGGACGGTGGCCACGAAGCAGACCAGCACCCCGCCCGGGCGCAGGGCGTCGGCCGCCCCCGGCACCACCAGCCACGGCTCCAGCAGGTCGAGCAGGACCCGGTCCAGGGGGGCGAGGCCGGCGAGGCCGTCGACCACGTCGCCCTCGACCAGCCGCCAGCCGTCGGGGGCCTTGCCGAACCAGCGCTCGACGTTGCGCCGGGCCTGCTCGGCGAAGTCGGCCCGGCGCTCGAAGGAGTGCAGCCGCCCGCCGGGGGCCAGGGCCTGGAGCAGGGCGATGGACAGGGCGCCGGAGCCGGCGCCGGCCTCGGCCACGGTCATGCCCGGCTGGACGTCGGCCGCCATCACCATCAGGGCCAGCATCCGGGGGTAGATGACCTGGGCGCCGCGGGGCATCTTGAGCACCCAGTCGGCCAGGGTGGGCCGCAGCACCAGCAGCTTCTGACCCAGGTCGGTGCGGGCCACCGCCCCCTCGTCGGCGCCGATCAGCTGGTCGTGGTCCAGGCGCCCCTTGTGGGTGTGGAAGCTCGCCCCCCGCTCCAGGGTGAGCAGGTAGCGGCGCCCCTTGACGTCCTGGAGCAGCACCCGCTCCCCCGCCTCGAGCGGCTTCACCGCGAGGTGACCTCGACCACCGGGAGGGTCTTGACCAGGCGGGCCTTGGAGCGGCAGAAGGCGCAGACGGCCTCGGCGGCCGGGTCCTCGGGGACCTGGGTGGTCATGCCGCAGCGCTGGCACTCGGTCAGGTCGGCGTCGTCGGCCACCTTGAGCAGGCCGGCCGCCCGCTCCAGGTAGCCGAACAGGAAGCTGTGCTTGGTGCCCGGAGCCGCCTCCTCCATCTGGTTGAGGGTCTCCTTGTGCCGCATCTGGGTGTTGCCGGCGACCAGCGGGCACTCCTCGACGACGTAGTCGATGCCCTTGAGGACGCAGTAGGCGGCGGTCTCGCGCTCGGCCACCCGGTACAGCGGCTTGACCTTCTTGACCAGGCCCGGGCGGGTCGCCTCCAGGACCGGGAACTGGCGGGCCATGGCCCCGGTCTCCCAGCGCAGGGTGTTGGCGAACAGCACCGCGGCCTCGTCGTCCAGGTTGTGGCCGGTGCAGACGACGTCGTAGCCGCCGTCCAGGGCGGCCTTGTTGAACACATACCGCTTGGACAGCCCGCACACCCCGCAGGAGGAGCGGCCGGTGCCGCCGGCCGCCTCGGGGATGGTGTAGCCGTGCTCGGCGGCCAGGTCGTGGACCAGCAGCCGGGCCCCGCGGGCGGCCGCGAACTCCTCACAGACCGCCTTGGAGCGCTCGGAGTAGGCGCCGATGCCCAGGCTCAGGTAGAGGCCGTCGGCCTGGTAGCCGAGCTCCAGGAGCAGGTCCCAGAGGGCCAGGGAGTCCTTGCCGCCGGAGACGGCCACCAGCACCCGGTCGGTGTGGCCGAGCATCCGGTACTTGGCGATGGCCCGGGTCACCTGCTGGCCGACGTAGTGGAGGTAGCAGTCGCGGCAGAAGGCGGCGTTGTGGCGCCGCACCTCCATGACCGCCTGGCCGCGGCAGCGCTTGCAGCGCATCGCCATCGCTCAACCACCTCCGGAGATGGCGAAGCGGACCTCGACCTGGTCGCCGTCGCGGAGCTCGTCCTGGCTGGTCAGCAGGGCGCCGTCGCGGATCACCAGGACCGCCCCGGGCAGCACCTCCAGGCGGGCCAGCAGGTCGGCCACGCGGCGGACGTCGGCCACCTCGACCATGCGGTCGGGTGGGCGCAGGCGGGCAGTGACGAGCATGGACAGAAGGCTACCCGCGCCCGGCCCGGCCGGCGAGCAGGTTCGCCGGAGGCGACCGGCCGGTGGCGCCCGATCCCCTTCCCCGATTCAGGGGAATGTCCTGGTCATTCGGTATCCTGGGGCTATGCGGAACCGGGTCGCCCAGCCCGTTGCCGGCCACCGGCCGGCGGTCCTGGTGCGTGCCGACGACCCCGAGAACCAGGCCGCCTACGCGATCGCCTGCGAGGCCCGGGGGCTGCGCGAGGGCCACCGGGCCCGGGCCCTGGACGACGGTTCCATCCTGGTCACGGCCTCCTCGGGCCACGGCAGCTACCGGGTCCGGGTCGCCGGCGTCCGTGACGGCCTGCTGGTGCTGCGCTGCGACTGCCCGTCCGGCGGCTACCGGGCCCGGCTGCCCGTGCCCTGCAAGCACGCCGCCCTCGCCGCCCGTCGCCTGGAACGCGAGGGCCTGGCCCGCTGGGACGAACACCTCGGCGGCTGGTCCCCTCGCCGCGCCTCGGCCCGCGCCCGCGCCGTCGCCACCCTCCTCAACGGTCGCGGCTGATCCGACCCCGAACAGGGGACGAACAGCGTCTCGGCCGGCGACGACACCGAATCCCTCCTCGGCGGGTCACCCGCCGGGTCCCCGCCGGGCGGCGAGGGCGGTGGTGCGGGTGGCCCAGCGCCTCGCCGCCGGGATCGGCCGGCTCGCCGCGGATCCGGGCCACCCCGCCGAACACGAACAGCCGGATCTCGGCCGTGGCCACGCCGATGGCCCTGGCCACCAGGGCGTGGGCCAGCTCGTGGACGAGCACGCAGGCGAAGAAGGCGACCGCGAAGGCGCCCGACAGCGCCACCGCGGCCAGCCCGGTGGCCGCCGGCGCCCACAGCTCCCGGCTCGGGGCGACCAGCACGGCCAGCCCGGCGAACCAGGACAGGTCGAGGCGCACCGGGAACCCCAGCACCCGGCCCAGGCCTATGCCCACCGGGGCACCCCCCTGGGGTTCCCCGGACCCCTCCCGGCCCCGGGAGGATCACTCCTCGAGCAGCCCCAGGCCCCGGGCCCAGGAGGTGGCGTAGGCCTCGATCGAGGCCTTCTCGGCCTCGGGGCTGATGTCGAGCGGCTCCAGGCACTCGATCATGACCGCGACCTCGTCGGTCATCTCCTTCTTGGCCGCGCCCTCGGCCGCGCCCGGCTGGGGGCCGTGGTGGACCCCGGCCGGGTGCAGGGTGGCCATGCCCTTGTCGATCCCCTTGCGGCTGAAGAAGTCGCCGTCGTGGTAGAAGAGCAGCTCGTCGTTGTCGATGTTGGAGTGGTAGAAGGGCACCCGCAGCGCCCCCGGGTCGGTCTCGAACGGCCGCGGCGCGAAGGTGGCGATGTCGAAGCCGCGGCACCGGAAGGTGGTGTGGACGCTCGGCGGCAGATGGTAGCGGGGGCTGACCACCGGCCGGAAGTCGGCCACGTTCAGCCGCAACGGCGCCAGGTCGCCCTGCCAGCCGACCACATTCAGCGGGTGGTGGGGGAAGGTGAAGGTGGTCACCTGGCCGCGGCGCCGCACCCGCACCCGGAACTCGCCCCGCTCGTCGCGCGGCTCCGGCTCGGGCGTCTCCAGCACCCCGGGGTCGAACAGGGCGTGGTGGCCGAGCAGCCCCTTGTCGGGCAGGACGAACTCGTCCCCCTCGATCAGCAGGAAGAAGTTGTCGCTGGTGGTCGGGACCACCCGGTGGGTGGTGCCCTTGGGCACGACCAGGTAGTCGCCGGGCCGGAAGGCCAGGGGGCCATAGTCGGTCTCCAGGGTGCCCTGGCCGCGGTGGACGAAGTAGACGACGTCGCCGTCGGCGTCGCGGACGAAGAACGGCATCGGCGCCGAGCGGCGCGACACCAGCACGGTCAGGTCGCGGTTGGACAGCACCACCAGCGGGTCGCCCTCGGGGTCGGTCTGGTCGGGCGGGGCCAGCTGGTTCCAGTCGAAGGCCCAGGGCCGCAGCGGCCCCTCGACCTTGACCCAGGCGGTCGGCGGGGCGGTCCGGTACAGATGCGAGGCCCGGCCGGTGAACGCCTGGCGGCCGTGCTCCTCCTCGACGGTGCCCTCCGGCAGGTCGACATGGGCCTGCCGGGAGGCCTTGCCCTTGCGCTCCGGGATCATCCCCTCGCCCCCTTTGGCGGTTCGACTCCTCCTCCCGCAGCCTAGCGCGCCACGGCCGCCCGCAGCGCCTTGGCCAGGGCGGCGGGCATGGCGTCGCCGGCCTCGACCCGGTCGGCGCCCAGATGGCCGGCCAGCCCGGCCGCGGCCGCGGCGGTGGCGGCCACCGCCTCCACCGGGTCGGCGCCCGGCTCCAGGCGCAGGCCGCGCAGCAGCAGCCGGCCGGCCTGGCGGTCGTGCTTGGGGTCGACCCGGGCGACCAGGCGGCCCCCGGCCAGGACGGGCATGGTGTAGTAGCCGTGGACCCGCTTGCCCGCGGGCACGTACACCTCCAGCCGGTAGCGGAAGCCGAACAGCCGCTCGGTCCGCTCCCGCGACCAGATCAGCGAGTCGAAGGGGCTCAGCAGCGCCGGCGGGTGGGCCACCCGCCGCGGCACCCTGGCCCCGGGCAGCAGGTAGGCCGGCCTGGCCCAGCCGGCCACGGCCACCTCCTGGAGCAGCCCGGCCGCGACCGCCTCGGCCAGGGCCGGCTTGGCCTCCTGGGGCCGCAGGCGGTAGTAGTCGGCCAGGTCGGCGGCGGTGGCCACGCCCAGGTGGCGGGCGGCCAGCAGGGTCAGCTCCAGGGCGGCCTCGGCCGCGGTCGGCTCGGAGGTGTCGACCCCGGCGGGCAGGACCCGCTCGGCCAGGTCGTAGCGGCGCTCGAAGTTGACCCGGTCGTGGACCAGCAGCGTGCCCTGGTCGAACAGGTCCTCGAGCACGTGCTTGGCCGGGGCCCAGTCCCACCAGCTGCCGCGGCGGGGGCCGTCGCGGTCGCGGAAGGCGGAGGCGGCCAGCGGCCCCTCGTCGCGGATCCGCTCCAGCACCGGGCCGTACAGGTGGCGGTTGCGCTGGCGGACGTTCACCCACCAGCCGCGGGTGCTGGCGGCCAGCCGCCGCATCCGGGGCAGGCACAGCCGGAAGCTGGCCATGGGCAGGAACGAGGCGGCGTGGGCCCAGTACTCGAAGCCGGCCCGGCGGCCGTAGACGAGCCGGTCGAAGGCGGCCCGGTCGTGGCGGCCGGCCCGGGCAGCCAGGACCAGCTCGTGGCTGCGGGCGACCACGTTGATGGAGTCGATCTGGATGGCCCCGAGCCGCTCCAGGGTGGCGCGCAGGGTCGCCGGGCCGGCCGCGGTGGCCCGGGCGGGGGCGGCCAGCCCCTGGGCGGCCAGGGCGATCCGCCGGGCCTGGTCGGAGGAGAGGGCGTCGGGCATCTGCGGAAACCCTAGCCGATGGCTGGAACAGGTCGTCACGGGTAGGGTCCGGGCATGGACCCGACGCCGGTGGTGGCCGGCGACGCCCACCGCGCCCACGACCCGCCGTACGAGGTGAACCTCGGCGAGGTCGTCCGGCCGGTGTACGAGCGGGTGGAGCGGGCCGAGCGGCTCCGCGCCGCCCTGGCCGCGGCCGGGCACCCGCTGGTCCCCCCGGCCGGCCACGGCCCGGCACCGATCCTGGCCGTGCACGAGCCGGCCCTGGTCGGGTTCCTGGAGGAGGCGTGGCCGGCCTGGCGGGCCGCCGGCGGCCCCGAGGTGCTGATCCCCGACTCCTTCCCCAACCCCCGGCTGGCCCGGGGCGGCGGCCGCGACCTGGGCGGCGCCACCGGCCGGCCCGGCTGGTTCTGCTTCGACACCGCCACCCCGCTGGTCGCCGGCAGCTACGCCGCCGCCGTGGCCGCCGCCGACGTCGCCCTCACCGGGGCCGACCTGGTCGCCGGCGGGGCCAGGGCCGCCTACGCGCTCTGCCGCCCGCCCGGCCACCACGCCGGCCCCGGCTACTACGGCGGCTTCTGCCTGCTCAACAACGCCGCCATCGCCGCCAGGGCGCTGGCCCGGCTGGGGCGGGTGGCGATCGTGGACGTCGACTTCCACCACGGCAACGGCACCCAGGACATCTTCTGGGAGGACGCCGACGTGTTGTACGTGTCGCTGCACGGCGACCCGGCCGGCCACTACCCGCACTTCACCGGGGCCGCCGACGAGGCCGGCGGCGGGCCCGGGCGGGGCGCCACCCGCAACCTCCCCCTGCCCGACGGCACCGGCGACGACGCCTACCTGGACGCCCTGGCCGAGGCGCTGGCCCTGGTGGCCGCGTTCCGGCCGGCGACGCTGGTGGTGTCGGCCGGCTTCGACACCTTCGCCGGCGACCCGCTGGGCGCCTTCGCCGTGACCACCGACGGCTTCCGGCGCGTCGGCGCCGCCCTGGCCGCCGCCGGCCGGCCGACCCTGCTGGTCCAGGAGGGCGGCTACGCCCTGGAGGCCCTCGGGGCCAACGCGGTCGCCCTGCTGGACGGGTTCGGCGCCCGCGCCTGACCGGCCGTACCGGTCGACCAGGAGCTTTGCGAGGTATGTCTTGACAAGCGCGAGCTGGGCGAGCAGGCTTGCCCTCCCACGCCTAGGCTTCAGGGTGCGCCAAGGTCGGCCACGTCGGCGGCCAGCCGGCGCGTCAGGGGTTCGAGTCCCCTCACCCTGACCGATTCAGTCGCCCTCGACGTGGCGCTCGCCGGGGCCGACGTAGATCTGGCGTGGCCGGGCGATCTTCTGCTCGGGGTCGCTGAGGTTCTCCTCCCACTGGGCCAGCCAGCCCGGCATGCGGCCGATGGCGAACAGCACCGGGAACATCTCGGTCGGGAAGCCCATCGCCTCGTAGATGATCCCGGAGTAGAAGTCGACGTTGGGATAGAGCTTCTTGGAGACGAAGTAGTCGTCCTCCAGGGCGATCCGCTCCAGCTCGACGGCGATCTCCAGCAGCGGGTTGAGCCCGGTGACCTTGAAGACGTCGTCGGCCACCTGCTTGATGATCCTGGCCCGCGGGTCGTAGTTCTTGTAGACCCGGTGGCCGAAGCCCATCAGCTTCATCTCGCCCTTCTTGACCCGCTCCACGTAGTCCGGGACCTGGCCGACCGAGCCGATCTCGTTGAGCATCCGCAGCACCTGCTCGTTGGCCCCGCCGTGCAGCGGCCCGTAGAGGGCGGCCACGGCGGCCGCGGCCGCCGAGAAGGGGTCGACCCGGGAGCTGCCGACGGCCCGCATGGCGTTGGTCGAGCAGTTCTGCTCGTGGTCGGCATGCAGGGTGAACAGCACGTCCAGGGCGTGCTCGAGCACCGGGTCGGGGTGGTACTTGGGCTCCCCCATCTTCCACATGAGGTTGAGGAAGTTGCCGGCGTACGACAGGTCGTTGTCGGGATAGGGGTAGGGGTGTCCCTGGGAGTGGCGGTAGGCGTAGGCGGCCAGGGTGGGAATCTTGGCGATCAGCCGGACGGCCTGGCGGCGGCGCACGGCCGGGTCGTCGATCCTCTTGGCGTCGGGGTAGAAGGTCGACAGCGCCCCCACGGTGCCGACCAGGATGCCCATGGGGTGGGCGTCGTGGTGGAAGCCGTCGATGAACTTCTTGATGTTCTCCTTGACGAAGGTGTGGTGGTTGATCTGGTCGGTCCAGTCGGCCAGCTGCTGGTCGTCGGGGAGGTCGCCCTCGACCAGCAGCCAGGCCACCTCCAGGAAGCTGACCCGCTCGGCCAGCTCCTGGATCGGGTAGCCGCGGTAGCGCAGGATCCCCCGCTCGCCGTCGATGAAGGTGATGGCGCTGCGGCAGCTGGCCGTGTTCATGAACGCCGGGTCGTAGGAGAGCAGGCCGAAGTCGTCCTCGTCGAGCTTGACGTCGCGCAGGGCCATGGCCGAGATGGCCCCGTCCTTGATGGGGATCTCGTAGCTCCGCCCGGTGCGGTTGTCGGTCACATGAAGCGTGTTCTGGTCGGTCATGGCGATCCTCCTCGACACAGCTTAGCCGGCGCCGGCGGCGGCGCGGTCCAGCAGCCAGGTGACCGATCCGCCGGCGGCCCGGACGGTGGCCGCCGCCCTGGTCACCGGGAGGCCCTCGTCGCCGGCCCGGGCCCGCCGCACCGGCTCGGCCTTGCCCGCGCCGGCGGCCAGGACCAGCAGCCGCTCGGTCCCGGCCAGGGCGGCCAGGGTCAGGCTGACCCGGTCGGGAGGCGGCTTGGGGGCGTGGCGGACGGGCACCACCAGGCGGTCGGCGACCTCGACCTCGGGCCGGCCGGGGAACAGCGACAGGCAGTGGCCGTCCTCGCCCATGCCCAGCCAGACCAGCTCCAGGCGGGGCGCCCCGGCGGGGCTGGCCGGCAGCCCGGCCAGGGCGGCCGCATAGGCCTCGGCGGCCGCCTCGGCGCCCAGCTCGGCCGGGAGGCGCAGCAGCCGGGAGGGGGGGACGGGGACGTGGTCGAGCAGGGCGGCGGCGGCCTGGCCCCAGTTGGAGTCGGGATCGTCGACGGGCACGCAGCGCTCGTCGCCCATGGCCACCCGAACCCGGTCCCACTCGACCCCGGCGCGCAGGTCGTGGGCGGCCAGCCGCCGGTAGGCGGCGGTCGGGGTGGTGCCGCCGGTCAGCACCCAGGTGGCCGTCCCGTGGGCCTCCACGGCCGCCTCCAGGTCGGCCAGCGCCGCCCGGGCCGCCGCCTCGGCCAGCCCGGCGGCGTCCTCGACCACCTCCAGCCGGTCTGCGGTCACTCCGGCACCAGGGCGGCCGCCTGGGCCAGGGCGTCCTCGAACACCCGGTCGCGGCCGAACAGCTGCAGCTCCTGGCCGAGGCCGGCCGGGCCGGTGGACGGGCCGGCGCTGCGGCCGACCTTGCGCCGCCCGGTCGGCTGGCCGGGGGCCTCGACGGTGGCCACCAGATGGCCCGGTGGGGCCTCGACGCGGACGCTGGCCGGGCCGTCGTCGGTGTCCATCTCCAGGTGGACCCGGTTCAGGTTGGAGGAGCCGATGGCCGCCACCACCCGGGCCTGGCAGCTCCCGCTGGGGGTGCGGTAGGCCACGGCCAGCTCCTCGCCGGCCTGGGTGACCTCCTCCGGCTCCCAGCCGAGCCGGGAGGCGAGCCAGCCGACCAGCTCCAGCCCGGCCGTGGGCTCGACCGAGTCGACCCGCAGCCAGCGCGCCCGGTCCAGGGCCGGGCGCAGCTGGGGGCCGCTGAACGGGGCCGACAGCAGCTCCCGCCAGTCGGTGAGCCGCCCCCAGGCGCAGTCGGTGACGGCCGGCTCGACCGTCCCCACCACCCCGGCCAGGCGCCGCAGGTCGGCCACGGGGTCGGCGAAGGCGGCCGAGTCGACGATCAGCCGGTCGGTGACCGAGGTCAGCTCGGTGAAGACTTCCTGGTCGAGCGGCGGCGTCCCCTGCCACCAGGTGAACACCGGCAGCTCGGGCAGCAGCAGGGGCAGGACCACCGCGGTCAGGTGGCGGGGATGGACGTTGGTCTGGACCACCACCTCCTCCCAGACCAGCTCCGGTCCCTGGTCGGGCCGGCGGTTGACCACCCGGGCCCAGGAGCGGACCCCCTGGCGGCCCTCGGGCGGCTCGGCGATCAGCACCACGCAGCGCGACGGCGCCCTGGCGCCCAGCTCCTCCACCGCGGCCAGGGCCCGCTGGCCGGCGGCCCGGTTGGGGGTGACCACGACCAGGTTGGCCACGCTCGCCCGGACCACCGCCCCGCCGCCGTTCCCGCCCAGGCTGCGCTGGCGCTCCAGCGCCTGCTCGATGTCGCCCGGCGCGACCTCCTCGAACGCCTCGGCCGTCTGCGCCTGATTCACCGGGGCACCCCCTTGGGGTTCCCCGGACCCCTCCGCGACGTCACGGCCGCCGCCCGCGGCGG
>Ga0307415_100001607_pt1 | contig 10918 bp, 7 predicted proteins | sample DK1Cmetagenome_FD_204524 | JGI IMG/M metagenome (GOLD analysis project Ga0307415, IMG submission 204524) | Maize rhizosphere microbial communities from greenhouse at UC Davis, California, United States - DK15-C-2 | ecosystem: Host-associated > Plants > Roots > Rhizosphere > Soil | place: USA...
GCTCGCGCTGATCTCGATCGTGTACGGCGCCCTCATCGCGATCGGCCAGGACGACATCCTGCGGCTGATCGGCCTGACGTCGCTGAGCCACTTCGGCTTCATCACGCTCGGGATCTTCGCGTTCAGCTCGCAGGGCGCGTCGGGCGCGATCCTCTACATGGTCAACCACGGCATCGCCACCGCTGCCCTGTTCCTGCTCGCGGGGTTCCTCATCAAGCGGCGCGGCACCACGCTGATCAGCCGGATGAGTGGCGTCGAGCAGGCCGCCCCGGTGCTCGCCGGGCTGTTCCTCGTCGCCGGCCTGGCGACGCTGGGCCTGCCGGGCCTGAGCCAGTTCGTCTCGGAGATCCTGGTGCTGATCGCGGCCTTCGACCACGCCTGGTGGGCGGGCGCCGTGGCCGTCACCGGCATCGTGCTCGCCGCGATCTACGTGCTGTGGATGTACCAGCGGGTCTTCACCGGGCCCAGGCCGCCGGCCGGGACGGCGTCGCGCGACCTGAACCGTCGCGAAGTCGCCGTGATCGCCCCGCTGATGGTCGGGCTGGTGCTCTTCGGCTTCTACCCGATGCCGCTGCTCGACGTCAGCAACCCCACCGTCGACACGCTCCTGCAGCACGTGGGAGTGAGTGACGACGCACCCGTCGTACCCGCCGCCAGGCACGACTCGGCTGAGGAAGGCCAGCAGTGATCACCCTCGTCACCGAACCCGGGTTCGCCAAGCCCAGCATCGAGTACGGAGAGCTGTGGCCGATGCTGCTGGTCTTCGGCGTCGCCTGCGTGGGCGTGGTCGTGGAGGCGTTCCTGCCCCGCGAGCGGCGCTTCGTCGTCCAGGCGGTGCTGGCCCTGGCCGGCCTGGTCGGCGCGTTCGTCGGCGTCTGCCTGGTCGCGACGGACCTGCCCTCGCTCGCCGACGGCGCGGCCCGCGGCCTGCTCGCCGCGGAGGGCACGATCGTCGTCGACGGGCCCACGATCTTCCTGTGGGGCCTGATCCTGCTCTTCGCGATCGGCGGGGTGCTGCTGTTCGCCGAGCGCCGCCTCGAGGGCGGGGTGTCGGCGTTCGCCGGCCAGGCGGCGGCGCTGCCCGGCACCGACGCGGAGCGCGAGGCCTCCACCCGGGGGCTCGACCACACCGAGGTCTACCCGCTTCTGATGTTCGCGGTGGGCGGCATGCTGCTCTTCCCCGCGGCCAACGACCTGCTCACGATGTTCGTCGCCCTCGAGGTGCTCTCACTGCCGCTGTACCTGCTCTGCGGGCTCGCCCGCCGGCGCCGGCTGCTGAGCCAGGAGGCGGCGCTCAAGTACTTCCTGCTCGGCGCGTTCTCGTCCGGCTTCTTCATCTACGGCGTCGCGCTGGTCTACGGCTTCGCCGGGTCGATGCAGCTCGCCGAGATCAACGAGGCCGTCCGCAACGACGCCAGCAACCAGACGCTGCTGCTGATTGGCATGGGCATGGTCGCCGTGGGGCTGCTGTTCAAGGTCGGCGCCGCGCCGTTCCATGCGTGGACACCCGACGTCTACCAGGGCGCCCCCACCGCGGTGACCGCCTTCATGGCGGCTTGCACCAAGGTGGCCGCGTTCGGTGCGATGCTCCGGCTGTTCTACGTGGCGTTCGGCTCGGATCGCTGGACCTGGCAGCCGATGCTGTGGGTGGTGGCGGTCCTCACGATGGCGGTGGGCGCGGTGCTCGCGGTCGTCCAGACCGACGTGAAGCGGATGCTGGCGTACTCCTCGGTGTCGCACACGGGCTTCATCCTCTGCGGGGTCCTGGGCGTGCAGAGCGCCTCGGAGCTGGCCACGGGCGAGGTGACGTCGATGCAGGCCGTGCTGTTCTACCTGACGACGTACGGCTTCGCGATGATCGGCGCCTTCGCCGTGGTCACGCTGGTGCGTGACTCCGGCGGCGAGGCGACCCAGTTCGCGCGCTGGGCCGGGATCGGCCGGCGCTCGCCGCTGCTGGGCGGCCTGTTCGCGTTCTTCCTGCTGTCGATGGCCGGGATCCCGCTCACCGCCGGCTTCGTGGGCAAGTGGGCAGTCTTCACGGTCGCGCTGGCGGCCGGCGCCTGGCCGGTCGTGATCGCGGCCGTGCTGTTCAGCATCGTGGCGGTGTTCTTCTACGTCCGCCTGATCGTGCTGATGTTCTTCGTGGACGGGGACGGCGACGTGGCGTCCGTGACGAGGCCGTCGCTGCTCACCGCCGGGACCATCCTGGTCGGCGCCCTCGCCACCGTCGTCCTGGGAGTCCTTCCCGGCCCGGTGCTGACCCTGGCGGCCCATGCTGGAGAATTCATCAGGTGAACCCCGAACCCACAGCGGCCGGCCTGGCGCTCCCCGTCACCGATGAGGCGCTGGCCGACCGTCTGCGTGTCCGCATGGCGGCCGTGGAGGAGGCCCTGGCGGGTCACGTCCGCAGCCGCGCCGGTTTCGTGACCGAGGCGGCCAGCCACCTGATGGAGGCCGGCGGGAAGCGGTTCCGGCCGCTGCTCGTGCTGCTCGCCGCCGAGGCCGGCGACCATCCGGAGTCCGACGAGGTCGTCACCGCGGCCTGCATCGTCGAACTGACCCACCTCGCGTCGCTCTACCACGACGACGTGATGGACGAGGCCGAGCTCCGGCGCGGCAGCCTCTCGGCCAACGCGCGCTGGGACAACCACGTCGCGATCCTCACCGGCGACTTTCTGTTCTCCCGGTCGTCGGAGTTGACCGCCGAGCTCGGTGCGGACGCGGTCCGGATCCAGGCGCAGACGTTCACCCGGCTGGTCGAGGGCCAGATCCTCGAGACCGTGAAGCCGGGCCCGGACGAGGACGCGCTGGAGCACTACCTCGAGGTCGTGGCGGGCAAGACCGGGTCGCTGATCGCGACGTCCGCGCGGTACGGCGCCCGCTTCGGCGGGGCCACCCGCGAGGTCGAGGAGGCGCTCACGTCGTACGGCGAGATCGTCGGCGCGGCCTTCCAGCTCTCCGACGACATCCTCGACATCGCCTCGGAGTCGGGGGAGTCGGGCAAGACCCCCGGCACCGACCTGCGTGAGGGCGTCCCGACGCTGCCGGTGCTGATGGCCCGCGCGGCGCAGGACCCCGCCGACCAGCGGCTGCTCGAGCTGCTCGACGCGGACCTCACCGACGACGCGCGGCACGCCGAGGCGCTCGAGCTGCTGCGCCGGCACCCGGCAATGGACGAGGCCCGCGCCTACGTCGTCGCCCGGGCGGCGGAGGCCAAGGCGCTCCTGGTGGCGCTCCCCGAGGGCCCGGTCCGCTCGGCCCTCGAGGCCTTCGCCGACGTGGTGGCGATCCGCTCCACCTGACGCCGAGTCGGCGCTGTTTGCCCGCGAGAACGCCCCGAGTTGGCGCTGTTTACCCCCCAAAACCCGCCGAGTCGGCGCTGTTTACCCTGAGCGCGGGGGCAAACTGCGCCGACTGGCGGGTCAGCGGGCGCGGTAGGCCACGCAGACCGAGGGGCGGGGGAAGTCGTCGGAGTGCGGCCAGGTGCTGGCCGGCGACTCGAAGGTCGCCCCGTCGATCTCCCCGGGGTGCTGGACCGCGAAGAACAGCGACCGGCTGCGGTCGGCGATCAGCGGACCGCAGGCCTCCGCACCGCGCGGAACCGTCAGGAACTGCTGCACGCGTCCGCGGTCCGGACCCTCGACCGGCACCCGGAACACGCCGTCGTTGGAGCCCAGCACGTTGCCGTCCGTGGCGAGCCACAGGTTGCCCTCGTCGTCGAAGGTCACGTTGTCGGGGCAGCTGATCGGGCTGACCTTCGACTTGTCGAAGCCCGCGAAGTACGTCTCCTGGGCCTCGGGGGCGCCGCAGACCAGCATCAGGTCCCAGGTGAACCGCCGCGTCGCGTGGCCGCCGGTCGGCGTGATCTCGAGGACGTAGCCGTTGCGGTTGCCCGACTCCGGGGTGAGCGGCGCACCGAGCTGCGATCGGGTGCTCGACGACGCGAGCGGGTTCGGCTCGTCCACCGGGAACCGGGTGCCCCGCTGGGAGTTATTGGTCAGCGCGGCGTACACCTTGCCGTTGACCGGGTTCGGCTCCACGTCCTCGGGCCGGTCCATCCGGGTCGGCGACAGCTTGTCCGCGGCGAGCCGGGTGTCGATGAGGACGTCGGCCACGCTCATGCCGTCGACGTACGACGTCGTGTCGGAGGTGAGCCGCAGCCACTCGCCGGTGCCGTCGTACACCCCGTCCTCGGTCCCGTCCCCGGTGAACTTCGCGACGTACAGCGTGCCGTGCGAGAGCAGCGTCTTGTTGTGCCGGCGGGCGGCCCGACCCGTGCCCGGGTCGATCGTGTCGCGGGAGACGAACTTGTACAGGTAGTCGCCGCGCTCGTCGTCGCCCATGTAGACCACGGCCCTGCCGTTCTCGGCGACCGCGACGTTGGCGCCCTCGTGCTTGAACCGACCGAGCATCGACAGCTTGCGCGGGGTCGAGCGCGGCCGCAGCGGGTCGACCTCGACGATCCAGCCGAAGCGGAACGGCTCGTGCGGCTCGGCAGTCAGGTCGAACCGCGCGTCGACGTCCTTCCAGCCCCGTCCGGTGCCGTTGAGGCCGTAGCGCGCGTAGGACTCGGCGTACCGCGGGTCGAGCTCGCCCGACCTGTCGAAGTAGCCGTTGAAGTTCTCCTCGCCCGAGAGCACCGTCCCCCAGGGGGTGGTGCCGCCGGCACAGTTGCCGAACGTGCCCAGCACCGTGGTGCCCGACGGGTCGGCGGTCGTGCGGAGGCGCGGGTCGCCGGCGGCGGGCCCGTCGATGCGGTACGCCGTCTCGTGGTTGAGGCGGCGGTTGTGCTCGCTGCGGCTCGGCTTGACCCGGACCCAGGACCCGGGCGTCTTCCCGCGCCGGATCTTGACGACGGAGAGGCCGTGGTAGGCCATCGAGAGTCGCTTGACGGTGTCCGCGTCGTAGCGGCCGGTCGGGTACATCAGCTGCTCGTCGGTGTACTCGTGGTTCACCACGAGCAGGGCGGCGTCCGGTTCCCTGCCTAGCGGGATCAGACCCACGTAGTCGTTGTTGTACCCGAACTGGGTGGCGGCCGACTCCACCGTCTGCCGGTGCGCGTCGAAGCGCGGCGCCCCGGGCAGCACCGGGTCGCCCCAGCGGACCAGCACGTCGTGGCGGAAGCCCTCGGCGAGGACGACGGCGTCGCGCTTGTTGGGGGCAACCGGGGAGAACCGGGAGCGGCCGAGGTCGGAGGTGATCCGGCGGTCCGCGTCGCCGACGGCTGTGACGGCACCGACGGCCGCGGCGGAGGCAGCCTGGCCGGCGATCCCGCCGACCATGAGGGTGCCGGTGCCGACCGCGGCGCCGCGCAGCACCGAGCGGCGCTCGACGACACGCAGGATCTCGTCGCGGATGTGACCGCTGTCGGACTGGTTCGGGACCGGCTGGTCGCAGGCGTTGCCGCAGCGGTAGTGGCAGGTCATCCGGCTACGGGAGCCGTGCGGGCCCAGCAGGCCCAGCGGGGTCAGGGGGAGCAGACGGCGCGTCGGCGCGTGGGTCATGGGGTCGTCCTCGTCTCTGGGGTGATGTCCCGCAACGTAGGAGCGGCGAGTGAGGACGAGGTGGGCATCAGGTGTCCACCACGTGAAGAGTCAGGCGGCGCTGGCGGTCACCGCGAGCGCCAGCTGGCGGCGACGGTGGTGGTGGACCGCCTCGACGGTGAAGATCGCCAGCGCGATCCAGACCAGGACGAAGCCGACCCAGCGCCCCGCCGGCATGTCCTCGTGGAACCACAGCACCCCGAGCGCGAACTGCAGGATCGGCGCGAGGTACTGCAGCAGCCCGAGCGTCACCATCGACACCCGGATCGCGGCGCCCCCGAAGCAGATCAGCGGGATGGCGGTCACGATGCCGGTCGTCGTGAACAGCAGCGCGTGGGCGACGCCGTGCGTCCCGAAGTTGGACTGCCCCGTCGCCACCAGCCATCCGACGTACGCCGCGGCCACCGGCGCGATCAGCATCGTCTCCAGCGTGAGGCTCTCGATCGCGCCGACGTTCGCGGTCTTCTTCATCAGCCCGTAGGTGCCGAACGAGAACGCCAGCACCAGCGCCACCCACGGGAGATGCCCGTAGTCGAGGGTGAGCACCGCGACCGCGGTCCCCGCGACCGCCATCGCGCCCCACTGCAGCGGCCGCAGCCGCTCGCCGAGCAGGAACACGCCCATGAGCACGGTGACGAGGGGGTTGATGAAGTAGCCCAGCGACGCCTCGACCACCCGGCCGTTGTTCACGCCCCAGATGTACGTCGCCCAGTTGACCGTGATGACGGCCGCTCCGGCGGCGAGCAGCGTGAGGACGCGGCGGTCGCGGAACAGCGCCCGAAGGTGGGTCGTACGCCGCAGCAGCACGACGATGACGCCCATCGTGACGAGCGACCACAGGATCCGGTGGGCCAGGATCTCCAGCGCACCGGCGGGCTCGAGGAGCGGCCAGTAGAGCGGGAAGGCGCCCCACAGGGAGTACGCCGCGACCCCGAGCAGCAGGCCACGACGCGATTCCGGCACCGGCACAGCATAGGTCGCGGCCGGAGGGGCACCGGCGGGCGCCCGCCCTCGCGGGGCTTCCCCCGCGGCGGGCCGCCCGCTCAGACGACCGTCCAGGTGTCCCCGCCGCCGATCAGCGCCGCAAGCCGGTCGGCCGGCTCGCCCGGGGCGACGTCGCGGGCCGTGGAGATCTGCGCGCGCGCCTGGTCGTCGTACGTCGGCCGATCGACCTGGCGGAAGATCCCGATCGGCGACTGGTTGAGGTAGCCCGAGTCGGTCAGCCGCGAGATCGCGAACGCGGTCGTCGGGTCCGGGTTGTGCGCGTCGTGCACGATCAGCGCGTCCTCGCCCGCCTGTCCCGGCCCGGAGCCCACCTCCACGACCTTCACGCCGCCACCCTCGGGGTCGCGGACCAGGCCCTTGGCGCCGTCGACGCCGAAGCGGATCGCCTGGCCGTGGACCAGGGGGATGATCGCGTCGGCCTTGGTGTGGGGGTTCTTGATCGCGTCGAACGCGCCGTCGTTGAAGATCGGGCAGTTCTGGTAGATCTCCACGAACGAGGTCCCGCGGTGCGCCGCGGCCGCCGACAGCACCTCGGTGAGGTGCTTGCGGTCGGAGTCGATGGTGCGCGCGACGAACGAGCCCTCGGCGCCCAGCGCCAGCGAGACCGGGTTGAACGGGTGGTCGACCGAGCCCATCGGCGTGGACTTGGTGATCTTGCCCGGCTCGGACGTGGGCGAGTACTGGCCCTTGGTGAGCCCGTAGATCCGGTTGTTGAACAGCAGGATCGTCATGTTCACGTTGCGGCGCAGCGTGTGGATGAGGTGGTTGCCGCCGATCGACAGCGCGTCCCCGTCGCCGGTGACCACCCAGACCGAGAGGTCCTCCCGGGCGGTGGCGATGCCGGTGGCGATCGTCGGCGCCCGGCCGTGGATCGAGTGCATCCCGTAGGTGTCGAGGTAGTACGGGAACCGCGAGGAGCAGCCGATGCCGGAGACGAACACGATGTTCTCGCGGCGCAGGCCGAGCTGCGGCAGGAAGCCCTGGACCGCCTTGAGCACGGCGTAGTCGCCGCAGCCGGGGCACCAGCGCACCTCCTGGCTGGAGGTGTACTCCTTGCCCGTCTGGGGCTGGTCGTTCGTCGGGACCAGCTCGGTGCCCGAGCGCAGGCCGGGGAAGGGCAGCTCGGTGCCCTCGGTCGTCGTGGTCACTTGCTGACCTCCTTGCTGTCGCCGGTCGACACCAGGTCGACGGTGATGTCCTCCGCCTGGGCGACCAGCTCGCCGATCGCCTCCGCGAGCTCGGCGGCCTTGAGCGGCAGGCCGCGGACGTGGTTGTAGCCGACGGCGTCGACGAGATACTTCGCGCGCAGCAGCATCGAGAGCTGGCCGAGGTTCATCTCGGGCACCAGCACCTTGTCGTAGCGCGCCAGGATCTCGCCGAGGTCCTTCGGGAACGGGTTGAGGTGGCGCAGGTGAGCCTGCGCGACGTGGTAGCCGGCCTTGCGCACCCGGCGTACGCCGGCTCCGATCGGCCCGTACGTCGAGCCCCAGCCGAGCACGAGCACCTTGGCCTGGCCGTCGGGGTCGTCGACCGTCATCGGCGGCAGCGAGTCCGCGATCCGGTCCACCTTCGCCTGCCGGGTCCGGACCATGAAGTCGTGGTTGGCCGGGTCGTAGGAGATGTTGCCGTGGCCGTCGCCCTTCTCGAGCCCGCCGATGCGGTGCTCGAGGCCCGGGGTGCCGGGGACCGCCCACGGCCGGGCGAGGGTCTCCTCGTCGCGCAGGTAGGGCCAGAAGTCCGACTCGCCGGACTCCAGCGGGTGGTTCGGCCCGGTGGCGAAGTCGGGGTCGATGCGCGGCAGGTCCTCGACGTCGGGGATCCGCCAGGGCTCGGAGCCGTTGGCGAGGTAGCCGTCGGAGAGCAGCATCACCGGGGTCCGGTAGGTCACCGCGATCCGGGCGGCCTCCAGCGCGGCGTTGAAGCAGTCGCCGGGCGACTGCGGCGCGATGATCGGGACCGGGGCCTCGCCGTTGCGGCCGAACATGGCCTGGAGCAGGTCTGCCTGCTCGGTCTTGGTGGGCAGCCCCGTGGACGGACCGCCGCGCTGGACGTCGATGACCAGCAGCGGCAGCTCGGTCATCACGGCCAGGCCGATCGCCTCGGACTTCAGCGCGACGCCGGGGCCGGAGGTGGTGGTGACGCCGAGCGAGCCGGCGAACGAGGCGCCGATGGCGGCGCCGACACCGGCGATCTCGTCCTCGGCCTGCAGCGTCGTGACGCCGAAGGCCTTGTGCCTCGACAGCTCGTGGAGGATGTCGGAGGCCGGGGTGATCGGGTAGGACCCCAGGAAGACCGGCAGCCCGGACTGCACGCCGGCGGCGACCAGGCCGTAGGAGAGGGCGAGGTTGCCGGTGATGTTGCGGTAGGTGCCGGCCGCCATCGGCGCCGGCTTGATCTCGTAGGAGACGACGAACGTCTCGGTGGTCTCGCCGAAGTTCCAGCCCGAGTTGAACGCACGCACGTTGGCGTCGCGGATGTCGGCGACCTTGGCGAACCGCTTCTCGAGGAACGCGATCGTGGACTCGGTGGGCCGGCCGTACATCCAGGACAGCAGCCCGAGCGCGAACATGTTCTTGGCGCGGGCGGCGTCCTTGCGGGACAGGCCGAACTCCTTGACCGCCTCGACGGTCATCCCGGTCAGGTTCACCGGGTGCACCGCGAACTCGCCCAGCGACTCGTCCTCGAGCGGGTTGCTCGTGTAGCCGGCCTTGGTGAGGTTGCGCGCCGTGAAGTCGTGGGTGTCGACGATGATCGTCGCCCCCTTGGGCAGGTCGCCGAGGTTGGCGCGCAGCGCGGCGGGGTTCATCGCGACGAGCACGTCGGGGGCGTCGCCCGCCGTGAGGATGTCGTGGTCGGCGAAGTGCACCTGGAACGACGAGACCCCCGGCAGCGTGCCCTGAGGGGCCCGGATCTCCGCGGGGAAGTTCGGGAGCGTCACGAGGTCGTTGCCGAACACCGCCGACTCCTGGGTGAACCGGTCGCCGGTGAGCTGCATCCCGTCACCGGAGTCACCCGCGAACCGGATGATGACCCGATCGAGCTGCTTGACCTGCTTGGTCACCACGGTCCCTCTCCCTGCTGCGCTGGAAACACCTCACCACGATAGTCCGCGCCGTTCGCCGTGCCGTACCGATCTCCCCACATGGACGGGCGCGAGGGCGTGAGACGCGCCATGTGTCCCATAATTCGGATCCAAAAGATAAAGTCGAGTAACCTTCGCGTGATTAGATACCAACAAGCGGTATCTCGGGTCGGACAGCCAACGCCCCACGGGGCTGTGCAAGAGAGAGATGACATGACTTCCAGGATCAAGGCCGCCGTGGCGGCAACAGTGACGGGCGTGCTCGCGCTCAGTGCCTGCTCCACCGCCTCCGGGGATGCCGGCGACGACGCGAGCACCATCGACCTCGTGGCGTACTCGACCCCCGAGGCGGCGTACACCGAGATCTCGACCCTGTTCCAGGAGACCGCTGAAGGGGAGGGGGTGACGTTCAAGACCTCCTACGGGGGCTCGGGCGACCAGAGCCGCGCGGTCGAGGGCGGCCAGCCCGCCGACTTCGTCAACTTCTCCCTCGAGAGCGACGTCACCCGTCTCGTCGACGCCGGGCTGGTCGACGAGAACTGGCAGGGCAACGAGCACGAGGGCATCGTGGCCGACTCGGTGGTGGTCATCGTGACGCGCCCCGGCAACCCCCTCGGGATCGAGGGCTGGGAAGACATCGTCGAGGACGGCGTCGAGATCGTGACTCCGAACCCGGGTTCGTCCGGTGGAGCCAGGTGGAACGTGCTGGCCGCCTACGGCCACGCCCTGGAGACGTCCGGTGGAGACGAGAAGGCGGCGGAGGAGTACCTCACCAAGTTCTTCAAGAACGCCGTGGCGCTGCCCGGCTCGGCCCGCGACGCGCTCACGAGCTTCACCGGTGGCGTCGGCGACGTGCTCATCTCCTACGAGAACGAGGCGATCCTGGCCCGTCAGAACGGTGAGGAGATGGACTACGTCGTGCCGTCCGAGACGCTGCTGATCGAGACCCCCGCCGCGGTCACCAAAGACGCGCCGAAGGTCGCCTCCGACTGGCTCGACTTCCTCTACACCGACGAGGCGCAGCAGGCGTTCCTCAAGTACGGCTACCGCCCGGTCGTCGAGGGCGTCGAGGGCGAGGTGGAGGGTGCCAACGACCCGGCGGACCCCTTCCCGGCGCCGGAGAAGCTCTTCACGGTCGGCAAGGACTTCGATGGCTGGCCTGCGGCGTCCGAGAAGTTCTTCGCTGACGGCGAGGACGGCGAGCCGCTCGGCATCGTCGCGCAGATCCAGCAGGACACCGGGAAGCTGGGCGAGGAGTAATGAGTACGGCCCTCCTCGGGCCCACCGC
>Ga0307415_100001609_pt1 | contig 10907 bp, 10 predicted proteins | sample DK1Cmetagenome_FD_204524 | JGI IMG/M metagenome (GOLD analysis project Ga0307415, IMG submission 204524) | Maize rhizosphere microbial communities from greenhouse at UC Davis, California, United States - DK15-C-2 | ecosystem: Host-associated > Plants > Roots > Rhizosphere > Soil | place: USA...
CGGAGGCCGGCCTCGTTGGTGTACCACTCGCCGCCGGAGACGACGCCCTTGGGGACGTCCCACAGGTGGTGCCAGAGCCAGCCGGCCGCCAGGCCGACCGCGGCGAACACGACCACGATGACCAGCGCCTGGAGCGCGGCCACCAGCCACACCGGGCGGCGCGCGCGGTCGGGTGCGGGTGCGTCCTGGTGGGTCGGGGCGGCGGTCAGGCCGTCAGACATCCCGGACCCAGCAGCTGCTTGAGGTCCGCGAACAGCGCCGGGCTCGGCGTGACCCGGAGCCGGTCGTCGAGGCGCATGACCTTGGTGGCGTCACGCGTCAAGAGTCGCAGCCGCACCTCGGTGACGCCGGGGTGGGTGCCGAGCACGTCGCGCAGCTGGGCCACGACCGGGCCGGTGCACCGCGTCGAGGGGAGGCTGATGACGACCGGTCCGCTGGGTCCGTCGGACAGGTCGGGCTGGGTGACCTCCTGGGCCCGGAGCTCGGGCTGCTCCTTGTCGCGCGACAGCGCGCCCTTGACCCGCAGGATGGTGTCCTCGACCAGCAGCGTGCTGGCCAGCTGGTAGGTGCTGGGGAACATCAGCACCTCGATCGCGCCGTCGAGGTCCTCGAGGGTCACGGTCGCCCAGCTGTCGCCGCGCTTGGTGATCTTGCGCTGCACCGAGGTGACCAGGCCGCTGATCGTCACCATGCTGCCGTGGGGCCGCTCCTCGTCGAGCATCAGCTGGCCGATGGTGCAGTCGCTGCCCTGGGAGAGCACGTGCTCCAGGCCGTTGAGCGGGTGGTCGGAGACGTAGAGGCCGAGCATGTCGCGCTCGTAGCTGAGCAGCCGCTGCTTGTCCCACTCCTCGACGTCGGGGATGGTCACCGCCATGTTGAAGACCGCCTCGGAGTCCGCGCCGAGGTCGTCGAAGAGGGAGTCCTGGCCGCCGCCGGTGTCCTTCTTCATCGTGGCGTAGCGGTCGGCCGCCTCCTCGTGGACCTCGAAGAGCGCCTGCCGCGGGTGCTTCATGTCGTCGAAGGCGCCGGCCTTGATCAGCGACTCGATGACCCGCTTGTTGCAGACCAGGCCGTCTACCTTCTCGAGGAAGTCGTTGAAGTGCTCGTAGCGGCCCTTCTCCTCGCGGCCGGCGACGATCTTGTCGACGACGTTCGCGCCGACGTTGCGGACGGCGGTGAGGCCGAAGCGGATGTCGTGGCCGACCGGGGTGAAGTTGGCGGCCGACTCGTTGACGTCCGGCGGGAGCACCTGGATCTTCATCCGGCGGCACTCGTTGAGGTAGATCGCCGACTTGTCCTTGTCGTCCTTGACCGAGGTGAGCAGGGCCGCCATGTACTCGGGGCCGTAGTGGTGCTTGAGGTAGGCGGTCCAGTAGGAGATGAGGCCGTACGCCGCGGTGTGGGCCTTGTTGAAGGCGTAGTCGGAGAACGGCACCAGGGTGTCCCACAGCGCCTTGATCGCCGCGTCGCCGTAGCCGTTGGCCTTCATGCCCTCGGAGAAGGGGACGTACTCGGCGTCGAGGATCTCCTTCTTCTTCTTGCCCATCGCCCGGCGCAGCAGGTCGGCCTGGCCGAGGGTGTAGCCCGCGAGCTTCTGGGCCACGGCCATGACCTGCTCCTGGTAGACGATCAGGCCGTAGGTGGTGCCGAGGATCTCCTTGAGCGGCTCCTCCAGCTCGGGGTGGATCGGCCGGATCTCCTGCTTGCCGTTCTTGCGGAGCGCGTAGTTGGTGTGGGAGTCGACGCCCATCGGGCCGGGGCGGTAGAGGGCCAGGACCGCCGAGATGTCCTCGAAGCTGTCCGGCCGCATCAGCCGCAGGAGCGCGCGCATCGGTCCGCCGTCGAGCTGGAAGATGCCGAGCGTGTGGCCGGTGCCGAGCAGCTTGTAGGACGGCTCGTCGTCGAGCGGCAGCTCCTCGAGCACGAGCTCCTCGCCGCGGTTGGCCTTGATGTTGGCCAGCGCGTCGTCGAGGACCGTGAGGTTGCGCAGCCCCAGGAAGTCCATCTTGATGAGGCCGAGGTTCTCGCAGGTCGGGTAGTCGAACTGCGTGATCATCGCGCCGTCGGCCGGTCGCTTCAGCATCGGGATGATGTCGAGCAGCGGCTCGCTGGACATGATGACGCCGGCCGCGTGGACGCCCCACTGGCGCTTGAGGCCCTCGATGCCGATCGCGGTGTCGACCACCCGCTTGACGTCGTTGTCGCCGTCGTACAGGGCGCGGAACTCGCCGCCCTCGCCGAAGCGCTTGTGGCCGCTGTCGAAGATGTCCTTGAGCGGGACGTCCTTGCCCATCACCGCGGCCGGCATCGCCTTGGTGATCCGGTCGCCCATCGCGAACGGGTAGCCGAGGATCCGCGAGGAGTCCTTGACGGCCTGCTTGGCCTTGATCGTGCCGTAGGTGACGATCATCGAGACCCGGTCGTCGCCGTACTTCTCGGTGACGTAGCGGATCACCTCACCGCGGCGACGCTCGTCGAAGTCGATGTCGAAGTCGGGCATCGAGACGCGGTCGGGGTTGAGGAACCGCTCGAAGATCAGGCCGTGCTGGAGCGGGTCGAGGTCGGTGATCCGCATCGCGTAGGCGACCATCGAGCCGGCACCGGAGCCTCGGCCCGGGCCGACCCGGATCCCGTTGTCCTTGGCCCAGTTGATGAAGTCCGCGACGACGAGGAAGTAGCCCGGGAACCCCATCTGGGTGATCACGCCGACCTCGAACTCGGCCTGCTTGCGGACCTCGTCCGGGATGCCGTTCGGGTAGCGGAACCGCAGTCCCTTCTCGACCTCCTTGACCAGCCAGGAGTCCTCGTTCTCCCCCGGCGGGCAGGGGAAGCGCGGCATGAACGTGCCGTTGCCCTCGGTGAACGACACGTCGCACCGCTCGGCGATCAGCAGCGTGTTGTCGCAGGCCTCGCGCAGGGAGTACTTGTCGGCCCACAGCGCACGCATCTCGGCGGCGGACTTGAGGTAGTAGCCATCGCCGCTGAACGCGAACCGCTGGCCCGGGCCGTCACCGGCCGGGATGTCCATCGTGCTGCCGGAGTTGATGCAGAGCAGGTGCTCCTGCGCCTTGGCGTCGGCCCGGTCGACGTAGTGGGAGTCGTTGGTGGCCAGCAGCGGGATCTGGAGCTCCTTCGCCAGGCGGAGCAGGCCGTCGCGGACGCGGTTCTCGATGTCGAGACCGTGGTCCATCAGCTCGAGGAAGTAGTTCTCCCTGCCGAGGATCTCCTGGAAGTCGCCGGCGGTCTTGCGGGCGGCCTCGTAGTTGCCGTAGCGCAGGTGGACCTGGACCTCGCCGGACGGGCAGCCGGTGGTGCCGATGATGCCCTGCGAGTGCTGGGCCAGCAGCTCGCGGTCCATGCGGGGGTGCTTGAAGAAGCCGTCGCGCCAGGCGCCGGTGGAGAGCCGGAACAGGTTGTGCATGCCCTCGGTGGACTCCGAGAGCAGCGTCATGTGGGTGTAGGCACCCCGGTTGGAGACGTCGTCGGGGCCGCCGTCGTAGAAGTTGACGCCCTTGCGCTCGAAGCGGGAGATGTTCGGCGCGAAGTAGGCCTCGATGCCGATGATCGGCTTGACCCCGGCGGACCTGGCCTTCTTGTAGAACTCGTAGGCCCCGAACACGTTGCCGTGGTCGGTCATCGCCACGGCGGGCATCCCCAGCTCCGCCGCCCGCTCGGTCAGCGCTCCCAGCCGGGCCGCCCCGTCGAGCATGGAGTACTCGGTGTGGACGTGGAGGTGGACGAAGGAGTCCGAGGCCCCGGTGGTCGACATGTGTCGGGATGCTCCTCGCGGGTCGAAAACGGGCATGCGTCAGCGGTCTCGGCGCACGTGCCAACGTCCAGCTGGGGGAAGATCAGTCAGCCTACGCGAACCGGTGGAACCATGGTGGCAGGGCGCACCGACAACGTCAGCCTCGAGCCGCGTCTCCACCCACCGACGCTGCCGCGTCTCCGCCCACCGACGCTGCCGCGTCCAGGCTCTCCGTCACGATCGCGTCCATGATGCGAGCCAGCCGGTCGGGGCCGAGCGCGGGCGCCCGCACCGCCATCGCCTCGGCGATCCGGCGCTCGCGCTGCCGGTCCCGGGACCCGTCGGGCTTGAGCGGCTGCACCGCCCGGGTCAGCGCGGCCCGGCGCGCCAGCAGGTCCCCGAGCTGCTCGTCCACCTCGTCGATGAGGCGCCGGAAGAACGCCACCGGGTCGGCGCCGGGCCAGGCCATCCGGATGTCCGGGGCGCGCTCCTCGTTGGCCGACCCGTCGGTCCGCTCGAGGCTCACCAGCCCGCGATGCTCGTAGAACTCCCGGGCCGGGAGGTTGCTCTCGAAGACCCAGAGGCAGAAGCCGCCGGGACGCAGTCCCTTGACCAGGTCCAGCAGCGCCCCGCCGACCCCCTGCCCTGCCGCCTCGGGAGCGACGTACAGCGAGTGCAGCCAGTCCCCCACCACGACCGCGAAGCCCAGCGGCCGGCCGCCCGCCTCGGCGAGCCACACGTCCCAGGCGTCGAGGTCCCAGCCGCCGACCCAGGCGCGCACCTCGTCGTCGGGGTGGGTGCCGGGCGGCATCGCGGGCACGGCGGCCGCGCGGGCCCGGAGGAACAGCTCCGCGAGCGCCGGCAGGTCCGCGGTCGCGGCCGGGCGCAGCTGCAGGTCGTCCATCAGCGCGCGCCCATCAGTGGGCCTCGCGGACGACCTCGAGCGCCTGGGCCAGGTCGTCGGGGTAGCTGGACTCGTACTCGACCTGCTCGCCGGTGTCGGGGTGCTCGAAGCCGAGGCGTACGGCGTGCAGCCACTGCCGCTCGAGCCCGAACCGCTTGGCCAGGACCGGGTCCGCGCCGTAGGTCAGGTCGCCCACGCACGGGTGCTTGAGCGCGGCCATGTGCACCCGGATCTGGTGCGTGCGACCGGTCTCGAGGTGGACCTCCAGCAGGCTCGCGAAGCGGTGCGCCTCGAGGGTCTCGTAGTGGGTGACGCTGTGCCGGCCGTCGGCCATCACCGCGAACTTGTAGTCCGCCTTGGGGTGCCGCCCGATCGGCGCGTCGATGGTGCCCTCGAGCGGGTCGGGGTGGCCCTGGACCAGCGCGTGGTAGGTCTTGTCGACCGTCCGGTGGCGGAAGGCGTCCTTGAGCACCGAGTAGGCGTGCTCGGACTTGCAGATGACCATGACGCCGGAGGTCCCGACGTCGAGACGCTGCACGATGCCCTTGCGCTCGGAAGCGCCGCTGGTGGAGATCCGGAACCCGGCCCCGGCGAGGTGGCCGACGACCGTGGGACCCGACCAGCCCGGCGACGGGTGCACGGCCACGCCGACCGGCTTGTCGATCACCACGATGGAGTCGTCGTCGTGGATGATCTTGATCCCCTCGACGATCTCGGGGACGACCTCGAGCGGGTCGGTGGTGACGGGGATCAGCACGTCGAGCTGCGATCCCGGCATGACCCGGTCGCTCTTGCCGACGGCGGCGCCGTCGACCTGGACGTGGCCCTCGGCGATCAGCTCGGCCGCGCGGGTGCGCGAGAGCCCGAACATCCGCGCCATCGCGGCGTCGACGCGCTCGCCGGCGAGGCCCTCGGGCACCGACAGGACGCGGCGGTCCGCAGCGGCGGTCATCGGCCGGACTCCGGCTCGGGCCCGGGCTCGGGCTCCGCGCGGCCTCCGTCGATCCGGATGCCGCGGAACGCCTGGAGCAGGATCAGGGCGGCCGCGACGTCGATGCAGATGTCGGCCACGTTGAAGACCGGCCAGTTCGGCAGCATCAGGAAGTCGATGACGTGGCCGCGCAGCGGGCCGGGGGCCCGGAACAGCCGGTCGGTGAGGTTGCCGGCCACGCCGGCGAGGAGCAGGCCGAGCGCGATCGCCCAGGCGAGATTGCCGATCCGGCGGCTGAGGTAGAGCACGACCAGCACCGCGGCGATCGCGACGCAGCTGAGCACGACGGTGTACTCGGTGCCGGTGCTGAACGCCGCGCCCGGGTTGCGGGTGAGGTGCAGCACCAGCAGGTCGCCGAGCACCGGCACGTCGGGGCGGTCGGACAACCGGGCGACGGCCAGCACCTTGGTGCAGAGGTCCAGGGCGTACGCCGCGAGCGCGGTGCCCGCGAAGAGCGCCGTCAGGCGCGCACGGGAGCGCTGGGGCCGGGGCGGATGGGAGTCGGTGGCGTCGCTCAGCGACGTTCCTCGCGCTGCTTGCATGTCAGGCACAGTGTGGCACGGGGGAACGCCATGAGCCGCATCTTGCCGATCGGGTTCCCGCAGGACTCGCACACCCCGTAGGTGCCGTCGTCGATCCGCTGGAGCGCCCGGTCGATCTGCGCGAGCTTGTCCCGCTCGTTGCTGAGCACGGTGAGCTCGTGGTCGCGCTCGAAGCTGGTGGCCCCCATGTCCGCCTGGTCGTGACCGGCGCCGTCGCCGGCGTCGCGCATCAGCCCGGAGAGCTCGGACTCCTGCGTCTCGACGATGTCGTGGCTGTGCTCGCGCTGCGTGTTCAGCTCGTCGAGGACCTCCTTGAGCTCCGCCTTGGTCCAGCTGCCCTCGCCCTCCTTGACCACCAGCGCGCTGGCGGGTGCCTTCTTGGCGGGGGCGGAGTTCGTCGCCTTCTTCGCCGGAGCCTTCTTCGCCGGCGCAGCCTTCTTCGCGGCGGGTGCGGCCTGCTTGGCGGGCGTCGTCTTCTTGGCGGTCGGCCGGGCGGGGCTCTTCTTGGCGGGTGCCTTGGCGGCGGGGGCGACCTTCTTCGTCGCGGCCGGGGTCGTCGACTCCTCGGCGTCCTGGGTCGTGAGCCCGGGAATGACCTTGCGGGCCGCCGAGGCGGCCTGTCCGGCGAGCGACTTGCGCGTGCTACGAGCCATGGAAAGGGCCTCCCTCGGGCCGGACACCTGTGGCGGGAGCCACAGTGTTGAGGGAGGGTAGCCGTTCGGTGGGGGCCTGCAAAACCCATGGAGCGGGAAATGCGTCACGGCCGACCCCCGGAGGGGCCGGCCGTGAGGCGGAGATCGGTGCGGGAACGAGGCTGGTTCTCAGGCCTCGTCCTCCCCGAGGATCGAGCGCAGCCGCTTGGGCGCGTGCTGCTCGTCGCCCGCGGTCGCTGCCGAGTCCGAGGAGCCGCTGAGCGCCTCGAGCTGCATCGTGAAGTAGCTCTTGAGCCGGGAGCGGTACTCGCGCTCGAACGACCGGAGGTTCTCGACCTCGGCGCTGAGCTTGTCGCGCTCCTTCTCGAGGTCGCCGAACATCTGCTGCCGACGCTCGGCCGTCTCGGAGTCGAGCATCTGGGACCGGGTGCGGGCGTCGGCCTCCATGCGGTCGGCCTTGCTCTTGGACTCCGCCTCGAGACGCTCGGCCCTGGTGCGGGCCTCGCCCACGATCTTGTCGGCCTCGTTCTTGGCCTCGTCGACGAGCTCGTCGGCGTTGCGGGTCGCGAGCTCGAGGAGACGGGCTGCGGCGTTGGACGCCTGCGGCACGGTCTCGACCCGGATCGTCTCGGCGGGGGTCGCCGCGGCCACCGGGGCGGCCGCCTCGGGAGCCTTCTGCTCCTGCTGCGGCGCTTCGGGAGCCTTCTCGGTCGTCCCGGACGCGCCCTGGGCGGCGGACAACTTGGACCGCAGGTCCTCGTTCTCCCTCGTGAGCCGCGCGAGCTCGGCCTCCACCTCGTCGAGGAACTGGTCGACCTCCCCCATGTCGTAGCCCTCACGGAGCCGGACTGGAGTAAAGCGCTTGTTGCTCACGTCCTCAGGCGTCAGCGGCATGACCTCACCCATTCATTGATCGTCGGTGGAACTTGTCGGGGGAACAATAGCGCCTGCCCCGGGGCCGGAGGTGCAATCCCGGACCGCGGCGGGTCAGGCGAAGAAGATGGCGCGGTTGACCCGGAGCAGCACGTACGCGCTGATCATCACGATCAGGAAGCTCAGGTCGAGGGCGATGCTCCCGATCCGCAACGGCGGGATGACCCGGCGCAGGGCCCGGATCGGCGGATCGGTCACGGAGTACACGACCTCGAGAAGGACCAGCAGCGGGCCACGCGGGCTCCACGAGCGCGCGAACACCTGGACCCAGTCCACGACGAACCGGATCCAGAGCAACGCGATGAAGAACCACAACAGGCCCTCGATGACCTGCCCGACGACGTGCAAGGGGATTTCCTAGCTCTGGTTGAAGAATCCGCCCTCGGCGATCCGCTGCTTGTCCTCGGCGGCGACCGTGACATTCGGCGGGGAGAGCAGGAAGACCTTGTTGGTCACACGCTCGATGGTGCCACGGGTCGCAAAGACCAGCCCGGCCGCGAAGTCGACGAGACGCTTGGCGTCGTTGTCGTCCATCTCGGAGAGGTTCATGATCACCGGCACCCCGTCGCGGAAGTTCTCACCGACGGTGCGCGCCTCGTTGTAGGTGCTCGGGTGCAGGGTCGTGATGCGGGACAATTCGGCTACCACTCCGGTGGGGCCCGGCGCCGGACGACGACGCTCGGACAGGTCGGACACGGGGGCGGTGCGGGGCTCCCGCACCTTCGGCGCACGCCCGGGCGCCACGGCGGGCACGTCCTGGGTCTCGTCGCCGTCGTACTCGTCGTACCGGCCGGTGTCCTCGAGCAGGCCGAGGTACTCGCCGATCTTGCGCATCGAGCCGCTCATGACTGGTTGTCCTCCGGAACTCCGGCGCCCCTCGGGGGGCGCTCACTTTGTGTTTGGACCCTACTTGACCGCAGGCCTCGAACCGAGGACCGCGGAGCCTATGCGTACGTGTGTCGCGCCGACGTGGACGGCGTGCTCCAGGTCGGCGCTCATGCCGGCCGAGAGCCAGGTGGCGTGGGGGTGCTCGGCGAGGAAGTCGCGGCGCACGTCGGCGAGCCGGGCGAAGGCCGTGCGGGGGTCCTCCCCGAGCGGTGCCACCGCCATCAGCCCGCGCAGCCGCAGCCGTTCGGCCTCCGCCACGGCCGCGGCGAGCGCCGGCAGCCCCGCCGGGTCCGCACCGGAGCGACCCGCCGCCCCGGGCGGGTCGAGGCTCACCTGCAGCAGGCAGTCGACCGCGTGCGGGCGCTGGTGCGCCCCCTTGTCCAGCGGGCCGACGAGCTTGACCCGGTCGACGGACTCCACGACCTGGGAGTACGACGCCACGGCGGCCGCCTTGTTGCTCTGCAGCCCCCCGATGAAGTGCCAGTCCAAGCCGAGGTCCGCGCACGCGGCGGCCTTCTCCTGGGCCTCCTGGTGCCGGTTCTCCCCCACGTCGGTGACCCCGAGCTCGGCCAGCAGCCGCACGTCGGACACCGGGAAGAACTTGGTGACGACCACGAGCCGCACCTCGTCCGGCGAGCGGTCGACCTCGGCGCACGCCGCCGCGATCCGCGCCCGGACCGCGGCGAGGTTGGCCGCCACCTCCTCGCGGCGGCTCATGCGGCGTCTCCGGGAACCCGGAGCCGGACGAGGCCGGCCAGCCGGCCGGCGTGCACGCCGTCGCGCCGGAAGGAGTACAGGTCGTCGGACTCGCGGGTGCACCGGGCGACGTCGACGACGGCGACCCGCGCCTCCTCGAGCTGGGCGCGCACCCCGGCGCCCAGGTCGAGCGCGGGCGTCCCCCACGACGTGGTGGCGACGCTGGTCGGCACGACCGCTCCCACCTCGGCCTGGAGGGCGGCCGGCACCTCGTAGCAGGAGCCGCACACGTGCGGGCCGATCCAGGCCGTGAGCTCCGTGGCGCCCAGCTCGCGCATCCGCGCGACCGTGCGGTGCACCACGCCCGCGGCGAGGCCGAGCCGACCGGCGTGCGCGGCGCCGACGACGCCCGCCTCCGGGTCGGCGAACAGCACCGGCACGCAGTCGGCGGCCCGGACCATGAGCACGACGTCCGGCTCGGCGGTGACGATCCCGTCCGCGTGGGGCGGGGCGGCCGCGGGCGTCGTACGCGCCACGACGTGCACGGTGTCGCCGTGCACCTGGTGGAGGTCGGCCAGGACGGCACCGGGAGCGAAGTCGGCGAGGACCCGGCGGAGGTTCTCCGCACGGGCCGTCTCCGCGTCGGGCCCGGTCAGCGCGAGGTTCAACGAGTCGAACGGGGCGCTGCTGACCCCGCCGTGCCGGTCCGTGAACGCGAGGTCCACGGTCCGGCCGGCGGGGCCGTGAGTCGTGCGGTGGGAGTACAAGCCGTCACTTCAGGAAGTCCGGCACGTCCAGGTCGTCGTCGTCGAACTGAACCTGGCGGGGCTGCTTGACCGGCTGGGGCGCCTGGGCGGGCTGCGCCGCCTGCTCGCGTCGCTCGGGCGCCGGGGCGGCGGGGGCGGAGGGCCGGAACTGGACCCCGGCGGGGACCCGCTCCTCGGGACGACGCGTGGTCGCGGCCTGGGCGACGGCGGCCCGGGTCTCCTCCTGCGTCTGCTGCGGGCGCGTCTCGCGACGCAGCACCGTGCCCTCGTCGCGCCGCTTCGGCTGCCCACCGTCGAACCCGGCGGCGATGACCGTGACCCGGACCTCGTCGCCGAGGGCGTCGTCGATCGTGGCACCGAAGATGATGTTGGCCTCGGCGTGCGCGGCCTGGGCGACCAGCGCGGCCGCCTCGTTGATCTCGAACAGCCCGAGGTCGGAGCCGCCGGCGATCGAGAGCAGCACGCCGTAGGCGCCGTCGATGGACGCCTCGAGCAGCGGGCTGGACACGGCCATCTCGGCGGCGGCCACCGCGCGGTCCTCGCCGCGGGCCGAGCCGATGCCCATGAGCGCGGACCCGGCGTTGGCCATGACGGACTTCACGTCGGCGAAGTCGAGGTTGATCAGGCCGGGGGTGGTGATCAGGTCGGTGATGCCGGAGACACCCTGCAGCAGCACCTGGTCGGCCTGCTTGAAGGCGTCGAGCACCGACACGTTGCGGTCGCTGATCGAGAGCAGCCGGTCGTTGGGGATCACGATCAGCGTGTCGACCTCGTCGCGGAGCTGG
>Ga0307415_100001610_pt1 | contig 10902 bp, 12 predicted proteins | sample DK1Cmetagenome_FD_204524 | JGI IMG/M metagenome (GOLD analysis project Ga0307415, IMG submission 204524) | Maize rhizosphere microbial communities from greenhouse at UC Davis, California, United States - DK15-C-2 | ecosystem: Host-associated > Plants > Roots > Rhizosphere > Soil | place: USA...
CGACTGGCTCTCAGCCCATGCCGGGCGGCGCGACCGACGTGGCGGCGCGCGCGTCGTCCGACCCGCCGCGGACGACCGGATCTGCCGGCCGGTCGGTCGGCAGGTGCCGGCGGAGGGTCGGCGGGACCTCGCGGTCGGTCAGCACCGACTGGAAGCCCCAGCGGCGGAAGCCCTGCTCGGCCGCGAGCGTGTCGGCGACGCGGAACAGCACGCCGAGGACCGTCGGGCTGCCGAGCGGCGAGCGCGCGGCCAGCGCCGTGACGAACTCCGGGTCGAACGCGTCGCGCAGCTTGGTCTCGTCGAGCGGCTTGGCGAATACGAGCGCGACGTTGGGGGCCTCGCCGGCCTCGCCGAGGTTCGTCAGCGCCGTCCCGCCCGTGCTCGTCCAGAGCCAGCCTTCGATCCCGTGCCTGCGCGGGATCACCGTCGTCGAGCTCAGGCGGCGCAGGACGGCGAAGCGGCCGGACTCCCCGGTCACGGCGGCGGGACCGGCGTCGACGGTGGCCACCTTGACGGCGCCGAGCGCCAGCTCGAGCGGCGCGCGCATCACGCGGCGATGCATGATCGAGACGCCGCTCGCGCTCAGCCTTAGCCGGTCGCCCTCGCGGCTGCGGGGCTCGCGCCAGCTGCTGGGCGCCGCGAGCGGCAGGACCAGCTCCGGCGTGCTGGGAGAGGAAGGCGGGGGAACGGAGCCCATCACGGAGTAGTAATCGGCCGGAGCGCCGTGAATCCGTAGCCCCTCGGCAACCGTCACCGTGCGGTCGAGCGTTATGTCCAGCGCAGCTCCGCCGAGCCGCCGAGGAACTCGGCCAGCCGCTCGACCTCGGCCTCGACCGCCGCCTTGACGTCCGCGCCGATGCGCTCGAACGGCTCGACGTCGACGGCTACCCGCCCGCCCGCGACGTCGTGCGACCACACGCCGGCGATCCGGCCGTCGACGAGCAGCACCGGCGACAGCCAGCCCTGCGGACGGTAGACGCGCTCGCGCCGCTCCGGCGCGAGCACAGCCTCGGCATCCCGCGGCGCCGCGACCACGTAGTGGTCGAAGCCGCCGAGCAGCCGCACGACGCCGGCGGGCTCGGCCGACTCGGCCTCGGCGAGCATCCATTCGCGGCGGCCTTCCACGTCGACCTCGGTCACCTCGTCGCCGAGCGCCTTGATCCAGCGCGCGGCCTCCGCCGGCGACGTCATCCCGAACCAGCGTTGGAACTGCTCGCGCGGCGCCGGGCCGTACGCGTGCAGGTAGGTGCGCACGACGGCCCGCGCCGCCTGCTCGGGATCGACGCTCTCCCAGCCGCCGAGCCAGACGGCGGGCCGTGTGAAGCGGACCCGCTGGCCGTCGCTCGGGCCGAAGCAGAGGTCCCCGGTGAACGCCGCGGGCTTCAGCAGGTCGCCGAAGCCGCCCTCGAGCTTGTTCGCGAGGTCCGGCTCGCCCACCCGCTCGGCGACCGCGGCGGCGAGCTCCTCGCGCGTCAGCAGCGAGCCGTCGAGCGCGGCGGCGATCGCCGCGAGCATCGCCTTGGCCTGCCCGCGCTCGAGCCCGTGCGCTCGCAGCCAGGCCGGCACGTGGTGGCGCGGGCGCAGGCGCGAGAGCGCCGCCACGTAGCGCGGCAGCTCGGCCGCGACCAGCAGGTGCAGCGTCCCGCGCATCGCCCACGTCTTGACGAGCGACCGCTCCTGCCACAGCGCCCGGTCCACCGCGCCGCGCTCGAGCCCCTCGACGCGCGCCCACAGCGTCAGCTCAGCCGCCGAGGCGACCTGCGCGTGCAGGCCGCCGATCGCCGACACGACGTCGAGCGCGGCGGCGCGCGGGGCGCGTGCGGCGAGCTGCTGGCGCTGCAGGCGCCAGGCCAGCACGGCGTCCCACGCGAGGGACGTCACCGACGCTCGGCGACCTCGCCCGGCCGCTCCAGCTCGAAGCCGCTCCTCCCCCACCCCGGCACGCCACCCTCGACCACGTGCCAGACGTCCTGCGCGCCGTGGCGCTGGGCGAGGCTCGCAGCGACCGCCGCGCGCTCGCCCGACGCGCAGATCACCGCCAGCGGTGCCTCGGGGTCGACCTCGTCCGGTAGCGAGTGGAGATCGTGGTAGGGCACGTGCAGCGAGCCGGGGATGTGGCCCGCGTCCCACTCCGAGCGCTCGCGCACGTCGAGCACCTGCACGTCGCCCCGTTGCCAGCGGTCGTGCAGCTCGGGCACGGTCACCCGCGTGGTGCCGACCACCGGGCGCTTCTCCTCGCGCCAGGCGGTCATCCCGCCGTGCAGGAAGCCGGCGATGCGGGTGACGCCGACCGCCGCGGCCAGCGCAGCGGCGCGCCGGCCGTCGGCGTCGTCGCGCCCGATGAAGACGACGTCCTGCGCAGCGTCGGCGAGCCACGCGAGCTTGGTGCCGAAGCCGGCGCGCAGCGCCGTGACGCAGATCGAGCCGGGGATGTGCGCGTCGTCGAACTGCAGCTCGGTGCGGACGTCGACCAGCAGGGCTCCCTCGGCGCGCCTGCGCTCGAGCTGGCGCGGAGCGAGCGGGTGGGCCTCGCCGCCGTCCTGCAGCAGCGGGCCGCGATTGACGGCGACGATGGTGTGGAAGTTCGGCGGCTGCGGGCCGAGCGTCGCGAGCGCCGCGCGCACGAAGTCGTCCTCGTCGTCGATCCCCAGCGCCGGGTTGTGCGCGCGCTCGAACCCGATCGTCGACGAGACCTTGAGATCCATGCCCGGGCCGCCGCACATCGAGCCGCCGAGGTGCGCGGGCCACAGCTCGACCTCGGGCGGGAGCGAGAGCAGCCGGGCGTGCAGCGAGCGGAACACGCCGCGCGCGCCCTGCTCCTTGTCGATCGCGAGGTCGGGCCGGGCGACGTCGCCGACGAACAGGCTGTCGCCCGACAGGACTGCCCACGGCGCGTCGTCGCCGCGGGCGGTGTCGAGGAGCAGGAACGCGGTGTGCTCGGGCCGGTGGCCGGGCGTGTGGAGCGCGCGCACGCGAAGCGCGCCGAGCTCGAGCTCCCATCCGTCGTCGAACGGCTCGTGCGCGTAGTCGGGCTCGGCGGCGCGGTGGATGTGGATCGGCGCGCCCGTCGCGGCCGCGAGCCGCCCGTGACCGGAGACGTGGTCGGCGTGCGTGTGGGTCTCGAGCACGTGCTCGATCCGTACGCCGACGTACCGCGCCAGCGCCAGGTACTCGTCGATCTCGAGCTTGGGGTCGACGACGGCGGCCACGCCGGCGTCCTCGTCACCGATCAGGTAGGAGGCGCAGCCGAGGTCGTCGTGGGTGAGCTGGCGGAAGAGCATCGCTTCCGACTCTGCCGCACGGCTGCGGCGCGCGCAACACGCTGTTACGTTGAGGGCATGTGCCGAAACATCCATACGCTCCACAACTTCGACCCACCGGCGACCGCGGAAGAGGCGCGCGACGCCGCCCTGCAGTACGTACGCAAGATCAGCGGCTTCAACCGGCCGTCGAAGGCCAACGAGGCCGCGTTCGAGCGCGCGGTCGATGCGGTCACCGCCGCGACGATGCGGCTGCTGGACGAGCTCGTGACGTCAGCGCCGCCGAAGGACCGCGAGGCCGAGGCGGCCAAGGCGCGCGCCCGCAGCGCGCAGCGCTTCGCGGCGTAGCGATCAGGCGGGCCGGAAGGCATCGACGAGCTCCTGCAGCACCGCCCGCGCATCTGGGGGCGCTTCGATCGTCAGAACGATCGCGTCGCGTTCGCCGCCGACGCTCATCGCGAGGAAGGCACAGCACCGGGACTCGGCGGCGACGATCGCGTCGAGGCGGTCGCGCACGCCGGGGCGGCGTGCGAAACGGAGCTCGGCGCGTGCTCCGTGGGTCCGGGAGCTGAGCAGGGCTGTCCGGCCCAGATCGGCGATCTCCGACAGGCGAGCCGGCAGCTCGGTCGGGCTGAGCGAGCAGGCGATCGGAAGTTCGGTCGACATGCGAGCTACTGTGCACCTTCAACCCGGGTTGAAGTCAAGGCGGAACTCCATGCACGACGAATCGCTCACCATCGGCCGGCTCGCTCGGCGCTTCGGGCTCAAGACCTCGGCGATCCGTTACTACGAGGCCGTCGGCGTGCTGCCGGCGCCGCTGCGCGAGCGCGGCCAGCGTCGCTACGGGCCAGACGCGATCCGGCGCCTGGAGGTGCTGGAGGTCGCCAAGCGGGCGGGCTTCTCGCTCGCCGAGGCGCGCGTGCTGCTCCAGAGCACCGAGGCAGGTTCCCCCGCCTATGAGGCCCTGCGCGAGCTCGCGGCGCGCAAGCTGCCCGAGGTGGAGGCGCTGATCGCCCGCGCACAAGCGATGCGGGCGTGGCTGCGCGCCGCCGAGGAGTGCTCGTGCGCGACGTTCGACGTCTGTGCGCTGTTCGAGCCGCCGGCGCCTCGGTCGGCGCCCGCGTCCCAGCAAGCGCCGGCGTAGGAGAACGGCGGCTCTGAGGGAGCGTGGCCGGGATCTCGGCGGCGCCCCGTCGCGCGTCAATGCCGGGCGCGGCCAATCACGCCACGGGCGACCGGCGTTGACGCGCGCCACGGAGCGCCACCGACCGCCCGGCCCTCTCCTCTTCAAGCCGCCGTACCGCGCGCTAACTGGGTGGTCAAGAACCACAACGGGACCATGGCACCGAGGAAGAGCAGGAGGGCGGCGTACGCGCGGGCCGTTCGTGGCCCGTTGCCAGGGGGTACTCGCAGGGCCTCCCTGGGGTCAGGCGCACCGCTTCGACCCCGACGTCCCGATCGAGGAGACGATCGAGGCGCTCGAGCAGGTCGTCGCCTCCGGCAAGGCGCGCTATCTCGGCTTCAGCGAATGGACACCCGAGCAGATCCAGGCGGCGATCGAGATCGCCGGGCCCGACCTCTTCGTCTCCTCCCAGCCGCAGTACTCGATGCTCTGGCAGGCGCCCGCGGCCGAGATCTTCCCGCTGTGCGCCGCCAACGGGATCTCGCACATCGTCTGGTCACCGCTCGCCCAGGGGCTGCTTACGGGCAAGTACTGCCCCGGCCAGGACCCGCCGGCCGACTCGCGCGCGGCTCACAGCGACATGGGCACGGCGATGGGTCTCGTGATGAACGACGCGACGCTGGAGGCCGTCGAGCGCCTGCGGCCGATCGCCGAGCAGGCGGGCTTGTCGATGACCGAGCTCGCGCTCGCCTGGGTGCTGCGACGCCCCGAGCTCGCGTCGGCGATAGTGGGCGCCTCGCGGCCCGAGCAGGTCCACGCCAACGCAAAGGCATCGGGCATCGAGCTCACGCCCGAGACGCTCGAGGCGATCGACGAGGCGCTCCGCGACGCGCCGGTCACGGAGCCCACGCTCGCGCCGCTCGCGCGGGCCGGGGTTACACACCGCTGAACCCGAACACGAAGGTACGTGGATCCTTGGAGATGACGACCTGGACCTGTCCTACGAGACGATGGAGCTCTCGGCCGACGCCGGACTCACCCTGACCGTCTACACCACCGAGGCCGGGTCCGCATCCCAGCAGGCGCTCGACCTCCTGGCGAGCTGGACGGCCACGCTCGAGCCGGCGGATGGCGCTGCGTTCACTTGATCGCGTCGTACACCTTGAACATCGGCATGTACATCGCGACCACGATGAACCCGACGATGCCGCCGACGAGCACGATCATGACCGGCTCGAGGATCGACGTGAGCGCCTTGATCGCCGCGGCGACCTCATCCTCGTAGAAGTCGGCGACCTTGGAGAGCATCGTGTCGAGGTTGCCGGTCTCCTCGCCGATCGCGATCATCTGCGCGACCATCGGCGGGAAGATCGGGGCCTCGCGCAGCGGGCCCGCGATCGAGCCGCCCGACTTGACCGACTCGATCACGGCCGCCATCGCCTTGTCGACGACGGTGTTGCCGGCGGTCTGGCCCGTCACCTCGATCGCGTGCATGATCGGAACGCCGGCGCCGTAGAGCGCCGAGAAGGTGCGCGACCAGCGCGCGAGCGCGATCTTCTGCACCGTCTGGCCGATCTTGAAGGGGATCCGCAGACGGAACTGGTCCCACTGCGGGCGGCCCCAGGCGGAGCGCTTCCACTTGCGGAATCCGACGACTCCGCCGACGGCGATCGCGATCAGGATGTACCACTGCCCCGTCACCGCGTTCGACAGCGCGACGGTGAACTTCGTGATCGCCGGCAGCTCGCCGCCGAAGTCCTTGAAGACGCCGATGAACACCGGGACGATGAACGCGATCATCCCGATCAGGACGAGGAACGCGAAGCTCATCACCACGGTCGGGTACGCCATCGCGGACTTGACCTGGCGGCGCAGGGAGTCGTCCTTCTCGAGCTGGTCGGAAATCCGCTCGAGCGCCTCCTCCAGCACGCCGCCGGTCTCGCCGGAGCGGACCATCGCGACGTAGAGCGGGTTGAACACCTTCGGGTGGCGCTCGAGCGCGTCGGAGAAGTTCAGGCCGGCCTCGATGTCCTCGCGCACGGCCGCGATCGTCTCGCGCAGCAGCTGGTTCTCGACCTGCTCCTCGAGCACGTAGAACGCGCGGAGCAGCGTCATGCCGGAGGAGATCATCGTCGCGAGCTGGCGCGACATCACCGTCAGGTCGCCGGCCTTGACGCGCTTGGGCCCGAGCCGCAGCTCCATGTTGAGGCCGGACTTCTTCTCCTCGAGCGCCATGACCTTCAGGCCCTTGGACTTGAGCTCGGACGTCACCGTCTTCTTGTCGGCGCCGTCGATCGTGCCGGCCTGGGGGCTGCCGGCGAGGTCGACCGCCTTGAACGCGAACGTCGCCACTACGCGGCCCTCGCCAGCTCGCCGTCGCCGACCGGCATCTCGATCAGCTTGCGCAGCTCCTCGGGCGAGGAGGAGCGGGTCTCGGCGATCGCCTCCGTGATCCGCCCGGCCCGCACGAGGCCGGCCAGCGAGGCGTCCATCGTCTGCATCCCGTGCGACGCGCCGGTCTGGATCAGCGAGTAGATCTGGTGCGTCTTGCCCTCACGGATCAGGTTGCGCACGCCGGGCGTCGGCACGAGCACCTCGGCGGCGACCGCGCGGCCCTTGCCGTCGGCGGTCGGAACGAGGGTCTGCGTGACGATCCCCTGCAGGCCGATCGCGAGCTGCGCGCGGACCTGGCCCTGCTGGGCCGGCGGGAACACGTCGATGATGCGGTCGACGGTCTGCGGCGCGTCCTGCGTGTGGAGCGTCGCGAAGACGAGGTGGCCGGTCTCGGCCGCGGTCAGCGCGGTGCCGATCGTCTCCATGTCGCGCATCTCGCCGACGAGGATCACGTCGGGGTCCTGGCGCAGGGCGGCCTTGAGCGCCATCGCGAACGACTGCGCGTCGCCGCCGAGCTCGCGCTGGTTGACGATGCACTTCTTGTGCCGGTGGAGGAACTCGATCGGGTCCTCGATCGTCATGATGTGCTCGTCGCGCGTCTCGTTGATCTCGTTGATGATCGAGGCGAGCGTCGTCGACTTCCCCGAGCCGGTCGGCCCGGTCACGAGCACGATGCCGCGCGGCTTGCGCGCGAACTCGCGGATCACGGGCGGCAGCCCGAGCTTCTCGATCGGGACCGTCTCGGCGGGGATCAGGCGGAACGCCGCGCCGATCGTGCCGCGCTGGAAGTACGCGTTCACACGGAAGCGCGCGTGACCGGGGATCGAGTAGGCGAAGTCGATCTGCCAGTCCGTCTCCAGCCGCTGGCGCTGCGAGGAGTTCAGGATCGCGTAGACGATCTCGCGGGTGTCGGTCGCGGTCAGCCTGTTCGTCCCCTCGACCGGGACCAGCGAGCCCCGCACGCGGAGCATCGGAGGAGCGCCGGCGGTGAGGTGGAGATCCGAGGCCTTCGAGGCGACGACTTCGAGGAGGATTTCGGAGAAGTCGAAGTTCATGCCGCTCGATGTATCGGCAGCGCCCTGCCGGACCTGTAGTCCGGTCTGGGCCCTAGCGCGAGCCGGCGACGCGGGCGATCTCGGCGATCGACGTGAGCCCGCGGCGGACCTTCTCCAGCCCGTCCTCGCGCAGCCGCATCATGCCCTCGTGCACCGCCGCATGGGCGATCGTCTCGGCCGGCTCGCGCGCGACGGCGAGCGAGCGGATCGTCTCCGACACCCACATCACCTCGTACAGCCCGACGCGGCCCTTGTACCCCGTGCCGCCGCAGCGCGCACAGCCCACGGGCTCGTAGCACTCGAGATCAAGGCCGACGTTGAAGCCGTTCGCGCGCATCACCTCGGCGGGCAGGGTCACCCGCTTCTTGCACTCCTCGCACAGCAGCCGCGCGAGCCGCTGGGCGACGACGCAATCGACCGCCGAGCCGACAAGGAACGGCTCGATCCCCATCTCGATCAGGCGCGTGACCGCGCCCGGCGCGTCGTTGGTGTGCAGCGTGGAGAGGACGAGGTGGCCGGTCAGCGCGGACTCGATCGCGATCTGCGCCGTCTCGCGGTCGCGGATCTCGCCCACCATGATGATGTCGGGGTCGGCGCGCATCATCGAGCGCAGGCCCGCGGCGAACGTCAGGCCGGCCTTCTTGTTGACCTGGACCTGCGTGAGCCCCTCGAGCTGGTACTCGACCGGGTCCTCGATCGTGATGATGTTCTTGTCGATCGTGTTGAGCTGGTTGAGCGCGGCGTAGAGCGAGGTCGACTTGCCCGAGCCGGTCGGGCCGGTCACGAGCACGGCGCCGTGCGACTGGCCGAACGCCTTCGTGAAGCGCTCGAGCGCCTGCGGGAGCATGCCGAGCTGCTCGAGGCTGATCAGCGCCTTCGAGGAGTCCAGGATGCGCATCACGACGTTCTCGCCGTACTGGGCCGGCAGCGTCGCGACGCGCAGGTCGATCGCCTTGCCGTCGACCTGAATCGAGACGCGCCCGTCCTGCGGGACGCGCCGCTCGGCGATGTCGAGGTCCGACAGGATCTTGATCCGCGACGTGACCGCCGGGATCACCGACAGCGGCACGATCGCCGCCTCCAGGAGGACGCCGTCGATGCGGTAGCGGACGCGCATCTCCTCCTCCTGCGGCTCGAAGTGGATGTCGGAGGAGCCGCGCTCGACCGCCTCCGAGATCACGCGCTGGACGAGCTGGATCACCGACGCGTCCTCACCGGAGGCGCCGAAGTTGACCGTCTGCGGCAGGTCGTAGAGCGGTCCCGAGCCGTTCGAGGGCGGTCCCGCCGAGAAGTCGTCCTCGAGCGGGTCGGGCTCCGGCGCCGCGCCGTTGCCGTTCCCCCAGCTCGGATCGTTGATGCGCTCGAGCACCGACTCGATGTCGGACGGCGAGGCGACGGCGGGGCGCACCTCGTAGCCGGTCATCACGGCGATGTCGTCGACCGCGAGCACGTTGGCGGGGTCCGACATCGCCACGAGCAGCGTGCGGTCGGAGGCGAAGGAGACGGGCACCGCCTGGTAACGCTTGATCGCGGCCGGCGTGACGAGCTTGGCCGCGTCGGGATCGACGCGGTAGACCTCGAGGTCGAGGTGGTCGAGCCCGAAGCGCTCGGCGACGGCGCGCGCCAGCTCGGCCTCGCTCAGCGCGCCGGTCGAGAGCAGCACGCGCTCGGCGGCCGAGCCGGCCGAGTGCGCCATCGCGACGGCCTCGTCCATCGCCTCGCGCTCGACGAACCCGAGGTCGACGATCACCTCGGTCAGCACGCGCCCGGAGCCGCCGCGCCGCGACGGCGTCGTGATCCCGTTGCCCTTCTTGGGCTTGGGTGCGGCCCCGGCTTGTGTCGGTGAGTTCATGTGCTCTGAGCGGTGTGGTCGACGGCGGCGAACATCGCCTCACGTGATGCCGTCATGCCGGTCCAGCGCTCGAACGAGGCTGCGCCTTGGGCTATCAGGATCTGCAGCCCCGTCACCACCGTCGCTCCACGCCGCTTGGCTTCAGCGAGGAGACGGGTGCCACCGGGGCCGTAGACCATGTCCGCCACGTAGCTTCCGACGCCGAACGTATCGGCCCGGATCGGCAGGCTCTTGAACGGGGCGTCCGCTTCCCGCAGCCCCACGCTGGTGCAGTTGACCACCAGCGCAGCGGCTTCCGGTGCGTCGACGACGCGGCCGCCGAGCTCGGCCACGAGCCGCTCGGCGCGCTCGCGCGTCCGGTTCCAGACCATCACGTCGGCGGCGCCGGCGGAGCGCAGCGCGTAGACCGCGGCGCGCGCCGCGCCGCCGGCGCCGAGGACCAGCGTGGTCATCCCGGCGGGATCGGCGGGGAGCGCCTCGAGCAGGCCCGGCACGTCGGTGTTGTCGGCGTGGATCGCGCCGGAGCGCTCGAACGTGAGCGTGTTGGCGGCCCCGACCGCCGCGGCGACCGGGCTTGCCGCGTCGGCGAGCGCGAGCGCCGCTCGCTTGTGCGGGATCGTGACGTTGATCCCCCTGAAGCCGGCAGCGGGCAGCGCGCGCACGGTCTCGGCGAAGCGCTCGGGCGGCAGCGGGAGCTTGAGGTAGCGCCACTCCGTCAGGCCGGCGGCGGCGAGCGCTGCGTTCTGGATCGCCGGCGAGAGCGAGTGCGCGACCGGCCAGCCCGCGACCCCGAGCCGCGTCAGCACTTCTGCGGCGGCGCCTTGCCGCCGTTCTCCTCCCGCGCGCGGTTGTAGGCGGCGACGTCGCGCTCGAACTGCGCGTCGGTGCTCGAGAAGGCGTGGCAGGCACCGGGCTTGGCGACGTAGTAGATGTAGTCGGTCCGCGCGGGGTGCGCGGCCGCCTTCAGCGACGCCAGCCCGGGGTTGCCGATCGGCGTCGGTGGGAGCCCCGTCCGCACGCGCGTGTTGTACGGGCCGTCGCGCTTGAGCTCCGATTCGCGCAGCGGCCGGCTCCAGTTGTTCTCGGCGTAGCGGATCGTCGCGTCGACGCCGAGCGGGATGTCCTGCTTGAGCCGGTTGTAGATCACCGACGCGATCAGCGGGCGCTCCTTGTCGGACGGCGTCTCGCGTTCGATCAGCGAGGCGATGATCAACACGT
>Ga0307415_100001611_pt1 | contig 10899 bp, 6 predicted proteins | sample DK1Cmetagenome_FD_204524 | JGI IMG/M metagenome (GOLD analysis project Ga0307415, IMG submission 204524) | Maize rhizosphere microbial communities from greenhouse at UC Davis, California, United States - DK15-C-2 | ecosystem: Host-associated > Plants > Roots > Rhizosphere > Soil | place: USA...
TGGCAGAGGAGATCCTAGTAGGAGTTAGACCACAGACGGACGCGGACAGCGCGAATTAAATCCGGTTCTCGGATCTCTGGGATCTAGTTGAATCCAGAGATTGCAACCACGGTCGCTACTCCACTGACTCGAGCTACCGCGAGAAACTTTCCATCGGGTGACCAGTCAAACTAGTAAATGCGGTTGTATATTTTCCCATAACTTGGCAGTGCCTCGCGCCTGCCTCGTTCTCGGTGGGCAAGCCAATCCCCGCGTACACGTAGTCATCATTCCAGCCAGGCAATCATGTCGATGCAGTGTTGTGCCAGGAGTATGCAGAGAGGTCACTGATGAATTACAGCTAAGTTCCGCGAAGACTCCGATAGCGCCGCTCTCTGAACAGCAATAACCCATGCAGTAGTAGCATCAAAACCGAAGCAACAATTACCGCCGTCAATCCTGTACGCACATTCCCTTCAGATCCGCCAACTGCGCTAGAGACATAACCTACCGCGGGTGGAATAACGAGTAGTCCCGCGAAGCCTACGCCCATAACCCAACTCATGGCCGTGCCGGCAATCCTCGGATGCATTACCGATGCCAGGCCCACCGAAGTAGGAAAGATAGGCCCCATCCCAAAGCCAGCTAGGATGAGCCCTAGCCTAACTGTTCCAGATGAACTCGCATTAAATGCAATTAAAAGCGACCCTGTTGTGAGCATTGAGCCTGCTGTAATTAACACAAAACTATTGATACGCAACACGCCCAGAAGAAAGCTCGAAACCAGTCGCCCTACTAACAACGCCATCGCAAATAATGAAAGCGTACGTAACGCATAGGAGGCAATTCTCACTCCGGTGGGATCAGCTTCAAAGAATTTGTTGAGAACGTCAGGAGACATCCGTCTCATTGCATCAAACTGGGCAGCACTAACACCCTGGCTAGCAAGTATGCTCGCATCACGCTGCATTAAAGTGACAACCCATTTGCCAACGGCTACCTCAGCACCGACGTACATAAATAGTGCCAGTGCCAGAAGCAGAAACGATGGATTGCCAAATAACGAACTCACCTCACCAGCTCCCGATGAATGTGTTTGGGCCGGTGCGGGAAAACGCGAAGTGACAATCAGAAGTAACAGGGCTACTGTTAACGCACCCAATGACCAGAATATCAGTTCAAGTCCACCTTGCCTCTGGAGCGTTTGCACTACGAGTGGAAGAGAAGCGAGACCGAGGCCAAAACAGATGTCCAGAAGATTCAATGCTGAATTTCGCCAGGTGTCGGCGACTTCTGCGACGAGAGCATGTCCCGAAGCAACGATCGCGTTGGCACCAAAACCCAGCACGAGAGAAGAACCAAAGATCAAAATCAAGGCAGACGTCGCTTGCACTCGCGTTACTATCAACGCGAATCCGATCATCGAGCCAATTACACAAACTGAACCGACCATTAGCGCTACTTTTGTTCCAATTCGATCGATGATCGGACCACTTACTGCGTATGCCAGAACGGCACCGACGGCATTTATAAGAAGAAACGTGCCGACGGCGCTATCACCTGGCAGAAACTGATTGCGTTCCAATGTTGGGAGTACCGAGCCAGGCAGTGCCGCAAGTAATCCGTACACAAAAATGCCAAGGAAAGCGATGATCATCAGTATCAGTGTGCGGTTAGGGGAGGTTCTATTCTGTAGTGTCAAGGATTCCTCACAAGCGGTAAGTCAATCGCAAGTCGAATAGCTTCCGTTACCTTAACCAGGCCCTTGAAGCTTGAACCAATTGAATTGTGGTTGCTGAATGAAGTGCTAAGGCGGCACCATAACACACGCGGAAAAAGAGCGCCAATATTCTTAGTTCTTAGTTAGTCTGTGTATTGACATTTCGATCCGCGGATCGGAATAATCGCGCCCCACAGCGAGAACACCACGAATAAGGATAATTTTGCGACCAAACCATAAACCTCCCAATGCCATTAAAGCAGTGATCCGGTCGCTGTGCTGGTGGCTGGGTTGTTTGGGTATTGTTTTCGGTTCAGTCGTAACCTCATTCGGTGCCGAAGTAGATCCTCGTGTGCCTGTTGTTCTCTCCACGGACGTCGGAAACGAAATCGACGATCAGTGGGCCATCGTTTACCTGCTGCTACAGCCGAAGTTTGAAGTGCTTGGCGTGATGTCGGCGCATGCGCCAACAATTGCTGCGCCCGCTGGCAAAACGTCTCACCGTATTCTGGCCGACGTAGTTGAAAACCGCATGGGAATGCGCACGCATCCTCCATTGATTGAGGGTGGTAGCGAGCCGTTAGAGACATCGGTTACTGGCAGACGAAGTCCCGCCGTTGATTTTCTAATCAAGACGTCCCGCAAGTTTTCAAAAGAGAAACCGTTGACTGTTTTGATTATCGGTGCCGCAACAGACATCGCATCAGCGATTATCCTTGACCCTTCTATTGTCGATCGTATTCGTATTGTCCAAATGGGTTTTACGAATGAGCAAGGAGGTGAAGAGTTCAATATCGCGAATGATGTTCACGCTGCACAGGCAATTCTTAGTTCGAACGTACCATTGGTGATTGGGCCAGGTGATGTTTGTCGAGCAAGCTTGTCTTTGAAATTCGAAGAAGCGCGCAAGATGTTGGAGCATCGTGGTGCGATTGGCGCGTGGCTATGGGAAGAATATCAGGCCTGGTACTTCCGTGTGGTGAAGCCACTGCGAGTGAATGATTTTTCCAGATCGTGGGTGATTTGGGACAACATTGCGCTCGCGTATGTTTTAGGTATGACCACGCAACACAATTCCCCCCGACCGAGATTGCGTGATGATATGAAATTCGAGAGCGTCGAGACCGACCGAGAAGTTACATGGATTACTGATGTTGACGAGGATCAGTTATGGTCGGACTTCCTAAAACTCGTTGATGACTACCAAAGAAAGCATCCTGTTCGTAAGCGAGTAGATGGGAATAGACTGACGTTCGGAATGCCATTTGCGCTGATCAAAAGATGAAAAAGCTTGTCTTCCGCTTAGCTGCCAATGCGTCGATCGGCGTTCAGCTGTGGCTGACGCACTTGCTGGTTTTGTTTGTCTTGCCGGTATCAGCTCAAACGGCCAACTCTGAGTGGCGGTACTACGGCGGCGATGAAGGTGGTTCCAGGTTTTCTCCTCTAATTCAAATCAATACCTCAAACGTTCAATCTCTCAAACCGGCCTGGACCTACCGCACCGGCGAACTGGATCTAGGTCTGCGCAGCGCGTCGTTTCAGGCTTCCTTCTCGTGCACTCCTCTCGTGGTCGATGGCGTTATGTATCTATCAACACCATCGAGCCGGGTGATTGCACTCGATGCGGAGACTGGCAGAGAACTTTGGAAGTTCGATCCACAAGCAAAGAAGTCTCAGCGCGAGTTCAATTCACATCGCGGCGTCGCCTACTGGGAAAATAAGACGAGATCGGAGCGCCGTATTTTATTCGGTACGGTGGATGGGCGATTGATCGAATTGAATGCTGATACGGGCCAACCTGTGTCGCAGTTTGGCATCGATGGCATTGTCGATCTTCGTGCGGGTGGCGCAGATAAATTCAAGCAGGATTCTTCGTGGGGCGCGCGAGTCACTTCTGCTCCTGTTGTATTCAAGGACCTCGTCATTATTGGTTGGGGACTTCCCGAATATCCCGGCAAAGGACCAAGTGGTGATGTCCGCGCATACAGTGTTCGCACCGGTAAACTGGTTTGGACTTTCCATACCGTGCCGCATCCTGGTGAGTTTGGTAGTGACACGTGGAGCACCGGCGCGTGGAAGGATCGAATGGGTGCGAACGTCTGGTCGACTATGAGCGTGGACCAGGTGCGCGGAATAGTCTACTTGCCAATCGGTTCACCTGCATACGATTTCTACGGTGGTGATCGAAAAGGTAAGAACTTGTTTGGCAATTCATTAGTCGCCCTCAATGCAGCAACGGGCAAACTTAAATGGTATTTTCAGTTGGTGCATCACGATCTCTGGGACTACGACCTACCAGCTCAACCGTCGTTGATCACGGTTCGACGTGAAGGTCGTTCGGTTCCGGCAGTCGTCGTAGTTACGAAGATGGGATTCGTGTTTGTGTTCAATAGAGTAACTGGAAAACCTTTGTTCCCGATTGAGGAACGGCCTGTCCCCCAGAGCAGTGTTCCTGGTGAAGAGACTTGGCCCACACAACCATTTCCGGACAAACCTCCTGCGATAACCCGTCAATCTATGACGCGTGACGAAATCAGTAAGGTTTCTACTGAGTCGCAAGAATATTGCACCGAACTATTCGACAAACTTGTGAACAAAGGCATGTACACACCCGCCGGACTCGAACCGACGTTGATGTTTCCCGGCTATCACGGCGGCGGGAACTGGTCCAGCGCCTCGTTTGATCCGACGTCGGGTTATCTCTTCCTTAACATGAATGAGGATGGTGCGATTGGACAAATGAATCCGCAGCCTCCCGGCTCACCAATTCCTTATGTGCGTCGCGGAAGATTTGAGGAGTATGCGTGGTTTCGCGATCAGAATGGTCGTCCATGTCAGCAGCCCCCCTGGGGAACTTTAACGGCGGTGGATTTACAGCGGGGTGAAATCGCATGGAAAGTCCCGCTTGGTATTGTTGAAGAACTGGAAGCCAAAGGTGTTCATAACACTGGGACACAAAACTTGGGCGGCTCAATCGTCACGGCAGGTGGACTGGTGTTTATCGCCGGCACTACCGATCATCGCTTTCGTGCGTTTGATGCGAAGACGGGAAAGCAACTATGGGAAGCGCAACTCGAGGCAAATGGTCACGCGACACCGATGACGTTTCAGGGGAAAAATACCGGGAAGCAGTTTGTAGTGGTTGCCTCGGGCGGTGGCGGATTTCTTCGATCGCTGAGTAGTGTGCTGTCGGACGCGGTTGTGGCCTATGCGCTGCCGTAGATCATCGCTGTCATCAACGGACAAATCGGACGCGGTTAACCATTCTTTCGCCAAGCCGGCCGGCTTCATGGCACCCACTGCTGCCGCGAAGGCGACACGCTCACAATGACAGAACGCCGCCTCTTTTCCGCAACCAACTTCAGTTGACCCGGTTTCGATACCCGCGCAAAATAGGATCCTTCCAAACTCCCATGGCCCGAAACAGACTCAAATGCAAGCGAGTTTCCGCGCCGACAGCGGCGGACCTGCCGGATTCCGTCGAGCAGGCTTAAAGCGATGCTTTCTGCTGGCACAAAACTCGGTCGTTACGAGATTCGCTCTACGCTCGGCGCAGGTGGAATGGGCGAAGTGTACCGTGCGCGCGATACCCAACTCGGACGAGATGTTGCGATTAAAGTTCTTCCTTCAGCTTTCGCGGTTGATCAAGATCGGTTGAGACGCTTCGAGCACGAAGCGTGCGCGGCGAGCGCATTAAACCATCCGAATATCCTGGTGGTGCACGACATTGCATCCGACGGTGCACCTTACGTTGTATTTGAATTGCTGGAAGGCGAAACGTTGCGCACGCGCATCGGCGGAACTGCGTTGGGACAGCGACGTGCGCTTGAATACGCCTCGCAGATTGCACGCGGTCTTGCCGCGGCGCATGAGAAAGGAATTATCCATCGCGATCTCAAACCGGACAACATCTTCATTACCAACGACGGACGCGTGAAGATTCTTGACTTCGGTTTAGCAAAGTTGACCGAAGTGGACGATGAATCGGTCCAAACGGACATTCCGACTCGTCGCGTCGATACGGAACCGGGCGTGGCGATGGGCACACTCGGCTACATCTCTCCCGAGCAATTGAAGGGAGGCGTGGCCGATCAGCGTTCTGACATTTTTTCGTTTGGTGCCGTTCTCTATGAAATGCTTTCCGGACGGCGTGCGTTTCAACGTGAATCAAGAGCTGAAACCATGAGCGCGATCTTGAAAGAAGATCCACCAGAGCTCTCAGATACAAACAAAGGCGTTTCAACTACTCTTGAACGGCTGGTCAACCATTGCCTCGAGAAAAATCCGGAGTCGCGTTTTCAGTCTGCGAGGGATCTAGTGTATGCGCTCGAAGCAGTATCTGGTTCGACCGGAAATTTGCCGACCGAGGCTGCACTTCCAGTGCGACCCGCACGCGCAAAATGGCGCGAGCGCATACCGTGGATTGTTGCCGGTCTACTTGCGTTACTCGCGGCTTTTGCGTTTCTGGCTCTGTACCTCAGACCGGCTCAGAAGGAAGAAGCACACGCAGTACGGTTGACCATTCCGCCACCTCCGCGCGGTGTGGTCTCAACGTTGAGCGTCTCACCTGATGGACGACGAGTTGTTTACGGCGCGCCGAACGCGGAGGGTAAACAAGTCTTGTGGGTGCGCTCGCTGGATTCCATCACCGCTCAACCGTTGCCGGGAACAGACAATCCTTTTTTCACGACATTCTGGTCACCTGACAGTCGGTCTCTGGCATTCGTCAGCAGCTCAGATAACAAGCTTAAAAGACTTGACATAAACGGTGGAGCTCCACAAAGCCTGGCAAATGCTCCTAACGGTCGCGGCGGAACCTGGAATCGTGACGGCGTTATTGTCTTCGCGCCGGCCGCGGAGGGACCGCTTTCAAGAGTGTCCTCGACAGGAGGTCCGGTAACGCAAGTAACGGAGCTGGATCAATCGCGCAAAGAGATCTCGCATCGTTACCCATGGTTTCTACCTGACGGTAGACACTTTCTATTCTTCGCCCGCGGCGCCACTTACGAGGGCAACTCTATCTGCGTCGGATCGCTGGAATCAAAAGAGTTCAAGCGGCTCATCAACGCCGATTCGGGCGCCGTCTATTCTCCGCCGGGTTATGTGCTTTATGTACGCGAAGGAACGCTGATGGCCCACGCGTTCGATCTTGAACGGCTTGAGCTGAAAGCCGAGCCTATCCCGATCGCAGATGCAGTTATTGGTTTCGATCTCACTAGTAATCTGGCGCGGTTCTCGGTCTCGGAAAACGGAGTACTCGTATATTACGGCGGCACCGAATTCAATAAGGCAGACCTGATGTGGGTTGACCGAAAAGGGAAGCAAATCGGGCCCGTCGCTAAGGCGGCCGACTACGGATACATCCGTCTCTCGCGCGACAACAAACGGCTGGTTACAGCGCTGCGTGATCCCTCTACCAGATGGGATCTTTGGATCATCGACTTAGCAAACAACGGGCAAACACGTTTCACATTTGACGGCGCAAACGAAGTCTTTCCGATTTGGTCGCCAGACGGAAATCGTATAGCGTTCTCCTCAAACCGCGCCGGACAGGTCAATATGTACCAGAAGCTTTCAGATGGCAGTGGGAACGAGGAACAGATCTTCGTCTCGGATCAACCAGCATTCTGCAACGACTGGTCGTCTGATGGGCAGTTTATTGTGTTCCACAAGTTATCAGGCACTACCCGCGCTGACATCTGGGTCCTGCCGCTGTCCGGCGATCGTAAGCCGTTCCCATACCTTGAGACACAATTTGGCGAACGTGAAGCCCGTTTCTCACCAAATGGGCGCTGGATCGCTTACACCTCTGATGAAACAGGACCACGCGATGTTTACATTCAGAGCTTTCCCATTGGCCGAGGTAAGTGGCAGATCTCCAGAGGTGGCGGAGGCCCACCCAAGTGGCGCGGCGACGGCAAAGAGATCTTCTACGTGAGTGGGGACAAACTCATGAGTGTCGAAGTAAAAACGGCCGGAGATACATTAGAGATGGCTACGCCGCAACCGTTGTTTGAAATTCGCGGCGCACCCTTACCTGGTGGCCTTGGCGGAGCGGCATTTGATGCTACTGCCGATGGTCAAAAATTCCTGATCGGAATCTCTGTACAGGAAGCGACGTTTACACCGATAACTGTCGTGCTGAACTGGGCGGCAGATTTAAGGCGTTGAGTAAAGACTAGCGTTTCAAGTGTTCACGCAGATTTAGGTTCCTGATCAAGCGATGGAGGTAATTAGGATGTACGCCGAGCAGCTTTGCTGCATCGGTGTAGTTGCCTTTGCTTTGATCCATTGCCTCCAGGATTGTCTGCTTCTTAGTTTCTGCCACTGCTTCGTGATATTTCGTTGGAGCGGGCATGCTCTGGGTTTCAGCTTCGAGAATTGCTTCCGGCAAATCTTCCAGCAGTATCACATCCGTCGTGCCAAGGACCACAGCACGTTCTATCGCGTTTTCAAGCTCACGCACATTTCCGGGCCAGTCGTAACTCGACAGACGCTTCTGGGCGGTTAACGATATAGTCGTCATCTTGCGGTTACACTTCTCGCCTGATCTCACCATAAAATATTTCGCCAGTAGCGGTATATCTTCCTGACGTTGTCTGAGAGCTGGCATCTCGAGCTGGAGCACGTTAAGGCGGTAGAAGAGGTCCTGTCGAAACAGGCCGCGATTGATTAGATCCTGAAGATTTCGATTCGTTGCGGTCAACAGCCGGATATCGACTTTAATGGTACGAGTGCCACCGACTCGTTCGAATTCGCGCTCCTGAAGCACGCGCAATAGCTTAACTTGAAGGGCCGTTGATAATTCGCCGATCTCATCCAGGAACAGTGTTCCTCCATCAGCAATCTCGAGCCGACCTTTTCGCTGGGCCAAAGCTCCTGTGAAGGCCCCCTTTTCATGCCCAAACAGTTCGCTTTCCAGAAGCGCCTCAGTTAATGCAGCACAGTTGACAGCGATGAACGGTTTTTCCGATCGCTTACTATTCTGATGAATTGCTCGAGCGGCCAACTCCTTACCGGTGCCGCTCTCGCCCGAGATCAGGACAGTCGAATCAGTGGCAGCAACCTTACCGATAAACCGGTACACCTGCCGCATCCGAGGACTCTCGCCAACCATGCTATGCTCGATGCCAGCATCGGCTATCAGTCGTTTGTTCTCACTCTCCAACCATTCGATGTGCCGTGCGTTTTCGATCCCCACGGCTGTTATAGCGGCGATTGCCGATGCCAGCTGCAGATGATCTGAATCAAAGTGAACGTCGGGTTCATCGGTGTCGAGGTAAAGCACTCCCAATGACCTGCCGGCCATAACGAGCGGAACACAAAGGATTGAAGTCGGCCGCGTGTCGCCGCCGATACTCTTTTGCTCGACGCCTTCGGTGTTATCGCGATTTCCAATTAAAACTCCTGTGCCATCTCTGAAAGCCTGGCGTGCCACGGTTCGGTTGACCTTTATAGTTTCGTCAGGACCCTTGACGCGGTCGAGTGCGAATACTGAGGAGAACCCTTCTTCTCGATCTTCCTCGATAGAATCCGTCAGCAGAATGGCTCCGTGCTTTGCCGGAACAACTTCGAACATTAGCTCCAGCAACGTTTTCTGTAGTTCCCGCAGACCTCGAATGGCGTTGATGGTTGTGCTGACCTTCATAAGGGCAGCAAGATCCCGCGCCATCAAATACAGTGCGTCGTTGAATCTGAACTGAGTCGTGGAACCGTTCACCAACAAATGTTCATCGAAGTCAACCTCGCCTGAGTCGGAGGGCACGTCGCCTTCGTGACGCAGGAACAGAAAGTGTGAATCGCCGATCCTAACCCGATCACCGTGTTCGAGCTTGCGACGTTTAACCGGCACGTCGTTCACAAACGTGCCGTTCAGACTGTCGAGATCAGTAAGAACAAACTCGTCACCACTGCGCTCGATTTGCGAGTGCCTTCGTGAGACTGAGGAATCCGGTAAACAAAGTGTGGCAGTGCTCTCTCGGCCAATGACTGCCGGCGAATCGGTAATCGACAGCACGGCACCCTGAAGTTTTCCGGCTATGGCAACAAGACGAGGGTTCATGTTGTGCTAGAAACCTTTGATATCGAGAGTCTACGCGCGTGGCATGTTCCGAGCAAACTCCTTGTTCGATCTTTCCGGAAATACCTATCTGAAGGGATAAATTGCTATCCGATCGGATAGGGATGCGAAAGATCTCAGCGCCTCCTGCGTTTGAGAGTTTCCTTTTCCATTCGTGCGTCCCGTTAATTTTCGTCTCCTTTCCTCGGTTTTCACGAAATCTGGCGTGTGGCACATCAATGGCAATGGTCCATGTCAGCCCAACTGAACTGCAGTTGAGCTGCCCAGAAGAAGTCGGCAACGAGGCTTCTACCCCCTTAAGAGAGGTCGAACACTTCGACCTAAGGCCCGAAAGGCCGAGAGGAGTAACAAATGTCAAGCCGCATATTAAAGAATTTCACGATGCTGGCGCTGGTAGTTGGATTGGCGTTGGCAACAGCATTGGTGTCGGCCAATGCTCAATCGACATCCATCGTAAGAGCTAATATTCCCTTCGATTTTATCGTCGGCGACAAGACGCTTCCGGCGGGTAAATACACGGTGAATTCGGCAGCAAGTGACGGCCAGGCCTTGAGTATTAGAACGAGTGGAGGAAAGTCCTTAGCACTGGTACTCACCCATTATGCTGCCGAGCGGAGCCAAAAGCGAATCGCGCGAATGGTGTTTCACCGCTACGGTCAGCAGTACTTTCTGGCTGAGGTTTGGTCGGGCGCTTCCCACGGTCGTCAGTTGATGCAATCGAAAAGAGAACGCAATCTACGGCAGGAACTGGCGTCGAATGAATTAAAGAGCGATTCAGTCAGGTCAAGTTATGAAGTTGTTGAGATCGCAGCTCTGGTTCGTTAGCTATGCGCCGCCGATGGGAGGCCCTCCCATCTCCCACCTGAGTATGCATGCCAAAACGGCAACCGCGATACGTCGGTTGCTGTTTTGGCTTTCAACGACGGGAAGCCTATAGGTTCCGCGGTTTGATGCGATCGAGAGAGTTCGAACCTCCGACCTCACGGTGCACATCATAGTCGGCAAAAACCTAAGTATTTGTTTTCGAAAGTTGCAGCCACCAGGGAATTTGGAAGGTTCTTACATCGTTCCCATTCTTTAAAGTGCCTTTGGGCTCTTTCCGACGCAGTCATCTCATTTG
>Ga0307415_100001612_pt1 | contig 10898 bp, 13 predicted proteins | sample DK1Cmetagenome_FD_204524 | JGI IMG/M metagenome (GOLD analysis project Ga0307415, IMG submission 204524) | Maize rhizosphere microbial communities from greenhouse at UC Davis, California, United States - DK15-C-2 | ecosystem: Host-associated > Plants > Roots > Rhizosphere > Soil | place: USA...
CGAAGCGGGCCGAGCCGCCGTGCAGGGCGTCGTGGACGCTGAGCGCCATGGCGATGACGGCGAGCATCCCGGCCAGCACCAGGACCCGGTGCACCAGGTCGTCGGTGGCGAACCGGTCGGCGTAGACGGTGTAGCTCGTACAGTAGTTTCCACCCGGTAATAGTCAGCGGCCCCGCAGGTGGTTGGACACCCCGGGGCCCGGAGCACGGGGGTAGCCCATGCCCGACCCCAACGATATGCCACGCCGCCGCGGGCGGCTGGTGCTGGACGTCACCACGGCGGCCAGCGAAGTCTCCCGCCTCATCCACGAAGCCCACGACCTGCACCTGCCCGTCGAGCCAGGCGTCCGACCCGGCCGCGACAGTCTGGTCCGCTGGGCCGTCCTGCTCGAAGAGGTGATCCCTTAACCGTCCCGCGTGCCCTGGCGGGCTAATTGCGAAGCGCCCCCTCACCTTCGGGTCGAGGGGGCGCTTCGGTGGTTCCCGGGTCTATCCGCTGAGTGCGACCTGTCGTGCGGCGACCCGTTGGATCGTCTCGTGGGCCTGGGCGGTAGTGGCCGTGGCCGGCGCGACGAGGTCGATGGTGCAGTTCACCCGGACCGGGGTGGAAACCACGAACCCGTTGTTATTGAAGATCCGCAGCTGGAACAGCAGCGGCAGGGGCTGGCGGGTGAGCACCTGGGCGGGGATCTTGGTGGTGCCGCTCTGGGGGTAGGCGCCTGCGCACTGCATCGACATCGACACAAGTCCCTGGCCGCGGAAGTCGAGGAAGACCAAGCCGCCGGCGCTGGGGTCGACGCCGAAGGTCTCGATGAACACGAACTCCTCGGTCTGCTGCTGCGCTTGCGCCGAGCGGGTTGAGGACAGACCGACCGCGACCAGGGTGGCGGCGAGGGTCAGGGTGAGTAGCGCAGCTAGCGCTACCGGAAGTCGCCTCATGGGGCTTCTTCCCTCCTTTAGGCAGGACCGGACAAGGGGGGAAGCTTACGAAAGTTCAACCGCTAAATACCAATCGGATATTGCCGCAGTCGATCCGACTAGATATAGATGCTGTCCCGAGTCACGCCGGCCAGGGCAGCGGCCCGGTCGTGGGCCATGACGGCGGCCACCGCGGCGTCGATCTTGCGCGGTGAGTCGCGGCGTTCTTTGGCCAGCCGGGCGCCGCGGGCGTCCTCCCGGAGCACCGCGTTGCCGACGTGGCGGGCCAGGCGCGAGTCACCGGAGTGGGTGAGGGCGCCGTTGACGACGGCCTCATAGAACCGGGCCGTGGCCGGTGTCATCCTGCCTGGGCTCTGTGGGTACTCCATGACCGGCAACCCCTCGCCTTCGAGGAGCTGGAGCGAACGGGCCCAGCGGAACGGGTCGGCGGCGATCTCCAGCACCCGCCAGCGCCGGCACGCCTGCCGGATGGCCTGCTCGACGTCGACGATGGGCACCTGGCGGCCGTCAGCCTCCCACAGCTCGACCAGGTCGACGTGGGACCGCTGGTCGACGGTGGCCACGGTCAGGACCGTGGTGTCGCCGTTGAACGAGCCATCGAACGAGAGCACGACCTCGGCCCCGTCAGGGATGCTCCTCGTGGCGTCGGCGCAGGCGGCCCAGGCGGACGGGGGCAGCCAGGCATCCTCGAGCTGGTCGGTGAGCTGGCACAGCCGGGCCCGCCGGAACGATGCCTCGCGCATCTTCGGGGGCAGGCAGGCCCGGAGGCCGTCCTCGGCCAGGAAGTCATTCAGTGCTGGATTGCTCAACTCCCAGCAGTGCCGGCAGTCGACCGGGTGGTCCTCGAACCCGGCGGCCGAATGCTCCCGCCACACCACCAGCGGATCAGCCGGGTGGTCGAGGGCGTAGGTGCGGAGGCGGCCCAGGACCGTCTGCTCCAACTCCAGGCCGGGTGTCCCGATGGCCAGCACCACACTGGAGCGCTGCTTGCCGGTGGCCAGGGAGACGACCTCGAACACCTCTTCCTCGACCCGGCCGGCTTCATCCACCAGGGCGAGGGTGTAGTCCAGGCCCTCCAGCCGCTTGGGGACCGCCGGGAGGACATGGAAACTGGCGCCGCGACCCGGGACGGTCATGTGGTCGTGATACAGCTGGACGCGCTGCTCCAACTCCGGGTGGAGCTCCACCATCCGCACGGCGATCCGGAACGTGAGGCCGGCTTGTCGCTCGTCGGTGGCCACCACCACCACCTGGGCGCCCTCGGCCCCGGCGAGCAGCTCGTACAGGGCCAGCACGGCCGTCAGCGACGTCTTGCCCTGGCCCCTGGGGAGCATCCACCCGGCCAACCGCGGCTGGGGCCGCTGATCCCAGGTCGCGGCGATCAGCTCCCGCTGCCAGGCCCGCAGGCGGAGAGGCTTGCGCACGCCGTGGCCACGAGGCGCCCGGACGTAGTCGAGGGCGAACCGTGCAACCGCCAGCTCCCGGCGTCTGGAGCCGCGCAGGGGCAGCGGAGAGCCGTCAACGGCGGCCTTCGGACCCGCTTTCATGCGACCGCCGGGCCGTTATCCACACCTGTGGATAACGCGGTGTGTGTAATGTCGGGTTCGGCTGGCGGCGGGTCTTGGCCGAGTGCTCTGCTCAGAACTCGGGCTGATCTGGCGGAGTTGCATGGGATGCAGCGGACGATGAGCGGGCCGGTCTCGAGCCCGCCGGCGGCTACCTGGACCAGGTGGTCGGCTGAGAGGTTGGCGGCGGGGTGGGCGCCGCGACCCAGCTCGGGTACGCCGGGGCACCAGTCGCCGATGGTGGCGCGGTGGTCGGCGACGGCGCGGCGGCGGCGTTCGGCTTCCTGGTGGGTCTTGAACCCGGGACGCTTGGCCGCCTTGGCTCTGTCCTGTTCGCGTTGGCAGTCGAGGCAGCGGGGTTTGCCTCGGACGGGGCGGCCGCACCCGATGCAGTGGCGGAGTAGTTGCTTGCTCATTGGCGCTTGCGTCTCCGCTTTGCTGCTGCCCGTTGCCGTACGTCTCGCTCGCAGGGTGGGCATCGATCCCCGTACATGACGGGGCCGTGGCAGCCGAGGCAGACGGGTGGCCGTCGGCGGGCACCTTGGGGTGCCGTGTAGTAGGCGCTGCTTTTACCCACGGCGCAGGAGGGTGAGCAGGACCGGCGTGTGGCATGGCGGTCCCGACTCACGCACGCCGACCACGCCGGCCCCTTCGTAGGCCGGTACCCGGACCACGGCGACGTGGTCGAGGGCGGCCCTGGTCCGGGTGACACGCTGGCGGTCGGCCGACCAGCGGCTACCGCCGGGTAGCTCAGCGAACCCGATACTCAAGCCCAACGGAACCCCGTCTCGGGCGAGGGCCAGGACCTCGTTCCCGAGATGGGTGTCCGACACGCGCCAGCTACCGTACGCAGCGTCGGAACGGTCCTCTAGTTCGATGGTGACGCCGATCGGCAGGGTGCCGGCGTCCCGTGGGTGGGTGGCCGTGAGGGGCACCCGGGACGGGTCGGTGCCGTCGAGGGCGCCGCGCTGGAAGGTCTCAGTGACGAGCCGGCCCCGGTCGACCACTTGGGCCGTGACGCCCCAGGGAAGTAGCGGGCCGACCAGGGTCCGGCCGTCTCCCCCGTCCCTGACAACGAGGGAGGTTGTGAGGTTGCGGACGTGGATCATGCGACGGCGCCTCCGGGTTCGGGTGGTGCCTGGTCGTCGATGCCGGGGATGGGTGGCAGGTCCTCGAGGTCGCGGACTTCGCTGCGGAGTTTCCAGCCGGCCCTGATGGCGCTCTCGTGGGCCTGGTACCTCGTCAGCAGGTCCGTGCGGACCAGCGCGGCGGCGTTGAACTTGACCGTGGTCGTGCTGGAGAGCAGGGCCGACAGGGCGGTTTCGAGGCGGACCAGCCAGGGGCGGAGGCCGAACGTGAGGAAGTCGAGGGCGCGTTGTTCCACATTCGCGTAGGTGAGGCTGTTGCCGCTGTCGGCGCCGATCAGCTCGGGTTGGACACCGAAGTAGCGGGCGATAGTGCGGACGTTCGCTTGGGTGGTCTCGAGGAATTGGGCTTCTTCGGGGGCGATCATCACGGGCTGAAAGCGGGCGCCGCCGCCCAAGACGGCGATCTCCCGGTTGCCCTGGTGGGCTTGCTTCCAACGGGCTTTGATCTGCGCGGCCCGGTCGTCTTTGACGTCCTGGTCGGTGGTAATGACACCGCTCGGGATGGCGCTCTCGCCGAACAGCTTGGCCGCGTACTTCTCGGCCCCGAGGCCTAGGCCGATGGCTTGCCTTGCGTGGCTGATGGGTGACAGCCCGACCACGTTGCCCGGGGTCGTGAACGCCCGGATATGCCACACGCTGGCGGGGTCGACGAGCTGCCCGTCCAGCCGGTAGTCCACCGTGCCGTTGGCGGTGACCTGCACCCGGTTGGGGTCGAGCAGTTCCACCTGAGAGGGCAGGAGACCGGCGCCGGCACGGTCGACGACCAGGCCGTAGCAGTTGCCCCTGATGAGCAAGGATTGGAGCGCCGCGTACAGGAAGTCAGGCAGGGACCAGCCGGCCGAGGGTGCCCGCAGGATCGGCGGGAGGGTGGGGAGCGCCTCGCGGTCGCCGTCGCGGTAGGCGGCTAGGGGGAGGGTGCTGATGCTCCCGGCGATGAGGTTGACGCACGCCCAGACGGCGGAGTGCTGCATGGCCGTGGTGGGGTTGACCGCCACCGCCGCATAGGTCGAGGCAATGGGGAGGTTGCCGACCTGGAACAGGTCCCGGTCGTGGCGTGTCCAGGGCCACTGCCAGGGCATCGGCTTAGGTGGTTCCGACGAAGGTCTTGACGGCGTTGGTGTCGATGAGGGCACCGTCCAACCGCAGGATGCAGCGGAAGGCGATCAGGTCGTTCTGGAAGCGGAATTCGTTGCTGCGCTCGAACCGGATGCCGTTGACGATCCTGATGAAGTAGCGGTCCATGGCCCCGAAGGCGATGTACTCGGCGCCGTTGGCCGCGGCGGGCATGAACGGGTCGACATAGACGGGGTAGCCCATAAGGCTGCGGCGGTCGGTGAGGCCGTTGACGGGCTGGCCGGTTGTGTCGCGGAGCTTGCGGATGCCGACGTTGGTTGCGTTGCGCATCAGGAAGGCGGTGGAGTCAGCCTCCGCGTAGGGTTCGAGCACCGACCCGACCAGGTTCCACAGGGCGTCGGTGCCCTGGTTGGCCGTGCCCTGGGTGCCGAGGCCACCCGCGGTGCCGGCCGGGCCGGTGACGCCCGTCCCGGCGTCAAGGAGGAGCCCGCGGGGTTCGGTCGTGCCGACGCCGTTAATGAGGTGGTCGCCGTAGCCGGTCGCGCCGAGGCCGAGGGACAAGGCGGCTTGGCGGGCGAGGAAGTCAAGCAAGTTGGTCGGCGAGTCGTTCGCCAGCTCCTGGGAGACCTCGAAGTAGTTGCTGTACTTGAACGCCTTGAGGGTCACGGTCGAGAGCGCCGGGTCGCTCTCGGTGATGGAGGCGCCCTCGCCGATGATCGCGCTGGTCACGAACCCGGTGGAACGGGGCACCACCAGGTCCTCACCGGTCTCGGTGGTCAGGACGGTGGCGCCGGCCCGCATGATGCTCGAGGTCTCCACCAGGTGTTGGACGATGCTGCCGTAGACGTCGGTGCCCAGCGCCTGGGTCGCCGTGCTCTTGAGGGTGTCCCGGGTGTGGATGCGCACCCGGCCGGCTCGGCCCATGACGGGCTCCGGTACGTCGGCGGGCCACTCGTCCGGCATCTGCTCGGCGTAGACCTCGATGGGGGCCGGGTTCTTGGCGAAGATCGCCGACCGGAACGCGCTCGCGGTCTCGGCCGCCTGACGGGTCAGGGTCTGCCCGGGGCGGCGGGTCGCCATGGCGCGGACCTCGGCCAGCTGCCGGTCTCGCTCCTGCTCCATGGCGTCGCTGGCTTCACGCTCGGCCAGATCGTGCGCCTGATACTGCGCCAGCTCCTCGGGAGACGGGTCGCGTTGCTCGGCGGCGGCCCTGGTCAGGATCTGGTCACGTTCGGTGCGGGCCGTGGCCCGCTGCTCCCGGAGCTGGTCGAGCAGGGTCACGGTGCCACCTCGAGCATTCCCAAGCTAGGCAGTAGAGATGCTGGAGATGGTACTTGAAAGGCTCGTGAGGCGATACTAGTTGCGCTCGGGGTGGCACCTGCCGGCCAGCTCGACCCTGGAGTAGACGACCAGGATGCGGCCGTGCATGGTGACGACGGCGAACTGGTCGCCGCACTGGAGGGTGAACTCGCCTTCGTCGAGGGCCTGTTCCATGGCCTTGCCGGCCATCTCCAGCCTCTCGCCGGTTCCCCTGGCCAGGTTCTTCCGGGCCACGTCGAGCAGGTGGCGGTGCTCGGCCTCGGTGAGCTTGCCGGGCCGCTCGGCGGCGATCCGGGCCAGGAGGCCGTCAGCGATGGCGAAGGCAGCCAGATCCTCATCCTTCATGGCTGTGTCCCATGTGTCCCAATGTCCCATTGCCTGGTCACGGGTCCTCCTCGGTTTGGGACGGCGGTGTCCCGTTGTCCCATTGCTCGCCCTCGCTGACCTGCGATTGGGACGATGGGACACTTGGGACACTGGTGTAGAGGCCGCGGGAGAGTCGCCGCAGGCGGCCCGAATCGGCCAGGCGCTTGAGGTAGCGGCGCGCATCCTGGCCGAACTTCTCCTCGACCTCGCCGGCCCGGACATGGGGCGGGTTGGCGGCGACGTAGGCGATGATCTCGGCCGAGCGGTCGCTGACCCCACCGCTCAGCCGAGCCTCGCGGGCGCGGGCCGCGGCCTCCTCCAGGTCGGCGCCGTCGAGGTCCCACTGGCACCCGTCGACGAACTGGAGCGCGTACTCGCCCTCAGCGACGTCGCGGCCGGTGACCTTGAGCAGCCCACTGGTCTCTAGCCGCGGGCGGGTGAGCACGATCACGGTGTCAGCGGCGCCGGCCAAGCCGTGGGTGCCGGAGACGGTGTCGACGAAATCGTCGGCGTTGGCCTTGCGGTCGTGGTGGTTGACGAGCAGGGTCATGCCGGGTCGTTCGTCGGCGACCCGCTTGAGGATCGTCCCGATCCGGTAGTCGCGCTGGTAGGTGGTCTCGCCAGGCAGGGCGGGCGGCATGACCTTGCCGAGGGTGTCGAGGATCACCAAGGGCGGCTCCGCCTGCTGTAGGTCGAGCCATGATTCGATGGTGGCGATGATGCGGTCCGGGGCGACTCTGGTCAGGTACTCGAACTCGGGGGGGATCCGGTCGCCGCGGAGCAGCTTGCGGCAGCGGTCCTGCAGGCGCCGGTCGCCGTCCTCAAGGGCGAGGTACAGCGCCGGGCGCTTCGGCACGGCGATGCCAAGCGCCGTGCCGCCCACGGCGGCGCCAAGGTCGACCGTCAGGACGAACCAGGACTTGCCGATCTTGGGCGGGCCGACCAGCAGGACCAACCCCTCGGGGATGAGGCCGGGGACGGCGTAGGCCAACGGCGGGAAGTCCTGGGCGTCCAGCCATGCGCCATCGCGGAGCCCGGCGAGCAGGTCGTCCGGGGCATCCCCTTGGGGTTCCCCGGCCCCCTCGATCCTCGCGGCGGCCTTGGCGTAGGCCTCGTCGGCGGCGCTCATGCCGGCGTCCACGGCTGCTGCCGGCCCTTGCTCCAGCCGGAGGTGAACTGGTCGGTGATCTGCTTGGCAGTCCACGGCCGGCCGCAGATGGACAAGATGACGTGCTCGACGGCCTGGTGGGCGACGGCCTGGTCCAAGCCGAGGTGCTCGAGCTGGCCGAGGGCGAAGGCGGTCTTGTTGAGCTGGTTGCTGTGCTGGCCTTCGGGTGCGGCCTCCAGGGTCTCCAGTTGCCGCCTGAGCGCGGCCAGGACATAGGCGCGATGCCGGTCCCCTCCATGGTGGAGGTTGGGCCGCTGCTGGCGTGGTGGTGGCCGCTCAGGAGGTGCTGGGCGCAGCACCTCCTCCAGCCAGGCGGGCATGGGCGCGATGACAGGGTCACGGCACCATCGGTAGGTGTTGCCTGGCACACCCGGCCGCTTGACCGGGTCGACGACCCACGACGGGGCGGCCACCACGTACCCGCGGTCCGCCTTGATGTCCAGGCCCGGGGCGAGGGCGTCGGCGCCCTCCTTGAGGGTTCCGCCGAGGTGTTCCATGAACAGGTGGTAGCCGTTCGACCAGGTGACCGCGACGGCGGTGATCGGGATGAACTCGGGCTTGTGCTTCTCGTCCAGGGCCAGGAGGGCGGCCAGGCCGTCGCGGTGGACGTCGACGTCGACCACGACCAGGCCAGCCCCTCCGGGCCAGATCCCGACGTTCGCGTTCGGCCAATGCCGCCACCATGCGCTGATCTGGTCGGTGTCGGTCGTGGCGTCCTGGTAGCCGTGGCCGCCGGGGATGATCGGCACCTTCCCGCGGACAGCCAGAGGGAGGACGGGCCAGCCCTGGGCGGCGTAGTGGAGAGCGGCGTCGGGTAGACTCAGGTCGGTGGTGGTCCTGGTTGGCGCCGGGGTCGTCTGCTGAGGGTTCGAGGCCGGGGTGTCGGTGCCCCGGCCTCGCCCGTTGTCAGGAGGCCTTGGCATCGTCCACCACCCCCTCGCCCCGGCCGTCGTCGGCCATGGCGGCGACGGCGGCAAGCACGCTCACGTCCTCGACGTGGGGCGGGAGGCCTTGGCGGCTCCGGCTTCGCTCGACCCAGCCGGCCAGCTCGTCGGGGGTCATGCGGCGCCGTCCCGGTGCTCGGCGAGTCCTCCGTCGTCAAGGCTGGCGATGAAGGCGTCCAGGTCCGATTCGCGGACCCGGCGGGCACGCGGGCCTACGGTGACGCTGGGTAGCCGGCCCTCGCCGATAAGCTGGTAGACCCGTGTCCGGCCGTGGCGTAACCGCTCGCCGACCTCGGGGACGGTGAGCAGGCGATCCATGGGGTTGCCCTCTCAAGCCGTACCCCTGCCCAGACTGGGGAGGGAGGCGATCGGGTCCGCGCCCACAAGATCTTGAGTTGCGGACGGCAGCGTACACTGCCGGTTGTGTCTGAGCAAAGGTACGTCTACCGCGTCACCTTCTACTGCGACCGATGTGCCCAGCGATGGGGTCGTGGTCCCGTCCTGGCCGTGGTCCACCGGGGGTCGGAGTGGCCCGAAGGTCAGTGGTGGGTGCAAGTCGCCCGCCGCGTGCGGCGGCCGATCTCACCGGAGAGGGCCCGGGCTGAGTCCGTTAAGTCGTACAGCGGTGGCGCTGTACCCGACCGGCCAAACCGCTTCATCCCCACGCCCGGACGGTTCCAACTGGTCCCGCTGAACAACCCCGATGTCTCGGCGGCTGGACTCGTCTGTCCGAAGTGCAAGGCCCGGCCCCGGGTCGCCTTGGCGAAGTTGATCGAGCTGGCCGAACAGGCGATGGCCGCTGGCCGCCGCGACGCCTACGCCTAAGCGCGCCAACGCAGCTCGACCCGGCTCTCGTCGAACCCGGGGCCGCGCCGGGTTGCCGGCGAGACGATGACGGCTTCCAGCACCAGGCGCAGGACGTCGCGGCGCTGTTCAAGCGTCCACCGATTCCACGCCGCGGCGAGTGCGCCGGGCTCGGGGCCGACGTCGGCCAGGATGGCGGCTTCGGCCCGGCGGGCCAGACGTTCCCGGGCCGAGCGGATGCGCCGCAGCAGCTCGTCGCGGACGGCCAACCACTCGGGCTTGCCGATCTCGTCGCGGCCGTACATCTTGGCCAGCTCGGGCAAGCGCCGCTCGTCTTTGACGAGCTGCTCGGCCAGCTCGCGGTCGCCGTTGGTGGTCCGCAGCTTCAAGAACTCGCCGAGCTTCGGGCCGTCCAGGGCATGCAGCACGGCGTCGGTGACGAACGCCTCGAGCGGCCCGGCGGCGACGACCAGATGCACCCGGCCGCCCTCGCGGTCGCCGCCCTCACAGCCGTAGCGGCGGCCTGACCTGTCGGGGGCGCGGGCGCCAAGAGCGGCGCCGTCAACAGCGCAGCGCAAGATGCCACCGACCAGCAGATGCACGGGCGGCCGTCCGGCTTGGCTGCGCCGGGTCGGGTCGGACAGCGCGGCCTTGAGCGCCTCATGGGTGGCGACGTCCAGGATCGGCGGCCACTGCCCATCGCCGACCTCGACGCCACGGTAGACGGCCCGGCTGATGTAGCGCGGGTTCACCAGCAGCTTGCCCAAGTTGGCGGCCGAGAACTTCGCCGCCTGCACCGGGCGCAGCCCCCGGGCGTTGAACTCGCGGGCGATCGACCGCAACGACTCGCCGCGGACGACCCTCCGGGCGGCCTCGCGCAGCACCTCGGCCTCGGCCGGGACGATGGTCACCTTGTCGGCGGCGTACCCGAACGGTCTCGCGCCACCGGGGACGGGCCGACCGGCCATGGCGGACTCCAGCCGAGCCCTGGCGACTCGGACGCTGATGTTGCGCGACTCCATGCGGGCGAAGATGGCGATGATGTCGCGCATGGCCTCGCCGGTCGGCGTCGAGCTGTCCAGCGACTCTGTGACCGACGCCAGTTGCACACCGCCGGTGTCGCACATGTCCAGCACGCGGGTGAAGTCGGGCCGGTTGCGGCTTAGCCGGTCCAGCCGCCAGCAGACGATCAGCCGGCCGACGCCGTTGCGGGCATCGGCCAGCAGCCGCTCGAACTCGGGTCGCCGCGCACCCGAGAATCCCGAGATGCCTTCGTCGCGGTAGATGCCGGCGACCCGGTGGTCGTGCAGCTCGCACCACTTCAGGCAGTCGGCGACTTGTCGGTCGACGCTGGTCGCCACGCCACCAGCGGCTTCGCCATCCGGCTCGCGGTCCTCAGAGAGCCGGGCATAGATGAGTGCGTCCATAACCGGGATACTACTTGACTGTCGGCTAGCCGACCCAGGCCCACCACACGGCGACGAACAGGCCGGCCGTGCCGGCGAAGTCGGCCAGGCTGCGATAGTCCTCCAGGGTGTGGACGACCTCGGCGATCGAGATGACGAACACCA
>Ga0307415_100001617_pt1 | contig 10883 bp, 9 predicted proteins | sample DK1Cmetagenome_FD_204524 | JGI IMG/M metagenome (GOLD analysis project Ga0307415, IMG submission 204524) | Maize rhizosphere microbial communities from greenhouse at UC Davis, California, United States - DK15-C-2 | ecosystem: Host-associated > Plants > Roots > Rhizosphere > Soil | place: USA...
AATCCCACTTCCCGAATTGCCTTGAGTGCGCCAGTGCACAGCTGATCCGAGGCTGCGAAGATCGCGGTGGGCCGAGTCGGCCAGCTCAAAAGTCGCTGCGCCGATTCGTAGCCACCGCGGAGCGTGAAACTGGTTCGAATGATTGGGCCGGGCGGCAGATCGTGAGCTTGGAAAGCGTCGCTCCATCCCCGTTCGCGAGGCTCTGCGCTTGACTCATCCCCAGTGATCAACGGGATCGATTGGTGTCCATGAACGGTGATGAGGTGGTCGACGAGAAGTCGGGCACCCTGCCGGGCATCCGCGCCCACGGCGGCATAACCGGGGACAGGTGTGGAGCAGTCGATGAGGACTATCGGGCGACCCGGCAGGGTCATGGCACGGAAACCGGACGGCGGCAAGACGGTCCGCATAATCAGGCCGTCGACGTGCCTGTTGCTAAGGTCGCTCACGATCCGACCCTCATAAGCCTCGTTGGCATCTGAGTTGGCGACCACGAGAACGTAACCATGCGCTGCTGCGGCCATCTCCAGAGCCCGGGCGTACTCGGCGAAGAACGGGTTGGTGATGTCCGGCAGAACCAGCCCAAGCATGTCGGTCGAGCCCTTTTTGAGCGCCCGAGCATTGACATTCGGCCGATACTTCAGGATCTCGATTGCGGCTCGTACCCGCGCTGCCGTCTCAGGTGCCACGCGCCGGGGACCGTCGTTGACGACGTAGCTGACAACCGCTGTGCTGACACCGGCGTACCGGGCGACATCTGCTCTCGTGGGAGGCCGCGGCTTCGCCTGTATCTCGCGCTGCCCATCAGACATGACGCGAGAGCCGTTCGGGTGTACGGCGTAGACCTGACTGCGCGACCATGTCACGGTCCCTCGGGTCGTCGTCGATCGGATGGTGCAGAATCTACAGGTGTAGATCAACCTTGACAAGAATCTCGACATCGTCGATCGGTGCCACCGGGTTGACAACGAGTTGCTGGGGCGGCCCGAGTCTCGAAACTCCGGCGATGATCCGGATGAATTGATAAGACACCCAGGTTGTACCCAACGAAGTTCTCAGCAAACGCAAAGCAATGCCGATCGGGAATTTGTCCTTTATTCGGAAGAACTGTGACTGGGTTCGAATCTAACGGGGTCCGACACAGCTCCATTCTTAGGATCCGTTTCGGCTCTCAGCAAACGACGTGCCTGATCTTGGCGGCCAAGTGATCAAGCGGAGTTCGCGTCAAGGTAGCACAAATTCTTGGACACAACTGGGTCGAAAGTCTTGCTACTCCTACATCTACAGGTGTAACTTCCCGCGCAACGCAACTTTTTGCGACACACCTTGGCGTCGTACTGGCCCACGCGTTTGAGCCGGAGAGGAACAGACGATGACGTCTCACATGATTGCGCTAGCCGCATGACTACCGACACGGTTGAGCCCGTCGTCGCGGCGGACTACAAGTCCGGAATACGAGGTACCGACAGGCCCCCTGGGCGGGGTGATCTGGGCATGGCTCTGATCTTCATCCTGCCGGCAGCCATCGGCTTCTTGGTGTTCTACGTCTACCCGTTCTTCCGGGGCTTTTACTTCAGTTTGACCAGGTACAACCTGCTCGGCACACCGCATTACATAGGGTTCGACAACTTCACCAAACTTTTCCAGGACAAGCTGTTTTGGAACGCGTTGGTGGTGACCGTCGAATACGTCGTGATCAACATTGTGCTGCAGACGATCTTGGCGGTGGCGATCGCCGTGCTGATGCATCGGCTGACACAATCGACGGTCGTCCGGGGTTTGATCTTGCTGCCGTTTCTGATCTCGAACGTCATTGCAGCGATGCTCTGGTTCTGGCTGCTGGACTATCAGATCGGCCTGGTCAACGAGTTCATCGCCGCCATCGGCCTGAACAAGATCGCATTCTTCGGAGACGCCGCATGGGCTATTCCCACGATTGCGGTGGTGAACGTCTGGCGGCACATGGGCTATACCGCGCTGCTGGTGTTTGCCGGCCTGCAAACGATTCCCGGCTACGTGTACGAGGCCGCCGCGGTCGATGGCAGCACGGAGTGGAAGTCGTTCTGGCGCATCACCTTGCCGCTGCTCCGCCCAATCCTCGCTCTAGTCTTGGTGATCACGGTGACCGGATCGTTCCAAGTGTTCGACACGGTTGCGGTCACGACGAGGGGCGGCCCAGGCAATGCCAGTCCCTGGCTTGATCCTGCCCTACTTCTTTATGACGCCGTTCGCGATCTTCTTTCTACGGCAGTTCTTCCTTGGCATTAGCAAAGAGATCGAGGAAGCGGCCAAGCTCGACGGTGCCGGTCACTGGCTGATCTTCTTCCGGATTATCCTGCCAATGAGCTGGGCGCCGATCATCACCCTGTTCATTCTGACGTTTATCACTCAGTGGAACGAGTACTTCTGGCCGCTATTGGTCGGCAGCAATGACAAGACGCGCGTGCTGACTGTTGCGCTTGGTGTTTTCCGATCCCAGACTCCCCAAGGCAGTCCCGACTGGGCTGGATTGATGGCCGCCGTCTTGGTGGCGGCACTGCCCATCCTGATCTTGTTCTTCGCGTTCGCGAAGAAGATCGTCAATTCGATCGGCTTCTCCGGCATGAAGTGACGCTTGTGAACCCATCAACCACCTCGGCGATCTTGCTGAGGTAAACGCGAAAGGATCTGCCAACGATGGCAAGAATGCGCAAGAAGCTAGGAGCGGTGTTGATAGGCGCGGCCGCCCTGAGCCTGGCTCTCACCGCTTGCGGCGGTGGTGGCGGCAGCGAGGGTGGTGGTGGTGGCGACGCCGAAGGAGGCGCAATCGACACCAGCACTGCTTCCGGCGACGTCAGCTACTGGCTCTGGGACGCCAATCAGCAGCCGGCGTACCAGCAGTGTGCTGACAACTTCAAGCAGACTAACCCCAATATCAATGTCAAGATCACCCAGTACGGCTGGGACGACTACTGGAGCAAGCTCACCAACGGCTTCGTGGCCGGCGATGCACCCGATGTCTTCACCGACCATCTCGCCAAATACCCGGAGTTTGTCAGCCAGGAGCAGCTGGTTCCGCTGGATGACACGCTGACTAAGGACGGCTTCAACGTCGATCAATATCAGCCTGGCTTGGCAGATCTGTGGAAAGGCCCGGACGGCAAGCGCTATGGCTTGCCTAAGGACTTCGATACCGTCGCGGTCTTCTATAACAAGAAGCTCATCGCTGACGCGGGAGTCAAGGAAGCCGACCTACAAAATCTTCAGTGGAATCCCCAGGATGGCGGCACATACGAGAAAATGATCGCCCATCTGACCGTAGACCAAAGCGGCAAGCGCGGCGACGAGCCAGGCTTCGACAAGAGCAAGGTCAAGGTGTACGGCCTTGGCCTGGAAGGCGGTTCGGGCAGCGGACTTGGACAGACTCAGTGGAGCATGTACACGGGATCCAACAACTGGCAATACACCGACAAGAATCCGTGGGGAACCCACTACAACTACGACCAGCCAGCTTTCCAGGACACTATTAAGTGGTACGCGTCGCTCATCGAGAAGGGCTACATGCCCTCCGTCGCCGCTGTCACCGGCCAAGGCTCGGCGGACATCTTCACCGCTGGCAAGTACGCCATGCTCACGCACGGTTCTTGGATGATCAACAGCATCTTCAGCGCCAAGGGAATAGAGGCTGGCGTCGCGCCGACTCCAGTGGGCCCGAGCGGCAAGCGCGCCAGCATGTACAACGGCCTGGCCGATTCCATCTGGGTCGGCTCTAAGAACAAGCCGGCAGCCGCAAAGTGGGTGGAATTCCTGGCCTCACCTGACTGCCAGAACATCGTCGGTGAGAAGGCCGTCGTCTTCCCGGCAATCCCGCAGGCCACTGATAAGGCTGCGGCCGCGTTTAAGGCCAAGGGAGTAGATGTGGATGCGTTTCTGGTTCAGGTCAAGGACAAGACAACCTTCTTGTTCCCCATCACCGACCACGCCTCACAGATCGATGGCATCATGCACCCGGCGATGGACGATGTCTTGTCTGGCAAGGCCCCGGTCACGTCTCTAACCGACGCCAACAACCAGGTCAATCAACTGTTCGGATAACCGTCATAGTGCAATAAACACCGCATCAGGGGCGCCGTCAGGGATCTGAAGCCCGGTCGGCGCCCTTTGCGTTCCTAATCGTGCGTTCCTAATCGCCAAGATCGCCGGCAAAGTGGTCTCAGACGACACGACCGCGGCGAATTCTGTTGTCCTATCCGACCACTTTGGCCGATCAGCCGGCGTCAATCCGGCGAGCAGCACCAACATTCGCGCGTACCCAAGAAACGATCTCGCTCATCGTCGCCCCTGGCGTAAAGACCTCGGCGACCCCCATCTCGGCAAGCGCCCGCCTGTCGGCGTCTGGGATTATGCCGCCGCCGAAGACCACGATGTCGTCAGCGTCCGCTTCTTTCAGCAGCTCGATCACCTTGGCGAACAGCGTCATATGCGCCCCGGAGAGAACGGAGAGCCCGATGGCGTCGGCGTCCTCGGCTAGCGCGGTAGCGACGATCTGTTCGGGAGTCTGGTGCAACCCGGTGTAGATCACCTCCATGCCCGCGTCACGTAGCGCCCGGGCGACCACTTTGGCGCCGCGATCGTGGCCATCGAGCCCTGGCTTCGCCACGACAATTCGAAATGGAGGCGAGGATGACTGCACATCCGAATCCACGAATTCCAAACTACTACCCAGTAATATTCTGTTGTGCTGGCCAGTGCCAATGGGGGCATTTCAGCTGCGGGCCTCTCGCGCTTCGTGGCATTGGATATGCCACGCGTGGCATCCGGACTCGCTGTCGAGGCCGCCTGGGCCACCGCTCACATGATGATGTATCCCTTGGGGCTCTTCTCCGCGCCTACCCGACGAGTCTCCAGCCGCCGCCATGATTTGAGTGGCCTCAGCCCCGAACAACGCAGCCTCTTCCACCACCGCTTAGACGCCGCTGAGACCCCCATAGTGCTGGTGCACGGGATCATCGACAACCATGCCGCCTTCACTGTGATGGAGCACGCGCTACGGCGCCGCGGTTTCCAAACGTTGTCCGCCTACGACTACGGTCTGCTCACCCATAGCGCTCCGCGAGCCGCCGTGCATTTGGGCCAGGCTATTGAGGAATTGGCGGCATCAACTGGTTACGAACGAGTCCATGTCATTGGACACAGCCTTGGCGGCCTGATCGCCCGCTACTACGTACAACGCCTGGGAGGCGACCGCCACGTGCACACCCTGGTGACGCTAGGTACGCCGCACCAGGGCACTCAACTGGCCTGGGCCGCGCCGTTGCTGCCGTTGGTTCGTCAGCTGACCCCGAATTCCTCGCTGATCGAGGAGCTGGCAGAGCCGGCAGCAGACTGCCGCACGCGCTTCATCGCGTTCTACAGCGACATCGATCACTTGATCGTGCCCAGTGGCAACGCCCGGCTCGACCATCCTGATCTCAATGTGCAGAATGTCGCGGTCAACGGAGTTGGCCATCTGTCCATGCCGAACAACCGACGCATCGCCTTTGTCATCGCCCAGGCGTTGCGTGACCTTGATCCAGACGGCACGGCAACTGCGTCATAGCGGTCCGCCTCGTAAATAATTTGCGCCGACGTACGAAGCCATTGAGCGGAGCGTTATCTGGTTGTTATCTTTCTCGAGTCTGGCCTACTTCGGGGGTCCAGCACAGACGGAAATAGATCAGACAAACAGTCGGCGTACCGTCCAGGCGGCCTTCAGACGCCTGGGTTGTGAGATCGGGGGTCAGGGCCCGATTGCGCTCCTGCGCCGACGCCTGAGGGATGAGGGAGCTGTCCGGGGAACAGCACACCGAACACGCGGGCAATCAAGAAGCCGGCGCCGAGCCCGAGCCCAATCAGGGTAGGAGCTGGCTTTGGCACGGATTTGCAGCACTTGCCATATCCGGTCTCGGCCTCGCCGTGGCAGCCGCGGTGGGCCTGACGACGAATGCGCAAACCACACGCGATCTGTCTGCTGTCCCGGACACCGCCGCCACCGTGGCCCACACTCCGGTTCAGGACGTCAACAAAAAATCAGCTGCCAAGGATCCAGCCCTTGGTGCATTCGGCAGACGGGATACCGCGTCAAACACTCTCACCTACCGAAGTGCCGCCGTTCGCGATGCCCTGGTAAGAGAGCAGGCCGCACAGCGAAACGAGTTGCTGGCCAAGACTGCTGACGAGATCAGCCGAGCAGCGCAATCGGCGGCCAGCGACGCTAGACAAAAAGACCTCCAGGTCACGGGTCGGGCAACCCGAAAAGCGGCCGCTCAGATCGCGACAGAGAACCTCCGTCGCGCGATCGCGGCACGAATGGCCGCCGCAAACAAGCGACTGGCCGCGGAGCGTGAATCGAGCAATCCACAGGCCGGCTCATCCAATTCGAATAGACCAAATGACCAAAGTACGGCTAGGTCCGAGGTTGGTGCGGGAGAACCTGATCGGGGCACCAATGGTTCCAGCGACAGCGGAAGCTCCGGTGGCGGTGGATCAGGCGGCGGCTCCAACGGTGGTATCGCGCCAGTTCCGGGAGCCGTCATTGGCGCCCACTTTGGCGAATATGGCAGTTGGTCGCGCTACCACACCGGACTTGACTTCCGCGCCAGCCACGGCACCCCGATTCGCGCTGTTAAGTCCGGCGTCGTCCTGTATGCCGGCAACTCAGGTGACTGGGCCGGCAACCACGTTGCCATCAAGCATGCAGATGGTATGACCACCATGTATTCCCATATGTCGTCCATGGCTGCAACAGCGGGTCAGACGGTACGCGCCGGCCAAGTCATCGGGTACGTGGGCCAAACGGGCCGTGCCTTTGGTGCCCACTTGCACTTCGAGCTATACCCCGCTGGTGTCAAGTACGGCGATGTGTACAAGGCGATCAATCCGCAGGCCTGGCTGGTCGCCAACGGAGTCACCACGCATTGATTCGTGGCGCTCATCAGCCTTGGAACTGCCGCTGAGAGGTCGTTCAACCCGACCGCTATAGGGGATGTTCGTCACATCCGCAAAAAAGACACGCCCAAGTTATCGAGATCAGCTTGCACCCCGTTACAAATCCGTTATTGTCTTCGACAGCGTCCACCGTTTGTCACAGAACGCGGGCCTCCAGCAGCAGACGATCACCGACATCTACTGCCGTGCGGGGGCAGGACCGGGGAACCTGTCGTCGTACGAGGAGATTCGGGGTGTCTGGCTCGTCGTCGGATCATAGGCGCGCGCGTCGCGCATTGATCGAAGAGATCAAAGAGGACAAGAAAAGTTGGCTGCGCCACGGGGTCGTGGCGATGGCCGTGTCCCTTCTCGGGGTCGGTGTTGCCGGCTCCCTCGTGCTCACGGGAGCAGCCCAGCACACCACATCGTCCGCAACAGTGGCGACGACTGAGCTTTCCAAGCAGATCAGCCGGCAGGTCGAGCGCCCCCCGCTCGACCCGGCCAAGGTCAAGAGTCTTGCTGATCAGCGAGCCGAGCTCCTGAGCCAAATCGATTCCGAGGTCTCTGAGGCCTCGATGGACAAGTCGGCGAAGGCCCGGGAGAAGGCACTCGAGAGAGTCTCCGACGCCACCCGAAAGCAGGCTGTCCTGCTGGCCCGCGGCAAGAGCGCCCCCACTAACCGGCTTGCGTCAGGTCAGAGCGATGCCAACAGCACTAGGGGCTGCCTGCCCATTACGAGCGGTTACAGCATTGCCGCCCGCTTCGGCCAGGTGGGTCCTTGGGCGCGTTACCACACTGGCTTAGATTTCTCGTCCCGAGTAGGCACCCCGTTGCACGCTCCTGCGGCCGGCGTCGTCACCAACGCTGGAATCGGGCCGGCCAGCGGCTGGGCCGGCAACTATGTCGCCATCAAGTACCTGGACGGCACCCACACCCTGATGGCCCACATGTCCACTGTCTCGGTGAGCGTCGGCCAGACGGTCTCGGCGTGCCAGCTTGTGGGCGCTGTAGGGATGAGTGGCCGAACCTTCGGACCGCATGTCCACCTGGAGGTCTATCCAGCAGGCGTCACACCAGGCGATATCTACAGCGCGATTAACCCGGTTCCCTGGCTCAACGCCCGCGGCCTCAGGCTGTGAAACTGCCTCTCGCCCCCCACTGGTCAGAACCCGGTTGAGTTATAGCTCAACCGGGTTCTGACAATTTAGTGCAGCTGTCAGATCTTCTCGAGTGGGGCATACCGCAGCGCGAGCCGCTTCAGCCCCGATGAACCAAAGTCCACATCTGCCATCGCCTTGTCGCCTTCGCCGGAGGTCGCCACAACTTTCCCCATCCCAAAGGCGGTATGCACCACCCGATCTCCAGCAACCAGCGACGGGACTTCCCGGACTCGCGGCTGTGCTGATCCCGGGCGGGAGGACCCCCTCGCGTCCCCCCGCACGCCGTACCCAACCCTGTTCCGCCACTCCTGATTAGCCGCGGTGGCGGACGTGTTCCGCCAGCTGGTGACTGCTGCTGCGGTTCGTCGCCACTCGATCAGCTGATCCGGCACCTCGTTGAGGAACCGACTGGGCGGATTGTGTTGCGGTGCGCCCCACGACGACCTGGCAATGGCGCGAGAAACATAGAGCCGTTTCCGGGCGCGGGTAATGCCGACGTACGCGAGCCGGCGCTCTTCGGCGAGTTCGCCGCCGCTGCGCTCGTCAAGCGCGCGCTGGTGTGGAAACACGCCTTCCTCACAACCGGTGAGAAAGACAGTGTCGAATTCCAAGCCCTTCGCCGTGTGCAGGGTCATCAAGGTGACGACACCAGCATGCTCGGAATCCGGATCATCCGGAATTTGGTCAGAGTCAGCGACAAGTGCCACTCGCTCCAAGAAAGCGGCCAGGGAAGCGTCGGGTTCAGCCGCGCCGGCCGCGAGATCTGCCTCTGGATCGAGGGCGACCGCTAAGTCAGCTTCGGGATCGGCCGGCGTTTCGGATACATCGGTTTGCTCGAGCTCGTCGAGTTCGTCGTCAGGCACACTCAGCGTCGCCACACCGCTAACGAACTCGCGTGCGACGGTGATCAGCTCTTTGAGGTTCTCCAGCCGAGTTTCGTCTTGCGGATCCTCCGATGCATGCAGCTCGGGTAGATAGCCCGACTTGTTCAGCACACTGACCAGGATGGCATCGGCTGGCATCTCAGCGGCCACCATCGCCTCGTGTTCGTCCAACAGCCGTGCGAAGGCCTTTAGTTGGTTCGCCGAACGGGTGGCGAGTCCTGGAATCTCCTCAACCCGTCGTAAGGCGTCGCCGAAGCCGATGCCTTCACGAGCTGCCAGATCGGCCACCGCGGCCTCAGCTCGATCACCGATCCCCCGCTTCGGAACGTTGATGATGCGGCGAAGCGAGACATCATCGGCTCGGTTGGCAATAGCTCGGAGATAGGCGATAGCATCACGCACCTCGCGCCGCTCGTAGAACCGCACGCCACCGACCACTTTGTACGGCAAGCCGGCTCGGATGAATGCTTCCTCAAAGGTTCGCGACTGGGCGTTTGTCCGGTAGAACACCGCGGCGTCCCCGTAGCGATGACCTTCACTGTCATGGAGCCGCTGAATCTCAGCGGCGACGAACTGCGCCTCGTCGTGCTCCGTGTCGGCGACATAGCCAACGAGCTGCTCACCGTCGCCGGCATCGGACCACAGGTTCTTCGGCTTCCGGTTCTGGTTCTGCGTGATGACGCCGTTGGCGGCGTTCAAGATCGTCTGCGTCGAGCGGTAGTTCTGCTCGAGCAAGATCACCTTCGCGCCCGGAAAGTCGTACTCGAAGTCATTGATGTTGCGGATCGTCGCACCGCGGAAGGCATAGATCGACTGATCCGAATCACCTACCACCATCAGTTCTGGTGGGTCAATCGCGACCACATTCGGATCAGGGTGCCGATCAGCGGCGCAGAGTTCTCGGATCAGCACGTACTGCGCATGGTCGGTGTCTTGGTACTCATCGACCAGGACATGGCGAAAGCGCCGCCGATACTGCTCACGAAGATCAGGAAATGCCTGCAGCAGATGCACTGTCGTCATGATCAAGTCGTCGAAATCCAGCGCGTTGGCCGCGAGCAGACGTCGTTGGTATTCCCGGTACGCCTCGGCGTAGCTTTCCTGCTGCGGTGTGCGGGCTCGGGAGGGTGCCGACTCATGGTCCACGAGCTCGTTCTTGCAGTGGGACACCCAATTCATGATCGCCCGCACCGGGAACTTCTTTGGATCAAGATCAAGATCACGAGCCACCAGCTGCATCAGCCGCTTGGAATCGGCATCGTCATAGATCGAAAAGCTGCGCGACATGTTGAACCGGTGGATCTCGGATCGCAGGATGCGAACGCAGGCCGAGTGGAAAGTCGAGACCCACATCAGCTTGGCCCGGTTTCCGATCAGGTCCATCACCCGGCCACGCATCTCGGCGGCCGCCTTGTTGGTGAACGTAATGGCAAGAATCGATCCCGGGTGCACCCGACGCTGGGTTACCAAATAGCAGATCCGGCGGGTCAGCACGCGAGTCTTGCCAGAACCCGCACCGGCCACTACGAGTACCGGTCCGCCTTCGTGCAGAACGGCGTCGCGCTGCGGGGGGTTCAATCCTTCAAGCAGTCGCTCTGTAGTTAATGCAGCACGCGGGCGGGCCGCAGTTGTCTCTGTGGTACTCGTCATCGCTCAGACCACCTTAGTGGCGTGCGACGACGGTATTGGATTGCACTCTGACGGCAGCCGCCAAATTCGCCTCCTTCGTCGCCCGCGAACCTAGCTGGCTCTACTACCTGGTTCACCCGCGCGCTCCTGCAGTCGCCGAAGCGGTCTGCCGTCATAGTGCACGGTATTGGATTGCACTCTGACGGCAGCCGCCAAATTCGCCTCCTTCGTCGCCCGCGAACCTAGCTGGCTCTACTACCTGGTT
>Ga0307415_100001620_pt1 | contig 10876 bp, 11 predicted proteins | sample DK1Cmetagenome_FD_204524 | JGI IMG/M metagenome (GOLD analysis project Ga0307415, IMG submission 204524) | Maize rhizosphere microbial communities from greenhouse at UC Davis, California, United States - DK15-C-2 | ecosystem: Host-associated > Plants > Roots > Rhizosphere > Soil | place: USA...
TCCGCTCGATCGCGCGGACGGTCGACGTCCATGGGCGCGAAGCCGCGATCGTGATGCGAAACGGCGAGCCGGTCGTCGTACCGGGTGAGGCGGGCCGGAAGCTCGACCGCGAGACCGCGACGCGGACAATCGTGGGCGCGTTGTCCGGGTTCGAGCGCAGCCCGGTAGCGCTGCCCGTCCTCGTCGATCCGCCCGCAGTGACGCGCGACGCTCTCGCCCGGGTCGCCGAACAGGTACGAGTCGCGCTCTCGGCACCCGTCCGCTTCGTGTACAAGGGCGTGCACTGGTCGGTCCCACCGGACCAGATCGCGACCTTCCTCAAGCTTCCCCAGGACGGGCAGCGGCAGCTGGGCATCGGCGGCCCGCCCGCCCGGCGCTATTTCGCCAACCTCGGCAAGGCCGTCGGCAGGCCTCCCCGCGAGGTCGCCTTCAATGTCTCTAGCTCGGGACGGGCGACGATGATCCCCTCGCGGAAAGGACGACGCCTCGACGTGCCGACAACCCAGGGCGCTTTCCTCGCCGCCGCACTCTCCACGACCGACCGTGAGCTCGAACTCGTGGTCGTCGCCGCAGAGCCACAGCTCTCGACCGAGAGGGCGAAGTCGCTCGGCATCACGGGCCTCGTCGGGGGCTACACGACCTTTTACGGGGGCGAGCCGAACCGCATCCACAACGTCCAGCTCGTCGCGAAGCTGATCGACCGGCATCTGATCGGCCCCGGTTCGACCTTCTCGTTCAACAAGACGACGGGCGACCGTAACGCGGCCAAAGGCTTCCTCGAGGCGCCGGTGATCATCAACGGAGAGCTGAAGAACGGCCTCGGCGGCGGCGTCTGTCAGGTCTCCACGACAGTCTTCAACGCCGCCTACGAGGGAGGACTCCCTGTCAGCGAGCGGCATAACCACGCGCTGTACATCGACCACTACCCGCTCGGCCGCGACGCGACGGTCAACTACCCCGACACCGACCTCAAGTTCGTGAACGACACGGGGCACTGGCTCCTGCTCGAGACGATCATCGGGTCTTCCTCGCTGACCGTCAGGCTCTTCGGAACGCCGGTGCACCGCAGAGTCGAGACGCAGACCTCGCCCCTGCGCGAGACTGGCCCGCCCAAAGTCAAGAAGATCCTCGATGCGAAGCTTTACGTCGGCCAGCAGGTCGTCGAAGAGTTCGGATCGCCTTCGCGCTCTGTCTCCGTGCGCCGTCTCGTCTACGACAAGCGCGGTCGCCTCCTGTACGACACGACGTGGTACTCGTCGTACGTCTCCGAGCCGAAGGTCGTTCGCGTCGGCACGAAGCCCCGGCCGGGAGCGACTACGCGGGCGAAGACCGGATCCACGACGCGCGCCACCACCACCGGCACGTCGACCGAGACGACGACCGCGCCCTAGCCCGCCTCGGCCCCCGCGATGCCCTCGGCCAGCCAGCCAGGCATACGCGTCGGGCGCAGCGTCGTCGCATCCACGCAGGCGTGCGCCGTCCAGCCTTCGGCGATCGTGGCGCTCGGCTCGCTCGTCCGCTCCACCACGTACTCGAAGCGGAAGCGCGCCCCGCGCAGCTCCGTGACCCGGGTATGGACGCGAAGGGCGTCGTCGAAGCCGCACGGCGCGAGGTAACGGACGTGCGCCTCGATCGTGAGGGCTTCCACGCCCTGCTGAATCAGTCCTCGGTACCCGCCCGGGAAGCGGGCCAGATACGCGATGCGGGCGACCTCGAACCAGTTCAGATAGACCGAGTTGTTCGCGATCCCCTGCGCGTCCGTCTCGCTGAAGCGCACCGTTAGGGCGGTGGCGAATTTGAAGCCCTCCATGGGCCGGGAACTTTCGCAGCCGCGCTCGTGTCGAAGCAAACGACACGAAGGAGGAAGGATGCGCAAGCTCGTCTTCATCGTCTTGGTGGTTCTCGCCGCGGTCGCGGCGGCAGGGTGCAGCAGCGGAGGAGAGGATGGTGGTAGCGCAGCTGGAGTCACGGGAGAATTCGACGGTGGAGGAGCTGTTCGATCCGCAGTCGAAGGCACCCTGACTGGTGCGGACAAGGCGCTCCCCTCGTCGCAGGGCGACGTCTCCGGCGTGCCCGAGATCGGGCCGCAGATCGTGCAGACCTCCTCGGTGCGCCTCTCGGTGCAGCGCGGTCGCTTCGACGAGACCGTGGACGAGGCGCGCTCGATCGCAGCCGGGCTAGCAGGTTTCGTGGTCAGTTCCTCAGCGTCGCAGGGAAGTGCGCAACGCCTTGTGCGCGGGACGCTCGTCTTGCGGATCCCAGCGAGGAACTACGCCGAGGCAATGAAGGCGCTCGCCTCGCTCGGCCGGGTGGAGGCTCGCCGGGAGAACGGCCAGGACGTTTCCCAGGAGTACGTCGACCTGCGCGCGCGAACCCGCCAGCTCCAGGCGGTCGAAAGCCAGCTCCTCGAGCTCCTCGACCGCGCTAACACGGTCGGGGCCGCTCTGGCCGTGCAGCAGCAGCTCAGCCAGGTGCAGCTCGATCTCGAGCAGACGCGCGGACGCCTCCAATACCTGGACGACCAGGTCGCGTTTTCGACCATCTCGCTCGACCTGCACGAACGGGTCCTCCCGGTAACGAGCAGCGGCGGCGACCGCTTTGGAATCGTCGACGCATGGAGTAAGGCCGCGGCGGGTTTCCTCGCCGTTCTCGGTTGGACGTTCGTCGTCCTCGCGACGGCGGCACCTCTCGTACTCATCCTGGCGGTTGCGCTCTTCCTGGCACGAGTCGCCTTCCGGAAGCGGCTCCGGTGGCCCAGTCGCCGTCCGGCCTGACCATCTACCATCTCAGCGCATGCGGTGGTGGCTACCACCCGCTCTCCTCGCGCTCTTCTTCTTTGCCACTCCGGTGGCCCTGGGTGAGACGGCGATCGGGCAAGGCTGTGGGGATCGGGCCCTTCAACTTGGCGACGTGACGACGGCGTATGCGGCATACGCGAACGGCCCCGTGCAAGCCGTGAAGGAGCCCGGAGGCCGCCCGGGGCACAGTTTCGCGAGGGTGAACAGGAACGGCGTTCGCACGGTCTTCGGCGTCCTCGCCGTCATCCGAGACAGCGATTGCAGCGCGGTGTGGTATCGCGTGCAGCTCCCCGTTCGTCCCAACGGCGCAACCGCTTTCGTGGCCGCGGACGCCGTCACCGTGCGCGCGGTTCGAACCAGGCTCGACGTCGACCTGTCGAACCGTCGCCTTTCCTTCTTCAGAGACGGACGGCTGGTCCTGGCGGCGACGGCTGGTGTCGGCGCGCCGGGGACTCCGACGCCGACCGGGCGCTATTACGTCAACCAGCGACTGCACGCGCCCGACCCGTCCGGTCCCTTTGGCACCGGCGGAATCGGGATCAGCGCCTTCTCGCCCGTCCTGATCGACTGGGCCCAGGGTGGTCCGATCGCAATTCACGGGACGAACGACCCTTCGTCCGTCGGGAGATCGGTGAGCCACGGCTGCATCCGGATCGAGAACCGTCTGCTCCGCCGCCTCTTCCGCGCGACCGAGACAGGCTCGCCGGTCAACATTCACGCGTAAGCCCTTCGACTAGTACCAGGCGGGTAAGGTGCGCTCGAAACCCAAGGAGGACGACACATGGCGACAGGGCGAAAGAAGCCAGACGAAGGGAGTCTGGTGGGACGGCTTGCAGAACGGGGCGAGGAGGCTGTCAACCGGCTTACGAACGAGCTGGCGAACAATCCGATGGTCACGGACGCGCTCGGAAAGGCACTGTCCGCGAAGGGCAAGGTCGACGCGGGCGCGCGGAGAACGCTCTCACAGATCGGCCTCGCCGCGAGCGACGAGTTGAAGGACCTGCGCAAGCAGATCGAGCGTCTCGAGCGCCGGCTGGCTCGGCTCGAGGGCGGCAGCTCGGCGACGAGCGGCTCGTCCACCGGTACATCGGCGAAGCGCTCCGAGACGAAGAAGAAGCCGACCGCGCGCAAGAAGACGACGACGGTGAAGCGCGACGCCCAGAAGGCAGCCTCTCCGCCTTCCGGCCGCTCACTGGGCGGCGGAACGGGCCGGGGGTCGAGCCCGGGCGGCGGTTCCGCCGCGGCTTAGTTAGCCGGGGACGCGCACGCGTAGCGCGCCGGGCACGACCTCGACGCGCGGGGGGGTCGTGCCGGGCTGCTCGCCGTCGAGCTCGACGGGGAGGGGCACGGACGCGTCGACAGTCACCGTCCGGCCCCGCAGAGCCTCCGCTTTGGCGTGCGGCAGGTGAGTGCCGCGATACACCTTCGGGAGCGTGAGCGCCAGGTCCCGCTTCGTGATGTCCCCGATCAGGAGGACGTCGAAGAGGCCATCGTCCGGCTCGGCGTCCGGGCACATTCGCATTCCGCCGCCGAGGTACTGGCAGTTGGCGACGATGACGTCCAGCATCAGGCCATCCCGCCGCTGGCCGTCGACCTCCACCGAGACGTCGGTGTTCCGCCAGCGCGCGAAGACCGCGAGCGTCGCCCAGAGGAACGAGGCCTTGCCGCCGAGCACCTTCGTCGTCGAGTTCGCGCGCTGCGCCACCGCTCCGCTCATGCCCGCGCTCGCCACGTTGGCGAAGTAGACGGTGCCGTCGGATCCGTCCCACGCTCGGTACTCGACCTTGCCCGCATCGATGGTCCGGGTGCGGCCCCCTTTGAGGATTTCGAGCGCACGATCGAGCTTCCCCGGGATTCCGAACGTGCGCACGAAGTCGGTCCCCGTCCCCATGGGGATCACGCCCAGCTCGGCGGAAGTTCCCACGAGCCCGTTCACCGCCTCGTGCACCGTGCCGTCTCCTCCCACGACGACGACCAGCTGAGTTCCGTCGGCGACCGCTTTTCGCGCGAGCTCCGTCACACCGCCGGGGCGGTCGCTCAGGAGCGTGGCGCCATGCAACCCGGCTGCCGCGGCCCGGTGCGCCATCTCGGGCCAGCGCTTGCCGGTGGCTCCGTTCGCCGAAGCCGGGTTGACGACGAAGACGACGCCCTCGGAGGGCATCAGTGCTCGGCTGTGACCGTTTCGAGCGCGAGCTCAGTCATCTGGTCGACCGCGGCCTTCATCTCCTCGTCGGAGATGCGCACGAATTCGCCCTCGACGACCACGTCGCTGACAGTGAGCAGACAGCCCGCCTTCATCTTCCGAAGCGCGCCGAGGGTGAACAGCACGGCGGCCTCCATCTCCACCGCAAGGATGCCGCGGTCCGACCAGCGCTGATACTGCCCTTCGTCCGGGTTGTAAAAGATGTCGCTCGAGACGATCGCGCCGACTCGGACCGGCTTGCCCAGCTCCTTCGCGGCATGGACCGCTGCGTGGACGAGATCCCAGTTCGCTGTGGGAGCGTGCGGCTCGCCGCCCACGTAATGGATGGCCGTCGAGTCGGCCGGAACGGCTGAGAGGGCAACGATGAGGTCTCCGAGTTTCATGTCAGGCTGCAGGCCGCCGCAGGTCCCGATCCGGAGGAGCCGCTTGACGCCGAGCTGAGCCAGCTCCTCGATCACGATCGCGGCCGACGGACAGCCCATCCCGGTCGCTTGCACGGAGACCGGCTTCCCCCTGAAGGTGCCCGTGTAGCCGAGCATGCCGCGCTCCCAGTTGCGCTGCTCCGGACCGTCGAGGAAGTTCTCGGCGACGTATTTGGCCCGCAGCGGGTCGCCGGGAAGGAGGCAGGCGTCGGCGTACTGACCGGGCTCCGCTCGAATATGGATCGGCATGGAGGCGGAGCCTAACCCGCTCTCTCGCAACGTGTAATTAGACGCCAAGCGGGCGCAGCCCGCGCCCGGCGTGCGCGAAGCGCGCGCCAGGCGTATCGTCACTGGCAATGGCGGGGCTGGTCAAGCGCCCTGAGCGTGACGAGGTCCTCGCATTCTGCGACGAAGACCCGATCGAGCGCGTGTTTCTCGCGGATGTCGCCCGGCGCGGATTGGGCCGCTTCGCCGCCGTTCGCGAGGGGGATCGGTTGGTGGCGCTCTGCCATCTCGGTGCGAACATCGTTCCGGCCGGGACCGGAACCGGTCTTTTTGCGGACCTGGCGGCACGTGCACGCCCACGCATGCTGATCGGCGACGAATCCGCTGTTTCCGAGCTCTGGGAGACCGCTCGCGACCACCTGCCACCAGTCCGGGAAGACCGTCCAGGCCAGCCGGTGTACGTGCTCGAAAATTCGCCCCCTCCGGGAGGGACCGGCCTGCGGCCGGCGCAGCTCGATGACCTGGATCTGCTCGTGCGGACGTCCGCGGCCGCCTTCCTGGAGGAGGTCGGCATCGACGCCTACGGACGTGACCCGGCCCTCTTCGAGTGGCGCACGCGCACGCAGATTGAGGAAGGGCGGAGCTGGCTGTGGGAGCAGGATGGAAAGGTGCTCTTCAAGGCCGAAGCCTCCGCATGGACGGAGCGGGCGGTTCAGCTCCAGCAAGTCTGGGTGGATCCGGAGCTGCGCGGACGCGGGTATGCGAAGCGCGGCCTGGCCGACCTCTGCGGCGTCCTTCTCCGAATGACACCGGCAGTGTGCCTCTTCGTGCGGCCCGAGAACGCGGTGGCGATCCGCCTCTACGAGTCGCTCGGCATGCGCCGCGTGGGTGTGTACAGGTCGCTCATCTTCGGTTGACCGGCCAGCGGCCGCAAGAAATCAACGCTCGAAGGCTCCCTGTTTGAGTGATCGAGCGCCATTGCGCCAAAGCCGATGACCCTTTCTTGCGGCGAATCAGCGTTATTGCGGCAACGCTGTTCCTCCTCGTGTGCGCGGCCGGTTGCACCGGCTCGAGCGAAGCGCGTGGGCACAGCTGCGGCGCCATGGACAAGAGCTTCATCGCCACGGCGAGCGTCGACGTCACTGCGCTCGGATCCTTGACGACGGACTACCAGAGCGGGCTGGCCGGGCCGGAGGAGGTCGCCCAGGAGGCCTTCGACGCAGCCGAGCGGGTCACGCACGTCAAGCCACGCGACCCCTCCCTCCGTACCGCGCAAAAGTATCTCGACGGGATGTTCCGCGAGTACGGCGAGGCGATCACCCTGCAGGCGAAGGGCGAGGACGGAGGGGAGCGGATGTACCGAGCCTACGGCCTCGCGAACTTCGCTCACGACGTGCTGGCCCAGGCCCAACCCGCGCTGCTCTCGAAAGGGTGCGATGTCGGACCGCTGCTCTAGGTCGCCCATACAATTTCTCCGTGGAGAGCGCTGCGCTGCGCGCGCGAATCGAAGATCATGTCCGCCGGCAGAAGCTCATCCCGGCGAGCGGCGAGGTCGTGTGTCTCGTCTCGGGTGGCCCGGACTCGACGTGCCTCTGGCATGCGCTTGGGGTCCTCGGCTACCGCGTAAGCGCGCTCCACGTCAACCATAAGCTCCGCGGGACCGAGTCCGACGAGGACGCACGGTATTGCCGCGAGCAGTTCGCTGCAGAGGTTGTCGAGGCTCCTCCGATTGACGGAGGCAGCGAGGCCGAACTCCGCGACCTGCGCTACTCCTTCGCCTCCGGCAGGCTGCGCGCGACAGGTCACACCGCCTCCGACCAAGTGGAAACGATCCTCTACCGCCTGGCCACGAGCGGGACGGCAACGGGCATCAGGGCCCACCGCGAAGACGGCATAGTTCGTCCGCTCTTGACCATTTGGCGGGCGGAAACGGAGGCCTACTGTGAGGCAGAAGCGCTGCCCTTCCGCGTGGACAGCTCCAACGACGAGACCGTCCGCGGGCTCATCCGGCGAGAGATCGTCCCGGCTCTCCGTCAGATTCATCCGGCGGCTGAGGAGAACGTCCTCCGCGCGCTCCAACCGGGTGGCCGGCTGACTAGGCCGATCGAGAACGCGCTGTTAGAGTTGCTCGCCTCTCGTGAGGGCTCGAAGCGCGTCGATCTGGGTGGCGGCCGCGTGGCGGTGAGAGAGTACGAGAGCGTCTGGCTCGAGCACTCACCGATGCGTCTGGACCGTGAGGTGCGATGGGGCAGCTGGACGCTGCGCCCGCGCCGCCGCGGGCTGCACGTCCGCGGCTGGCGCGCGGGCGACCGGCTCGCGAACCGCGACCTGAAGGTGCAAGACCTCTTCGTGGACGCCAAGGTCCCGCGCTCGGAGCGGGAAGCCTGGCCGCTCGTCGTGCGGGGCGAGGAGGTCGTCTACGTGCCGGGGATCGCTGCCGCGCCCGGCTGGGAGGATGCGGTGGAAGGCGAGCGGAAGTGAGTCACGTGAACGAGCTCGCGGCGGCGGTCGAGGAAGTCCTCGTCGACGAGCAGGCTCTCCAGGAGCGCATCGCCGAGCTCGGCGCGTCCATCACCGAGGACTACCGTGGGCGCGACCTCCTCCTCATCGGCGTTCTCAAGGGCGCGATCTTCTTCATGGCCGATCTGATGCGCGCGATCGATGTTCCGTGCGAGGTCGATTTCATGGCTATCTCGAGCTACGGCGCCGGGGTCGACTCTTCCGGCGTCGTACGAATCCTCAAGGATCTCGACGTCTCGGTCGAAGGACGTAACGTGCTCGTAGTGGAGGACATCGTTGACTCGGGGCTCACGCTCTCCTATCTGCTCCGGAACCTGGAGGCGCGTGACCCGGCTTCACTGGAGGTCTGTGCCCTCCTCACGAAGCCCGAGCGGCGCGAGAACGACGTCGAATGCCGCTACGTGGGCTTCGAGATCCCCAATCGTTTCGTCATTGGCTACGGCCTCGATTTCGCCGAGCGCTATCGCAATCTCCCCTATGTGGGCGTTTTGCGGGACGAGCTGGTCGCTCAGGCTGAGGAAACACTCTGAAAGGGAAACCGCCCAGAGCCGGTGGGGCGAATAGGGGTTGCTACCCTTTCGTTGAATAGAGGCAGACCTTGAGCCGCTTTTTTCGCAGCGCACTTTTCCCCCTCATAGTCATCGTCCTGCTGGTCTACCTGGCCTCGCAGACGCTGCTGCCTGGCCGCTCGGACCAGACCCAGAAGATCACGTACAGCCAGCTGATCGACATGGTTCAGAACGAGCCGCTGTCGATCGACAGCGTTGTCTTCTCGCCCAAGGGCCAGTCGATCGAGACGAAGCTGAAGAGCGGCAAGAAGTACAAGGTCAACTACCCGAGCGACCAATCCCAGATCGAGTTTCAGAACGAGCTCGAGTCCCACGGGATCACCTTCGACTCGAAGGGGACGGGCGAGAACGCCTGGTGGTCCTTCCTCACGTACCTGCTGCCGTTCGTCCTCTTCTTCGGCTTCTGGATCTTCCTCATGAACCAGGTGCAGGGCGGTGGCTCGAAGGTGATGAGCTTCGGCAAGAGTCGGGCGAAGCGCATGGCGCCGGACTCGCCGAAGATCACCTTCAAGGACGTAGCAGGAGTCGACGAGGCCGTCGAGGAGCTGCAGGAGATCAAGGAGTTCCTCGAGAACCCAAAGAAGTTCCAGGCCCTCGGCGCGCGCATCCCGAAGGGCGTTCTGCTCTACGGCCCTCCTGGCACCGGTAAGACGCTGCTCGCGCGCTCGGTCGCCGGCGAGGCCGGCGTCCCGTTCTTCTCCATCTCCGGCTCCGACTTCGTCGAGATGTTCGTCGGCGTCGGGGCCTCGCGCGTGCGCGACCTCTTCGAGCAGGCGAAGCAGGCGAGCCCCTGCATCATCTTCATGGACGAGATCGACGCCGTCGGCCGGCACCGCGGCGCGGGTCTCGGCGGCGGTCACGACGAGCGCGAGCAGACGCTGAATCAGCTCCTCGTCGAGATGGACGGCTTCGAGATGAAGGACAACATCATCCTGATCGCCGCCACGAACAGGCCTGACATCCTCGATCCTGCACTCCTGCGCCCGGGTCGTTTCGACCGCCAGATCGTCGTCGACCGGCCCGACCGAAACGGCCGCCGGAAGATCCTCGAGGTGCACACGAAGGGAAAGCCGATCGACGTGGCCATCGAACTGGACACCCTCGCAGCCGGTACGCCCGGGTTCACCGGGGCCGACCTGGCGAACCTCGTCAACGAGGCTGCCCTCCTGGCCGCCCGCCGGGGCAAGAAGACGATCGGCGACCAGGAGCTCGAGGAAGGGATCATGCGCGTCATCGCGGGCCCCGAGAAGAAGACCCGCCTCCTCTCCGAGCACGAGCGCAAGGTCACCGCCTACCACGAGATGGGCCACGCGCTCGTCGGGCATTACTTGCCCAATTGCGACCCCGTGCACAAGATCTCGATCATCAGCCGCGGCGCCGCGCTCGGCTACACGATCGCGCTGCCGGCAGAGGACAAGTTCCTGACGACGAAGTCCGCGCTGATGGATCAGATGGCGATGACGCTCGGCGGCCGGGCGGCCGAGGAGCTCGTCTTCAACGAGGTGACGACCGGTGCCGCGAACGACCTGGAGAAGGTCACGTCGACGTCGAAGCACATGATCATGCGCTACGGGATGAGCGAGAAGCTCGGCCCGCGTGTTCTCGGCCGTAACCACGACATGCCTTTCCTCGGTCGCGACATGGGCGCCGAGCCCGACTACTCCGAGGAGATCGCGCGGGAGATCGACGACGAGATCCGCCGCGTGATCGAGGAGGCGCACGAGCGCGCCCGCAAGGTCCTCCAGGAGCACATGGAGGAGCTACACCAGATCTCCGGGCTTCTGATCGAGCGCGAGACGATCGACAAAGATCAGTTCGAGCGGTTGCTCGCCGGCGAGTCGCCCGAAAGCGTCTTTCCCGAGGAGAAGGCGGCCGAGGAGGGCGTGCCCGAGCGCAAGCCTCGTGCGGAGCCCAAGCCGCGCCCCTTCCCCCTCCCGGGCGCGACGATGCAGCCTCCTCCCGAGCCCGCCGAAGGTTAGCCCGGTACGGACTCGACGAGCGCTCGAAAAACTGTCACCGTCTCGGTGAACGGTTCCCACTATGGAGCGTTACGGCGTAATACGAGCTGCCCTTGCGCCACCGGAAGACGACGTGGTTTCCGGCGATTCCTCCGGCTTCGAATGGTGGCGCGAAGACAAG
>Ga0307415_100001623_pt1 | contig 10871 bp, 10 predicted proteins | sample DK1Cmetagenome_FD_204524 | JGI IMG/M metagenome (GOLD analysis project Ga0307415, IMG submission 204524) | Maize rhizosphere microbial communities from greenhouse at UC Davis, California, United States - DK15-C-2 | ecosystem: Host-associated > Plants > Roots > Rhizosphere > Soil | place: USA...
CATCGACCTGTCGCAGACCGTGCCGCTATTCGCGCGCGCGCTCGACTTCGTCCAGCAGACCATCGGCCGGGGCGGCAAGGTGCTGTTCGTCGGCACCAAGCGCCAAGCGCAGGATGCGATCGCCGAAGCCGCGCAGGCGTCGGGCCAGCATTTCGTCAATCATCGCTGGCTCGGCGGGATGCTCACCAACTGGAAGACGATCTCCAACTCGATCAAGCGGCTCAAGAGCCTCGAGGAGCAGCTCTCGGGCGACACGGCCGGCCTCACCAAGAAGGAGGTGCTCCAGCTCACCCGCGAGCGCGACAAGCTCGAGAAGAGCCTCGGCGGAATCCGCGACATGGGCGGGCTCCCCGACGTCATGTTCGTGGTCGACACGAACAAGGAGGAGCTGGCGATCAAGGAAGCGAACGTGCTCGGAATCCCGGTCGTCGCCGTCCTCGATTCCAACAGCGACCCAAGCGGCATCGCATTCCCCGTCCCCGGCAATGACGACGCGAGCCGTGCGATCCGCCTCTATTGCGACTCTGTCGCCCAGGCGGTGAACGAGGGCCGCACGGGCGAGCGCCAGGCCAAGGGCGAGGACATCGGCGAGATGGCCGAGCCGCCCGCCGAAGCGGCGCTGGAAGCCTAGTTTCCCCCCCGGAGAGGGAGGGGATTGAGGGGTGGGTCCTTCATCCCCACCTTCGTCATTGTGAACCCAACCCGGCCCTCGTTGCGAGGGAGGGGAGATCAGAGGAAAAGCAGATGGCTGAGATCACGGCCGCGACTGTGAAGGAACTGCGCGAGCGCACCGGCGCCGGCATGATGGATTGCAAGAAAGCCCTCGCCGAGAACAACGGCGAGATGGAAGCCGCGATCGACTGGCTGCGCGCCAAGGGTCTCGCCGCCGCCGCCAAGAAGGCCGGCCGCACCGCAGCCGAGGGTCTCGTCGGTGTCGCGGTCGAGGGCAATCGCGGCGCCGTGGTCGAGGTTAACTCGGAGACCGACTTCGTCGCCAAGAACGAGCTGTTCCAGCAGTTCGTCGGCCATGTCGCGCGCATCGCGCTCGAAAAGGGCGCGGACGTCGACCTGATCGCAGGCGCTCCATACCCGGCCGGCGGCACCGTCGCCGAGGCGCTGACCGAGAACATTGCCAAGATCGGCGAGAACCAGTCGCTGCGCCGTGCGGCCGTGCTCGAAGTGAGCGAGGGCGCGGTCGTGTCCTACGTGCACAACCAGGTCGCTCCGGGACTCGGCAAGATCGGGGTGCTGGTCGCTCTCGAGAGCGCGGCTCCGGCGGACACGCTCCACGGCCTGGGCAAGCAGATCGCGATGCACGTCGCGGCGGCGCACCCGCTGGCGCTGAGCGCGGACGATCTGGCGCCCGCGCTGATCGAGCGCGAGCGGTCGATCGCCATGGAAAAGGCGAAGGAAAGCGGCAAGCCTCAGAACATCGTCGAGAAGATGGTCGAGGGCGGTCTCGCCAAGTTCCGCAAGGAGAATGCGCTGCTCACCCAGTTGTTCGTCATCGACAACAAGACCCCGGTCGCCGAGGTCGTCGCGTCCGCTGCCAAGGACGCCGGCACCGGGATCGAGCTCGCGGGCTTCGTCCGCTTCCAGCTCGGCGAAGGCATCGAGAAGAAGCACGAGGACTTCGCCGCCGAGGTCGCCGCGGCAGCCGGCACGAGCAAGGCCGAGGCGGTCGCTTAACGGCAGGCAACCGCTGCTTGGCAGTTGGCAACGGGGCGGCTGCGCCATAAAGGCGGGGCCGCCCTTGTTCTATCTTGAGGACATCTCCCCCGAATGACCCGTCCGCGCTTCAACCGGATCCTGCTGAAGCTGTCGGGCGAAGCGCTCATGGGGCAGGGCCAGTTCGGGATCGATCCCGACGCGGTCGCCGGTCTCGCGGGAGAGATCGCGGCGGCCAAGGCGCAAGGCCACGAGCTCTGCCTGGTGGTCGGCGGCGGGAACATCTTCCGCGGCATGGCGGCGGCCGCGAAAGGCTTCGACCGCGCGAGCGCCGATTACATGGGCATGCTGGCTACGGTCATGAACGCGCTCGCCCTGCAGAATGCGCTCGAGCGGCTCGGGGTCGACACGCGCGTCCAGTCGGCCATCCCGATGTCGAGCGTCAGCGAGCCCTACATCCGCCGCCGCGCGCTGAGGCACATGGAGAAGGGACGGATCGTCCTGTTCGCCGCGGGCACGGGCAACCCTTACTTCACCACCGATACGGCCGCTGCGCTGCGGGCGGCTGAAATGGGGTGCGACGCCTTGTTCAAGGGGACGAGCGTCGACGGGGTCTACACCGCCGACCCCAAGAAGGTCGCGGACGCGACGCGTTACGATACGCTGGGCTTCAACAAGGTGCTCGGCGACGACCTCAAGGTCATGGACGCGGCCGCCGTCGCCTTGTGCCGCGACAACAATATTCCGATCGTCGTTTTCAACATCCGCCAGCCCGGGAACCTGGCCGAGGTGATCGAGGGCCGCGGTACTGCGACGATCGTCCACAATGGGGAGTAGGACATGACTACCACCGTCAGTACGGCTGATCTCAAGCGCCGCATGCATGGCGCCGTCGAGGCGTTGCGCCATGATCTCGGCGGCTTGCGCACCGGCCGAGCGTCAACCGCGCTGCTCGATCCGGTCCACGTCGAGGTTTACGGGACGAACATGCCCCTGAACCAGGTCGCGACCGTCTCCACCCCCGAGGCGCGGATGCTCTCGGTCCAGGTGTGGGACCGCTCGAACGTTCAGCCGGTGGAGAAGGCGATCCGCAATGCCGGTCTCGGAATCAACCCGATCGTCGACGGCCAGGTGATCCGGCTTCCGATCCCGGAGCTGACCGAAGAGCGGCGCAAGGAGCTCGCCAAGCTGGTCGGCCAATATGCCGAGAAGGCGCGCATCGCCGTGCGCAACGTCCGCCGGGACGGCATGGATCACCTCAAGCAGGACGAGCGCAAGCACGAGATCAGCGAGGACGAGCGCAAGCGGCTCGAGCACGAAGTGCAGAAGCTGACCGACGACACGATTAAGGAGATCGACGAGCTCTCGCACGGGAAGGAAAAGGAAATCCTGGGCAAGTGAGCCCCGCACCCGCCCCCGAGGGCGCGGCTGGACAGGCAGGGGGCAGAACCGTCCCGCGCCACGTCGCGATCATCATGGATGGCAACGGCCGCTGGGCGAAGCAGCGCGGCCTTCCGCGCGCCGCCGGGCACAAAGCCGGCGCCGAGGCCGTGCGGCGCGCAATGCAGGCGGCGGTCGATCACGGCGTCGAGGCGCTCACGCTCTACGCCTTCTCGTCGGAGAACTGGCGCCGCAGCGACGAGGAGATCAGCGATCTCACCGCTCTCATGCGCTTCTATCTCGACCGCGAGCTCAATCGCCTGATGCAGGAGGGCGTCCGGCTCAAGCTCATCGGCGATTATGCTGCCTTCGGTCCCGAGTTCGTGCGCAAGCTCGATCACGCGGTGGAGCGAACGGCGGGCAATCAGCGGCTGACGCTGGTGGTGGCGCTCAATTACGGCTCGCGGGCCGAGATCGCTTGCGCCGCGAGGACACTGGCCGAGAAGGCTGCGGCCGGGGAGATCGACGCGGCGGCGCTCGACGAGCACAGCATCGCGAGCGAGCTCCAGACCCGCGATCTTCCCGAACTCGACCTGTTGATCCGCACTTCGGGGGAGGTGCGGCTTTCCAACTTCCTCCTGTGGCAGGCCGCTTACTCCGAGCTGCTGTTCCTCGACGTCCTGTGGCCCGACTTCGACGAGGAGACGTTCGCCGAGGCGCTGGCACGCTTTGCGGCGCGGCAGCGCCGCTTCGGTGGCCGGTGAGCGAGCTCGCGGTCCGCACCCTGACCGGCTTGATCCTGATCGCCGCGGCACTTGCTGCGGCGTGGAAGGGCGGCAACGTGTTCGCCTTAGCCGTCGCCGCCATCGCGACGGCCATGTTCTACGAGTGGACGCGCATCGTCCGCGGCTGGGGAGCCGCGTGGTACGTCGCGGGCTTTTTCTATGCGCTTGCCCCCGCACTGGCGCTGCTGTGGGTGCGCGAGCGCGACGCCGAGGGCCTGTCGCTGCTGCTGTGGATCTTTATCGTGACCTGGTCGACGGACATCGGCGCCTATTTCGCGGGGCGCAGGTTCGGCCGGAGGAAGCTCGCGCCCGCGATCAGCCCCGGAAAGACCGTCGAAGGGCTCTACGGCGGAGTCCTTGCGGCGGCGCTGCTCGGCGGCGCCTGGGCGCTCGGCACGGGACTGGGCTGGCCGCTGCTGGCGCTCGCGCCTTTGTTCGCGCTTGCGGCGCAGGCCGGCGACCTTTTCGAAAGCGGCTTGAAGCGGCGGGCGGGAGCGAAGGACTCGGGCACATGGCTGCCGGGACACGGCGGGGTGCTCGACCGCCTCGACGGGCTGGTGCCGGTGGCTGTGCTTACGGCGCTCGCGCAGCTACTGGGGCTGACGTGAAGCGCAAGATCGCGATCCTCGGAGCCACAGGCTCGATCGGCAAGTCGACGCTCGACCTGGTCGAGCGTTCGCCCGACCGGTTCGAGGTGGTCGCGGTGACGGCAGCAACGAACACGGAGGCGCTTGCCGACATCGCCCGCCGCACCGGCGCGAAGCTCGCGGTCGTGGCGGACGAGGCTCGGCTTCCCGACCTTCAATCACGGCTCGCCGGAACGAGCTGCCGTGCCGCCGCGGGAGAGCCGGCGCTGATCGAGGCCGCGTCGGCCGAGGCGGAGCTGGTGATCGCCGCCATCGTAGGCTGCGCCGGGCTGACCCCCGCAATGGCCGCGGTCGAGGCCGGCCGCACCGTCGCGCTTGCCAACAAGGAAGCGCTGGTCACGGCGGGCAAGTTGATGACCGGCGCGGCGGCTCGGGCGGGGGCCACCTTGTTGCCGGTGGACAGCGAGCACAACGCCATTTTTCAGTGCCTTGCGGGCAGCCGCAAAGAGGACGTCTCAAGAATCATCCTGACCGCGAGCGGGGGCCCTTTCCGCACCGCATCAGCCGAAACGATCAATGCGGCGACGCCCGCCCAGGCCATCGCTCACCCCAACTGGTCGATGGGCGAGAAAATCTCCGTCGACTCCGCGACGCTCATGAACAAGGGGCTCGAGCTGATCGAGGCGCATTACCTGTTCGGCCTGCCGTCGGAGCGGATCGAGATCGTCATCCATCCGCAATCGGTGATCCATTCGATGGTCGAGTTCGTGGACGGATCGGTGCTCGCCCAGCTCGGCAGCCCCGACATGCGTATCCCGATCGCTTATGCGCTCGCATGGCCGGAGCGGCTGGAAACGCCCGCTCAGCGCCTCGACCTTGCAGCGGTGGGCCGGCTCGATTTCGAAGAGCCGGACCTCGAGCGCTTCCCCGCGCTTCGCCTTGCCCGCGAGGCCCTGGAGCGGAGCGGCGCAGCGCCGATCGTGCTCAACGCTGCCAATGAAGTCGCGGTCGCCAGCTTTCTCGAGGGAGCCATCCGCTTCGCCGACATCGCCCGGATCGTCGAGGAGGCGCTTCAGGAATCCGACTTCGTTACACCGCGGTCGATGGGCGACGTGCTCGAAATTGACCGGAACACTCGCGAGCGCGTTGAATCGCTAATGAAAGTTCGCTGCGACTGATGTTTCCGAATCCGCCGCTGTGGCTCGTCCTCGTCGCGTTTGTGTGCGCCCTGGGACCGCTCGTCTTCTTCCACGAGCTTGGACATTATCTGGTCGCGCGCCTGTTGCGCATTCCGGCGGAAGTCTTTTCGATCGGCTTCGGGCGGGAAGTCCTTGGCTGGACCGACCGCCAGGGGACGCGCTGGAAGGTGGGCTGGCTGCCGCTTGGCGGCTACGTTCGGTTCGTCGGCGACACGGGCCCCGCCAGCAACCCGGCCGAGGAAGCGGCCATTCCGCCCGAGCTGCGCGATCGGGCGTTCGCGCTTCGACCGGTATGGCAGCGCTTCCTCGTCGTGCTTGCGGGACCCGCCGCCAACTTCCTGCTCGCGATCCTCATTTTCGCTGCCTTCTTCGTCGCCATAGGCGCTCCGATCAGCAACGTGGCGGGCGCTGTCGCGCCCAATAGTCCGGCCGCGCATGCAGGAATCCGGCCCGGCGATCGCATCGTCGCCATAGCCGGCCGCTCGACGCCCACATTCACGGATCTGGCCAACGCCACCGCCGTACGGCCCAACGAGGTCGTCACGATCGCCGTGGAACGCAATCAGGTCGTCAGCAAAGTCCGAGTTCGGCTGGGGACGGACACGATCAAGAACCCGTTCGGCCGGGAGGTGGAGCGCGGGCTCCTCGGAATCGGGCCAAGCCGGAGCGTCCTCGAGCCGATGCCCGTCGGCACGGCCATCTCCGAGGCGGTGAGCCAGACCCTCCGACTCACGCGCGCGATTTTCGACACGCTCGTGCAGATGGTGAGAGGGTATGTTTCGCCAAAGCAGCTCGGCGGCCCGATCTCCATCGCCAAGATCGCCGGCGGCATCGCCACGTTCGGTCCGCTGGAGTTCGCGCATTTCCTGGCGTTCCTCTCAATTAATCTCGGATTCATCAACCTGTTGCCAGTCCCGATGCTGGATGGTGGCCATCTGTTCTTCTATGCCGTCGAGGCCGTCCGGCGCCGCCCGATCAGCGCTCGGGCGCTCGACTGGGCGTTCCGCGGCGGACTTGCAGTCATCCTTGCTCTGCTCGTCTTCACGACCGTCAACGATCTCGGCTCGCTCGGTCTCTGGGACCGGCTTCAGCGCTTGATTGGGTAGTTTGATCGGTTAGGAGGGAGCAGCAGGGCTGACCAGCGGCATGGCGACGGGCGCGTCGCCGCACCATTGCACCAAAGGCGGGGACGAGTGATTTCAAAGTCGAAGAGCTTCAGCAGGCGCGCTGGCGCGCTGCTCATGGTCGGAACCGTCCTTGGCGGATCCGCATCCGCGGCCCTTGCTCAGACAGCTCCCCCGGAGGCTCCGGCTCCGGCTCCGGCGCCGGCCCCTGCGCCGGCCCCGGCGCAGCGTGCGGCCGAGCGAGTCATCCGCTCGATCGCGGTGCGGGGCAACCAGCGGCTCGAGCCCGGAACGATTCGCGCTTATGCGAGCCTCGCGCCGGGTCAGACCTATACGGCGCAGACGCTCGACCAGGCGCTGAAGGACCTCTACGCAACGCAGCTTTTCGCGGACGTCACGATCACCGGCGCGGAGACGGGCGACCTCGTCATCTCGGTGCGCGAGAACCCGGTGATCAACCGCATCGTCCTCGAGGGCAACAAGCGGCTCAAGGAAGACAAGATCCTCCCCGAGATCAAGCTTGCGCCCCGCCAGATCTTCACGCGCTCCGCGGCACGCGCGGACGTGGAGCGAATTCTCGAGCTCTATCGGCGCCAGGGGCGCTTCGCTGCGCGTGTCGAGCCCAAGCTCGTCCAGCTCGATCAGAACCGCGTCGACGTCGTGTTCGAGATACGCGAGGGCGATCTCGCGAAGGTCCGAAGCATCAACATCCTCGGGAACACCCAATTCTCCGACGAGCGCCTGCGCAAGGAGATGTTCACGCGCCAGGCGGGCGGCGTGCTCGGCTTCCTGAAGTCGAACGATACTTACGATCCCGACCGGCTCGCCGCCGACCAGCAGAAGCTGCGCGCCTTTTACCTGACCGAGGGGTACGCCGACTTCCGCGTCGTCTCCGCGCTAGCCGAGCTCACCCCCGACCGCCGCGACTTCGTGATCACCTACGTGGTCGAGGAAGGCGCACGCTACAGGTTCGGCACCGTCGCTGCGGACAGCGCGCTTCGCGATTTCCCCAACGCGACCATCGTCCAGGTCGCCGACGTGAAGCCGGGAACCTGGTTCGACGCCAAGGCGGTGGAGGACGCGGTGACCGATCTCAGCGAAGCCGCCGGGAACCTCGGCTACGCCTTCGCCGACATCAATCCGGCCTATGAGCGCGATGCCGAGAAGCGCCTGATGAACATCACCTTCAGGGTGGGCGAGACGCCGCGCGTCTACGTCGAACGGATCGACATCACCGGCAATACCGTGACTCGCGACAAGGTCATTCGGCGCGAGTTCCGGATCAACGAAGGCGACGCGTTCAACGCGCTCAAGCTGAAACGCAGCCAGGACCGCATCCAGAGCCTCGGCTTCTTCCAGGAAAACCTCGAGATCAAGCAAACCGAGGGCTCGGCTCCGGACCGAGTCGTCCTCGGCGTGAACGTCGAGGAGAAGGCGACCGGCCAGCTGTCGCTGTCCGGCGGCTATTCGAGCCTCGAGCGGTTCGTCCTGCAGCTGGCGGTGTCGCAGAACAACTTCATGGGCAAGGGGCAGTCGCTCGACGCCTCGGTCAACTACTCGCGCTACTCCAAGTCCGTTCAGCTCGGCTTCGTCGAACCCTATTTCCTCGACAAGCCGATCCTGCTCGGAGGGCAGATTTTCCGCCGCGACTACAACAGCTTCAACTTCATCGGCGGCGAGCGCAACACGACCTATTCGCAGCTCAGCACGGGCGGCGCCCTGCGGACCGGCTTCCCGCTGACCGAGTTCCTCTCGCTCGGCGGCCGCTACAGCCTCGTCCAGGACAAGGTCACGCTCGACAAGGACACCTTCTATACCGACCCCGACCTGGTCCTGGACCCAGACGGAACGGGTCCCCTGACCGGCAGCAACGGTCCACTCCCAGCCGAGTGCGATCCGCTGAAGGCGGGCAAGTATCTGTGCGATGAAGTCGGCAGGCGCACGACATCGCTGATCGGCTACTCGACCCTGTTCGACAACACGGACGGGATCCGCCCGACGCGCGGCCACCGAGTGATCCTGTCTCAGGACTTCGCCGGCCTTGGCGGCGACGTGAAATACCTTCGCACGCGCGCCGAGGGGACCAAGTGGAAGGGCTTCGGCGGGGGTTGGGTGTTCTCCGTCCACGCGGAGGGCGGGCTGATCCAGCCGGGCAACAAGGCGCCGGACCAGTTCCGCGATCCCGTGCGCCTCACCGACCGCTTCTTCGGTCCGCAGCTCCGCGGGTTCGACATCCGCGGCATCGGCCCGCGCATCCAGCGCGTGCCGTACAACACCGATGGGACGCTCGCGCTGGACCAGGCGCGAATTTCGGACGCGCTCGGCGGACGCGCTTATTACATGGGCAGGCTCGAGCTCGAGTTGCCGACCAGCGCCAGCCTCAAGAGCATGGGCCTTCGGCCCTCCGCTTTCGTCGACGCGGGATCGCTGTGGAAGCTGCGGCAGCCCGAGCTCACGAACGTGATCCAGGTCTGCTCGCCGAAGGCAGGAACGACCGGCACGATCAGGCAGGTGGGGCCGGGCGACCCCGCGTGCAATCCGGCCACCGAAGACGCCACGCCAGGCTTCCGCGAATTCTACCTCGGCGATTCACCCAAGCCGCGCCTCGCGATCGGCGTCGGGGTGAACTGGGTTTCACCGTTCGGGCCGCTGCGCATCGATCTCGCCAAAGCGCTGCTCAAGCAGGACGGCGACGACACCAAGCTTTTCAACTTCAACGTAGGGACATCGTTCTAATGAGGAAACTTCTCGTGTGTGCGGCCATCGGCGCCTCCGCGCTCGTGCCGGCAGCGGCGAGCGCGCAGTCGATCCCGGCCGCAGTCGTCGCCGTGGTCGATCTCGACCGTGTGACCAGCCAGTGCAACGCGTGCAAGACTGCCGCCAATGCCCTTCGCAGCCAGGTCACGGCCTACAACAATCGGGAGAAGGCGCTGATTACGCCGCTCCAGGCGGAGGCCAAGGCGATCCAGACTGCGGTCGACGCCCTCGGCAGCAAGCAGCCGGACGCCGCGCTCCAGAATCGCGCTAACGCATTCCGGACCCGCCAGCAGACCGCGCAGCAGGAGCTTTCGCGTCAGCAGCAACAGCTTCAGCGCAACCAGCAGCACATCCAGCGCCAGATCTCGCAGAAACTCGGCCCCATCTACCAGCAGGTGATGCAGCGCCGCGGCGCGAACATGATGATGGAAGTCGGCTCGACCCTGGCGACGACGACCAGCGTCGACGTCACCAACGACGTCCTCACCGCACTCAACTCGGCGCTGCCGTCGATCCAGGCCGTCGCGCCCGCCGAAACCCGGCCGCAGCAGCCGCAGGGCCGCTAAGCGCCTGGATGAACGACCAGCCGGCCAGCGCCGCTATCGCTCCGCTCGACATCCGGCGGGTGATGGCGGCGCTGCCGCATCGCTACCCGATGCTGCTGGTCGACCGGGTCGAGGCGCTCGATCCGGAGCGCTCGATCACCGCAATCAAAGCGGTGACCATCAACGAGCCGTTCTTCCAGGGCCATTTCCCGGACCGCCCGATCATGCCCGGAGTGCTGATCGTCGAAGCGCTCGCGCAGGCCGCGGGCGTCCTCGCGGTCGAAGCGCTGGGGCTCGCCGGGTCCGGCAAGCTCGTCTATTTCATGGCGATCGAAGGCGCGAAGTTCCGCGCGCCCGTCGAGCCTGGAGTCCTGCTCAGGCTCGACGTCGAGTTCCTCCAGAAGCGCTCGACCGTCTGCAAGTTCGCAGGCCGCGCGAGCGTCGACGGCAAGCTCGCTGCGGAGGCGAATTTCACGGCGATGATCGCCGATCCGCCAGCCTGACCCCGGCGAACAGCCCGCGGCCCTCCGTGCGATAGCCGGCGACCTCCTCATAATCCTTGTCGAACAGGTTCGCGCCGCGGACGAACAGGTCGATTCCGGGCTTCACCGCATAAGCAAGCCGGGCATCGGCAAGCCAATAGGGTTTCACCCTCACGATCCCGAACGGAAAGACCTCCTGGCTGTCGAGGTGAGCGCCGGCGTAAACCAGCGACGCCCCATAGCTCCAGCGCCCGCTTGAGCCGTCCGCCTCGACGGACCCGCTATGCTTGGGCCGACGCCGCTCCCGAAGCTGTACCCCGGTCGAGCTGTCAGGCTGCGTCGCA
>Ga0307415_100001626_pt1 | contig 10864 bp, 11 predicted proteins | sample DK1Cmetagenome_FD_204524 | JGI IMG/M metagenome (GOLD analysis project Ga0307415, IMG submission 204524) | Maize rhizosphere microbial communities from greenhouse at UC Davis, California, United States - DK15-C-2 | ecosystem: Host-associated > Plants > Roots > Rhizosphere > Soil | place: USA...
TCGGCCCGATACTGATGTTTCTTATATCAAAACAAAATCTATAAAAACCAGCAGTAACAGTAGGTCCTCTGGAAAAGTGGAAAACCAGAGAGAAACCGCTTGGTTGCTGGCGATGTAATGCGCCGGAGAGTTGGGAAACAGGACCTTGAAACTGCTACTGCTGTTTACGTTTCCTGAAGTGGTCCGGAATACCGTCCGGTCTTGCACGACATCCACAAAACTTCCACAAACCTTGCCGAGAAAACTCTGCTGCAACGAGGAAAACAGGTCCTAAACCACGATTTAACCGCTTAGCGTCTCAGTGAGTTTATTGATCAGCCTGTTCAAATCTTTGTCGGCCTTGCGCTGCTCCTCGATCTTTTCGATCGAGTGAAGCACAGTCGTGTGGTGCTTACCACCAAACTGGCGCCCGATCTCAGGTAGCGATGCCTCGGTGAGATGCTTTGCGAGGAACATCGCAATCTGTCGCGGATAAACGATCGAACGAGAGTTATTCTTGGCCTTGATCTCAGGCAAGCGCAAGCCGAACTGCTCGGCAACAGCTTTCTGGATTGCTTCGATCGTCACCTTACGCGTTTGCTGGTCGATAAAGTTCTTGAGTACCTGCTGCGCGGTGACCAGGTTGACTTCAGTTCCGGTCAGAGAAGCATAGGCGACCAGGCGGATCAGGGCTCCTTCAAGCTCACGAACGTTGCTCCGAATATTCGACGCTATGAACAGGGCGACATCGGTCGGGAGAACAACCCGCTCGCTCTCAGCTTTCTTTTGAAGAATGGCGACCTTTGTCTCGAGGTCCGGAGGCTGAATGTCGGCAATCAGCCCCCATTCAAAACGGCTGCGGAGGCGATCTTCAATCTCGGCGAGTTCTTTCGGTGGACGATCACTGGCAATGATGATTTGCTTCATCGACTCGTGCAGAGCGTTAAACGTGTGGAAGAACTCTTCCTGGGTACGCTCTTTTTGCGCGAGGAACTGGATGTCGTCCACCAGCAAGACATCAACATTGCGGAACTTGTCGCGGAAGCTTGTCATCTTGTCGTAGCGCAAGGAGTTGATCATCTCGTTGGTGAACTTCTCGCTCGACAAGTAGCAGATGGTCATCTCAGGCTGAAGACGCTTCACCTCGTGGCCGATGGCCTGCATGAGGTGGGTCTTGCCCATTCCTACGCCGCCGTAAAGGAAGAGCGGGTTGTAAGCCTTGGAAGGACGCTCGGCAACGGCCCGTGCCGCCGCGTGAGCGAACTGGTTTCCGGCACCGATAACAAACCCGTCGAAGGTATATCGCGGGTTGAGTTGTGCTGCTCCATCCCAATCGAACCTTTGCTGAGAGATCCGTGCGGCCGGCGTTGCGTTTGGGCCATTGTTCGCATTCGTAAAACCACCATCATGGCGAACCGGCATTTGTGCGGGATCTTCCTGAGGCGGAGTGACAAACTTGACGTCGGTGTAGCCGAGCCCAAGGTTGTCCATCGCTTCCTGGATGAGGTCGGCGTACTTGTCACCAACGTGGCAGAACTCAGGGGTTGGAACATTGATGACTAAGATTTCACCTTCGGCGTGACTGAAGCGTGTTGGTTTTAGCCATGTGTCGTAAGAGTGGCGATTGATTTTCTTTTCGAGCGCATCAAGGATGCGGAGCCACGGATTGAATGGAGCTGTTGCAGAAACTGACATTGAATGGACCATGTGCCGGCACAAGCTAACCCGGCCGGAATATTAAGTATCAAAACAACGCTTCGTCTTCGGTGGAAATCGACTGCTTTCCACAAGCGGACATTAACTTAAATCAATGAACCTGAGCGCGATAGAGCGCTCTATCGAAGTTGCACAGACTGTGAGGCAATTGTTGATTGCTGCGAGTCGATGGCGATACTAGCACGAAAAATCTCGACACGGTTAAAGGTTTAACACTGAAATTGAAAAACGATTTCTAAGGTTTGAAACCTCTTTTGATGAGTTGTCAAGTACACAGTTTCTAACTGCAACGAGAGTTGTGCATTCGATTCGCGATGTCGGCAAAATATTTATCTCGAATGCGATGTTCGCAGGGTGGGAGTACGATACTTCGTTTTGTGTGGGTGAGCATTGATGTTGAGGAACGCTTTTCGCGCAGGAGATAAAGTTCCCGAGGAGGGGATTTACTGGGTGCATCATTTTCAACATCGCCTTGCGCATCCTGCAAAAATCATGGTGCGAGTATTTCCTGTTTGCCGCACTTGCGGTGACCGCGTTCGTTTTGAGAAAGCTGACGTGATGCCGTTGGTGAAGATCGATGCTATTGACATTGATGTGGACTTCGCCGCGGGCGAGCCATGGGGCGAGGAGACTTAGGGTAGATTTGGAACTGTGGATTGCTCGCTCAGTGGGCAATCGTTTATACTTTTCTCTTTGCACATCATCAATTTGCCGAGTTAGGAGCGCAGTACTCGCATGCCGAAGCGCACTTTCCAACCGAACCGTCGCCGTCGCGCGAAGACGCACGGTTTCCGTAGCCGTATGAAAACCAAGAGCGGGCAGGCCGTTTTGTCCCGCCGTCGCGCAAAGGGCCGCAAACGCGTGTCCGTGAAACCGGGATTCCGCGAATAGAGTTCAAATTCTGGTGTGGCCTGCCTGGCTGCACCGAAAGATTGGGCCGCAACGCAACCTCCCCAAGTGGCTAAGTTCCCGAAGTCGGTACGTTTGGTGAAGCACGCGGATTTCAAGCGTGTGTACGAGAACGGCAAACGACAGTTCTCCGGGAACCTGACTGTGTTTTTTTTGCCGAGGCCAGCCGAGCGGGATGGTGGGTCGCCCGGTCCGCGGGTTGGCATTACAGTAGGCCGAGCGTTGGGCGGGGCCGTCCAGCGAAACCGGATTAAGAGGCGAATGCGCGAAGCTGTTCGCAACCGTATGGAATTGCTGGAGCGCGCTCACGTGGATGTTGTGATTAATCCTAAGAAGTCGGTACTGGAAATTGAGTTGGCGGCGTTGTCCGTTGAAGTGGGCCGTGCGTTTGAAGCGGTTGCTCGCAGGCTGACGGAGCGCGCTGCCGGAAAGTCGGAATGAAGAAGCTGGCACATTGGTTATTGCATGGCTATAAGCGAATGATCTCGCCTATGTTGCCGAATGCCTGCCGGTTCTATCCGAGCTGTTGCGACTACGCGACTGAGGCGGTTGAACTCCACGGAGTGGTTCGCGGGTTTGCGCTTGCTGCCTGGCGATTGTTGCGATGCCAGCCATTCAGCCGTGGCGGGTTTGATCCCGTGCCAAGGCCCGCAGGTGAGCGTGCACATGTTCGTGCGTTGCCGCATGCATGAGATTGGCGCCTGGTGCGCCGTTGTAACTTCCGCCCGAGATACCGTCGGGCCGATCGGTAAGAAGCATTGAGCGAGTTTCAGAATCCTAATCAGCAGCCCGGAATGGAGCGTCGTCTTCTTTTCGTCTTCGCTCTTACATTTCTAGCTATCGTTCTCTTCCAGAAATTCTTCTTTAAGCAGCCTTCACCGACACCACCGCAGAAACAGGAGCAGGCAGCGCAGTCTCAGCAGCCGGCAAAGGCCAGCCAGCCAACTGCGGAAGTTTCTGCGCCTGCACCGGTCTCTGCTGCTGGCGCGAAGCAGGCTGCGGAGGAACAGACGACCACGATCGAGAACGATCTTTATAGGGTCACGTTCACGAACAAGGGCGGACTGGTCAAGTCATGGATCCTGAAGAAGTTCACGGACAACAAGAGCCAGCCGCTTGAGTTGGTGAACCAGGCCTCTGAGAAGTTCGGATATCCACTTTCAATGTGGACTCACGATCAAGCGCTCCATGACAAGCTGAATTCGGCTTTGTACGTGATGAACGCGTCGGGAAGTATTGCTCCGGCGGAGATCACGTTTGAATATTCTGACGGCGATCTCGCGGTCACGAAGAAGCTGAAGTTCGACCACTCATACGAAGTCCATATTGAGACGGCGGTCACGCGCGGTGGGTTCTATGTTCAGGCTTTCCCGGCGTGGCCTGCGGGGTTTGGCGATGCAACGGCCGCTCCGTCATACGCCGCGGCGCGGATCGAGTATTTTGATGGGGCCGATGTAACACGGCTATCGCCTGACCCCAAGGGCAAGAAGATAAGCGGCGGCAACACGCTGCGCGGCACCTATCATTGGGCAGGAACAGTGGACCAATACTTTGCCGCCATTTTCCTTCCTGACCGGCCGAATGACCTGGCGCTTGTTACGCTTCAAAACGAGCTGCACATTCCGAAGAACGCTAGCAATCCAAAACCCAACGAAACAGCGCTTGTACACGTGCTGGGTACGGCGGTAGGTAACCCGAACGGACCTACAGCCGGACGGCTGTTTGTCGGCCCCAAGACGCTCGACGTTTTGGATTCGGTGCATGCTAACGATGCGAGCGGCGGGCAGGGAGTGAGTCTGCGGCGTGCGGTTGACTTCGGGTTCTTCGGGTTCATCGCCGAACCTTTGTTCCTGTGGCTGCGCTGGACGTATCACCATGTGGTCAGCAACTGGGGATGGGCGATCATCATCCTGACGGTGATCATCTACATTGAGCTGCTGCCGTTGCGGCTTAGCAGCATGAAGTCGGCGCTGAAAATGCAGAAGGTAGCGCCGCAGATGAAAGCCATCCAGGACAAGTACAAGAAATACAGCATCAAGGACCCGCGCCGCCAGGAGATGAATGCCGAGATCGGCGCGCTCTACAAACAGCACAAGGTCAATCCGGTAGGCGGATGTTTGCCATTGCTGATCCAGATGCCGTTCTTGTTTGCGTTCTACTCGATGTTGAACGCGGCGATTGAACTGCGGCACGCAAAGTTCATGTGGCTGAGCGACCTGTCGGCGCCCGACCCGTATTACATCCTGCCGATTGCAATCGTGGCGAGCACGATATTGATGCAAAGGATGACGCCACAGGCGGGCATGGATCCCGCGCAACAGAAAATGATGAATATCATGATGCCGGTGATGCTGGGCTTCTTCAGCTATACCGTGGCGTCGGGCCTGGGGCTGTACTGGGTGACCGGAACCATCGTGAGCATTGTGCAGCAGTGGGTGATGAACCGGACGGAACTTGGTCGCGAGATCCGCGAGGAAGCAGAGAAACGTGCTCGAAAGGCACAGCTGAAGAAGTAGCGAGTCTGACTCACCGGGGTTTTCTATGACTGACAAGATTGCGGCGGCAAAACAGATTAGCGAACTGCTGAACGGCATCATTCGCCATGGCGATTTCCGGTGGAAGTATAAGATTACGGTCGATCCTCCGGTGACCGACAACCGTGACTGGGAACGCCCGGACATCCTGGTGGAACTTTCGGGCAGCGACAGCAACTTGTTACTCGAACGCGGAGGCGAACTGCTGCGTTCCGTCGAGCTGATTGCAATGGAAATGCTGCGGTTGCAGCACAATGAGCATGAGAAGGTGCAGTTCGACTGCATGAACTTCCGGGCCACGCGCATCGATGAATTGAAACTTGCCGCCCAGGTTGCGGCCGAACGGGTGCGGGGGAATGGCATGCCGTATCCGTTTGCACCTATGTCATCGCGCGAACGTCGGGTGATTCACCTTGCGCTGCGCGAGATGGACGATCTCAGGACTGAGAGTGAAGGCGAAGGCCCACAGCGGCACCTGGTTGTTTATCCGAAGGATTACAAGGGACGGGCTCCGGCGCCGATGGCGGCACGACGGGGAAGGCGATAGCAACTTTCGCCATTCGCAATTCGCCATTCGCAATCTCAAAATCGGCCGCACCGAGTTCACCTCCAAGCTCGTCTATTGAGGGGAGGTCCGAACCATGCACACCGTGAATCTGTCTGAGAAATTTTCCCTCTTTTCCGACTATTGGAATCCGCGCGTCATAGGCGAAGTGAATGACACCGCAGTGAAAGCCGTTAAGTTCACCGGTGACTTCGTCTGGCATCATCACGACAATGAAGATGAGCTGTTCCTGGTCACAAAGGGCACGTTGCGGATGAAGCTGCGCGAGGCTGGCAGCGAACGCGAGGAGTTGGTTCGAGCTGGAGAGTTCATTATCGTTCCGCGAGGGACTGAGCACTGCCCGGTTGCCGAGGACGAAGTCCATTGCGTATTGTTTGAGCCGAAGTCCACGCTCAATACGGGAAATATTGTGAACGAACGCACGCGGCCGGTGCTGGAGAAGATTTAGTACGAGGCATGGCCATCATTGCGCGGGAACGATATCCCACACGACTTCAATCTCATCTTTTGCTTTCACGAATCCACCGGGAATCCCGGGCGGCTCGATTTTGAACTGCGTCTGTTTGAACCGAGTCTTGCCGGTGTAGTGCCCGTTGGCTTCGGTCACCTCAAAATCCAGAGGGCGCGTGACACCGTGCAGCGACAGCTCTCCGCGGACCAGCCATTTGCTTTGTCCACGCGGCTCTACAGCGGTTGAGCGAAACACGATTTCCGGGTACTTCTGCGGCGCCAGGACATCCTCACTAAGCATCTGCTTTTGCACCTGCGCGCGCTTTTCGGCCGAGAGGTGCGGGTCGAGCACCTGCATTTGCGCAGTCTGTACCGTGAGGGTGACGCCCGGTTGACCCGCCTTTACGATCTGCCCTTTTGCGATGGGCGCGCGAACGATGTGTTCATCGCCGAAGCCGGAGAACAGTCCGGACTTGAAGACATTGATCGTGAGCGTCGAACGTGTTGTATCGATCGGGACGCCTTGAGCGTTAGCGCGGAATGCACTGCATAAGAGAAGCAAAGCCAGTGCGACGATACTGCGAGTAGAGTTGCGCATGGTCGACCTCAGAAATGAATGACGATGCCCCCAGAGACGATCACATTATGCTGCCGGTCGGACTCAAGATCCACGTTCAGCAGTGGAGTACTGGAGTAGAAATCGCGTACCTCGCCGCGGAAGCTGAAGGGTAGAAACACGCGAAATGGTGATTTGATGTCCACACCGCCGCCGACTTGCAGTGCGCCGGTGTTTTTACCGCGAGCATCGGTGTTCTCGGCTTGATCCACGCGCGTGGAACTTTCATCGAAGCGTCCGTAACCGCCTCCGACAGACAGCCATGGGCGGACGGATGACTCCGGGGCGAAGGTGAAGCGCAGAGCGGGCGTCACGAAGATGGATGCGTAATTTCTGGGAACCGAACCGATTGTGGAACTGACATCCGCGCTCGGAGTGGCGACGAATGGGAACTCTAAATGAAACGCGACACCCGGGGTGGCGCCGAGTTTACGGGCGTAGTTCGCTTGATACGTAAGGCCTTGTCTGACGTCTATACGTCCGGTTATGGGTGCGACTGCATTTGCATCTGGCCTCAGTACCGCGCCCAAAAGAAGCCCTATTTCGTTCTTTGTGTCGTCCTGCGCCGCAGCCGATAAGGACACAAATAGCAGTAGCGCGAAAATCAGTACCTTACGCACTTTTTCTCTCCTGCCCTGTAAGACTCTTGGGCCTACTCAAAGTTACGCGTATTCGTTCCTGAACCACGGCCTGAACAGGAGAGATTTCACGCTAGAATAGAAGTGTTGTGGGGAACAAAGACTTCGACAAACCGATCCAATACGTAGCGCCCGAAGGAGCGCGCGTGCCCGCTGAATTCGCTATTCGTGAGGTGAAGATCGCCCCGGCGACCGTGCTGGCTCCCATGGCTGGCGTGACAGATACGGTGTTCCGCCGCTTTATTCGCGACACTGGCGGATGCGGGTTGATCATGACCGAGTTCACCTCGGCCGACGGCGTCCTGCGCTCCAAAGACAAGAAGGCCAAGCGCTACCTCCATTTCTACGAGGACGAGCATCCGATTTCGTCGCAATTGTTTGGCTCCGATCCGAATACCTTGGCCGAAGCTGCGAAGATGTGCGAAGGCCTCGGTTTCGATCTGATCGATTTGAATTTGGGTTGTCCGGCCAAGAAAGTGGTGAAGTGCAATGGAGGCTCAGGGCTGCTGCGCGATCTTCCACTGATCGGTAAGATCTTCAGCTCCGTCCGGGCGGCGATCTCAATTCCCTTCACGGTGAAGTTCCGCGCAGGATGGAATGATAAAGAACTCGTCTTCCTGAATCTCGCTCGAGTAGCGGAGGACTGCGGTCTGAACGCTGTGGCGATGCACGCGCGCACGCGTGAAATGGGTTACAGCGGACAGGCTCAGTGGGATTGGATTCGTGATCTGAAGCAGTCTGTAAAGATTCCAGTCATCGGGAATGGCGATATCCGCACGCCGGAAGATGCCGCGGCAATGGTTGCGCACACCGGCTGCGACGCGGTAATGATCGGACGAAGCGCGGCGTCGAACCCGTGGATCTTCCGGCAGATCGCGCAATATACCACGACGGGTCGGTACGACGTCCCGGCGGAAGCCGATCGATACAACATGATCCGTACCTACTTCCAGATGTTGATTGAAGAAGAACTCCCCGACGCGCCGGGCAAGATGAAGCAGTTCGCGTCATGGTTTACGCATGGCGTTTACAACGGCAGTCACCTGCGCAAGGCGATTTATGACGCTAAGACGGAGGAGCGGATACTGGAAGAGGTGGAGAGGTTCTTCGAGAACGTTCTCGGTCGTCAGTCGTCGGTCGTCAGCGAAACAGAGTCGATTGTCGTTAGTCGGTAGTTGGCGGGCACGATCTCCCGCAGGAGAGTCATGAGCGAGCCCGAGTTAGCTTTTGCGTGCAAATTCGATCAGAGAGCAAAGATTATTGATTTCCTGCTGTTCACTTCCCTGCATACCTCTCCGCCAATTCCTGCTCGAATTGCTTGTAGTTTCTCCTGCTCAGTTCAATCAGCGCGGCTTCTGTCGGCTGTCCCGAGTTGAGTGCATCGAGGATTCGCCGCAAACCGTTCATACCATAGTTGTCGCGTAGATACTCGACGCCTGCCAAAGACTGTACGTACGCGAGGTGTGCCTGGGCGGGCGAAAACCCCATGAACGAGCCTTCCAGCGAGCGGAATGGGATCTGCTTGTTGGCCTTAAATATCGCGGCCAAAAATGCCTGTTCCTGAGAGGTCGACTCCGGCTCGAGCATTTGCGCCAGCCCCTCGTGGAGCCATGTTGGACAACGCTGGTGCGTCATGAATGTTACGAACGAGTGCACCAGTTCGTGCTTTAAAACTCGGTCAAGTTCGGGAGTAAGGCGAGTAATGCCCTCGATGGGGATGCGAAGCTTGCCGTCGTTGACTCCGCCGGCCCATGAAGGCGACTGCGTGACGTCGAAGAACGCCTTCTGCGTGTAGAGCAGGACGGCAATGTTCTCGTCTGGCGAGAAGCGCAGATCACTGACCAGATCGGTATGATGGCGTTCCAGCGCACGAAGGATTTCAGCCTGTAGCCCTAGCGCGGTGGCGCGTCCCTGGTAATAGATGGTGAAATGCGTGCTCTCCTGCTGATTGAAATCTTTCTCGACAGCGTGCTCGCGCTCAAGTCGCTCGATGGATGCTGCAAGTTCCGGGTTCGGGCGCAATTGCTGCGCGCGCTTCCAGGATTCGAGAGCCTTCTGTGTTTCGCCAAGCTTGTAATGCGCTGCGCCGAGAACGAGGTGCGGGTATGGATGGTTGTCGTAACCGCCGTCGGCGGCGAGGTGGGCTTCCGAAATCGCCTGGCGGTAGTTCCCCGCCATCAGCAGGATGGAGCTGAAAAATCCGTGAAGGCCTGCGTCCTTAGGGTACTTATTAACGAGCACTTGGCCATAAGAGGCGGCGCTCTTGGTTTGTCCGCGAGAGGCTTCGTAGAGGCTGGCCAGAAGATAGGCCTTCTGGATCTCGGCTGGATTCCCTTCTCGCTCGATCGCGGAGATCACGCCGCCATCGACGCGTCCGGCAGTGATGATCCGCTGGAGCACGGGATCGTCCTTTGCGTCTTTCAGCATTGCATCAGGGAGAGGAACGGGTGCGGGCACGTCGCTCATTGCTGCAACGGGCGCTGCGTCCATTCCGCCCTTGATCCATTCGTCGGGCCTGACCTGGCGCACAGTCACACCAGCGAACGGAGCTTTACTTCCACCAACGGTGATTTGCATGTCCGTGGGACGGTCAATCTTCCAGACGGAGGATTTCGGTATTGTGTATTTGGTCGAGCCAAGGAGGTACTCGATGGAATCGCCTACTTCGCGAACCTGGGTGGCCTGGATGGAAATGCCGCTTTTCAAGTAAATTGTGTCGGCGTAGGAACAAGAGATTGCCGTCCCAACAATAAGGAATAGCGATAATAAGGGGCGCATAGAGGCGTGGAGCATTTTACTTTTAGCTTTGTTGCAGCTCAAAGCACTTCATTTCCGGCAGCTGTCCCCGCATTACCCTTGCCTGCGACCCATGCAAGATGGCGCTTCTTATACTCCTTAAGATGACTTGGTTTCAGACCTCTTGAAAGCATTGACCTTTGATGTGCTTGATTGTGGTGATTCGGACAAAGGACGATCAGGTTCTCTTCTTCGGACTTACCTGCGTCTTCAACAGAAACGATATGATGAACAATCACCCCGGGCTCACGACAAACGTTACACAGGTGCATCGAATCGCAAAGCAACTTGGTCTCGAGCGATTCTGAGATGTTGCGTGAATGTTTTAAGGGGCGTTCGCTTAAGCCAAGGTCGCTCCAAATGCCGAGCAAGAGTTGTTCGGTATCGCGCGAGTTGGCGAGATGTGCGACAGCGGTACAGTAGCCCGCCTCTGAATCGAACGAAACCTCCAACTTCTCATTCTTAAATGAACCAAGTAGCCGGATCATCAAGCTATCGGTGAGCTGCGTATTGTTTACTAGTATGGTTGCACGACTCCAATTCTTCTGCATCTCCTGCCTAAACTCATCGAGCACGGAAGGAGCATACGAGTCCGATTGAACTGTTTCTTCCCTGAACGACACCGTGAAGGACACCTCGATTTGGCTTCGAGGTTCACTTG
>Ga0307415_100001627_pt1 | contig 10861 bp, 5 predicted proteins | sample DK1Cmetagenome_FD_204524 | JGI IMG/M metagenome (GOLD analysis project Ga0307415, IMG submission 204524) | Maize rhizosphere microbial communities from greenhouse at UC Davis, California, United States - DK15-C-2 | ecosystem: Host-associated > Plants > Roots > Rhizosphere > Soil | place: USA...
GTCGCGCCCATAACTTTGCGGATTCCGATCTCTTTGGTGCGCTGCGCTGCAACAAAGGACGCAAGTCCGAACAATCCAAGGCAACTGATCATTACAGCAAGCACAGCAAAGACAGAAGCCAGTTTTCCTATGCGCACTTCGGCTGCAAATTTTAAGTCATACTCGTGATCGGCGAATTTATAATCAAATGGCACGGCAGGAATTATCTTCTTAAAGACTGCTTCGATTTCAGGCAGAGCACTTCTGACAGTCACCTCGGAATTTACCCTGATATTGATCCAGTTCTTATCGGTCCCTAGAAAATAAACCGCAGGTTGCACTGGTGCATAAGGCGATTTCATGATCATATCCTGAATGACGCCTATCACCGTGAAGCTGGTAACTTTCGTCCGGTACCCCGAATTCCACTTAATTGTCTCGCCGACAGGATTGTCAAAGCCGAAGACTCTTGCCGCAGCTTCGTTAATTATGAAAGCCGCGGAATCGCTTGAAATATCTTCCGAAAAATCTCGCCCCTTGATAAACTGCCAGCCCACTGTTTTTCCGTAATTCGGTGTAACGGTCATCGTCGCGAATTCAGCGATCAGGTCAGGGTCCTTGCCTCTCCAGTCAAAACCGCCATTCGAATTCCAGACATCAGTCGGGGGACTTGACGATTCGGCCATTTCAGCTACAGCACCGGTGTTCTTTAAATGTGTTCGCAGCACATCATACTTTCCATAAAAATCTGGAGTAGTCATTTGAACCATGAGCAAGCCGGCCCTGCTGTATCCTGCTGACCGGTCTTTGGCAAACTCAACCTGTTGATAAACGATCAACGTTCCTATTATCAAAGCCACTGAAACGGTAAATTGTACCACTACTAAAACGCTACGGGGAACGGACGCAGAACGGCCTGCTCTTAAAGTGCCTTTTAATACACGAACGGCATCAAAAGATGAAAGATAAAGCGCGGGATAGCTGCCGGCTAGCAGCCCGGTAAACAGAATAAAGACAAAGCCAGCCAACCAGAAATAAGGATTTTGCCAAGGCATTTGCATTTGCTTTCCAGACAGTTCATTGAACCATGGAAGCGAAGAGAATACAAGGAAAATAGCCATCAGAAAACCCAGGGTAACCACCAAAAAAGACTCGCTAAAGAACTGGGTCATCAATTGTAGGCGCACGGATCCGATCGCTTTTCGAATGCCAACTTCTTTTGCCCTTTTTTCTGAACGCGCTGTACTGAGATTCATAAAGTTTATACAGGCGAGCATCAAAACGAATACTCCGACAATTGCAAAAAGCCGCACAATCTCAACGAGCCCTCCTTCATTAATTCCATTTTTCCATTCGGGGTATAGCCGCCATTTCGCCATAGGATGTAAAAAAATCTGGGGGTTAATGGTAACATATGTAATGTCATCACGAATATTATTTAAAATGGCATCCTTGATTTGATCCGACGCTGCTGCGAAGGAGGTATGATCCGCGATCTGCACATAGATATGGAGAAAATTACTTTTGAAACCCTGAAATCGCACCCACGCATTAGTAGAAACCATCAGGTCGAAGGGGGCAAAGAATTTCACGTCATGAAAATGTGAATGATGCGGAAGGTCTTCGTAGACGCCGGTCACCTTCACGTCCATCTTATTATCGATCTTCAAGGATTTACCCATGGGATGGTCGTCGCCAAACAGAACTTTTGCCGCAGACCTGGATATTAAAACAGAATGCTGATCCATTAATCCGGACCACGTACCTTGCAACATCTTGAGCGTAAACATCTCAGGTCCGTCCGGTTCAATGAATTCACCCCGCAAAGGCATACTCTCATTTCCCGATGAAACAATATGATCGCCGACATTCCACGCTGCTACAATGTTCTTAAAACTGCTTCCGTATTTTGTTCTCAACTCGTCAGCAAGCGCATAGGGGACACTTGGGCTGGTAAACGTTTCTTCATGCACTGTTCCATTTCTCAAGACACGCGCAATGGTGTTGTAGTTCGCATGATACTTGTTGAACTGGAGTTCGTCATAGATCCATAAACCGATCAACATGGCAACCGCCAGACCAATGGCCAGGCCTCCTATGTTAATAAAAGAGTATCCTTTATCCTTTAAGAGATTTCTCCATCCGATCTTAAAATAACTTTTATACATACCGTATGTAGTTACATTTCTGTTTCTATCAAAGGGCCTGATGATGCCCGGCCGGAATAGCAGTAACACGTCAATTATAAATTTTCGATCGGCTTCACGCTTTCCTGACTGTAGCAGGCGCTCGCGGTATACTTCTATTAAATCGCCTTCAATATGATCCCTGAGCTTCGGGTCGCAGTACCACTCGAAAAAGCGAAGGAACAAGCGCGGAGGTAAACTCTGTTTTAAACCCATACGGTCATATAGCTACAGACATTATGTATGGACCTACTCTGATCTTAAACTCTTCACCGGATTCATCAGCGCAGCTCTTACAGCCTGGTAACTTACAGTCAGCAATGTGATGGCAAGCGCAGCAATTGATGTGACGATAAATACCCATGCGGGCATTGCCGTCCGGTACTCATATCGTTGAAGCCATCCGCTCATAAAATAATAACTGACGGGAATGGCGATCACGCACGAGATGACGACCAGAAGAACAAAATCCTTTGAAAGCATCTGCCAGAGATCCATCACAGTGGCTCCCATCACTTTGCGGATACCGATCTCCTTGGTGCGCTGTTCGGCGACATAGGACGCCAACCCAAACAATCCGATACAGGAAATAAAAATTGCCAACAGCGAAAAGACTCCCGAGAGTTTGCCGACGCGCTGCTCCTGGCTGAACTTCAGCGCATACTCCTCGTCTAAGAATCTATAGTCGAACAGCGCCGTAGGCACAACCTTCTTGAATGTGGATTCTATTTTCTCCAGGGCTGCGCTTGCACTTGCATCCGGATTAATCTTGATATGTAATTGGCTCGCAGCCTCTTCATCATAATAATATAGTGTCTGCCTGACTGGCTCATAGGGCGACTCCATGATCATGTCCTTGACCACACCGATGATAACCTTTGACCATTTAGGAACCCCAAATTCGTCGACATCAACCAGGTCCTTCCCTACCGGATCGTCCAACCCCATGTACTTCACCGCTGACTCGTTGATGATAACGGCGTCAGTGAGATCCGTCGGGAGGTCACGGGAGAAGTCACGGCCATCTACAAACTCCCAACCCACCGCCTTGCCAAACTCAGGCGTCACCTTGCATATCGCGAAGTTCGCGTCGAGGTTCGGATCTTTATCAGCCCAGGCATACCCGCCCGTGACGTTCCAGATAGCTGTCAACGGACTTGACGAAGATGCAACTTCCGACACAACCCCGGACGCCAGTAACTCTGTCCTCAGCACGTCCATCTTGTTTGCATAATCCGCCTCGTTCATGGACACCGTGATCAAACCCTGCCTGTCATAACCAATGGGACGGTTCCTTGCAAAGTCCACCTGCTGGAAGACTACAACGGTACCGATGATCAGCACCACCGATACGGTGAACTGAATCACTACAAGCACCTTCCGGGGCAAGGCCGCCAAATGACCCGAACGCAAAACCCCCTTCAACACTTTCACAGGTTGGAAAGAAGACAAATAAAACGCTGGATATATCCCTGCTGTAAAGCCTGTAACAAGTACGAACGCCGTGACAAGGCACCAGAACATCGGCTTGTCGAAGGGCATAGAAATCTCTTTGGCGGCGAGCGTATTAAATGGATCCTGCAACAAGGTCACGAACACCGCAGAAAGTATAAAAGCCACGAGCACCATCAGGAACGATTCACTTAAGAACTGCACGATCAGTTGTCCTCTAACCGAACCGATGGCCTTGCGGATGCCCACTTCTCTGGCACGTTTCTCAGATCTCGCAGTGCTGAGATTAACGAAGTTGATGCATGCCAATAACAAAACGAATATCCCAACAATACCAAAAAGCCATACAAAGGTGATCCGGCCTCCCGAGGGCTTTCCGTCCGTGAACTCGGAATACAGATGCCAGGTGCTCATCGGAATGAGCTGCACGAAAGGTTGATTCTTCTCGATTGTTTTGTAGAAATCTTCCGGCACGTTTTCGCTGTAGAGATCTTTTATGGCCGCATTAACAGCATCAACATTTGTCTGCGGATTGAGTTGCACATAAATAGTGAACGGCCTGTTATCCCAGTCAGCCTCCGCGTTTTTTACCCACTCGTTCGACAACATCCACAATGACCAGGGCGAAAAAAACTGCACTTCACTAAAGCGATTATTCTTTGGCACATCCTCATAAACACCCGTCACTGTTACCTCCATACGGCCATCGATTCTTACAGTCTTGTTAACCGGATCGTCGTTGCCAAAAAAGGCCTCGGCTGTTGATGCCGAAAGGATAATTGAATGAGGATTACTCAGGCTTGTGCGAGAGCCTTTTACCATTTTGAGCGAAAGCATATCAATAACGCCTCGGTCGATGAACATGCCTGTTCGGTTGAAAAGTTTGTCACCCGATGAAAGTGTGTGGTCGCCGGGACCCCACGCCATCAGCACATGCTCGAAATATTGCGGGTAGTTGCTCTTGAGTATCGTCCCTACAGGATACTGCATGGAATAAGAACCGGAGATCTCACCCGTTACAGGATCCGAGTCCCCGCTCCAAACCTGTGCAATGTGCTCATAATCCTCGTGGTATTTATTGAACGATAGCTCATCGTGAATCCACAGCCCGATGAATATCGCGACCGTCATTCCGATGGCCAGTCCACCGATGTTGATAGCGGAGTAACTTTTACTCTTTAAAACATTTCTCCATCCGATCTTGAAATAGCTCTTGTACATACTGTATGTCGTTAAGTTTTTTGGTCCCTCAAAGGGTCTTATGATGCCCGGCCGGAAGAGCAGCGCCACATCAATGATAAATTTTCGGTCAGCGATGCGCTTGCCTGACGTCCGGAGCCGCTCATTGTACACTTCGATGAGGTCACCTTCAATATGATCCCGCAGCTTCGGGTGGCAATACCAGCGGAAGAGCCGGAGAAAAAGCCTTGGTGGTAAATTTTGCATAGCTCACGTAAGCGCTTTAAGTTCCAAAGCTATTTTTGGAATTGATTTCCACAGGTCTTCGCGCGTTTCTCTTGAATGAGCCATCGCCTTTTTTCCCAGCGCTGTGATCTGAAAATATTTTTTAGGACGCCCTGCCCTTTCTTCAGTAGCCTCTCCGTTGAATGATTTGATGTAGCCTTTGTCTTCCAGCCGGACGAGCGCTGTATGCAGTGCCCCCATGCTTACGCTTCGGGAAAGCCGCGTCTCGATTTCTTTTTTGATGGATACTCCGTATGCCTCTTTGTAAAGGACCGCAATGGTGAGTATGACGATCTCTTCAAACTCTCCTAAATAGTATTTCTTCATGAAGGAACATTATTTCCTAAATGTAGGAATAACAATTATGCCAGATTTGGTTCGCCGCAGAATCAGCGAATTTTGCGGTATGAACTATACTGAACCGTACGAATTTGAACAAAAGTGTTCGAAACAGAGAGCGGCTTCACGACAGGCGAGCATTCGTAACGTCAGACCTTAAGAAGCAGGTGAAGGTATTTCGAGTTGTACTTTTTTCAAGCAAGAGTCATAAATGTTATACACTCATTGAAGCTCGTTCTCACATGCAATCATCAGGATTGACGCAATACAAACAGAAATGCACCATCTCTTCATAGAATCACATGCTTGTGCCAGGCCGCACGCTCTTCGATAAATTTACGACTTTTTGATAAATCCCTGGGCCACCCCTGCTGAGGGCGCCGCGGTCGTCTGAATTCCTTCGAATTCGTGTTTCAGTTTTCTTTGCGCTCCTTAGCGCCTCGGCGTCTTAGCGGTAAATGGAACCAACCCCGATGCTCATCACCTCGGAAGTCGTCTGAATCACGGATTACGCCGATTAACGGATGACACGGATTATGGCGTTGCATCAAGACGTATCAAGCAACTTCATGGAAGCGTTATACCGCCTGTTCTATCTCTTCCGCGGGTTACGCTGAATTTCCTTTACCTAATCTAAGATCACCCGGAGGACAGGTTGGGGAATATTTCCCGGCAGTTATTGATTTCTGACTTGATCTCTTTTGTTATCATACGACGTATAGGCTTACCTGCTCCGGATGATCAATCAGATGTAAAAGCCAACCCTTTGACGCTGACTACAACTCCAACAACCCCGACTTTTTTAAAAACTCCAACTGACGGGCTGCAAACTCCTCGTTGGAACGCACAAGCTGATCACTGTAAACTTTACTCAAGCTGTCAATTACGTGCTGAGATGGACGCTGCACAGAATCCAGCATGGGAACTACGATATTATTGTAAGCACCGAGGATCGATTCCGCTGTCCGGCCCACATACTGTACTCCCGCCGACTTCAGGTCTGACTCGGGCATTTCTTTCATGGCCTCCAGAGCGATAATTGTCTGTTGGGCGAGTGTGGCGAAGTCACGGATGAGCTCATCTTGCCGGATACTGTCTTGTGCAGACAAGGTGAACTGTCCCGAGGCCTTCAACTGCTTCTGCAAGGTGCCCTGGATCTGCGTCAGGATACTTTCCGTCCCGTCTTTGTAAGGAACGATGATGGCGGTAAATTCGTCGTAATGTGTAGTGGCTTGCTCCTTTTCTCTTCCGCACGAAGCGAGCAATGCCATGAGCATAAGAAAGCCCATCCAGTTCCACTTCAATGTTTTGCCTCCAGGCATCAGCTCACGGTTGATCCAGGCTCCACATCGTTGTCCGGTAACACAAGCCTGAGCTTGCCTTCCTTATCTTCGGCCATCAGGATCATTCCCTGCGACATGATACCCATCATCTTGCGCGGAGCAAGGTTGGCGATGAAGGTCACACTTTTTCCCATCATCTCTTCGGGTGTGTAATGCTGGGCAATACCACTAAGGATCGTGCGTGTATCCACCCCGCTCTCGATGGTCAACTTTAACAGCTTGTTCGACTTCTCCATCCTCTCAGCGGCAATCACCTTCCCGATCCGGATGTCAAGCTTTGAAAAATCGTCAAAAACAATTTCCGACTTCAGCGGTGTGGGCCATACTTTTTCAGAGGAGGATTTCGTTTCAGCAACGGGAGTTGAAGACGGCTTCACATCAGGAGTTGAAGTTGGCTTAGACTTCGACAGACGCGCCATTTGCTTTTCGATGTCAATGTCCTCGACGTTCTTGTACAAAAGCTCGGGCTGATTCAATTGATGTCCTTCCTTCACCGTGTGTACGAGCTCTCCCTTGCGCCAGAATGTTTTCCAGTCATTTCTAAAGTGTGTGCTATTGAGCTGCTTAAGAATGTTCGCTGCAGCGTCGGGCAGAAAAGGCTCGATGGCGATGCCGATATTTCCTACGATCGCCAGCGCGTAGTTCAAGATACACCCAACTGCCTCCATGTCATCCTTCGCGAGTTTCCATGGTTCCGTATCCGCAAGGAACTTGTTACCAGTTCGCGCCATGTTCATCATGTGAAACTGTGCCTCGCGAAAACGGAAATGCTCGAGCGCGTCGATCATCTCCTTTACGGATCTATTCAGATCTCCATGCGCCTGATTGTACAGATCGAGGATGCGCTTACGCTTATCGTTCGTTGCCGGCAACTCATGTTCAGAAGGAACCTTACCATCAAAATATTTCCATGTCAGCACCATCACCCGGTTGACAAAGTTTCCTAGGATGGCTACCAGCTCGCTGTTAACTTTTTGCTGATAGTCTTTCCATGTGAAGTCGGAGTCTTTAGTCTCTGGCGAGATAGATGTAAGCACATAACGCAGCTCGTCACGGCGCCCCGGAAAATCTTCCAGATATTCATGCAGCCACACGGCGTGGTTACGCGACGTTGAGAGCTTGTCTCCTTCCAGATTCAGAAACTCATTGGCGGGAACATTGTCGGGCAACACAAATTCTCCATGTGCCTTGAGCATCGCCGGAAAAATAATGCAGTGAAACACAATGTTATCCTTGCCGATGAAGTGTATCAGCCTCGTGTCAGGATCCTTCCAGTACTTTTCCCAATCGGTAGGCCTCAGCTCTTTCGTTGCTGAGATGTAACCTATGGGAGCGTCGAACCACACGTAGAGTACCTTTCCTTTTGCGTCATCAATCGGAACGGGTATACCCCAGTCGAGGTCACGCGTGATGGAGCGGGGCTGGAGGCCCTGGTCGATCCATGATTTACATTGGCCATAGACGTTGGTCTTCCAGTCATCTTTGTGTCCTTCGATCACCCACTCGCGCAGCCAACCTTCGAACTTGTCGAGTGGAAAATACCAGTGACGCGTTGGTTTCAAGACCGGTGTGTTCCCTGAAACAGTAGACCTTGGGTTGATAAGCTGTTTAGGACTTAGACTCGTTCCGCATTTTTCACACTGGTCGCCATATGCGTTCGGGTTTCCGCAGTTCGGGCACGTTCCGACGATGTACCGGTCCGCGAGAAACATCTTTTCCTGCTCGTCGTAGTATTGATCGGACGTTTCTTCTATCAGTATCTTCTTTTCATTCACCACGGTGAAAAAATCCTGCGCAGTTTTATAATGGGTGTCATTCGACGTCCGGGAGTAGATATCGAACGAGATACCAAAATCCTGGAAGGCTTTTTTCATCAGGTTGTGATACTTGTCAACGAACGCTTTTGGTGTGAGCCCTTCTTTCTTCGCGCCAATCGTGATAGCCACGCCGTGCTCGTCCGAGCCCCCCACATATACCACATCCTCGCCCTTCAAGCGCAGGAACCGAACATACGTATCTGCCGGCAAATAGGCGCCGGCGATATGGCCGATGTGAAGCGGCCCGTTGGCATACGGAAGGGCTGAAGTAATGGTATAGCGCTTAAATTTTTTCATGATGGTAATCTGGACTGCAAAGATGCGGAATGGTCGGCAGGTAAAAAAATGACGGGTGGGCGCGGCCACTGGCGCCTGGCGGCTTGCTTCTGGCTACGAAGTCCTGGGCTGCGATTTTAAGCCTGCGGCTTCTGTCAGTTGGCAGACTCTACGTATTCAAGATCCTGCGCTTGCTGTGGCGGACAGACTTATACAGAAACACTGAAGTCGTGCTATGACAGTGGTAATTTGATGACATTGGCAGAATTACAGCAACCGCAGGTTGAAGGCACCAGTCATATGTTTCCAGCCAGCAGCCAGTGGCCCAACGCTTACCTCCATTCGGTTGGGCATTAATACATCCAGTCGATCGTCTCCAGGTATCGATCAAAGCTTCGTCAGCATGACTTTGCGAAAGGCAATCTCGGCTGCCTCGGATTGGATCTGTATACGTCCCTTGCTGGGGCGGACATTTTTGGCGTGGTTTACAAGAACGCCGTTCAGGTATACAAAGATCTCGTCACCTTTCGCCACACATTCCATAGTGTTCCATTCGCCCACGGGTTTTTCAATGTCCTGTGATCCGCGAAAGTCTTTGACATCCTGCCATTGCGGATCGCGGGCGTACCAGTTGATCCTTCCGCCGTTGATGGTCACTTCCTTGCCGCCGGGTTTGTACACATGGGAGCTTCCCTGTTTTTCAACCGCAACGGTGCAGGTAATGGAAAACTCCGGTGTGCCATTGCCAACTACGATGAAGTCGCCCGATCCTCCTTCGATGATCTGACATTCAATGGAGTGCATCCACGTGCTATCATAACCTCCATCCTCGCCTTTCGAATGAAGCAGGATGCCACTATCGCGCGCCCGGTCAAGACGAGGCTCGTGGGTTCCACCCTCCCACCGGAATTGAACGGTGAGCTTGTAGTTCTCATACTCCTTGTTGGTCGTAATGCATCCCCATTCCTCCCCCGAGATGTGCAGCAATCCATCTTTCACAGTGAAGACGCCTTTCGGGTCATTGTCACGTCCGCGGCCTTTCAGGAAGGTATACCAGCCATCAAGGTCCTTGCCATTGAAAAGTTGGACGGTCTTCGCCGACTTTTTTTGCTTTCGCGTTTGCGCATTCGCGGTGATGATTCCTGAAAAAAAAGTTATCACAAGGAAGAGAGCAATTTTATTGAATATGTTCATAAGCTTTAGTGTACTGGTCCGAAGGGTAGCTGAGATCAATCACAGACCTCGTTTGTCTTAAATTCCTTTTGTAGATGCGATGGAAGGTGTTCAGTCCGTAACCTATTTGTTGATTTGAGAAAACAGCGTCATCAACTTGTCGACTATCAGTCGCGTTGCGTCGAGCTGCACTTTGTTCGTAGTGAGCCAGGTTTCGTAGCCGCCCATCGCATGTTGCTCGGGTGTGGGCAGATATCCGTAGCTTCCGTTCGCCAGCGAAATGGTGAACGAGGGCTTGAATGGACTCTTGGATTTGATCTCCAGTCCGGTCTCGGTAAAAGTTTCAAACGGAACCGCCGCGATGCCGAGGTCACCAATGCGAAAGGCCTGCAACAGGATCTCCACCTGGTCGGGCCATTCCTCTTCCATTTGCAGAAGCCGTTTAGCGTAGATCTTTTCCAACGGATGGATCATCTTCACACTGTCGGGCCTGGTCATTACTTCTTTCGCTTTAGCCACCATCTGCGGTGTGGCGCGTCGAACTTTCAGCGTCAACGGCGATTGCGCCGCGTGGAGCGGAACCCAGTCCGCAAATTTTAACGACTTGTGCACGCGCAGCACTTCGTTCGCCAGATCGTGTGCGACAATCTTCATTTTCGCATAGGGCGGATGCTTTTCAGCAGGACCGCGGAAGTTGATGTTGTTAACATCGCCAGACGTGCCATTTGAAAGCATACCAACAAACGGTGGTTCCTGCCGATCGGCCTTGAACACTTCCTGAATACGATCTGCAAACACGGCGAAGTAATCAGCAGAGATATGATCCTTGGGA
>Ga0307415_100001628_pt1 | contig 10854 bp, 12 predicted proteins | sample DK1Cmetagenome_FD_204524 | JGI IMG/M metagenome (GOLD analysis project Ga0307415, IMG submission 204524) | Maize rhizosphere microbial communities from greenhouse at UC Davis, California, United States - DK15-C-2 | ecosystem: Host-associated > Plants > Roots > Rhizosphere > Soil | place: USA...
TGACGGGCTCCGCCAGGCGGCTAGAACAGGACGGTCCCATGAGGCGCTTGGAACGTGGGCAGGAGCACTGCGATTTCGGCAACCGCGGCCCCGGGCACCCGGCGGTACTTCGGGTAAGGCCGGAGCTTCGATTCGAGCACGGCCAACTCGTCGACCGCGCTGCTCGCAGCGAAGAGTGACATCCCACGCGCACCATGGCCGCCGTAGGTGTAGCGAGCCTCAAAGAGCGCGGCCTGGCGCAAAAGCTTGGCACTCGTGTCCTCGCCACCCCGAAGCAGAAGGACGAGGTCGTCGGAGGACTCACCAGCCCGCAGGACGTCCTCAAGCCGATCCACTCGCGCCCCTTCCGCCTTCCGAATGTGGTCGGGCTGCGTAGACTGCGGCGACCGCGGCACGCGAGGACTCGTCCTTGTCTGGCCAGAGGTGTCCGTAGGTGTCGAGGGTGGTCTTCGCCGAGGCATGCCTCAGCCGCGCCTGCACGACCTTCACGTCGAGGCCGGAGGCGATCAGCAACGACGCGAAGTAGTGCCGAAGGTCGTGGAACCGGAATTCGGTGGGGAGACCCTCGACCTTGGACCGTGCATCGCGTACGGCTCGCTCGATGGCCCAGGGTCCGGCGATGGGGCGTCCGTCCTCGGCAGTGACGATAGTCAGCCCTCTCTCTCGCGCGAAAGTCGCGGATAGCTCCAGGGAGAGTTCGTTCGGAATCGGGATGGGCGTCTTGCTGGTGGGCGACTTCAGTGGCTCGCTTGGCCACTGGATTGCCGGGGAGACGACACCGCGGATGAAGTCGACGTCCTCGGGGCGTAACGCTGCCGCCTCGGCAAGCCGCAGCCCGGCGTGAGCGCCGAGCAAAATCGCAGGTCGGATGCCAGCGGGTACGGCGTTGTACAGAGCCCAGACCTGTTCGGTGGTTGCGACGTACGGCCGCTGCTTTCCTGTGCCCGGCGATGTCCTGCGGAAGCAGGGATTGCGGGGAGCGATGCCATCATGCACGGCGTCGCTGAAGAGCTGCGAGAGGCGAGCGTGGAGGGCGTAGGCGTGCGAGTCGGCCCGTCCCTCAGCCTTGAGCTGGCGGTCCAGCCACGGACGTCTGACGGCTTGACCGAAGCCAGAGGCACTGCGCCGAAGTGCTCCTTGATGAGCTTCAGGTGCACCTCCGCCTGCCGCACGGTGGACTTGCGCCGGGTGCGGTAGCCGTCGAGCCACTTATAGCTCCACTCCCCGACTGTCAGCCTCGCCACCTTCGGCGCAACATGGTCGCCGCGAACGACAGAGGCCATCGCGTCTTTGAGCCATTTCTGCGCCAGCGCTGGCTACGTGGCCGCTTTCCCCGGCCAGGCTCGCTCGTGCTCATGCTCACGTCGTAACACACCCCTCCGCTGCGGCCAATGCGGAAGCTGCGCGGGCCGGTGCCGAGGTGGCGCCAGTAGCGCAAGGTCGCGACGGGGACGCGGACAACGTCGGCGACTTCCTGATGGTCAGCAGTTCGTCGTCGGCGTGCAGAGTAACGGGCACAGCTGCCCGTTGGATGTTGCTCATGGCGTACCTCCTGTCGGGTTGCCGGTCGCGGTTGCGACGTCCGGCGGGTGTCGTTCTTTCTCCATAAGGGCTGTGAACAGGTCCCGGTGGTCAATAGTGAGGAGGAGGAATCACCCCCTTCGTACCTCCTCCGGGAGTATCCCTTGGGGTACGTCATGCTTGCGCAGGCCAAAGGCATCCCCGAAAGTTGTCCGGACCTGTGCCGAGCCACCGAAAATGTCGTGGTCCCAATACCTGGCAGAATTGCCGCGCACCACCTCGAACAAGGCGACCATGCTGCATCTGGCCTGGCCGCTTCGTTGGGCCTCCTGGTCCGTAGGTCCATCCGAAGGGTCCACACTGGTCCACGGCGGTCCCTCTCAGGCGTGGGATCGTGCGTGATGATCTTGGTGGACGGACTGATCGTCGATCGGGTTGCTGTCAGCGTTGCTGTCAACTTGTCGATCATGTAGACCCGCGTCACGACAGTTGAGGGACCTGGCTTGGGCAAACCGCCGTACAACACCTTGCACACACCATTTCGTATGTCCCCTTGTGGCGTAATCGATTCATCCGGCGCTGAATGCGCCCGACCTGCTATCGAGGTCGTCCGCCGACGATGTGAGCCCGCCCGGCCGCGGTCGAACCCGCTGTGGTCTGGATGACTGCTCGAGCATGATCATCAAGGAGGACGCTACTCTCGCCTGGTGCGCCGACATGAGGTAGAACATCTCGGCAAGCCCATGACGACGCTTGGGAGACACGCGTGCGGGGCATCTGAGGATGGCGTGCGATCAAGGTCGAAGATCGAGATCGGCTAGGCCCCGGCGAGAGGACACACCGAGCTTGGGGTAGGCCTTGTAGAGGTGATAACCGACCGTGCGAGGACTAAGGAATAGTTGCCCAGCGATCTCACGGTTGGTGGCACCGGTGGCCGCCAGGCGGACTACCTGGAGTTCCTGAGGCGTGAGCCGGCGGAACGGATCGGCGCTCGTACGACGCCTTGCGATTTCACCCGCCGCTCGCAGCTCATTCCGCGTACGGTCGGCCCACGGAGTGGCCTCCAGACGCTCAAAAGTCTCCAGCGCCGCTCGCAGTTGCGTCCGAGCGTCGGTCGGTCTCCGGCTCCGCCGCAGCCACTCGCCGTAGAGCAGCTGCGTGCGTGCGCGTTGCAACGGCCGGCCGCCCTCGGCGTGCAGTCGTACGGCCCTCGCGAAGTGCCGCTCTACCTCAGAAGGGGGGCAGGTCAGCGCGCGACAACGCTCGACGACCCCTTGGGCCCACGGTTGATTCACGTGCTCGCCCCACGGCCGGAGCCGGGCATATGCCGCGTCGATCCGATCCGCACGGCCGGCCCGGAAGGCGGCTTCGATCTGATCGGCCACGGAGATGAACGTGATGGCGGGCAAGTTCTGGATCTCGGAGAGCTGCTCGAAGGCACTTTCGTAACGGCCGAGCCCCAGCTCGAGCATGCCTAGCGAGTGCCGGCTCCAGGCGACGGCCGCTGTTAGCCCGCGCTCGGTGGCCTCGGTGATGGTCTTGTTGGCCAACTCATGGCAGCGGTCCTCCTCGCCATGCAACGCCGCGATGGGCACCAGTACCAATCCCTGAAATCCGAGCTCGCGTGACTGACCGGTGTCCTCTACCAGGCGTAGTCCCTCGCTCGCACTAGCGATCGCGTGCCGATAGCGGCCCAGGAACAGCTCGGCGCGGGCGAGCATCAGTAGGGCCTCAGGCAACATGCCAATCAGGCCTCTCCGTCGGCAATCCGCGACGTGCGCGCTCATCAAGGCGTACATCGTGTCGTCATCACCGACGGCTGCGGCGGCATGGGCAGCGAGCAGCACTGGGCGTGGCGTGCCCAAGACCAAATCATCAGTCCAGGTCGTGGAGGCCGTTCCGTCCAGTAAGCCCAGCGCGGGCTCAGGGTCGTCGCGCAGTAAAAGGGCCATGCCCCGCATCAGGGAGGCGGGCCAGGCGTCGATTGTCGAGGGCAGGGCGTCCAAGGTAGCGATCACCCGGTCGGCCAACTCGCGGTCGCCGGCCACCAGCACCATACCCATGGCGGTGCTCAGGCTTGTCGTGGCTGCAGCCGGATCCCCTCTCCCGATCTCGGCAGCAGCATCGATAAGAATCCGAGCGGCCGCGCTGGGCGTTCCATACTCGAATTCGACAGCGGCAGCAACCGGCACGAGGGCGGCCTGCGTGGCCGGATCAAGATCGGCTATGGAGAGTCGGTTCAGCAGCTCTGCCGCGTGCGGGAGCCGGCCGGCATCGTAGGCGGCCACAGCCGCCTGGCCTAGCCGGCGCACGCGCGTGCTCTGTTCGACGCTCAGCGCCGCGGCGCGTTCGTACGCGCTGGCGGCGGTGGCATGCCCACCGCGCGCCTCGGCACGCGCGGCTGCCTGCTCCAGCTCGGCGGCGGCGTCATCGTCCGGCTCCACGACTGACGCCGACCGATGCCAGGCATGCCGATCAGCATCCTCCGCCGACTCACACGTGGCAGCAAGCGCCGCGTGCGCAGCAAGCCGCCGCCGAAAGGGCGGGCCGTGATAGGCAGCCGCTCGAACCAGGGGGTGACGAAATGTCACGGCGCCTCCGGCCACCGTAATCAGTCTTGCCCGCTCCGCCGGCTCAAGATCATCGGCGGTCGCCTGGAAGGCGCGGGCCGCTGCGAGGATACGGGCCACATCGCCAGTGTCGTCGGCCGCCGCCACCAGCAGCAGGTTCTGCGTGAGTTCGGGCAGCCGCTCGATCTGGCGCCGGAACACCTGCTGTACCTGGCCGCCGACCGGAGCTGCCCCGACGGGCGAACCGGTTGCCGCTACGCCGTATCCGAGCAGCCCGGCAGTGAGCGTGCCCGATAGCTCGAGCAGCGCTAGAGGGTTGCCCGCTGCCTCCTCGATGACACCGCCGCGCACCTCCACGGGAAGATCAGGCCGGTGTTCATCAAGGAAACTGGCGGCGTCCGCGTCGGTGAGCCTTGCAAGGCGCAACTCGGGGAGCCCATCGCCCGCGTACGCCCGCTCGCCGTCTCGTACGGCGAAGATCATCACGATGCCCTCGTGAGCCAGTCGGCGGGCGGCGAACGTAAGCGCGCTTGCCGAGGGCTGATCGAACCACTGTGCGTCGTCGAGCAAGATCAGCAAGGGCATCTGCTCGGCGAGATCGGACAGCAGGGTGAGCAGGGCTAGCCCGACCAGTAGCCGGTCCTCGGCGCCGGCTCGCGCCTCTCCAAGGGCTGCCCGCAGGGCGGCGGCCTGGACGTCGGGGAGAGAATCGATGAGCGCGAGCTGTTCGTGCAACAGCAGGTGCAGGGCACCGAAAGCGATCTCCGCCTCGGATTCCACGCCGCTGACACGCAGCACCCGCATACCTGAGGCGAGCTGGGCCGCATAGTCCAGCAGTGCGGACTTGCCGATGCCGGCCTCGCCTTTGATGACGATCGCCCCACTGCCGCTGCTGCGCGCGTTCGAGAGCAGCTGATCGATGACCGCCGACTCCTGTGCACGCCCCAGCAGCACCCAGACGAATTTACTCCCGAGTGAATTGGCGGAGGCGGGGAATCGCCGCTAGCTGCCTGCAGGCTGTCGACCTATCGAGACCATGTCGGCAATGCCGTCGAGGTAGGTCGGAAACACCGGTCGCCAGTTGAGTTCGGCGTGAGCCTTGGCGGGCGACACTCGCATGGCGGTATCCACAGCGAACGTGGCCACATACGGCGCCACCAGGCGGAATAGCCAGCGAGGCAGTTTCCACGGCGGCGGTGCTCCGAACGCTCTAGCCATCGCTGTGAACACCTCCGCCCAGGTGGCGGGCCGATCGTCGACGAGGTTGTACGCCTGACCGCCTCCACCGTGCTCAAGAGCCGCGACTGTTGCGGCTGCGGCGTCCTCGTGGTGGATCCAGCCGAGCGTGCCGCCGTTGGCCACAGGCACCTTGCGGCTCGCGAGCTGGGTGCACATCTGCTCGCCGTCCCCGCCGTAGAGCAGGCCGTAACGCAGCGCGATACCTTCTGGTGCGCTGAATGCGTGCTGCTCAGTCGAGCGCATCGCGTCCAGGTGTGGGTCGCAGGCATCGCCCTGCCGAACACCGAAAGGCGCTTCCTCACTCAGCAGCTGGTTGCCATGGTCGCGGTAGCCGTAGCCCAGGATGAACGACTGGGTCAGGAACCTGCGGGCGCCGAGCTGCTCGGCTGCGGCGAGCAAGTTGGTGGTACCTGCATCCCGCAGCCGATCCGTCAGTGCCATGCCGGAGTGCCGTAGCGGGGATTTACGCAAGGCGGTGAGCTCGTGGATCACTGCGTCGGCCGACTGGCCCTCGAGAGCCCGCAGCAAGGCGTCGCGATCCAGTGCGTCGGCGATCACCGGGGTAACGCCGAGTTCGAGAAGCCGGTCACCGCCCCCGGATCGCGGGTCAGCCCGAGTACGTCGTGACCATGCTGAATGAGGTGGCGGGCAATGGGAACACCCAGGGCGCCGGACGCGCCGGCAAGCAGAACCTTCATGTTGTCCTCCTGTGAATGCTTGAAACGATGCCGATCAGCGCGATGAGGGTGCAAACTCAGCACCGGTACGTCGCTGTCATGGCCGCCCAGGTGGCGATCGGCGTAGTGCGAGATGGTGTGCAAACCACTGGCCACCACAAAGCCGATCAGCGCGACCAGCGGGGCGTCACTCCAGACCAGGGCGAGTAACAGCGTGACGCCGATGCCGATCTGGAACGCTCCGGCGTCGTGGACCAGGTGCCGGTTGTACGGCGCGCAGTTGCTGAAGTCGGAGAACGACATCGGCTGCAGGAACGCCCAGCCGCCCAGGACGACCATGGTGGCTGCGCTGAGGATTGCGGCCGCCATGGCGATAGGGCGGCCGGACACGACTGAGTGACGCGTGGCACGCGACCGCAGATCCTCGGTTACGGATACTGCCGCCCGGTCTATGTCATGCCGCGCGGATGCCGACTGCTTCATTGCCTGGCTCCTTTCCGGATCGGTGGTGTCGGGGCGTCATGGCCGAACCGAAGCTTGTCGGCAGGCCGAGCGCCTTCAGGCGCAGCCCGTCGAAGAGCGGGTCTGGCAGCCAGCGGGCGAGGAACGCAAGCCGATGGGCGTCCTTGCCGACCAGGTATCGGGACCGGGGGCGCCGGGCGCTGAGCGCTCGCAGCACCGTGCGCGCCACCACGTCAGGGCTGCTGCCGTTCCGTTCGCGGGCGAGTCCTCGACTGGTCATGCTTCGGTACGGAACGACGTACCTGCCGCTCGCGGTGGACTCCAGCTCGTCAAGCACTCGGTCGGCCGCGGCGGCGACTTTCTCCACTGCCTCTGTATGGATGGAGGCCGGCTCGATCAGCACCACACGGATGCCCGAGGAACGCAACTCCATCCGCAACGCCTCAGTGATCGCGGCGAAGGCCTGCTTCGAGGAATTCAGCGGGCCGGCAAAGGGAAGCATCAGCCGGTCGCCAATGGAACCAATGTTGAGAATCCGACCAGCGTCCAGACGCAGCAGCGGGAGGAACGCCTGGATGACTGCAACCTGGCCGAAGATGTTCACCTCGTACTGGTGGCGGAGCTCTCCTAGCGGCACCGCTTCCATGGGCCAGAGGGTGCCGATGCCCGCATTGTCGACCAACCCCGTTATCCCGTCCGAACGCACCACGGCCCTGATCTCCCGAGCCGCCGCTTCGATCGAGCCGGGATCGGTAACGTCGAGGATGACCGGCGTGAGCCGACCAGTAGCTGACTCCAGTAAGGAGTCACCGTCCAGGGTTCGGCGTACGCCCGCAAACACCCGATAACCGGCGGCGGCCAGTGCGAGTGCAGACGCCCGACCGATGCCGGTCGACGCGCCGGTGATCACCACCGCGCCTCGCGACTGCAGGAACGACGTCCCGGCGTTCATTGCCCACCTACCGGCTCAGCTTCGTAGTACTCCGGCCGCAGGCCCAGTGCCCGGGCTTCATCCGCGCTGGGGGACGGTATGAACCGGGGCTCCCTACGCAGGTGCTGATGGAAGAACTCGACCGCCACGTTCATCGACATGCCCAGCCCGGGTTCGATCGAGAGGCCAATCTCGTCGACCGGCAAGAGCTCCAGTCGCTTCGGCTGCCACGCCCGCTCATACGCCTTGAGCACCTCGTCGATCGCATGCACTGAGTCCTCGACGCCGGTCACCATGAGCAGCGGTGACGGGGCCAGCCGATGGATCAAGTGGATGGGTGCCCACAGCAGAACGTGTTCAAGCGACTCAAGAGTCATCTCATTCTTGAACGTGGGGAACAGCTCCTCCGACTGTGCCGTGTAGGCGCTGATCTTCGGATCATTCGGAAGTGCTGCGATGGACGCGCCCACGCCTTTGGCGAACCGCTGGTCGAAGTCCCGCTGCAGCGCCTCGCGGACCATATCCATCCCCGTCCGACCCCGCGACTTAGCCAAAGCCGCCCAAGGGTCGAGATAGCTCGGGTTCTGGCCAACGACGCAACCGATCCGGCGGTCGAGTACCCCGGCGACGATCGCGACCCCGGCGCCGACGCTGTGGCCCCAGACGCCAATGCGCTGTGGGTCGACCTCAGCGCGGCTCAGCAGGTAAGACACCCCGGATCGCATGTCCTCGACTTGACGCTCCGGGAACCACTGCCGACGCGGCCTGCCCCCGCTCGATCCAATCGTCCGGTAGTCGATGGCCAGCACCGCAAAGCCCGCACGTACGAGGTACTCCGCGTGGGGCCGTAGCGCCTCCTTGACCATGATCACGCTGTGGCCCATGACCACACCGGGTACGCGGTGGCCTTCAGGGATCTCCGCGGGCAGATAGAGGTCGGCGGCGCATCGCACCCCGCCAACGTGATACATGACGTGCTCGACGGTGATCGGCGCCAGCATCTCGGCGGCCCCCACCGTTGTGTGATTGGTATCCATAGGAATGACGCTAGGGACTCGACCGCGCGATGCCATCTGTCAACTGACCGGTCTGTCATCTGTCAGGCGTTGCCTTGCAGATGCTCTCAAACAGCGGGCAGATGTTGCGGGCTGACGTCCGGGCGCGGCGATTGGATTGTCATTACAGGCCAAGAGACTCCTGTGACGCAGTCATGAACGGCGGTGATGGCACCGCAAGTAGCTGCTCAGGGTTGACCACCGTGGTCCGGGTCCAGGCGGCGAAATAGCTCTATCAAGGTTTGGGTTACATCACCGATCCGACGGCGGCGTCTCCAGCAGTACGCTCGCCCGACGAGGCGCCGGCGAGCAGCACGCTCACGACTATCTCCTGAGGGTCGGATCGCCGGCGAGGAAGCTTGCCAGCGCTGGGATTGCCTGGGTAGGGCAGTCCTCGTGGAGCATGTGCCCGCAGCCGGGCAGTATCCGCACGGTCGCCAGCTGGATGCGGCGGCCGAGCTCGTCAGCCTGCCAGGGCTCGTCGAACCGGTCACGGTCGCCCCACAGCACCAGGGTGGGGGCGCGCACGTCGCCAAGGCGCTGGTCGGTGAGCGAGTAGTCCAGGTTGCGCTGCAAAGTCCACATCGCCTGGCGGTTCTGGCGCAGGCTCAGCGGCGCCCAGTACTCGTCGACCGCTTCTCGGGTGAGGCGCTCCGGGTGAGCGAACCCCTTGAGCAGGGTGTCCCGGAAGGTAGACCTGCTCATGAGCTTGCCGATCACCTCGCCCACCACCGGGAACTCGAGTGGCCGGAAGTCCCAGCTGGAGGCATCGTCCACGCCGGGTGAGTCGATGAGGACCAGCTGGTGGACCCGCTGCGGGTGGCGTTCGGCGAAGTACAAGGCGATGGCACCATCCCAGGAGTGGCCCACCAGCGACGCGCGCGGCAACCCGACGGCGTCCATGAAGGACTCGAGCCCGCCCGACATCGCCTCGAGGTCGTAGCGGAAGTCCTCCCGCTTGACGGTGGTGTAGCCCTGACCGGGCATGTCGACCGCGACCACAGTGAAGTGCTTGGCGAGCTGGGGGATGACCGCCCGGTAGGAGTAAGTCCACAGCGTGCCGCCAGGCAGCAGGACCACTGGTGGGCCGTGGCCAGTCCTGATGTAGTGGAACCGGGCGACCGGCGTGTCGACGTACCGGGAGCCGGCCTGCGCAAGGTATGGGGAGCGGTAGCCACGGTCCTCGGGAGGCTGCCAGGCGTAAGCCACCAGCAGCACCGCGAACACCAGCAGCGCCAGCAGCCCCGCGACGCTGGCCAGTGTCCTCCGCTGTAATCGCCGTGCCCTGCACGGGCGGCCCCTCGCCAGACCCCCTGCACCGATGTGGGTTGGTTGACGGTGCCGCATGATCTCAGCGTCTTCCTCTCACCTGCCGGACGGGCTTGACCATCAGGAGAGCGGCGCCGACACCGAGGGCGACTGCGCCGACCAGCATGCCGCTGGCGATCCATGGCAAGGAGGGCTGCGTGTTGGTCGATTCCGCCCTGCCGCTCAGCGAAGGTGATCCGTCAGCGTTCATGACGACCACGACCTGATCGCCGCGCTGCTGCTCGGCGTTGAACTCCAGCGTCTGGATGCCGCTCCCGCTGGCCTGCGCGGTCCAAGGGAGGGCGTGGCCGGTGGTGTGGCGGGCGCCTGCCCGTCGTGCTGGATGTAGGTGACACGGTAGCCGCGGCTTCCTTGGGCGGTCACATGCTGAACCCCGCCGAGATTGCGCTGCACGTCGGCTGGCCGTGCCATGCCGACGAACACTGGAGTTGCGGGGTCGCTCGGGGTAACGCGGATGCGCACCTTGTCCACGGCGCCGAGCAGCCAGGTCGCGGTGCTCCAGTCTGCGGGGTCGCTGGCCACGGCGTAGCTGTTGGTCTGGTAGGTGCCATGGCCCAGCGCCAGCCAACCACCGTTGCTGGTCGCCGCGTTGAGCAGGTACCCGCCGGCCGCGATCAGGCCGAGCGAGCAGCGGGCGAGCAGACATCCGGTCAACATGGCCATGACGCGTCCAAGGTCCACCCGGCACGCGCTTGGCCGAGGGCCGGGAGCGCGTTGTGGGCACGATTCAGGGTTGTACTCATGTTCTGTCCTCCCTTGGATCAGGAACTGACTCGATTGGATCGGCGTTGGATCAGCACTCGGACTGGTTTCGCACGCGAAAGATGGGGACATGCGGTGCGTCCTTCTGGGACTCTTCGAGTGGGGCTCGTGATCGACCCGCCATACAAATGACGCTAGGGACTCGACCATGCGACGCCATCTGTCAACCGACCGGTTTGGCATCTGTCAGGCGCCGGCTGCCCCGACTTTGTCGACGGCAACTGAATACTGACCACGGTGCGGCAACTGAAAATTGACCAGCTTCCCCGTGACCCTGGCCGAAGTCGAGCCAGGGAGGAAGCAGGTGC
>Ga0307415_100001630_pt1 | contig 10854 bp, 12 predicted proteins | sample DK1Cmetagenome_FD_204524 | JGI IMG/M metagenome (GOLD analysis project Ga0307415, IMG submission 204524) | Maize rhizosphere microbial communities from greenhouse at UC Davis, California, United States - DK15-C-2 | ecosystem: Host-associated > Plants > Roots > Rhizosphere > Soil | place: USA...
GGGCTACGGCTTCCTGTCGGAGAACGCCGACTTCGCCCAGGCGGTGATCGATGCGGGCCTGATCTGGGTCGGGCCGAAGCCGGACAGCATCCGCGCCATGGGCCTTAAGGATGCGGCGAAGAAATTAATGTCCGAAGCCGGAGTACCGGTGACGCCCGGCTATCTCGGCGAGGACCAGGACCCGAAGCGCCTCAAGAAGGAAGCCGACGCGATCGGCTATCCGGTGCTGATCAAGGCGGTCGCGGGCGGCGGCGGAAAGGGCATGCGCCGCGTCGACGCCGGCAAGGACTTCGACGACGCGCTCGAAAGCTGCAAGCGCGAGGCGGCCAGCTCCTTCGGCGACGACCGCGTGCTCATTGAGAAATACATCCTCTCGCCGCGCCACATCGAAGTGCAGGTGTTCGGCGATCAACACGGCAATGTCGTCCATCTGTTCGAGCGCGACTGCTCGCTCCAGCGCCGCCACCAGAAGGTGATCGAGGAAGCGCCCGCACCCGGCATGGACGAGGCGACGCGCGAGGCGGTCTGCTCAGCCGCAGTGCGCGCGGCCAAGGCTGTGAACTACGAAGGCGCGGGGACGATCGAGTTCATCGCCGACGCCAGTGATGGCCTCCGCGGGGACCGGATCTGGTTCATGGAGATGAACACCCGCCTGCAGGTCGAGCACCCGGTGACCGAGGAGATCACCGGACAGGACCTGGTCGAATGGCAGCTGCGCGTAGCGTCGGGCGAGAAGCTTCCAAAGACGCAGGACGAGTTGTCGATCAACGGCTGGGCGATCGAGGCACGGCTCTATGCGGAGGACCCGGCGAAGGGCTTTCTGCCGAGCGTTGGACCGCTCGATCATTTCGACCTTGGTGAGGACGGCCGCATCGAAACCGGCGTGGAAGAAGGCGACGCGATCTCGCCTTTCTACGATCCGATGATCGCCAAACTCGTAGCGCGGGGCGAAGACAGGGCCGAAGCAATTGGGGAGCTTGCCGCGATTCTCGATGAAGTCGAAGTCTGGCCGGTCAACACCAACGCCGGTTTTCTTTTCAACGCGATTCTTCAGCCCGAATTCGGACGCGCTGAGATCGATACGGGCTTTATCGAGCGCCACATTGAGGATCTGGTGCCGGATGCGGAGCCGGACGATGCAATCTGGCGTGGGGCGGCGGCGATCGCGCTGGCGATAGATGAGCACGAGGATCCGCTCGCAGGACTTGTCGGGTTCAGGCTCAATGCTTCCGAACGGACGAATGTCGCGCTTGGAAGGGCCGGAGAGTTTCGCAGCGTCTCACCGGAGGAAGGCGTCTTCGCGGCCGTCTCCGGCTTTCGCGATGAGGAGCGCGTCGTCGCTTTTTATGAAGGAAACACCTACGAGTTCGGGCTTGTCGCTCGCGGCAACGTAGCTGGCGGGGGCGCATCATCCGGAACGATCAGTGCGCCGATGCCCGGCAAGGTCACTGCGGTCGAGGTTTCCGCTGGTGAAAAAGTTATCAAAGGGCAACGTTTGCTGACGCTCGAAGCGATGAAAATGGAGCATGGAATGACCGCGCCCTTCGACGGCACGGTTGCGGAATTGAGCGCCTCGGCCGGCGCGCAGGTGAGCGAGGGTGCGGTCCTCGCGCGGATCGAACCACAGGAGACGAAATGAAGATTGAAGGCATTGCCGCAGTCGTGACGGGCGGCGCATCGGGGCTCGGTGAGGCGACGGCTCGCGAGCTTGCGGGGCGCGGCGCGAAGGTCGCCGTATTCGACCGCGACGTGGAGAAGGGCGAGAAGGTCGCATCCGAAATCAGCGGTATCTTCTGCGAGGTTGACGTGACCAGCGACGAGAAGGTCGCGGCGGCATTCGCCAAGGCTCGCGACGCGCACGGGCAGGAACGTGTGCTCGTCAACTGCGCCGGCGTCGCCAATGCCGCCAAGACCGTCGGCCGCGACAAGGAGACCAAGGAGCCGAAGTTCTACCCGATGGTGCAGTTCGAGCTGGCCATCCAGATCAACCTGATCGGCTCGTTCCGCTGCATCGCGCATTCGGCATTCGGAATAGTCGGTCTCGACCCGCTGGAGGATGGCGAGCGCGGCTGCATCATCAATACCGCCTCGGTTGCTGCCGAGGACGGCCAGATCGGCCAGGCGGCCTATTCGGCTTCGAAGGGCGGCGTGCTTGCCATGGCTCTGCCGATCGCCCGCGACCTAATGAACGACGGGATCCGCGTGAACACGATCCTTCCGGGCGTGTTCAAGACGCCGATGGTCGCCATGATGCCGCCGAACGTGCAGGACGCCCTCGGCGCGCAGGTCCCGTTCCCGAAGCGGCTTGGCAAGGCCGAGGAATATGGCAAGCTCGCCGCCTTCATTGTCGAGACGCCTTACCTGAACGCAGAGTCCATCAGGCTGGACGGTGGCATACGGATGGCGCCCCGTTGAGTGAATACCAGAGGCTTCTCGAAGACATTGCGGTAGCGGCACGCGAGGCGGGCGAGGCGATCCTCGAGATCGTCCGCCGCGGCTTCGACGTGGAGCACAAACAGGACTCGTCGCCAGTCACGGAGGCGGACCGTGCGGCAGAGCTCATCATCCTCGCGGCACTGGCCAAGGCCGCGCCGGGCGTACCGGTCATCGCCGAGGAGGAAGTCGCCGCCGGTCGCATTCCGGCGCATGGCGACACCTACTTCCTCGTCGACCCGCTGGACGGAACGAAGGAATTCGTCCGCGGCGGCGACGACTACACCGTCAACATTGGCCTGATCGTCGACGGCACACCGCATGTCGGCGTTGTCTACGCACCCGCGACGGTACGACTACATGCCGGATTGGTCGGGGAGGGGGCGTGGCTGGAAGATCTCAGCAACCGTATCCCGATCTCCACCCGAAAGCCGGGTGAGGAACTGGTGGCCGTCGCATCCAAGTCGCACTTCAACCAGCCGACAGCCGACTATCTCGCCGAGGCGGCAAAGGGCTGCGGCTACGTCGGTATCGGCTCGTCCCTGAAGTTCTGCATCGTCGCGGAGGGCTGCGCCGACATTTATCCGCGCCTGTCGCCGACGAGCGAGTGGGACACGGCGGCCGGCCACGCAGTGCTTCTGGCGGCGGGAGGCCGCGTCGATGGCCCCGACGGCGAGCCGTTGCAATACGGCAAGCGCGCCTTCCTCAATCGCGGTTTCGTTGCGACCGGCGGGTGGAAGGCCGTCCCGATAGGCTCATTCCTCGAGCCCTTCTCCGGAGGCGGAGAGATTCCTCAAGGCGTCTAGATCGCGAACGGACAGGACTGCCGGTGGAAGAGCTTCCGCTTCGGCCCGGATCATTTCGAGCTGAACGTAAAATTCCAGCGCCTGGGCGCTGCGGCCTTCGACCACGCCGATGCGCCACGCCAGCCATTGAGCTTCGTCGATCTCCTTGTTCAATTCGCACAGCAATTGTGCGCGCGCCGCCCCGGGCACGCCTCTTCCAGACGCATTCACTCGCGAACTCCCCCGCCTCGAGCATCGACTATGCAACAGCCCTTACGGTTTTCGCTGCGGATTGCTCCGTTTCGGACTCAGTTTTGGGCTGACTTTGCTCCGGAATGCCGTCTAACACCGTTGTGCTCGGTACCGTTTTGAAACCAGGTGTTGCATGAACGCGTACACGACCGAGCCTTCGGGCGACTCCTATTCCGACTCCGCGCCTGTCCTGATTGCCGGCGACACGGATGCCGCCCTCCAGCGTGCTGCGCGCACCGTGGAAGCCGCTGGCGGGCGCATCGGGGCGATCATTCCGCTGGGTGCCGCGGCCGATCGCATCGCGCTTCAGGCCTCCGCGACCGCTGTATGGATCGAACTCGACCATGACGGAGGCGAGGCCATGGACCGGTTGCTGGCCCAGGTCAGCGCTGATGCAAGAGATGGCCGCTACTCCGCGGTGGTTGCAGCCCCCACTGCGATGGTCGACCTGTTGTTCATGCAAGTCGGCGGAGCCCCGATCGAGCTCGTGATCGACGGGAATGACGGAGAGCGCGCCGCCGCGCTGGCCCTCGCGACTTCGGGCATTCATCGCGCCCAACTTCTTTCCGATATGGCGTCGGACCAGAGCGCCGAACGCCTCCGGCAGTTGAGCGATGAGGTAAGCCGAATCGCGTCGACGCTGGCGCGCCTCTCGACCGGGCCCGGGGCTCCGATAGCCGCGCTGCAGCCAGTGAACGATGTTAAGGCGCCCCCCATATCTCCGGACGTCGTGCGCAGCGTGATTCGGGCGAGGCGACTTCGTGGCCGCTTTTTCGACGAGAATCTGTTCGCCGACCCCGCTTGGGACATGCTTCTTGACCTGCTCCAGGCCGAGATCGCCCAACTGCGCGTGCCAGTGTCGAGCCTGTGCATTGCAGCGGCCGTTCCGGCGACGACGGCCCTTCGGTGGCTCAAGACGATGACGGACAAGGGTCTTTTCGTTCGGCGAGCGGATCCTCATGACGGGCGTCGTGTCTTTGTCGAGCTTTCGCCGGCGACAAGCGTCGCCATGCGTCGATACTTCGCTGATGTCGGTCAGGTTGCTGTCGCCTGATTGTCCTGTTGCCCTCATCCCCATGCCTGGACATGTGCGGATAAACATCCGCACTGTCAAGGAAAAATCCCGCGCGACAGAGTAAGGCGTTTGCGGATAATTCCCGCATATGTTCGAAGCCAGTTTCGATGAAGTGATGGCGCGCATCGAGCGGAAGCTCGATCAGCACGGGATGACCGATCGTGAAGCGTCGTTGAAGGCGGTCGGCAAACCCGACTTGATTCGCGACATGAAACGGCGCCGGGGTCTTCCGACCAGCGAGCGTCTCGCTCGATTGGCGAAGCTGCTTGGGACGACCTCGGACTGGCTGCTCCACGGTGGACTGGAAGGCCCCATACTCGATCGCGCGATGCTCAACCCCGACGGCACGATGAAGTCGGAGCGCGATCCCACTGTAACGGCGAGCGACGCCAGCTCGACCTGGACGGGGCCGACGCCGCACAAGCCGGTACCGCTGATCGGTTCGGCATTCGGAGGCGAATGGGAAGCCGGAATCGAGTTGACCGAGCTCCGCTTCTCGGAGGTCCTCGACTATATTGCACGGCCTCCGTTCCTGCAGATGGATGCTGAGAGCTACGCGCTTGAGATCGTCGGAGACTCGATCGTGCCCAGGTTCGAACCTGGAGAACGCGCATTCGTTAGCCCGCTTTCGCCCGTGCGCATCGGCGATGATGTCGTCGTCCAGCTGAAGAGCACCGGTGATCCGCCAACGACAGGCACCTATTCGGCGTTGATAAAGCGCCTGACCAAGCGATCACCGGACTTCGTCGAGCTCCGCCAATTCAATCCTGACTTGACGTTCCAGGTGCCGATGGAACGCGTGTCGGCCATTCATCGGGTGAAGGCCCGTTACTAGGCTGAGCGACGGAAGACTTCAGTTAGAAGACGAAGGAACTCCGCCGCCATCTGCGATCAGTGGGCGGACGCTGCGCTCACCCGCCACACGATATTGCCAACATCATCCGCGATGATGAGAGCCCCGGTACGGTCGAGCGCCACGCCGACGGGGCGTCCCCGGACGGTGCGATGGTCGGGCGCTAGAAAGCCGGTGACAACCGGGACAGTCGCTCCCTTGGGGCGGCCATTCACGAAGGGCACGAAGATCACCTGGTAGCCGTTCAGGGGACTTCGGTCCCAGCTGCCGTGCTCACCGACGAAGGCGCCGGCCGCGAACCGGGGCGACAGGGTCTCGCCATGGCTGAACGCAAGCCCGAGCGAGGCGACGTGCGAGCTCAGGCCATAGTCCGGCCGGATTGCCTTGGCGACCATGGCGGGATTCTGCGGACGGACGCGGACATCGACATGGCTTCCCCAGTAACTCCACGGCCAGCCGTAGAAGCCACCGTCGCGAATGGATGTCAGATAGTCAGGGACGAGGTCCGGCCCAATCTCATCGCGCTCGTTAACGACCGCGAACAGCGTGCCGGTTTCAGGCTGGATCGCGAGATTGGTCGGGTTGCGTGTGCCCGCCGCGTAGATGCGCTTCGCTCCGCTGACTCGATCCACTTCGTAGATCGCCGCGCGCCCCTCTTCGGCATCCATGCCATTCTCGGTAATGTTGCTGTTTGAGCCGACGCCGACATAGAGCTTCGAGCCGTCGGGACTGGCGACCATGGCTTTGGTCCAGTGATGGTCGATCGGGCCCGCCGGAAGATCGGCAAGCTTCACTCCGGGAGCCGTGATTTTCGTCTCGCCCGGCGTAAATGGGAAGGCGAGGATAGCGTCAGTGTTGGCGACGTACAGGTTCCTCGCAACCCATGCGACCCCATAGGGCGAATGCAAATGATCAACGAGCACGGTTCTCAGTTCGGGAATACCGTCGCCGTTGGAGTCGCGAAGAAGTGTGATCCGGTTCCCACCCTTCGCGGCCGCCCCGGCGCGAGCCTTGACCTTGCCCTGGATGTAGTCCTTCGGCCGGAAAGGCTTGGTGCCCGGACTATTGCTCTCGACCACAAGAACATCGCCATTGGGCAGGGGATAGACGATGCGCGGATGCACCAGGCCGCGCGCCATCGCTTGGATCCTCAAACGCGATGCAACCGTGGGTGTCTCGCCCGGCTTCCAGCCGACGGCCTTGGGAACGCTCATTGGCGGAAGCAGATATTGTTTCGGCTCGGGGAGCCACGGGTTCGGTCCATATTGCCGCATCGGGTCACCGCCCTTGTCGCTGCACGCGCCGAGCCCGACGGAGAGCAAAGCCAGCGCCGACGCTGTCACGGCCAAGCGGGTTCGCCGCCCGCTCACGGCCGGGGCTCGCGTTCGCGCGCAGGCACAGGTGGTGCCGTCACAGTCCAGCCGCGCAGCCCTGCGACCAGCAGGAGCACGGCAACGATGGCGGACAGGGTGATGCCGGTCGGGACCACCGACGTCCAGGCATCGCGGGTATGGACGAGGACATTGACGATCGAGAGTAGGGCGGCAGCCGCGAGCAAGATGAAGTCGAGCCAGCGGATCGTTCCAGCCCGGCCGAGCGCCACCTCAATAAGAAGGACGATCGCAGCCACGAGCGCGAGCACGAGACCGCTAGCGATCAGCCAGGCCGAGAAGTTCGACCACTGCATCAAGGCGTTGCTGGAATACATGTAGTCGGTGAACAGCGCGGCCATCAGCAAGGTGCCGCCAATCGAGATGAAGAAGGGATGCAGAAGCTTCGCTTCCCCGCCCGTTGCACGTCTAGCCATGGGCCTTCTCCTGTCACTTCCGCCGCCAACAACACGTCAGCCGTCAGGACATCCAACCGTCGCTTGCAACGCGGGAGCCGGTCGCAAAGGACATTGCTACGCGTCGCAGGAGGTGCTCAGCAGCAGGGATTGCCATCTGCTTTTCGGGCCCGGCATCGAGACACCTCGCGGCGATTTCAGGGTAACTCGCCAGACCGGCCGTGTTGGTTACTGCCAATTCGCCGGTCGTTCAAAAGTGGGGTCCAGCGAGCGGGCGGGCAACACGGAAACATTCCCGCGTTGCACTTCTACTTCGTGATGGTCGACGCGAGTACAGTTTAGCCGCCCTCCATTGTATCGCGAACCGGCCTCCCTAGATTGTCGGCATGCCCCAGAATGAAGTTTCCTTTCGCGAGCATCGCGAGCTCGGCGAAGTCGCGTGGCTGCGCGATCATGATCGCGGCGTGGCCCGGGCGTCCGAACAGGGCAAGCCTGTCCTGCTGCTCTTCCAGGAAATCCCCGGGTGTTCGACGTGCGTGCGCTTTGGGCAGGATGTCCTGACGCATCCGTTGATGGTGGAATTGATCGCCGATCGGTTTGTGCCCGTCGCGATCTTCAATAACCATCCCGGTCCGGACGCAGAGATACTGCGCCGCTACGACGAGTCGTCCTGGAATAACCCTGTCGTGCGGTTTCTCGGGCCCGATGGAGTTGAACTCCTGCCCAAGCTGGCAGATCGCTACGATGCACTGGGATTGCACGAAAAGATCATCGCCGTTCTCGAAATACTCGGGCACGATGTACCCGGCTATTTTCGCTTGTTGGGACGCGACCTGCTGGTCGAATATGGCCTCAGCAAATGCGTGACCTATGCAACGCCGTGCTTCTGGTCGGGCGAGACAAGCCTTGCCCAGCATCCTGCGGTAATCACGACCGACGCCGGCTGGGTTGATGGCGACGAGGTCGTACAGGTGAATTTCGATCCGCGCGTCGCCTCGCGCCAGGATCTGGATGCTCATGCCCGTGCGGAAGGGTTCACTCCTGTTGAAAGCAACAGGTTCCGGATTGACCCCGAGCCGCAGTTCTACTTGCGCAAGACCGCAGCTCGTCATCTGCCTCTGACGCCGGCTCAGCGCACGCAGGTCAACCTGGCCGTGCCATATCGCGGCTCGCTAGCGGACCTGCTCAGCCCGCAGCAGTCCGCATGGCTCGCTGATCCGGAGTTGCAGCGGTCGAGCGGGGCTGAAACGTATCGCCAGGACATTCGCGAAAGCTGGCCCACGCTTGCGACGCAGCTCGGTCTCATCGGATCGGAGCGCCGTGAAATTCCTCGCCCGGTCGCAACCAGTTCCGCGGGAAGATGAAGTCGTGGAAACAAAGATCAGTTTCGAGGATCGCCGCTTCAATCCAGACCTGATTGAGTTTCATAGACACGCCGAAGCCATGGCGGGGTCAGTCGGCTACACTGCGAAATTGGCAATCGACGGCCAACTCGCGCAATTACTGCGACTTCGCGTCGCCCAACTCAATCCCTGCTCCTACTGCCTGATCCTTCATAACCGGGCGGCGGTTGACCAGGGGATTGCGCCCGAGCGTATCGCTAATCTACCGAGCTGGAGGGAAAGCACGCTCTATAGCGAAGCTGAACGGGCCGCCTTTGCCTATTGCGAGGCCCTGACCATCTTCGACCAGGCGACCTTCGCTGCAGCCCATGATGTGGTGGCGAAGCATTTCAGCGAACTCAAAATCGCTGAGATTGCCGCAGTGATTATCAACATGAATGTCTGGACGCGCCTCAAGCTCGCTCAAGGGGCGACCCCAGTCAAAGTCAGCGGGTCCGCCTGACGTTCTGAGAGGCCATGTTCAGACGGGTATGGTGGGCGGTGACGGGCTCGAACCGCCGACCCTCTCGGTGTAAACGAGATGCTCTACCAACTGAGCTAACCGCCCAACGTTATTGCGAGTGCCATGCCGCGAGCGGCGCGGCAAGGCACGGCGCTTTTAGCGGCTGCCGATGCTCCGGATCGCGTCGCCGACGATCGCTTCGTCCGCCTTGGCGTCGACCCGCTCGCGGATAAGATGCGCAGCGGCCTTGCGAGCAGCGTCCGCGGTCGTTGCACGGAGCTGGTCGAGCGCCGCGCGTTCCTCGGCGGCGATCTTGTCCTCGGCCATGCGCTGGCGGCGCTCGACGAGTGCGTCGGCGTTCCCCTTGGCCTGAGCGACGATCGCTTCGGCTTCGTGGCGGGCGCGCTCGAGGATCGACGCGGCTTCCTTATCCGCCGACTTCGTGCGGGCCTCATATTCGGCCTTGAGCGCCTCGGCATCCTTGCGCAGCGATTCCGCTTCGGCGAGCTGCTGGCGGATCGTGTCGATCTTGGTGTCGAGCGCCTTGGCGATCGCGCCCGGCACCCTCTTCCAGATCATCAGGCCGATGACGATGATCATCGCCAGCGAGATGAACATAGGCGCGTTGAAGCCGTAGAAGGTCGGCTCTGCGTGTTCCGCCGTGCCGCTGCCGTGCTCGACGGTCGCGGTCGTCTCGGCGTGCGGATTAGCCATGGAGCACCGCCTTCACCGCCGGCTCCGCGTCCTTCGCGGCGATCTTCTGGCCGGTCAGCTTGCCGACGAGCTGGCTGGCGGCCTCGGCGGCGACCGGCTCTAGCTCCTTGCGGGCCTTCTCGGCGGCCGCGCGGATCTTCGCTTCCGCTTCGGCCACTCGGGCGCCGATCTTCTCGTCGATGGCCTTCAGACTCTTCTCGGTCTCGAGCGCTGCCTTCTGCTTCGCTTCCTGAGCGACCTTCAGTGCCTCGCTGCGGCTCACCTCGATCCGCTCACGATAGGCGGCTTCGATCGCCTCCGCGTCCTCACGCGCCTTCTGGGCGGCGGCGAGGTCTTCGGCGATCTTCGCATCCCGCTGTTCGACGACAGACTGGATCTTCGGCACCATGCCCCTTCCGATGAAGAAGTAGACGATTCCGAACACCACCAGCAGCCAGAACAGCTGTGAGGCGAAGATAAATGGGAGCTGATCGATCTGAGGCATTTAGCGCTCCAGCGCGCGTGTCTTAGGCCGACGGCGGAGCGTAAAGGATGATCATCGCGACTGCGAACGCGATGAGGCCTAGAAGCTCGGCGGCGGCGAAGCCGATGAAGAGGCGACCCTGCTGGCCGTCGGCGGCTGCCGGGTTGCGAAGCGCGCTCTCGAGGAACGAGCCGAACACGTTGCCGACGCCGATGGCGGCAGCGCCAACGCCGATGGCGGCAAGACCTGCGCCGATGACCTGTGCGGAACTAAGATCCATTTGAAAACTCCTTTTTCGAACTCAGTGAAGGTTGATTGCGTCGTTGAGATAGAGCGTCGTCAGCAACGCGAAGACATAGGCCTGGATGGCGCACACCAGCAGCTCCAGGGCAGTCACGAAGATGATGAAGAGCATGCTGAGGACACCCACGCCCCAGCCCAGCGGCCCGCCGTTGAAGCCGGTCACGATGAAGCTTCCGAACACTTCCATCAGGATGTGGCCGGCGATCATCGCGACGAACAGCCGGAGGCCGAGGCTGAAGGGGCGAACCATGAACGAGATGAACTCGATCGGCGCGATGAGGAAGGCCATCGGGAGAGGCGTTCCGTGCGGAACGAAGAGGGAGAAGAACTTCAGGCCGTGGCGGG